>ERZ1035025.120-NODE-120-length-57368-cov-15.120549_pt1 | contig 57368 bp, 62 predicted proteins | sample MGYA00520619_ERZ1035025 | MGnify/ENA primary metagenome ERZ1035025 (study PRJEB33766, sample SAMN09781742) | gut metagenome | biome: gut microbiome | host: Homo sapiens | place: Madagascar | study: EMG produced TPA metagenomics assembly of the PRJNA485056 data...
TTTCCCCATGAATTTTCTTTCGTAATCTTTATTCATAATGATATTTCCTCCCTTATTCATTATTCTTATCTGTTTGTATGTTGCACGGCCGGTTTACTTGAACTTTCTTATTTGGTATAATGCTTATCAGGAGGTTTTTTATGAAATATACCAAACAAAACATCGAGAAAAAGAGAAAGCTTCTTTCATCTGATAAGATTCGAAAGAATTCTAAAATTTCCCTCTTTCTTTTTAAATATGCATTTATTATTTCCATAGCACTAATTGTTGCGGGTCTTGGTCTTAGTGTTGGTTTCGTGCGAGGCATTCTTAAAACGACACCACAGATCACGAAAGATTCCGTACATTCCAAGGGCTATATCACAACAATCTACGATAACAAAGGACAAACGATCAAAACCTTGTCAAATCATGACTCAAACAGAATTTATACTCCTTTGTCATCGATTCCTAAAGATCTTCAGCATGCATTTATCGCAATTGAAGATGAACGTTTTTACAGCCATAACGGAATCGACTTATATGGAATCATTCGAGCTACCTTCCTTGGTATTCGTAACCAATCTCTAAGCCAAGGGGGAAGTACCATCACTCAGCAGCTGATCAAAAATAATCTGTTGGGAATTCAGACTGAAAAAACAACAATTGAACGTCTCGAACGTAAGATTAAAGAACAGTCTCTTGCACTGGAACTTGAAAAAATCGCTTCAAAACAATATATCTTAGAAGAATATTTAAATGCGATCAATCTTGGAGAAGGTACCTTAGGTGTTCAGACAGCCTCTCAAAAATACTTTAATAAAGATGTCTCTGATCTGACACTTTCAGAATGTGCGGTACTTGCCGGGATCACGAAAAATCCGACCAAATTAGATCCTATTACTCATCCGGAAAACAATGCTTCCAGAAGATTACTAATTTTACAAAATATGTTAGATCAACATTATATCACAAAATCGCAATATAGAGAAGCGCTTCATGATGATGTTTATACACGTATTCAAAAAAATGCAGCTGCCTCTCCGACAAAAAAAACAACGAATTCTTATTTCGAAGACGCTTTGATCCTTCAAGTTGTAAAAGATTTAAAAAATCAACTAGGGTATGATGAGACAAAAGCTTACAGTGCAATTTATAGTGGAGGACTCAAAATTTATTCCACACAGGATACCGCGATTCAAAATATTGCTAACAGTGTTGTAAATGATACTTCAAACTATCCGAACGCCACAAATCTTGCATTAACCTGTACTTTTACCATTCGGACAGCCTCTGGAGATACCGTTACTTACACAGAACATAACCTTTTAAAATATATGAAAACGCATCATCTTGGAAATCAGCTGATTTTTTCAGATACTTCTAAAGTGAAAAGTGTCCTCGTTAAATACAAACGTTTTATAAAAAGAGAGGGGGCAATCATCATTGATGAGTCTTACCAGACAACCATACAGCCTCAGATATCATTAACGATCATGAATCAGTCAACTGGTGCTGTAGAAGCTCTGATTGGTGGACGCGGCAATAAAACTTCTGATCTGTCATTAAATCGTGCTACAACATCCACCAGACAGCCAGGATCTACTTTTAAGGTATTGTCAGCATTTTTACCAGCTCTTGATAAGAATCATATGACACTTGGCACCGTTTATAATGATGCTCCATATAACTATAATGATTCAAACCGCCCTGTACGCAACTATTACAAGGGCTATAAAGGTTACTCAACGATCCGTGAAGCAATCACTGATTCCATGAATATTGTTGCCGCAAAAACAATTTCTGATGTAACTCCGAAGACTTCCTTTGAATATCTTACAAATCTTGGATTTACAACATTAGTTTCTAACGAAACGACATCCAATGGTAATGTTTATACAGATATCACTCAGTCATTGGCTCTTGGAGGATTAACTTACGGAATTACCAACACAGAATTAACTGGTGCTTACGCATCGATTGCTAATGGAGGTATTTATAATAAACCAGTTTTATACACCAAAGTCGTTGATCAAAATGGGAATATTCTTTTGTCTAACAAGACCAAGAAAAAACGTGTTATGAAGGCAAGTACTGCTTTCCTTCTGACTGATGCCATGAAAGATGTCATCTCCAAAGGAACTGGAAAGGCAGCAAAACTGTCTTCTTCCATGCCGGTTGCCGGGAAAACTGGTACAACCTCTAACAATTACGATTACTGGTTCAGTGGCTACACCCCTTATCACACAGCCTCTGTCTGGATGGGATATGATACAAATACAGACTTTAAAGCTGATGATACTCATAAAAAAATATGGGCTAAGATCATGAATCAGGTCATTAAGACAAAGAAAGAAAAAATTACAGATTTTTCAAAACCAGCGGATATTGTCAAAGCAAAAATCTGTAAAGAGTCTGGAACACTCGCCATCAAGGGCGTTTGTGATCATGATCCTCGCGGCAACTGTATCATTACTGAATATTTTGCAAAGGGTACGGTTCCAAAACAGACTTGTGATACTCACGTATCTGTTGAGATCTGCAAAAAAACCGATAAACTCGCAAATGCCAAATGCCCTGCAAATGAAAGAATTAAAAAAGTATATATCGTTCGAAAAAAAGGCAGCCACGCAAAAACAGCAGATACTCCTTATCTGCTTCCTAAAAAATATCAATCTGTCTTTTGTAACAAACATTAAAGTAAAATAAGGGATTTCGAAAAGAAATCCCTTATTTTTTTATTTTAGGCTGAAAGATCAATGATGCAAGATAAGAAAAGATCAATGCTGCAGATGTTCCAACTGCTGCCGCGCTAAATCCTCCCTCAAACAATCCTAAAAATCCATGGTCATCGATTGCCTCTTTCATTCCTTTCCAGAGACTAAAGCCAAATCCAGATAACGGTACCGTCGCTCCACATCCACCAAAAGCTTCTATTTTCTTATAGATTCCCAGTGCCCCAAGCACGACTCCGGTAATCACCAAAATAACCATGATACGTCCCGGCTGCAGTGTTGTATGATCCATTAAAATCTGTACAAAAATACAAATGAGTCCTCCTGTGATAAATGCTTTTATATATTCCATCACTTATTTTCTCCTTCCAATAAAACTGCATGCGCTATTCCTGCTACACTCTCTCCCTCATTAAAACTTGTCTTTGACATCAATGCCCCAGTTGGCACAAATAAAACTTTTTTCCATGTTCCATCGATCAGTTTTTGTGTGATCATCGAAGCCAGAACTACCGCACTGCATGCACATCCGGAGCCTCCTGAATGTGTATCCTGCTCTTCCTTTTCATAAATTTCAATCCCACAATCTCCATGCACACCTGAAAGATCATAACCATTTTCATGAAGCAGATGTAACAGTATCTTTTTTCCGACTTCACCAAGATCCCCTGTATAGATCGCATCGTAATCTTCTGGTTTTGTATGAAAGTCAACAAAATGCTGATAGATAACCTCTGCCGCAGCCGGGGCCATACACGCTCCCATGTTCATTGGATCTTCCATTCCGTAGTCTATGATCTTTCCCGTTGTAATCCCTGAAATCTTTATTGGACTTTTCTCTTTGGATACCACAAATCCTCCAGATCCTGTTACCGTCCATGTTGCTGAAAGTGGTCTCTGATTTCCATACTCCAGCGGAAATCGAAATTGTTTTTCTGCACTTCCAATATGACTTGAGGCAACTGCAAGGGCATGTTTTGCAAAGCCTCCTGCCACACTCATAGAAGCAAGCGAAAGTGCTTCCCCAACGGTAGAACAGGCTCCAAACAATCCAAACAACGGTATCTCCAGCTCTTTCATCCCCGAAAATGTTGCCGTATTCTGCTCCAGAAGATCTCCTGCAAATGCATAGCGGATATCCTTTTTATGAAGTCCTGCCTTACTGATCGCAAGCATCGCTGCCTGCTTCATAAACCGCCCTTCCGCAAGTTCCCAGCTTTTTTGTCCAAAATAAGGATCTTTTATGATCTGGTCAATCGCACTTCCCAAAGGTCCTTCTCCTTCTTTTTCTCCTGCAACCGAAGCCCATCCTTTTAAATATGGTGTTTTTTCAAATTGAATACTCTGAATACCTTTCATCATAAAAACCACCCCCATTGCTTTGTAAACAGATACAAAAGTCCTGCAATAAATGACGAAAAAATTCCGTATAAGATCACAGGCCCTGCAATCGTAAAGATTTTAACACCGATTCCAAAAACCTGTCCTTCTTTCTGATATTCAATTGCAGCAGACGCGACTGAGTTTGCAAATCCTGTAATCGGAACAAGACTGCCAGCACCTCCAAATTTGGTAATCCTGCCATATAGATTAAACCCTGTTAAGATCACACTAAACAAAACCAGTTCGATCGTCACATACAATAAAGAATCTTTCTTTGAAAGATTAAAATATTTTATCATTGCCTGTTTCATTGCTTCTCCCAATACACAAAAAGCCCCTCCCGTCAAAAAAGCTTTTACACAATTGATCAGGCTGTTATGCTTTGGTGTCAGATTTTTGACGATTGTTTGATATTCTTCTTTACTTGGCTCTTTCTTCATTTTACTCACCTTTCTTTCTCATTTATGAAAATATATAAAAATAAAGATAACATCCAAATGCTTTCCCCAGTGCTATCCCATAGATTATATACGGAATACCCGAACGCAGTTTTAATCTTCTCGAAAATATCGGCAGACTTTTTATTGTTTCTGCCAGTGCTCCGATCATACATCCTACAAAAATACCTCCAAAGAATCCATAGGAAACAAGCAGTAAATATCCAGCTCTGACCGGCCATCGATAAATAAAAATGAGTGTTCCCAAAATACCACCAGCAGCTACAAAACTCTCATACATCCTTGCATATTTCATACTCTTTGTGAGACCCGCAAGTCTTGGAACTACTCCAAGCATACTTAGAAAAGCAAGAAAGCTGGCTGCAATAAGCCCTCCTGCACACAGCCCGTAAAAAACTAAAAATGCACTACGAATCCACATCTTCTTCCTCCTCTTTTCTATCGGCATCGATCATCAATGTATCATTTACATCCCTCTCATAAAGACGCATCTGCACTTCAAAAGGCGTTGGATCATCATTTAATTTTATCTTTCCTGCGTGATTAAAAAATATAACGATCCCAAGTGCAAGACCAACTGCATAAGAAACGTGTAAAATATTCGGACCTGCCGGCGCTTTTCCCATGATCATTTCATAAACGTTATAAAATAATTCTTCGATTCCAACATCTGTGTTATATGTCATGATTGAAAAACTCGCACCAAAAAACGCAATCAGGATCACAAAAATAATCTTGCTATAATGTATGATCTTTGATTCCCCTCTTTTTATTTTGTAATAAACGATAAAATCCTGCGGCCCCATATTGATCACATCCAGCGTTTTATCTACTTCTTTGATCGCTTCGATCACTTTCAATACAGAAAAACACTTTCTTTGATCATTATCACCCATAAAATGATAAATACTTTGATCTTTAATTTCTTGTTCTACATCTTTATTCGTACAATACAATGACATAATATCTTTCAATTTAATATCTTTATGATCAAGGCACACATTTTCTTCCGCTTTAATATAAACATTCACTTTTATCACCTCAGCGTTATTATCTGTTATTTTTTACTTTTCATTCATAAGTTGCAAGAAAAATGATGTGGTGTTATAATTTTTTCATAATGACTTTTATCGATAAATCAAAGGAGAACAGCCATGGAACAAGAACAATTAACACTCTACAAGCTTATGATCTTATATTTAATTGAGAAAGTTGATTTTCCTTTGAGCAACTCTCAGATTTCTGAATTTATCTTGGACAAAGGATATACAAACTATTTTACAGTTCAAAGAGCATTTCATGAACTAGAGGAAGAGAATATGCTCAGAGTCAAGCAGATTCGTAATATGAGCCACTATGCGCTTAGTGATGAGGGGTCTGAGGCTATCGAGATGTTTGAATACCAGATTCCGAATTCTATCAAGGAAGATATTGCTCAGTTTTTAAAAGAAAAAGAATATGAACTGCGGAAAGAAGCGAATGTGAAAGCTGATTTTTATCCATCAAAGGGTGATGAATACACAGTAAACCTTAAGATCAGCGAAAAAGAAAGCCCGCTCCTTGAGATCAACTTAAATGTCGTCTCAAGAGACCAGGCTGTGTACATATGTGACCATTGGGAGAAAAAACACTCCGATGTCTATTCTATGTTAATTGATAAATTATTATTTGATGAGCCGAATGATTGATTATTCGGCTTCTTCTTTTTCAAGGACGATTTTTTCAATAAAATCCCAAATCTCATCTCTTCCCTGTTTTGATAATGCTGAGAATGGAAAGATTGGTGTTTCCTTATCCATCTGAAGCTCTGTGCGGATCTCTTTTAGATGTTTTGGCACCTGGCTTCTTTTTAATTTGTCAAGTTTTGTTGCAATGATCACTGGACGGTACCCATTGTGAAGGATCCAGTCATACATCATAACATCATTCTTTGATGGTTTATGTCTGATATCGATGAGCAAGAATACCATTCTAAGCTGTTTTGATGTCTGCAAATAATTCTCGATCATATGCCCCCATTTTTCTTTGACAGACTGCGTTACTTTCGCAAATCCGTATCCTGGAAGGTCTACATAATATAATTCTTCGTTAATATTATAATAATTGATCGTCTGTGTTTTTCCTGGCTGTGCAGAAATTCTTGCATAAGATTTGCGATTCATCAGTGCATTGATAAGTGATGATTTTCCTACATTTGATTTTCCTGCAAATGCCACTTCCGGCAATGTATTGTCCGGTAATTTACTTGTGATTCCACAGACGGTTTCTAAATTTACACTTTTTATGATCATGTCATTCTCCTAACGTAAAATAAATCCATTACCGAACATATTCTACGTTATCCCCTATTATTTGTCAATGGAGACATGATGAAGCGGCTTTGTATTTTTTGTGATCGGCAGCATCTGATACCCTTCCTTTTTTAATGTTTTGATCAAGGTATCTAACCCCTTCACTGTGTTTTTTGTCTCATGCAGATCATGCATCAGGACAATGCTTGTCTTTTGTCTTCTGACATCTTTTAAGATCTTCTGATTTAATTCATAAGATGTTGCATCAAAATTGAGTGCATCTTCATTTAATGCATTCCAGTCAAAATATAAGATTCCTTTTTGATTCACATACCGGATATATGGCTTGATATCTCCTGCACAATGATTGCTGCTGCCTCCCGGAAAGCGGTAAATATATGGCTTTACCTCTGTAATATCATATAAATATTTCTGTAATTTCATCAAATCTTTTGAAAATGCTCCAACATTTGCGTAAATCTGATCATAATTATGACTATATGAATGCATCCCAAGAGTATGTCCTTCAAGGATGATCCTGCGATACATCTTTTTTGCATGTTCCGTTTCCTTTCCTACCACAAAAAATGTCGCTTTTACCTTATTTTTCTTCAAAATATCAAGAATCTCAGCTGTATGATCTGACGGTCCGTCATCAAATGTCAGATATACCTTTTTTTGATTCAGATTATTATTGGTAAGAAATCCACCTTCTCCTTCCCCCTGGCTTGCGATTTTAAATATATTATTTTGTCTGGGTATCAGCTGTGTGATACACGTACTGATCGTTAATACTGCAATGATATATGCCAAAATCTTCTTTCTCATGTCTTTCCTCTTTCCAAAATGTTTTTCTTTAGATTCTTCTTTCTTATTTATCATATGAAGAACTCTTATTTTTATTCTGGCATATATTTACACAAAAAAAGTGACAGAAATATTATTTCCGTCACTTTCCTTGTGTATCAAAGAATTTTACAAACTATGTAATTTTAAACTTCGAAGATCAGATCTCCATAGCTTGGCATTGGCCAGTCTTCTTTGGCTACTAACATTTCCAGTCTGTCTGCTGGTTCACGAACTGCGTTCATGTCTGTAAAGATCGTATCATGATAGTAACGAGCCTGTGCTTCGCTTTCTAATCCCTGTGCTGTTGGGATATCTTCTTCTAATTTACTGATTGCTACAAACATTTCATTTAAGTTTGTTGTAATATCTGTTAACAGTTTTCCCTGTACAGAACTATCAACGCCTACAGCCTTTAATTCTGCAACTCCATTTGCAAGTTTTCTCTGATATTTCATAACTGCTGGAACAATCTGTTTCTTCGCAATATCTAATGTTGCAAGTCCTTCGATGTTGATCGTGTTAGAATACTGTTCATATAATACTTCTACACGGGACTCTAATTCTTCTTTTGTAAATACACCGAATTTTTCGAACATCTTGATAGATTTTTCTGTTGTTAATGTTGGGATTGCATCTACCATGCTGCGTAAGTTTGGAAGTCCTCTTCTCTCAGCTTCTGCTACCCATTCGTCAGAATATCCATTACCATTAAAGATTACTCTCTGGTGGTTTGTTAATAATTCTTTTGTGATCTCATGAGCTTCCATTGCTACTGCATCTGCTCCGCCTTCGACTTTCTCTAATCTGTCACAGATATCTGCAAATACGTCTGCTACGATTGTATTTAATACAACGTTTGGATCAGAGATAGACTGTGTAGAACCTACCATACGGAATTCGAATTTGTTTCCTGTAAATGCAAATGGTGATGTTCTGTTACGGTCTGTTGCATCTTTTTCGAAATCTGGAAGAGAATGTACTCCTGATGCAAGTTTGTCACCATGTTTAGATTCTGTAGCTTCTCCTCTTGTTACAAGCTGTTTTACAACGTCCTCTAACTGATCTCCAAGGAAGATAGAGATAATTGCTGGAGGTGCCTCGTTAGCTCCTAATCTGTGGTCATTTCCTGGTGTAGAAGCTGACATGCGAAGTAAGTCTGCATGTTTATCTACTGCTGCAATGATCGCTGCTAAGATTAATAAGAACTGGTTGTTCTCGTGAGGAGTTTTTCCTGGATCTAATAAGTTCTTTCCTTCGTTTGTTACCATAGACCAGTTGTTATGTTTTCCTGATCCGTTAATTCCTGCGAATGGTTTTTCATGAAGTAAGCATTTTAATCCGTGGCGTCTTGCAACACGTCTCATTGTTTCCATTAATAACTGGTTGTGGTCTGTTGCCACGTTGTTTGAGTTATAAATTGGAGCTAATTCGTGCTGTGCTGGAGCTACTTCGTTATGTTCTGTCTTAGCACTGATTCCAAGTTTCCATGTTTCGATATTTAAATCTTTCATGAATCCTTCGATTCTTGGTTTGATGATTCCAAAATAATGGTCATCCATTTCCTGACCTTTTGGAGGCATTGCTCCAAATAATGTACGTCCAGTAAAGATCAAGTCTTTTCTCTGTTTGTATTTTTCTTCATCTACTAAGAAATATTCCTGTTCTGGTCCAACAGATGTGCTGACTCTCTTAACATTTTTATTTCCTAAAACATTTAATAATCTTGTTGCCTGGATGTCTAATGCCTGCATAGAACGAAGAAGTGGTGTCTTCTTATCTAATGCTTCACCTTTGTATGAGCAGAATGCCGTTGGGATACATAAGATGCATGCATTATCTGTTTCTTTGATGAATGCAGGTGATGTACAATCCCATGCTGTATATCCTCTTGCTTCAAATGTTGCTCTTAATCCACCAGATGGGAATGAAGATGCATCTGGTTCACCTTTGATCAGTTCTTTTCCTGAGAACTCAAGTAAAACTTTACCATCGTCTGTTGGATTAATGAATGCGTCATGTTTCTCTGCTGTCACGCCTGTTAATGGCTGGAACCAGTGAGTATAATGTGTAGCACCTTTTTCAATGGCCCATTCTTTCATCTCATTGGCAACTACGTCTGCAATTGCTGGATTTAATTCTGTTCCTTCTTCGATTGTCTTTTTCAGATCTTTGTAAACAGCCTTTGGAAGACGTGCTTTCATAACACTGTCATTAAATACGTGGGATCCGAAGATTTCTGATACATTGATTTTTTCCTTCATAGAGTTCTTCCTTTCTTCTCTTACATTTGAAGCATAATCCATATGTTTTCTTTTTATTCCACAGATTTTCCCTGTAAATATAAAAAGGGGCGACAAACAATATGAAACTAATTGTTTGACGCCCTTGTCAGTAACTTCACTGGTTATAGGATACAATGATTTTTTTTGAAAATCAAGACCTTTTTTGTATTTTATAAAGTACTTTTATTTGATTGTTTTTTCTACAGTCTTTCCATTCACTGTTTTGATTCCTACCAGACGGAACTTGTAGCTCTTTCCTACTTTTGCTTTTTTCTGTGTATATGTAAGAGTCAGTGTTCCTGTCTTTTTGCTTGTTAATACTTTCTTGTAAGAACCATTTCCTACTTTCATATCGATACGGTAACTTGTATATCCTGTAACATTTTTATAGATGACTTTCACTGTCTTGTTTCCGTATTTTGCTTTTGCTGCATATGCTTTATAGTATTTCTTTACTGTTTTACCATTTTTCTTTGTATTTTTATATGGTTTTACTTTAAATTTGTAAGATGTTCCTGATTTGACTGTGACTGTTTTCTTTGTTGTCTTTCCAACTGTTGTAAGTTTTTTGTATTTTCCTTTTCCTGCTTTGGCATAGATCACGTATCCTTTTGCAGATTTATTCTTTTTCCATGTTAATTTTACACTTCTTGTTGATGTCTGTGTTTTTGTGATCGGTTTTACTGTTGTATCTGGTTTTGGTGTTGCCGCTTTTTTACCTACTGCAAATAAATATCTTGAATCATTCACATAATAAAATGTTTTATCTGAATCCAGTTTTAAAACAGTAGCTCCACAGTATTCTTTCTGATCTTCATTTTGTGGTTCAAAAATTGTCTGTAATTCAGATTTTACAGCACCTTTTGAATCACTGATCATATATAATCCACCTGGATTATCATTGATCGTAAAGTATACATTCACAGAACCATTTCCCTGATCTGCAACCACTGGTTCACACTGAGAATATGCTGGAAGCTCTACTGTATAGTTTACTTTGTACTGATCTGATGCCACATCAACAACTGCCATAAATCCTTTGGCATAATAGTCTTCAGATGGCTGTTTTCCAGATATATATACTTTTCCATTGTAAACTTCTGGTGTAGAAGCAACATATCCATCTTTATAAAGTTCTACTGTTTTTGCATCTCCAAATGTACCATCTTCATTTACTTTGATACCATAAAGATTTGTTGTCTTAGATGCCAGATAGATTGTTTTTGTTGATTCATCGTATGCAATTCCACCACTGAAATTACCATCCAGTTTAAATTCTCCATTTTCTTTCACTTCACCGGATTTTTTATCATATGCTTTGATATCTCCGCTATTATCAGCTGCAATGATGTAATTTCCAACTTCTACTGCTTTATTCCAGTAGTATGTGGAATCAGATTCTTTCTGCCATGCAATCTTTTTTGTTTCATACTGCTGCTGTGGGTCTTCATCTTTTGTTGTTACTGCAACATAGCTTCCTTTTCCGCTGTATGTTCCTGTTCCAACATACAGATATCCATCGTCATATACAAATCCTGCAGATACCGCATTACTCTGATCATTTTCATCTTTTGTATCTACTTTTTCGATTGCATCTGTGATCCATACAGATTCTAAAGTATCTTCATCAAATGCCTGAATCTCTCCATTTTCATATCCAACAAAGATTTTTCCATCTCCTTCTCCAATTCCTGCACCATAATGAATTGTGTAGGATGAGTCTTTATATGGTGTGCTCTTTACGATCGTACCTGTTGTTTTATCAATTTTTATCACTCGATGCTGTCCATCATCAGCCGCGTAAATATAATTTCCAACCATTGCAATCTCTGAAAGATTGTTATATGTACTTGTACTCCAGTCTGATTTCGTTCCTATCTGGTTCGCCCACTTAAGCTGCGCCTCACTGCTACTCTTTGCTGGCTGTGCAGTTGTCACTGCTGCCTTGGTTGTCACACCGGATGTCATCATCACTGCGATCGTCATGGCAAACGCAGCTACACGTTTCATCGTTCTCATAAAATCCTCCTTGTTTTAAGTTATTGATTGATTAGTTCTTTGATTTCTTTTTCCTTAAAGAAACCATATTTATATTTAACCCTGTTTAGTTTTTTCACAAAAACAGGTGTTAAAATCCATAAAAATATTACATTTGAAATGCAGTATTCCATCGTTGTTGGAATGGACGTTCCTAATACTGCGATATACCTCATCAACTGGAATCCATCTCCTGCCGCAAGCAAAGTCCAGATATCCATCACAAAAGAATATAAAATTCCAGAAATGATTCCGAAAAAAGACAATAATATTTTACTTTTTTCAATCCATTTCCTTTGATTTAACAATCCTGCGATCCATCCGATCATTCCCCATGCAAGCATCTGAAATGGTGTCCATGGTCCTTGTCCAAAAAAGAAATTGGATACAACCGCACTTAAAGATCCGCACAAAAAACCGGATTCTCTTCCAAATGCCATCCCACAGATAATTACCATCGCACTCACTGGTTTAAATCCTGGTGTGATTGCAAACAGCATTCTGGATGCTGCTGTTAGTGCGATCATCACAGCAAGTACAACACTTTCTCTTGTCTGTGGTTTTCTCTTTTCATACTTCATATAGTAAGGAATACATGAAATACAGACTGCCACAATAATAATTGTATTTAACACAGCAATTTCACCTCCTGCGGCAGAATGATCACATCTTTAAAATCTCTTGTGATCTTTGCACAGGTTGTTGTATAAAAATAATTCTGTGCAAAAAATATCTCTGGTCTGTCAATTCCTTCTACTTTGCCATCAAACATCATTGCTGTCCTGTCTGCATATTCTGCACAAAATTCAAGATCATGTGATACAGCTAAGATCGTAATTCCCTGCGAAGTTAATGTTTTTAATATTTCTCCAAACTTTCTGATATGTTTCCTGTCCATACCTTTCGTCGGCTCATCTAATAACAAGATCTGTGGATCAGCAAGCAATACTTTGATCAAGGCTGTCATCTGCTGCTGTCCGCCGCTTAGATCATATGGATGTGAGTTTCTTTCTTTAGCAAGTCCTGATATTTCTAATAATTCTTCGATTCTTTTCTTCTTTTCTTCTCCCATCTCAAGAAGATCATCAATCAATCGGTCCTTTACAAATAAGAGTGTTGGATCTTGCGGCATGTATATGATCTTCTTTTTACACTTGATCTTCCCATCATATTTTATCTGGCCTGCGATTGCTGAAAGTAAGGTGGATTTTCCACTTCCATTGGCTCCGACTATCGTAAAGATTTCTCCTTCCCTGACAGTGAGTGACAGATCAGAAAGTACATCTTTTCCTTTCTCATATCCTGCATACAAATGTCTGATTTTTAATACTTCTTTTCCAGATTTCCTATCTCTTCTGATCAGTTCATATGGCTTATCTTTTATATTCTTTCTTGCCATCTCCATTGAAAATGTTGGTTCTATCTGAAATTTTTCTTCCAATCGTAAAATCTGAGGCAATGATCTGCAAAATTCATGCTGTTTCTTTCGCAGATTCTTTGCCACTTCTTCTGGCGTTCCCTGTTCGATAATGCTTCCTTGATCCAGTATGACACATTGATCTGCCATCTCCATGATATCTTCCAGATTATGTGATGTGACAATGATCGTGAGTCCAAATTCCTTATGTAGCTTTTCAAGGGTTGAAAGAAAATCCTTTCTTGCTGCCGGGTCTAACTGTGCGGTTGGCTCATCTAAAACTAACACCTTTGGATGCATCGCCATGATTGAAGCCAGATTGACTAACTGCTTTTGTCCTCCTGATAATTCATCGGTACTTTTATGATAAATTCTTTGCAGATCAAAAAAATTCACAACTTCTGCAACGGTACGCTTCATCTGTTCATAAGGCATACCGATATTCTCAAGGCCAAATGCTATCTCATGCCAGACAGTGTCCATAACCATTTGTTTTGACGGATCTTGGAAAAGATATCCAATTTCTTTGACTGAATGGATATCATCTAACTGCTCCAATTTTGTATTCTGGTATAAAACTTCCCCAGTTCTTTTCCCTTTTGGCATCAGTTCTTTTTTCAGATGCCTTAATAATGTTGTCTTCCCACTTCCACTCGGACCTGCGATCAGTGTGATCTCTCCTTTTTTGATCTTTAAGGATACATTTTCCAGAGAATTTTGATCTGAAAGCATATAGCGAAATGTTAAGTTATTAATTTCGTACATTAAAATTCCCCTTCCATAGAAATGGTAATAAAAACTGAATTCCCATCAAAATGATCCAAACAATATCTTCTGCCTTGATCGGATTCATAATGATCATCGGGTAAAAGAAAAATCTGGAATAATACTTGGTGTATGCCCATGCATTGAATACGGATAATCCTATGATTTCTATCATATGAATCCAATCTTTTCTCTCCCACACAAATAAATGAAAATGCGTTCTCTTTCCAATGCCATATCCTCTGGCATTCATAGAATCTAACTGATCCATGGAAGATTCAAATGCCCAGGTTGTCTCCATCGATACCGTGTGCATCATGCTGCTTATTTTTGTTTCTTCTTTTAAACCTTTTCTTGTCTTTAAGATCTTCTTTGCCTGTCTTTGATATCTTGGAACAAGTACAAATGCCATTGATGTGATCACACCTAACTTTGGAAATAATTTTCCTGAGATATAGATCCATTGTTCCTTCTTAAAATAAAGATTAAATATCGAAAACAGCATCAATAGATCCGCCAGCACACATCCATAATGAACTCCATAAAGAAATGCTTCTTTGGTAATTCTTAAATATTCATTGGAATACCATATCGTTCTTCCTCTTTGTACAAAGAGTGGATTTGTTATAGAAACAACCAGAACAATTCCCGCAAATGGCAACAATCTCTTTATATTCCGATTATGAAACAGATATATTATGATAAGACTGATCGTCTGTACAGCCGTCATCCACGGATGTCTGCTAAATGCCATAAATAAAAACAGACTGATAAAATATACAAATACAGTAACCGGATGCGCTCTCTTTAGTGCCTTGATCATTTAGAGATCTCCCCTGACACATGTATACAACCATTCTACTTTATCTCCATCTTTTAACACATATTTTCCTGCTCCATAGTTTGGGAACTTTCCATTCACACGATACATCCATCCGCTGTCTTTCCCGCAGTCAAACTCGTATAATCCATCGATTCCTGCTACATATCCTTTTGTGACATCTATTTCAATACCTGTTCTTTTTAAAACATCTAATACTGTTTCTCCTTCTTCAAATTTCATCTTCTTCCCATAAATCTTTCCGCCTGCTGGCACCTGATAATTGGACTGAAGGTTATCCTTATGAGATAGTACTGTCTTGCAGCTGATGGAATACTCACAATATTGTTCTTTCTTGGCTTCCTGCGTTGTCTTATGATGCTGTGTTGTTACCTTCTGACTGTGCGTTGTCGCCTTTGTTGTTTTTGATTTTTTGCTCGTTGTTTTGGCTGATTTTTGTTTTGTTGTTTTTGTCGATTTTGTTTTCTGTGTCTTCTTATTTTTCTTTGTCTTTTCTGTTGACTTTGTTTTTTTATCTTTTTTCTCGTTCTTTTTTCTTTTTTCTTTGTCTTAGTTTTCTTTGTTGTTTTATTTTCCGTTGTTTTCTCACTTACAGTTTGTTCTTTACTGACACTTTGCTCCTGCTTTGTCTCTTCTTTTTTGTCTGTGTTGGAACATGCTGTCATGGAAACAGCCATCATGATAGAAACAAGCCATACTATATATTTTTTCATAAAAAACAGACCCTCCCATGTATACGGCATAAAAGGATCTACTCTGGCATATTTACATAACAAAAAGACATGCATTCTTATTCATTTCTAAAAAGACTGCATTTGTCATCTTATCTTTTGTTATTATGGCACCATGAGGACGACTTCATCTCTCGCAAAGTATATCCTTAGATCATGGCAAATTACCATGAAATTATGCATTTTGTTTTTCTTATTTTCGTCTTTTTATTATGTAATATTTGTTATTTAGTTGTCAAGATTTTCGAGTATTTTTATAGGAATTCTCCATCTCTTTCGATAACTTTTTTAATATTTCACAGTTTTATCTGTTTTCCTGTTGGATCAATACGATAATTGCTTCGGTAAATCAATCTGGAGACTGGTACGAACTGATATCCTTCTGCTTTGATATTTCTGATGATCTGTTTTAATGCCTGTTTGGTGCATTTTGTTCCAGTGTGCATCAAAATGATACTTCCGGGAGATAAGTTTTTATGTTCGCAGACTTTCTTTATTAACTGCTCTTTCGTTGGTTCCTGCCAGTCTAAGCTGTCTACGTTCCACTGAATCATATAATAGTTCATTTTTCTTGCATTTTTTACAACTGATTCATTGTAATCTCCATATGGAGCCCGAAAAAGATCTATTTTTATTCCTAATAATCCTTGAATTTTTTCTGTAACACCTCGGATTTCTTCCTGTTGCTCTTTGTCTGTTAATTTTGTCATATATTTATGATGATCTCCATGACTTGCAATATCGTGTCCTTCTTCATAGATTGTTTTAATGTCAGCTGGATATTTGCTGATCCAGTCTCCGCAGAAGAAAAAGGTTGCTCTTACATTTTCCTGTTTTAATATTTTTAAAATCTGTGGGATATCTTCATTGCCCCATGCGGTGTCAAATGTCAGTGCGATCTGCTTTTTGTCTGTATCTACACAGTAGATTGGAAGTTTCTCTTCCTGTGTTTCACTCCAAACATAGATGTTATTTTTAATAAAGTCTTTGGCTGGACGGATGCTGTCACTGTTTGTAAACCATACTGCTGTTAAAATTAGTATGATAATGATTGTCATTTTCCGAAGCATTTTTTGACTCCTCTTTGTTTTTATCATTTTATGAATTTAGACATAGAAAAAGAATCCTGCTTGCACAGAATTCTTTTTCTTATCTTTATTAATATTTTCTATTTTATAGTACTTTTATTTTACTTGTCCCTTCTGGATGATGGATACAATATTTAAATCTTTATCTAAAACTACTGCATTTGCATATTTTCCTTCTTCGAGACTTCCATATTTATCATCAATTCCGATGGATTTAGCTGGATTTAATGTGGCGCATCTGACTGCGCTTTCCAATGGAATATTCATCTGCTTCACTGCTGTTCTCATGCAGTCCATCAGGTTTGTTGCTGAACCTGCAATTGCTCCTCCTTCTGTCAGTGTTGCAAGATTGCCTACAACGGTTACTGGCTGTCCACCTAATTCATACTGTCCATCATCCATACCTGTTGCCATCATACTGTCACTGATCAGTACAATTCTCTTATCTGTAAACATCGCAAAGGTTGCTCTGACACAGGATGGATGGATATGAACTCCGTCACAGATCAGTTCTACAAAACATTCACTGTCTCTTGCTGCTCCGACAACACCTGGTGCTCTGTGGCTGAATGGCGGCATTGCATTATATAAATGTGTGATATGATCGACACCTCTGTTGATCGCTTCTGTTGCTGTATCGTAATCTGCCATTGTATGTGCGATTGACACATGCACTTCATTTTTCACCTGATCGATAAATTCCATTGCACCTTCTGTTTCTGGCGCAAGATCAACTAATTTCACAAGTCCACCAGATGCTTTTTGAAGTTTATGGAAAAGTTCAACATCTGCTGTTTTGATATCTTCTTCTTTCTGGGCACCTTTCTTTTCTTTATTTACAAAAGGACCTTCCATATTGATCCCGACAAGATCTGCACCTTTACCATTCTTATGTTCCTTTGCTGCTTTCATTGCCTGCATTAACTGATCTTCTGGAATGGTCATTGTTGCTGGACAGATGGCTAAGATTCCATTGGCTGCCTCATAATCAGCAAGTGCCTGAATGGATTCTTCGGTTCCATCGCACATATCATGTCTGACACATCCGTGAAAATGGATGTCAACAAGTCCCGGAATCACGTAGCATCCTTCGGCTTCTACTTCTTTATTGTCTGTTGTTTCTTTGGCTACATATTCTCCTTCTACATAGAGATCTTTTTTCTCAAATTTTCCTTCTGGTGTATAGACCAGTCCGTTTTTTATGATCATTTTATTACCTCGATTCCCGTTTCCATTTGTATTATTCTTTCTGCTTCTATTTTAGCAGTGTGTTGTTTTGGAATCAAATAAAACAGGGCTTTTTCGCCCTGTTTTACGGAAACTGATTGTTCCTTCATGATGTGTTTTTGTTTGATTATATTTCTGAATGTACTTTCAATTTGTCTAGTGTTCTTTGCAAGACCATTCGGTTACGCTTAATTTCCATACGTTCACGCTGTTAACCATCTGATCTGCGAAAATCCAGTCGGATTTGTTGGAGTAATGGCTCATAATCTTTGTTAAACCTTGGATTTTGTCTTCTTGTGATTCGTAGCCGAAATTTAATGGGAGGATGTAGGTTCCTTCTTGTTCTTTAAAACCTATGCGGATACAATCACACTGATCTATGATTTCTAACATTTTATTGTAATCTTTAATTTCTCGATCTTTTCTTCTCATTCTCTTGCACCTTTTATCTCTTCTACTTTACATCTATGCTGCTTTGTTTCTTTATCGTAATTAATTCCAACCGCCAGAATTCTTCCTGTAAACTGCTGTTTTTCTGCCAATTTTCCTTTAAATCTTAATGCATATTGTTTTTCTTTAATCTGGCTGATTGCATATTCTGGTGTTTTATCTACCTTTAATTCCAGAATTATTCCATCTGCCGTCCTGTCATATGGATAAAAGATAAAATCCACAAATCCTTTTCCAGCTTTATCTTCCCTTTCAATATGATACTGATCTCTTGCTGATAAATATGCAAGATTTACAATTGCCGATAATTCCGTTTCATGATTATAAGATAAAATTGGTGTTTCTGTATCATGAACATAAGATAAGATTTTTTCCATTGTTTTTGTATCGTTGGCTAATGTTGCCTGCAACATCTTATCTGATTCTTTTGCAAGACGATAAATATATCCTAACGATTCTTCTTTCTGAAGCATCTCATCAAATTTCTCCATTAATTCTTTATTCGGAATTCTTACCTTTCCATTTTCATAACTCAAGAATCCATAAACAACCATCGCTGAAAAAATTTCATTTTTTGTAGATAGATTCATTGATGCCGCTGCATACTCCCGAACTTTCGCCTGAACTGCTTCTCCTGATACCATCAATGCAAGATCTGCTTTTACATCCGCTACATTATTCTTAATATAGTAAAAAATTTCATCATACGGCCCTGAACTTGTCCAGTAGTTTCCAATATTATTGTTAGAAAGAGCTGTTACAACTGACCTCGGATTATACATTCTTTCTCCTGCTTTGGTTGCATATCCATCGTACCATAAACGTAATTGTTCTCTTGTGATTGTTTGTGTTTCACATATTTTTAAATATTTTCCAAAAAGAATATCTACTTCCGATTCTGTGAATCCAAAGTATTCGTTAAATTTTTCTTCTGATGCCATGGTATACTCTAAAAACATATTCAATTCAGAACCACTAGAATATTTCGCAATTGGCAAAATTCCTGTCATATAAGACAATTCAACATATCCATGATCTTTCAACAGATTGCTTAAAAATGAAATGTATTTTTGTTGATCTTCTCTTGTGATAAATGCTTTATGAAATACACAATCCCACTCATCCATAACAAAAATAAACTTTTGTCCATCATACATATCAAAGATACAATCTAATATATCCCATAATGCATCATCTTCCTCATAATCAGCATCTGGATACTCGCGTATTAAATCTTTCTTCAAACGATTGATAATTCTGTTGATGTACTGGTCATAACTGTCACAATCTTCTGGCATTTTACTGAAATCAATATAGATCACATCATGCTTATTTCTATGTTTTTCACACTCTGGATTCTTTGAGATTTTTAATTGATCAAACATAGGCTTCGTATCTTCACCTTTTTCAAAGAACGCCCCTATCATATTTGCCATCACTGTTTTTCCAAAACGCCTTGGTCTTGTAATACAGATATGGGAATTTCCTGACTCAATAAACGGAAACAGTTCTGATAAGATTATTGTTTTATCTACAAAATATGGTCTTTGCATTTCACTTTTGTATAATGATACCTTTGATTTGTTATTTAAATAAAAACCCATCTTTTAACTCCTTCCTGTCATTTTCCTTCTTAATTATATTGTATCCTTATATAACTTTATTTTTATATGCAAAAATCCTGTTTTATCCATCCAATTAGGATAAAACAGGATAAACTATCTTTATTATACAGAAAGTTTCCGAACTTATCAATCATATCAGTGCATACTTATCCACCGATCTTTATATGCAGCCCCATATCTTCACCTATCTTTTTATAATCTTCAAGATCATCATTTGTAAGACTTTCCGTTGCTTTCATTGGATATGGAATTCCCATCTGATGATATTTATTGATTCCAAAGGTATGATATGGCAGCAGATGAACTTCTTTGATTCCCTGCTCTTTCGCAAAACTCAGAATTCCATGGATTGTTTCATCATCGTAGTTAAAGTCTGGAATCACTGGAACTCGGATTACAATCTTATCTGGATCTTCATTTGCGATATATTTAATATTGTTCAAGATATCAGCAAGATTTCCTTTGGTTACTTCATGAAATCTCTCTGGATCAATGTGTTTTAGATCAAATAGGAATAAATCAATATACGGAAATGCTTCCTTGATATACTCTAATTTTGTCTGCCCGCATGTCTCCACGGCAGTATGCAAATTTTCTTCTTTGAAAGTTTTTAATAGCTGCATCAATCCATCAAACTGGACAAAACATTCTCCACCAGAGATCGTAACTCCACCACCGGATTCTTCGTAATAATCTCTGTCTCTTAAAACTGCCTGTTTTACTTTTTCCACGCTCATTTCAATTCCTGAAAATGATACCGCATCATTTAGACATGCCTTCTGGCAGTTTCCGCATTGTGTACAAAGCTTTTTATCACAGATTAACTTTCCATCCTGCACACTTAAGGCATGGTTTGGACAGTTATTCAGGCATCTTCCACATCCCGTACATTTCTTCTCATAATACATTCGTTTCTTGCCGATCGTCTGGGATTCTGGGTTGGCGCACCATGGGCAGCGGAGCGGACAGCCTTGTAAGAAGACCGTAGATCTGATCCCTGGTCCGTCGTGAATTGCAAACCGCTCAACCTCCATCATTGCTAATTTCTTTTCCATGAAAATCCCTCTCTTTCTTCTAAGAAACTTTTAATATTTTGTATGATTTAAGAAACTCTGCATCGTTCCTCATCATATGTTGCTCTGCTTAGTAATTCCTGCTGCACTTCTGGTGTCAGGTTTACAAAGACTGCGGAGAATCCACTGACACGTACGATCAGATTTGGATACTTCTCTGGATGATCGACTGCATCTTCTAATGTCTTCTTGTCAACAACTGTTACCATTAAGTGGCATCCTCCTTTACGGAAGAAATATGTCTTCATTAAGGCTTTGATAAATTCTCTGTTCTGATTGAACATACTTGGTGAGAATTTCATATTCTGAACGGAACCAGCATGGTATTTTGCATCAAATTTTGCAAGAGAATTAAGCATTGCTGTTGGTCCGCTCTTATCTGCACCGCCCTGTGGGTTGTTTGCAGGATTCATGTACATTTCAGATAATCTTCCATCTGGAGATGCTGCTGTCTGATTTCCCCATTCTGTGTTTAACTGGTTGTTGCTTAATACGATCAGGAAGTACTGCATTCCTGCTTCGATTCCACGGTTTCTGACACCTTTTGCTACATATTCGTATAACTCATTTGCCATGTTATCTGCAGTCTCTAAGTCGTTTCCATATTTGTCGCAGTCTAGGCAGTCTTTTCTTACTTCTTCATAGCCTTCAAAGTTTGCTAATACTGCTTTGTTTAATTCATCTAATGTGTATTTCTTCTGATCAAATACAAGATCTTTGATTGCCCATAAAGAATCGGATGCGTTAATACTTCCGTAAACTTCATTGGTACCGCCAAGGTATTTGACTCCTCCATCTAATAAGGCTTTTCCTCGTCCAATACAGTCATCCATTAAGATACTTGTAAATAAGAATCCTACATGTTCATTCATGATCTCATAAGATCTGTACTGTCTGTCTACAGATAAATCCATGTAATAATCAAGGAATTTCTTGTATCCATCAAAGAACTGGTCAAATGTCTTATATGCTGTCAGTGGCGGAATTTTACAACCACCGGATTTATCCAGTCCATCCATTGGGTCGATTCCTTCATTCATAAAGATATTTAAGATCTTTAACAGATTCATACAGATATTTGGTGTTCCAGTACTCTTTCCCTGAATCACGAACTCTGTACATCCAAATGGTACATACTGTTTGGCATCTTCTTCGTCAATTCTCATTCCGTAAGCTACGGCTGGAATATTAACTTCATCATTATAAAGTGTTGGGTAAGTTGCCCCTGCACCTAATGCATCGAGTGCTTCATCCCAGATCTCATCGGAAGTATCTTTGTCAAATCTTAAGGTAAACTGTGGTTCTACATATCTTGTGTTCTTAGCGACTTTCATTGCGATATGCAAGAATACATCGGCTTCTTTTGGATGCTTTCTTCCTTTTCCACCAACAATGATACGTCCATTTACGGTTGTTCTGCGGTTTTCGATCATTGTCCAGAGAGAGTTTACATAATCATAGGCTTCTTCCTCAGTAAGTCTTCCTTCTTCTAAGTCTTTGACTAAATATGGTCCAAGGTAATCATCCAATCTTCCATAGTTGATCACTCCTGATAATAGTGCATACAGCCAGATCAGCTGCAATGCTTCCTGGAATGTCTCTGGTTTCTGTGTTTTGATCTTCTCTAACACTCTTGCCATCTGAAGCAGTTCTTTTTTGCGTTCTCCGCTCTCTTCATAGCTCTGGTCTAATGCTTTCTGTCTAAGTGCCTCTGCACTGTCAACAAAGATATCTAAACATCCAAGTGCTGCCTTGTAAAATTCATTGTCCTGATCTTTTTTAAATTTCTCAAAGATTTCCTGTCTTAATCCACCAATTCCTTTTTCCAAAAGTTTTGGATAGTCTAACATCATTCCGGATAATCTTGCAGTTGCGATCAGAGGATACTTTGGGTCGATAAAACGTCCAACGGTTGTCTCTGTTAACATTTCTTTGCAGTAAATGGTCTTTAAGTCGTGATCTAACCAGTAATCATAAAGTGCATCGACTCTTTTCTTATCTTCTTCGTTATCTAATTTTGCCTGAAATGCTCTTAACTTGTTAAATACACAGTAATGTCCAACACCACCAAGAGATGTCACACAGCCAAATCCAATCGGAAGGAAATCAAGTCTTCCAGCGATCTTATCCTGTGGTTCGATCTTGCGAAACATCCTTGGATAAAGTACATTTAAGCAGTTTAATTCTCTGCTTTCTTTTGAAAGGTCTGCTCTTTCCTTATGTACTCTTGTATATTCTTCCATGATCTCTAATTGTTCTTTTAATGATTTCTCACATGGAATTTTTACACTGACTTCTACGTTCTGAGCTCCATCCACATCAAATTTAACCATAAAATCCTCCAATCTCTTCTACAATTCTTTCTTAGTGTTTGCTTCTTTCCGCATCTCGCCAGTTGTTCTGATATCCTGATAAAAGGTCTGTGAAACGTTTTGTTGTTAAATGTGGTCTTGTGATCGCACTTCCTACAACGACTGCGTCTGCTCCAAGGAACATACATTTCATTGCATCTTCTGGTGTGTAGATGTGTCCTTCCATCATGATGCTTACTTTATCTCCTAATTCTCTGCACATCTGGGCAAATGCTCTCATATCTGGTTCTTCGATATGTTTTGTTTCTTCTGTGTATCCGTATAATGTTGGTGCTACGATATCAGCTCCCATCTCGGCTGCACGTTTTGCTTCTTCAAAGTTTGATACATCTGCAAAGATTGGTGCTTCTGGGATTTCTTTCTTTACGATCTCAAGAAGTTCATACGCTGGTCTTCCTTCTGCATTGATCTGGGATGTACAGTCAAGTGCGATGATATCTGCTCCTGCTTCCCATACTGCCTTGCATGCTTCTAATGTTGGTGTGATAAATACATCCGTATTGTCATGCCAGATTTTCCAAAGTCCGATGATTGGAAGATCAACTTTTGCTTTGATCGCTGCAATCTGTTCTGGTGAGTTTGCTCTGATACCAACAGCTCCTCCCCACTGTGCAGCCTCTGCCATCTTAACAACCATATCATCTGTGTGAATTGGTTCATCTGGCTGTGTCTGGCATGATACGATCAGTCCTTTTAATGATTCGATCAGTTCTTTTTTATCCATTCTCTTACTCATAGTTTTAACTCCTTTTTTGATGCTTTGTTTTTCTTTCTGGTATTAATTTACCATAGTTTTTTTTGCTTCTCATTACAAAATCTTGCCATAAAATTTATTTATCTTGCTTTTTTATGTTTTAAATTTTATAATCATCTTATGATATAAATATCAAATGAAGGAGGTATTTTTATGATCTGCGGTGAACGAGGCGTCCTGCCAAAATCCCAATATTTTTTCTTTTCCCCATCGGAACAGTTTTTAAAATACAACTACGGAGTTGTAAACTGCGGGCATTTTTATTGTCATTTTGGATATCGAAGAGAACGTGAGGGGAATGCGTATCCTCTTTTTATTTATGTAGCCGAAGGACAGCTTCATCTTGAACATGATGGACAACACGAAGTTGCAGAAAAAGGAGAGATCTTTTTGATTGATTGTTCCAAGCCTCATGCTTATTATGTTGATAAGGAATGTGAATTTTATTATTTTCATTTTGCCGGACGTGCTGCTTATGATATTACAAAGGACCTGATCCGTGAAAATGATGGTTGTCTGTTTCATATTTTAAATTCAACAATGATCCGAAAACAGATGAATCAAACGATCTCTCCATTATTTTACGATCAGCCTGTTTCTGATGTATCTCTTTCCTGTATGGCTTACCAATGCCTTTGCATCCTGCAGGCTTCCAACGATGTCTTCACAACCGAGGAATCTGAGGAATACAGCATGCTTGCTTCTACCATGACTTATATCAAAGAACATCTGGATCATAAACTTACATTAGATGAATTATCAAAACAGGCAAACTTAAGCCCTTATTATTTTGCACATTTATTTAAAGAACAGACTGGAATCTCTCCGATTGAATATGTTGCACAGACAAAGATCAACTATGCAAAAAACATTTTAAAGACAACAGAAAATTCTATTACAGAGATTGCTGATCTCCTGGGCTATAGTTCTGATGCCAGCTTTATTAATGCATTCAAAAAACGAGCCGGCATATCACCGGCTCGTTTTCGAAGAGAATTATGAGTATAACAACAAAGAATTATTTTGCTAATTTTTCAAGTTCATCTGCAACAAACTGTACTTTTGGTCCAATGATAACCTGAACGTTATTCTTACCTGGACGAATGATTCCTGCTGCTCCGCTTGACTTGATCTTTGCTTCATTTACTTTACTATCGTCTTGAACTTCCAGACGAAGTCTTGTAATACAGTTATCAATACTCTTGATATTGGAACTTCCTCCTAATCCTTCAAGGATAACAGATGCCATTGCTGTGAAATCATCATTTGCTAATGTGATATTCTCTTCATCAATATCGTCATCTTCACGACCTGGAGTCTTTAGATCAAACTTCGTGATCGCGATACGGAATACTACATAGAATACGATAAATGCTGCGATTCCTAAAGGAATGATCATCCATGTCTTCTGTGCTGCTGGCAGAGAAGATGAGAATACAAGGTCTGTTGCTCCTGCGGAGAAACTGAATCCTGCTCTAAATCCTACCATTGTTGTGATTGTTGTGAAAATTCCGTAAAGAATTGCATAAATTACATATAAACCTGGTGCTAAGAACATAAATCCAAATTCAAATGGTTCTGTTACTCCACAAACAAATGCACAAACAGCTGCAGATCCTACTAAACCGATGGCAATCTTTTTCTTATTGCTCTTAGCTGTCTGGATCATCGCTAATGCAGCTCCTGGAATACCGAACATCATACATGGGAAGAATCCTGACATGTACATTCCAAGGCTCCATGATACATCTTTTGATGTCTCTCCTGCCCAGAAGTGTGTTAAGTCTCCAAGTCCGATCGTATCAAACCAGAATACATTGTTTAATGCATGGTGCAGTCCAGTTGGAATCAACAGACGGTTTAAAAATGCATAGATACCAGCTCCAACAGCTCCCATCTTCGCGATAGACTGACCAACTGTGATCAGTGCAGTAAATACTACTGGCCATACAAACAGTAATACAACAGATACAATGATAGATACAACACCGGCAACAATCGCTACACAGCGTTTACCACTGAAGAATGATAACCAGTCTGGTAATTTTGTATTTTTGAATTTGTTATAACACATAGATCCGATCACACCAGATAAGATACCGATAAATGGATTGGCGATCTTATCAAATGCAAGTGTTGCATCTGCGTTCTTGGCGATAGATGGCATGATAGTTGTTACTACTGCTGTAGATAACAAAGTTGTGATCATAAGCCATGATGCTAAGGCTGCCAGACCACCCGTTCCATCGTGTTTATCCGACATACCAACACCGACACCGATAACAAACAGTAATGCCATATTATCAATTAAAGCACTTCCTGCCTTTACAAGGAAGAATCCTATCTGATTTGTAACACCTGTGATATCACCACCCTGCATCGTTGCAGGACATAATGCATATCCGATTCCCATTAAGATACCACAGATTGGAAGACATGCTACTGGAAGCATTAATGCTTTCCCTAGTTTTTGTAAAAATTTCATATAAATCGTCTCCTTTCATTTTTACTCTTAGTTTTTCATTTCCCGCTCTTTTTCTTATCTCTCTTCATATTATTTCTTTGCTAACTGTATCACCTCATCTCCTGCTTTTACTTGTTGTCCTGTCAAACATTTTGTGATCTTATAATCACTTAAATTCGTTATTACGATCGGCGTTGTGACGTCATACCCTGCCTTTGTAATCTCATCAAGATCAAATGTCAGCAGAACGTCTCCTGCCTTTACATGATCTCCAACTTCTTTATATGTCTGATAGTACTTTCCATTTAACTCCACGGTATCTAATCCAGCGTGAACGATCAGTTCCAATCCATCTTCTCCCTGAATACAAACCGCATGTTTTGTGTCCATTACCATTGCGATCGTCCCATCAATTGGAGCAACGACCGTTCCATCCGATGGCTGGATTGCAATTCCTGGCCCTAACAATTCCTGTGCAAATGTCTGATCATTGACTTCATCCATCGGAATCGTTCTTCCATCTTCTGCTGCCTTTAATGAAATAACTTTTGCATTCTTCTCAAACATCTTCTTTAATGAATCAAACATCTTTCTTCTCTCCTTTTTCTATACTGCTTTTCCTGATCCTCTCGATATGCATCGTCAGATAGGCAACTTCTCCTGCTGTCATTTCTTTCTCATATTTGTCCTTGATAAAACACTGAATAAATCCTGCACATTGATATTCCTCTGGACAAATCTTTTGTATCATCTCCTGCATATCATTGTTCACATCATCCATTCTCTCTCCTGTAAATAGTTTTCTTGATAAGAACTTTAAATGTGTGATAAATCTCTCATAACTGATGGACTGTGTATCAATCTCCAAGTGAAAATATTGCTTTACCTGTGTCATTACATCTTCCAAAAATGTTGTTACCTTCAATGTATCTTTCACTCTTGTATCAAATTCTGCACTGACAATATGTAATGCGATCGATGCCGCATCGTCCAGTGGGAGGCTGATACCAAGTCTCTGTCTGATCATGCCAAGCGCATATTCTCCGAGTTCAAACTCCTTCTCATAAAACATTCTGACTTCTCTTAACATCGGGTTTGGAAAATTCATATGATCTTCATATCTCTGAATCGCAAAATGAATATGATCCGTAAGTGTCACGTAAATATTCTCATTCAATTCTGTTGCCAGACACTGCTTGGCATGTTCTATGATCGCAGTTGAAATCTCAAACTGTTCCATCGGCAGATCTTTTAAAACTTCTTTTAACTTCCGGATCATCTTCGGATCTTCCAGGCGGAAGATCTTCTGTATCTTCTTCTCATCAACCGTCTTGCCTTCCTTCCCCTGAAAGCCAATTCCAGTTCCTACAACAATAATCTCCTGCCCATCTTCATCCATGCTGCTTACTACATTGTTGTTCATCACTTTATCTATCTTCATAATCTTCTCTCCATTGCAATGGGAAACGTATATCTAGTATATATTCTATATATTTAAAATTCGAGTAAAAAGAAAACCACATCTTATAAACATGAAAGCTTTGACTTTCACACTTATAAAATCTGGTTTTGCCTGCATTACCAGTGACAATCCTAACTATTCATATCATTTAAATCACTTTATCTTGTCTTTATAATATCAGCATTTTGCACAAAAGTCAACCTTTTATTTATTTTTCTTTTTTATATTTTCAACAAACCAAAAGTTATAGAATCATTTCTTAATAACAAGCGTATCATATCCTTTTTGCTTCAACTCATTTTCAAGTTTCACTGCCTCATCTAACGTATTATATTCTCCAATCTGTACCGCATAATATGGATCTTCATAAACAATATCGCCTTCATACCCATCTGCAACGGCACGATTCAGGGCAAATTGTGCATTCGAAAAATTACGATACAATCCAATTTGAACCCTGTAGATTCCCTGAAGTGCTTCTTTTTCATTTCCGATCGTTTCCATGATCCCATCTGCGATTGCCTGCGCGATCTGTTCAAATTTCTCATCAAATCTTTGATTATCCTGATCAGAATTTAAGAACCCTGCCTCAATCAGAATTGCTGGAATTCTGGTTCTTTTTAATACGGTAAGATTTGGGCGTTCTTTCACACCAATATTTCGAAATCCAAGCTCCTCTAAATTTGCATTTACATTTCTTGCCATCTCTGCTTTGATCCCGCTGTCATCAAATACCAGTGTTTCAACTCCTTGATATTCATTTGCATTTGGACTGGCATTTCTGTGAACAGAGATAAAATAACTGGCTCCGCTTTCATTTCCAAGTCTTGCCTTCTCTGACGGTGACTGATAGATATCACTTTGTCTTGTATAGGAAACTGGAATTCCATTTCGTTCTAAGATCTGCCCGACTGCGAGGGTCAGTCTTAAGTTATCATCTTTTTCCTTTCTTCCATCATACTGGGCTCCATTATCATAACCGCCGTGTCCGGCATCTAAGATTACTCCTGCCATATCATACTTCCTGTAGTTCTTTCTTGTATCAGACTATGCAGATTTTGTGATTCTGTGTTATGATTAACTATATCAATCACGGATAAAAGGAGAAATTTTTATGAAAAATATTAAGGCTGTCATGTGTGACATCGATGGTACTTTATTAAGCAGTAACGGAATCGTCACACCAAAGACAATTAAAGCGATTAAAAAACTCCGTGAACACGGAATCTTATTTGGTATTTCCACTGGAAGAGATGTTCCAAGTGTGAAACATTTATTAAAAAAATGGGGAATTGACGGTCTCGTTGACCTTATGGTTGGAAGCAATGGTGGAGAAATCTATGATTATGCGGATGATTATTATGAAATGAATTATCCACTGCCTGGAAGTCTGATTCTTGAGATCATGAAACATTTTGAAGATATGGATATTAATTTTGCAATTCACGGAGATGGAGTTTTGTATACTCCAAAAGAAGATGATCTCATTAAAACTTTATCTGAAGGAGATCAGCTGCCTTATGAAGTAATCGATTTTAATGAATTTTTAAAACATGACCAGCTAAAACTTCTGATCACTTGTGCTCCTGAGACAATGCCTGCTGTCATTGAACGAAGTAAGACTTTCCATAATGAGAAGTTTAAATCTGCATGTCTTCAGACAACAAAACTTTTATTCGAGTTTATGGACCCTCGAATTTCTAAAGATTTTGGATTGAAAAAGATTATGGAAAAACGTGGTTTTACAATGGAGAATCTTTGCAGTTTTGGAGATGCTGATAATGATTATGAAATGACTCTTCATGCTGGTGTTGGTGTTGTTATGGCAAATGGCAGTGAGAAGACGAAGAGTGTTGCGGATTATGTGACGGATGATAATGATCATGATGGTATTGGCGTGTTTATTGAAAAATACTTACTAAACTAAAGTCTTTGATAGAATATTATAAAAAAGGTTATATGTCTGCGACGCGCTCTCGCTCGACTCACACGTAGCAGATGCTAAATTCGACAGCGATGATAAATCATCACTGCTCATTAAGCACTGGCGTGTTCCTACGGTCGCCGACATATAACCTTTTTTATAATATTCAATAATTCAGTTATCGAAACCACTAGTTGGTGTGTATGTTAAATGTTATTGGCTTTTAATTTTTGTATTTGTATGCAAAAGCTTCTAACATTCTTTCATTCTTAATGTATTCTTATTTATGGAATTCTTCTATTTCACATTGATGTTCCCTTGTATCTTTATCATAATTCACACCGACTAATAATAGATTTCCCTGATATTCTTTTAAACTTTCAAAATACTGTTTATTCTTGATCTGCTTAATTGCTCCCTCGGCTGTTTTATCCCATTTTAATTCGACAATGAGAGCTGGCTTATCTGGAAATCTTTTTCTTGGAATGAATACGAGGTCTGCAAAGCCTTTTCCTGTTGGCAGTTCTCTGTATATATGATAAAAATTCCTTGCTGCGTAAAGGGCTAGGGATATCGTGTAGCTTAGTGCATTCTCATCGTTGTATTGAAGATGTGATGTTTCAAAATGTGCTTGTTCAATCCCTTTACTTACTTGTTCTGGTCTTCTTTCCCAGATTGATCTTAAGGTCCATGCAGAATTTCTTAATGCTTCTGATACTTCTCCCCAGTCTGATACTGAAACTGCATTTACATACTCGCCTCTTACCTCATTATTTGGAATATAAACGCATTTATCTTCGAAATCATAAGCTAAATATCCTAAATGAATCAGCAAGGTTAATACATCATCTTTTGAATGAAATGTTACCATATCATTGGTAAATCCTCCCGTATTGACTGAAACTTTTTCACCTACCATCATACTGATAACATCATCTTTTAATCCATCAAAATTCATATCGATATATATTTTAAGTGCTTCAAATGTTTCTGTTTGATTCCAATAGCTGTCACAAATACCAGATAACACAGCTTCAATTACAGAACGTGGACTGTATACAGAATGAACATTTGCAAAGGCATATCCATCATACCATTCTTTCAATTCATTAAAATTCAAATGATATTTTTCGCATAATCCTTGTACTTCTTCTCCTGTAAATCCAACGTATTGTGCCAATTGTCGTGGATTCGTCATAGAATACTCTGAAAACATATTTAGTGCTGAATGTGTTCCATATTTCTTGATTGGTAATATTCCTGTCATATAAACAAGCTGTATATATCGTTTATCTTTTAATGTATCTCTTAAAAAATCTAAATATTTTTCCTGTGCTTCTTTATCGTTTTTATATTCTCTGAAGATACAATCCCACTCATCAATAATCATCACAAATGGAATTCCTGTCTCTTCATAAATATCCTGCATACATTCAGACAAATCATCTCTATCAAAGTAATCAACTTCTGGATATTCTCTCTGAATATCTCGAAGTACGATTTTCTGAATCCTATCAATCAATTTATATATATCACTGGTTCTGCTTAAAAATTCCTGAACATTGATAAATATTGTATTATATTTATTTAAATACTTCTCAAAATCTTTGTCTTTCGAAATCTTTAACCCCTGAAATAATTCCTTTGAATCACATCCACGACTATAATAAGCGGTTAACATATCTGCTGCCATAGACTTTCCAAAACGTCGTGGTCTGCTGACACAGAGGTTTTGCTGCATTGTGTTTAATACTTTATTGGTATATCCGATCAGACCTGTCTTGTCTACGTAAATCTCTGAATTTATTGCTCTATAAAATTTTTCATTTCCCGGATTTAGATAGCTTCCCATGACAGCCTCCTTTTATTTGTACTTGACTTTATTATAATCGTATTTGATTGAATTTTCAATTTAACAATCTATGCCATACTTACTCAGATCAACTTTTCCGTCTACAACCTGAACTCCGTCTTCTTCTAATAATTTTGCTTGTCTTCCTTCTCCTCCGAATGCAAAGGCTCCGGCAAGTTCTCCTTTGGCATTGACGACTCGAAAGCATGGAATGTGTTCTGGGTCTGGATTTTTGTGCAGGGCATTTCCTACTGCTCTTGACATCTTTTTGTTTCCTGCCATAGCTGCCACCTGACCATAAGTTGCAACGTGTCCTTTTGGGATTTGTTTGACTGCTTCGTAAATTCTTTTAGTTGGGCTGTCGGTAATGATATCGTAGCTTTCTTTGATCATTTTTTTGATATCTTTTTCTGGTATAGTTCCATCTAGGACAATCGTATTCCAATATTTTTTATTCTGATGATATCCTGGAATAACGGCGTCGTAAGCTTCTCTCCAGAAGTCTCTCCATTCTGGGTCAACTTTGATATTAAGATTAATATACCCAGCTTTTTCATAGACCCATAAGAATGCTTTTTTGCTTCCTTTCACTCTTACCAGTTCCCAGTTTGGATCTTTAAACGGAGCTTCTACGTAGGTATGTGGGAAGCTTAGGCCGTAGGTAATTGCCTGTTGTCTTGTTCTCATATAACTCTCCCCTTTTTATTCATATTCTAAAATGAATTCATTGACATAAAATAATTATAATGTTAATATATTAATAAAGAAAGGTGCTACCGATGACGGTTTGCCTGATATTTAAGTGTTTTGAAATGATCGCCACTTTACCAGGTTAGGCGATCATTTTTCTGTCTTGGCATCATGCTTTCCACGACTATAACCAAGACCATAAAATGTCGCACACAGTGAAATCACTGCGATTAAGTTATCTATCGTCAGCATAATTTCAAGTCCCCTTTCTATGAGATTTCTCCCTTTCGAGAGATTTATCTATGTAATCGGGGCTAGAACTCCCCGTAGGAAGCAAACCGCCATTCACGTCAATGTGAAGTAACACCTATTTCATATTTTATCAAATCATTGTATTTTAATCAATATTTATTATAAATTTATACATTATTTTTATTTATAAGTATTTTCTGCGTGATCAAAGACACCATAATCCCACAAAACGCCCCGCAGCTATCGATCATCACATCAAATACTTTTCCTTCTCTCCCCGGAACAAATAGCTGATGGATCTCATCGGTTGACGCATATCCCGTAGAAATCAACTGTGCAATTAATACTGCTTTCTTATGGTCCCTCACATCACAAGACACTGCCTTATAAGTAAAGAATCCAAGCACCGCATATTCTGTAAAGTGTGCTGTTTTTCTAACCAATGTATGCACTGCTTCTGCGTGCATCATAAGATCAGCATTGGAATGAATCTGGAAGAATCCGAGGAAGCTTAAGATCCTTGCAAGTTCTTTCGCATATCCGATACTCATCCCTGCAGAGGATGTTCCGTTCTTTGCGGAAAATGAAAAAATTAAAATCATCAAAACGAGTGTTATCCCCCAGTATAACACTCGTTTTGTCTTCTTCTGTACTCTCATACAGACTCCTATAAACGGTTTCCATACATTTTATCGAAGTAGTTTGCGTATTCTCCAGATAAAATGTTCTGCCACCATTCTTTGTTATTTAAGTACCATTCGATGGTCTGTGCAATTCCTGTATCGAAATTGTATTTTGGTTTCCAACCAAGTTCTGTCTCTAATTTTGTTGGATCGATCGCATAACGCATGTCGTGTCCTGGACGGTCTGTTACGAATTTGATCAGACTTTCTGGTTTGTCTAATGCTTTTAAGATTGTCTTTACAACTTCTAAGTTTGTACGTTCGTTATGTCCACCTACATTGTAAACTTCTCCGACTTTTCCTTTGTGGATGATCAAATCGATGGCTTCACAGTGGTCTGATACATGTAACCAGTCACGGACATTTTCACCTTTTCCGTATACTGGAAGTTCTTCGTCTGCTAATGCTCGGCTGATCATTAATGGAATCAGTTTCTCTGGGAAATGATATGGTCCGTAGTTATTTGAGCATCTTGAGATTGTCACAGGAAGTCCAAATGTTCTGTGGTAAGCTAATACAAATAAGTCTGCACTTGCTTTGGAACTGCTGTATGGGCTTGATGTGTGCAGTGGTGTTGTCTCTGTGAAAAATAAGTCCGGGCGGTCTAATGGAAGATCTCCGTATACTTCATCTGTGGATACCTGATGGTAACGTTTTACACCGTATTTCTTTGCTGCATCTAACAGTACGACAGTTCCTTCTACGTTTGTTTTTACGAAAATTGAAGGATCTTCAATAGAACGGTCTACGTGGCTTTCTGCTGCGAAGTTTACAACGATATCGAATTTTTCTTTCTCGAATAAGTCCATGATAAATTCACGGTCTGCGATATCACCTTTGACAAATTTGTAGTTAGGTTTGTCTTCCACTGGTTTTAATGTCTCAAGGTTTCCTGCATATGTTAATAAATCTAAGTTTACGATCTCATAATCTGGGTATTTATTTACCATATGATGAACGAAGTTTCCACCGATAAATCCGGCTCCTCCGGTTACTAATATTTTCATGTTGTTCTCCTTATTTATCTAAAAATTTTCCTGCCATAACGTCCATTAAATACTGTCCGTACTGGTTTTTCTTTAATGGTTCGATGTCTTTTAATAACTGGTCTTTTGTGATCCAGTGATTTAAATATGCGATCTCTTCTAAGCAGGCAATCTTTCTGTGCTGATGTGTCTCGACTGTTTTTACAAAGTTTGTTGCTTCTACTAAAGATTCATGTGTTCCTGTATCTAACCATGTGAATCCCTGTCCAAGTAATTCAACGTCTAACTGTCCATTTTCCAGATAGATCTTATTTAAATCTGTGATCTCTAATTCTCCTCTGGCAGATGGTGTTAATTCTTTGGCGTATTTTACAACGTTGTTATCATAGAAATATAATCCTGTGACGCAATAGTTTGATTTTGGTTTTTCTGGTTTTTCTTCGATGGAAACTGCTTTTCCGTCAGAGTCAAACTCAACGATTCCAAAACGTTCTGGATCGTCCACGTAATATCCAAAGACTGTTGCACCTTCTTTTTTATTTGCGGCACGTAACAGACGTTTCTTTAAGCCGTGTCCGTGGAAAATGTTATCTCCAAGAACCATGGCTACGCTGTCATCTCCGATAAAGTCTTCTCCGATGATAAATGCCTGTGCAAGTCCATCTGGTGATGGCTGTACAGCATAGGATAAATTCACTCCAAACTGATGTCCATCTCCTAATAAAGATTCAAATCTTGGTGTATCACTTGGTGTTGAAATGATCAGAATATCGCGAATTCCTGCATTCATTAATACAGATAATGGATAGTAGATCATTGGTTTATCATAAATTGGCAGTAACTGTTTGGATGTTACCATTGTTAATGGGTACAGTCTGGTACCGGAACCTCCGGCAAGAATAATTCCCTTCATTTCTCTTCCCTTTCTCCCTCTGGGTGGTTCTTAAAACTTAAATGTATCTTTTAAACCTTTCCATTTCTGGTCTTTTTCAGAAATGATCAGGTCAACTCCTTCTTCTAATGGCCATTCTACCCCGATCTCTGGATCGTTCCATGCAAGTCCACCTTCATCTCCTGGATGATAGAAGTCTGTGCATTTGTAGCAGAATTCTGCTTCATCGGATAATACTAAGAATCCGTGTGCAAATCCTTCTGGAATGTAGAACTGTTTCATATTTTCTGCGGATAATTCAACACCGAACCATTTTCCATAAGTCTTGGAATCGGATCTTAAGTCTACGGCTACGTCAAATACTTTTCCTCTGACAACGCGTACTAATTTTCCCTGTGGAAACTGTTTCTGGAAATGTAATCCACGAAGCACGCCTCTTGTTGACATGGACTGATTGTCCTGAACGAATACCATGTCAAGTCCTGCTTCTTTCATATCGTTCTGGTTATATGTTTCTACGAAATATCCTCTTTCGTCTTTGAATACTGTTGGTTCGATAACGTAAAGTCCTTCAATGTCACAAGGTGTTACTGTAATTTTTCCCATGATGTTTTCTCCTTTTCCTGAATTTCTTTTTAATATTCAATCTCTTTTAAGTATCTGCTTAATGCATCCTGCCATGTTGGTAATGGTTTAAATCCATTGGCTGTCAGTTTGCTCTTGTCCATTCTGCTGTTGGATGGGCGTTTTGCTTTGGCTGGGTATTCATCGCTGCTCACTGGTTCAACAGATACATCCATACCTGCCTGTTTGAAGATCTCGCAGGCAAATTCATACCATGTGCAAAGTCCTTCATTTGTTGCATGATATCTTCCGTATTTGTCTGTCTGGATCATATCAACCAATAATCTTGCAAGATCATATGTGTAAGTTGGTGAACCTGTCTGATCATTTACAACTGTTAAATGATCGTGTGTCTTTCCTAAATTTAACATTGTTTTGATAAAGTTCTTTCCATTCACTCCAAATACCCATGCGATACGGACTGTGAAAAATTTCTTTACATGTTCTTCGATGGCAAGTTCCCCTTCGTATTTTGTCTGTCCATAGACATTTAAAGGTTCTCTCTCATCATCTGGTTCCCAAGGTCTCTCTCCCTGTCCGTTAAATACGTAGTCTGTACTGATATACATCATTTTGATATCTAATTCTTCACAGACTTTTGCGATATTTTCTGTTCCCTGTGCGTTGACTTTTCTACAGATTTCTTCGTTGTCTTCTGCTGCATCAACGGCTGTGTATGCTGCACAGTGAATGACTGCATCTGGTGCTGCTTCTTTAATTACTTTATTTACCTGATCGGCATCTGTGATATCCATCTCATCAATATCCACACCGATTCCTTCAAGTCCCTGTTTTTCTAGTTCGTTCATTACGTCGTAGCCAAGCTGTCCTTTGACTCCTGTTACAAAAACTTTCATAATGTCTCCTTTATTATGATCTTTGTCTATGGTTTACATATAAAAATTCCGGCAGATTTTGTGATCTTGATCACCCCTTTGGCTGCCATCTTCTTTCTTACAAAGTCTTTAAATTCTAAATAACGATGATTTAAATATTCATGCTGGTTTCCATGGCAGGATAAAATATAGGAAATGAGCGGTTCCGGCTGATCGACTAGTAATTCGTCTTCGTAGTCAACTTCTTTTACTTGTGAGAATACTTTTTTTAATTGTTCTTCTCCATTTTCAAGGCCAAATACATCATATAACTTATGGTCTGAGAGTGTAATTCTCTCGTCAAAATCTTTAATTAACTGCGTAATTTCCTGCATATGACTGCTTCCATAGGTACTGCAGATAAATGTTCCATCTGGTTTTAAGACTCTTTTGATCTCTCTTAATGTTTCCTGCCGGTCATCTAAATAAAATAGTACATGGTTTGCGATCACTTTATCAAAACTTTGATCGTCTTTTGGAATCTTTCTGCAATCGATCGTCTGGTAAGAAATCTGTCCATTTCCATCTCCGACGTATTTTCTGGCATCTTTTACCATGCCTTGTGACTGGTCAGATAAGGTAACATGAACATCTTTTGGAATTTTTTTATTCTTCCACAGTTCTCCAGTTCCACATCCTAGTTCTAATACTTCGTCTTTTTCTTCTAAGTTTAACTGCTCATAGATCCAGTCAAACCATGGCTGTGGGTTTTGTGAATATTTCTGATGAAGTCCGATGCGGATATCGAGGTTGGATGCATTCTTGTATTGTTCTACTAATCCTTTTTCCAGATTGGTTACGTGAAGAAGATTCATCATCTGTGTCCAGTCGATTTTCTCTTCATTGTCCATCTTTTGTTCCATCTCTTCTAAGGATTGTTCTACCAGTTTCAGGTGTTCCATCTTTTTTTGCACAAGATATAGCTGTAAACTGATAGATTCCTTAATAAAGTCTTGGTCTTCATCATTGATCGTCATCGTCATGATCTCTTCTAAGGAAAATCCGAGGTATTTTAATGACAAGATTTTTTGTAATTTGGCAAAATCGGCATCTGTATACAGTCGGTATCCATTATCTGCGACTTTGCTTGGCTTTAGGATGCCTTGGCGGTCGTAGTAGCGGATCGTTCTTAGGGTTACATTGGCTTTTTTGGCAAATTCACCGGATGTGTAGTAGCCGTCTTTTGTCATTTTTGTCCTCCTTTGGTTTTCTCTTTATAACGTTATCATAAAGGGTGACGTAAGGGAAGTGTCAATAGGGAATTTTGATTTTGTGAGGTTGGCCAACTGAAGTCTTTCTGTATATGATAAACAGTATTGGCTAATATTTTTTGTATTCGTTAACAGAAGATGATTTGTAGCCAATACCGTACAACATACACTTCTCCGTCTACATTTTAAGGTCTCGTAGACATTAAGATATTACAATTGGCCATTCAAATTAATTTTACGAAAGTACTTTCTATTTCATACGCTTTGCGTGACTTTTCATTCAGTAGTTTGTATACTCTAGTTAATCAATTAATTATTTTAGATTTCAAGGAGGTTTTTGTTTATGCTTGATAAGTCTCTTGTTTATAAAGATATTGTAATGTGTTTACCTTTTGAGGATTTAAAAAATCTTAAGGTTCCTGTTTTGCCTGAGGGGTATTCTTATAAGTTGTTTGAACCTAGGGATGAAGCTGCCTGGGCAAATCTTGAGGTGTTAGTTGGGGAGTTTGATTGTTTTAGGGATGCTTCTGATTATTTTGCGAAGACTTTTTTAGCTCATAAAGAGCTTTTAGCTGACCGTGTTTGTTTTATTGTGAATCCTGAGGGAGAGATTGTTGCTACGACGAGTGCCTGGTTTAAGACAGATGGGGATGTTCGGTTTCCTTTGATCCATTGGGTGTCTGCTTCTCCTAAGGAGCAGGGAAAGGGGCTTGGGAAGGCGATTGTTTTGTTTGCTTTGTCTCGCTTTCTTGTTGTAGAACCGGATGCTGATTTTATTTTTCTTCATACACATACTTGGGCTTATAAGGCAGTTGGTATGTATCAGAAAATGGGATTTCGTATTACAAAAAAAGCCCTGCCTACTAGCAGGACTGATTTTTCTTGTATGGATGTTTTAAAGGATGTGCTTCCTGATTCGATCATTTCTCATCTTCTAGAGGAAGATTAAGATGCTGTCTGGAATCGCAGCCTTCTTCTTTGAATTTTGAATTTAGGAAGTCGATCTCTGTAGGTGTTACTTTGATCAGATTCATTGGGTGTGGCATTTTTTCGATGGCTGTTTTTGGGATTTTTTTGTATTCTAGTATTTTGTTATATTCATTACTGAATGGTTCTATGATCTGTGCCTTACCCATGATCTGCATCCCTGCTAACTTTCCGAATCCTTGATATGATTCGTAGATAGCCAGGCTTACGTTTTCGTTTGTGTACAGACCTCTGAATTTTAAGCCACCTTCGGATAGAAGATAGAAGTTGCCATCGATATAGTTATATTCGATTGGCGTACAGCGGACAATATCATTTGCGGAAGTTGCTAAGGCACATGTATTATGTTCCTTAATAAATGTTTCTATGTGTTTTAACAATTTCTCTGGTTCCATGTGTGTTGTTGTTTTGTCTTTGTTTACCCAATAATTGATGATCTGTTCTTTTTCATTGTCCATTTTATTACTTCCTTTCTGATCTGGTTTTTATTTATGAATTTTCTCTTACATTTGTTTTTATTTTATAGTCCATGGTAAACATATATTTAAAATATCAAAGTAAAATCCCGGATCTGTCATTTGAGTATTAGGTCCCTGTTCTAAAGGAACTACTCGGATATTACATTCTGCTAGTTCAATGTTCTTTTCTTCATCTGATACTACTCTGCCTTTTATTGGATAAAAAACCTCATAGTTTATAATACCATCTTCTGTATCTAAACAGATAATTTCCTCTGGATTATTGATCATGATTCCAAACTTATTTAAAAAATCTTTTAATTCTTCTGGAATATTTTCTGACACAGATTCTCTATAGTTTTCACAATAAATACAGTCACATTGATCCTGTATATTCTTTTTGTAATATTCATTTGTTGCTTCTTTATCTATGTAAAAATTACAATTCTGATAAATTATATCTTCCACTTTACTATCATCTCCTTAATATATATTAACATACCTATTAGATTTTAACTATTGATGCTGATATAAAAATTTCTGTTTATCGAACTCTATATTGATATTCTGTAACCTATATTGAGCAGTCCTTTCTCTTTTAAAATCTTAATTTTAAAATCACGTAGCCCTCAAGTATAAAATGAAAGAGACATATATATTAGGGTTCGAAATGATAGAATTCCATAGGTATTTTGACAGATTCGCAGCTAACTCGGTGCGCTGTCTGAACGAAGTGAGTTCGCAAGGAGAGTTAGCGCATAAGCGATCTGTCAAAATACCGTCAATGGAATTCGTTTTTCGAATCCTAATATATATGTCTCTTTCATTTTATACTCGATACACTACTGTATCTTTCAAATCAAAATCTATCAATACGAATCACCGCATAATGTTTCCCATCCATCTCATCCTTAATCTTCTCCTTAACGTCCTCCACAATCTTCTCCGGATCATACTCTTTCCCATAAGGTACCACAAGATCAAAAATAACATTCGTATGTGTCGGACCTTTCACCATTCGAAAATCATGAACTGAAAGTGTCTTATCATATTTCTCAACAATATCCAAAACTTCCTTCTTTGTCTCATTCACTTCCGCATCATCTGTCACAACCGGATCCATATGAATGGTTGCTTCACAATGATATTCTTCCATCAGACGCATTTCGATATGATCCATCAGATCATGCACTTCCATCATATCTTTATTATATGGAACTTCTGCATGCAAGGAAACGATCCTTCTTCCTGGACCGTAGTCATGTACTACAATATCGTGAACTCCGATGACCATCTTATGATTTAATACAGTCTCTGTGATCTTAGCGATCAGTTCTGGGTCTGGGGATTCTCCTAATAGGGGATTCAGGGTATCTTTGATGGATTCATATCCACCCCAGAGTACAAAACATGCAACGAAGATTCCGACGATTCCATCGATATTTAAATGAAAATAATGGAATACAAGCATTCCTCCAACAACTGCTGCTGTTGAAATACAGTCATTTAAACTATCCGCTGCTGTCGCTTTCATTGTCTCTGAGTGGATTCTCCATCCGATTCCTTTGTTAAACATATACATCCAAAATTTTAATGCGATCGAGATCACCAATATTACATAAGAAATCCATTGTTCTGTGATCACCTCTGGGTGAATCACTTTTTCTACTGATGTTTTAAATAATTCCACTCCCATCATCAAGATCAGGATGGATACAACAAGTCCTGATACATATTCCATCCTTCCATGACCGAATGGATGATCTTCATCCGCTGGTTTTCCTGCCATTCCAAATCCGACAAGTGTGATAATAGAAGATGCTGCGTCAGATAAATTGTTAAACGCATCTGCCGTGATAGAGATCGCTCCTGTGATGATTCCTGCAAAAAATTTGGTTGCAAATAAGAAGCTGTTACAACAGATTCCTACAATCCCTGCCATCTTTCCATAAGCATTTCTTACTTTTGCATCTTTCACATTTTCTTTGTCTTTAATAAATAATGATATTAATAAGTTTGTCATAAAAAACTCCATCTACATAGCAAATGGGAGTCCCAAGGACCCCCAATGTGCTTTTTCTTTATATTTATGAGGATCTTTTACCTCATATGTTCACTTTATGCTTCTACAATCTTACCTGCGATTGCGGACGCTGCTGCTGTTTTAGGTGATCCTAAGTAGATCTCTACTTTGGATGTTCCCATTCTTCCTAAGAAGTTACGGTTGTTTGTCGCAAGAACGCGTTCACCGTCTGTCATGATTCCTCCGGCACGTCCACAGCATAGTCCACACCCTGGATGTGTGATGATCGCTCCGGCTTCTGCTAAGATCTTCATGTATCCAGCATCGACTGCCTGTTTGTAGATCTTGCGGCTGGCTGGTGTTACGATCAGTTTTACATAGTCAGCAACTTTCTTTCCTTTTAAGATCTCTGCTGCTGCTTTCAGGTCTTCTAATCTTCCATTTGTACAAGATCCGATAAATACCTGATCAAGCTCTGTTCCTTCCACTTCTTTGACAGCTCTGATCTTATCTACCTGTGATGGACATGCTACCACTGGTACTAAATCTTCGGCTTTATATGTGATCGTCTGGCAATACTGCGCATCTTCGTCTCCGTATAACCAGTCAACGTCTGCTAAATCTACCTTAGAATATTCAGCTGTCTTCTCATCTGGTGCGAAAAGTGCTGCTTTTGCTCCTGCTTCAATTGCCATGTTTGACATTGTCATTCTGGCTGCAACGCTCATCTCATCAACGGTGCTTCCTGAGAATTCTAATGCTTTGTATGTAGCTCCAGCGGCTGTTAAATCTCCGATCAGTCTTAAAATGATGTCTTTGGAGCTTACATTTTCAGGAAGTTTTCCATCGATCACGACTTTAATCGTCTCTGGTACACGTACCCACATCTCTCCTGTTCCAAGGATGGCTGCCATCTCTGTGTAACCGATTCCTGATGAGAAACATCCAACACAACCATAAGTTGTTGTATGAGAGTCTGTTCCGAATACGATATTTCCTGGTTTAGCATATCCGCATTCTGTCATTAACTGGTGACAGATTCCGTCACTTCTGTGAACGTGTGTCATACCATATTTCTTTGCAAATGCATCACCGATCTTGAAATGTCTGATATCGTCTGTTGTACTTGCTGGTACCATGTGGTCATAGATCAGTACAACTTTGTCTGGGTCCCATAATTTTGTAAATCCCATTTCTTCGAATTTCTCTGCTACGAATGGAATAAAGATATCATGGATCATAACACGGTCCACGTTAACTGTCTGGATCTGTCCTGGTTTTACACTGTCAACACCAACGTTTCTGCTGATGATCTTTTCAATCATTGTCTGTCCCATATCTTTATTTCACCCCGTTTCTTTTCTTCATGGCTTCTACTAATCCACCTGCGTTGATGATCTCCATTAAGTTATCTGGAAGAGAGTGGATTTCATAATCTATACCGTTATGTGTGATCTTCTCTCCTAATGTAACTTCGATCTCATCTCCTTCTTTCACTGCATCCTGAATTTTGTCATTCTCGATCAGCAATAATCCGTTGTTGATGGAGTTACGGAAGAAAATACGTGCAAATGATTTGGCAATGACGCATTTTACTTTTAATGCTTTGATGATCTCTGGTGCCTGTTCTCTTGAAGAACCGCATCCAAAGTTGCTTCCTGCTACGATAATGTCCCCTTCCCCGATCTGTCCTGCTAATTCTGGACGAAGTGGAGAAAATCCGTACTGTTTCATATCTTCTACAGTTGGAAGTGCCAGATATTCTGTTGGGATGATGATATCTGTATCGATGTCATCTCCAAGCACCCAAACCTTACCTTTAAACTGTTCCATATCTATTTATCCTTCTCTCTTAAATCTCATCTGCTGTTGTGATCTTACCTGCGATTGCGGATGCTGTAACTGTTGCTGCAGATCCTAAATATACATAAGAATCTGGATGTCCGGCACGTCCTTTGAAGTTTCTTGTTCCTGTGGAAATTAAAACTTCATCTTTACCGATAACACCCTGACAACTTCCCCAGCAAACGCTGCAGTTGCAGTTCATAACCATTGCTCCAGATTCCATGAAGATGTCGATCAGGCCTTCATCTAATGCCTGCATATATACTTCATTGGAAGCTGGTGCGATCAAGAATCTTACGCTGTCACTTACTTTCTTACCTTTTAAGATCTCGGCTGCCACACGTAATTCTTCGATACGTCCATTGTTGCATGATCCTAAGAATGCTTCATCAATCTTCACATCACTTACTTCTTTGGCATCCACAACATCATCGATCTGATGAGGTCTTGCAACGACTGGTTTGATCTCATCTAAGTTGATATCATAAACTTTCTCGAATACCGCATCGTCATCACTCTTAAATAAATTTTCAGCTTTTCTTCCGCGGCTTTCTACGTATTCTACAACTTTCTCATCTGGTTCCACGATTCCTGTCTTTGCTCCTGCTTCTACTGCAAGGTTGCAAAGAACTAAACGTTCGTCGATATCAAGATTGTGAGCACCTTCTCCAGCAAATTCCATGATCTTGTAGTTACATCCATTTGCCCCTACCATTCCGATGATAGAAAGCATTAAATCCCTTGCGTATACACCTTTTCTTAATTTACCATGTAAATTAAAACGGATCGTGTCTGGTACTAATACCCAAGACTGTCCTGTTACCATAGCATATAAGAAGTCTGTACATCCGATTCCTGTACCGAACGCTCCTAATGCTCCGTATGTACATGTATGAGAGTCTGCACCCATGATAAATTCACCTGGGCATACATGGTTTTCTACCATGATCTGATGACAGACACCTTTTCCTTCATATAACTTGATCTGATGTTCTTTTGCGAAATTGCGCATCTTTCTGTGTGCTGCTGCTGTCTTTGGATTCTCTGCTGGCACGTTGTGGTCCATGATAAATACCAGTTTGTCTTTATCCGCAATCTTTGGATGTTTTAACTGGTTATGGTACATATCAATTGTTAAATGTGTTGTTCCATCATTACTCATTAAACGGTCAACTTCGATTGTATGGATCTCTCCTGCTTTTACCTGATCTACTTTCGCAGCTCTCGCGATAATCTTTTCTCCGATGGTCATTCCCATGTTACTCGTCCTCCCCTTCATTTAAGAAATTAATTAATCCGCCATGATCCAGGATATTCTGCATATATGGTGGCAGTTTAGTACATGGAAGGGTTTCATTCTCTGTTTTGATCCATCCTTCAGACAGGTTGATATCAATGTCAGCTCCGTCTTCCACTTTGTCGTATAAGTCTTTGCTGATGATCACTGGTAATCCAATGTTGATAGAGTTTCTGTAAAAGATTCTTGCAAATGATTTGGCAACCACTGCTTTGACACCTAAAGCTTTTAGTACACTTGGTGCCTGTTCTCTGGATGACCCACATCCAAAATTCTCTCCTGCTACAACAATATCTCCTTCTTTTACCTTCTTGGCAAAGTCTTTATCGATTGATTCAAAAGTATATACTTTCATCTCTTCAATATTTGGTAATAACAAATATTGTGACGCGATGATCTGATCTGTATCTACGTCGTTATGGAATTTAAATACACGTCCCATTGATCTTCCTCCTGTTTTGTATCTTTTACTTTTAAGGATACTATAAAATGGGAAAAAAATCTATGTCTGATAACAAAAAAGAATGGTAATACGTAAAATATTACCATCCTTTATCTTTTCATTCCGTATAATTTCATCAAGCCCCTGCGAAATGGAATCAAATGCAGCCAGACATGTTCAAAAAACTCCCACCAAAAATCTCCTGGTGCGATCCATTTGCCTTTTCTCTTTACTTTGATAATAACCGCAAAAACCTGCTCTTTATCAATCGGGCCTTCCATCTGCGTCTGTGCATCCCCAATAATAAACAATTTCCCTTCCTTGTTGATATGATGAATTCGGTGCATCACATATGCCCCGTCTCTTCTCTGGAAAAACACCATATCTCCAGCTCTCAATTCTTCCTCTGGTTTCTTCATCAAAATATAATCTCTCTGATGGATCAAAAATGGGTTCATGCTGCTCCCGCTGACCATCATACTGACTTCTTTTCCTTCTTCCACCAATTCTTTTAAGACTGGAATATAAATATCATTTGCTATCTTTCTCATTCATCCAATACCAATCCACGCTCATAAAGGGCACTTACAAATCCTATCACATCTCTCATTGCAGTTTCCCTGTCTACTTCAAATTCATCCATGATCTTATCCACTAATATCTCTTTTGTTTCAGATTCATCTAAATTTTTCCATATAAATGCTGCTACTTCATTTAATGTGATCATTCCATTAAACTGCTGTGTTGCAGCTCCTGTTGGAACAAGGATCACTTCGCCTGCGATATCACGAAGCATAAAATCTGTATTACGTTTCATCTGATGTTCCTCCATTTGGCTTGTCTTTTATTGCTATTATTTTATTATATATTTTCCAAAAAAGAAAGACTTGTCCCATGAATTACCGTTAAATAAGAAAAAAGGCCATTATCTGTGGCCTTTTTTCTTATTTTTTCTTAACTTTATCTCTTTCCATGTATATGGATTGATCAACAACAGCATTGGGAACAGTTCAAGCCTTCCTGCAAGCATATCAAAGATCATCACAATCTTTGAAAGATCAGAATACATAGAAAAGTTTCCAGTCGGGCCTACAATATTAAGTCCAGGTCCGATATTATTTAATGTCGCAACAACTGCTGTGAAGTTACTTGTAAAATCAAAATTATCAATTGAAATGATCAATACAGAAAACATTAAAATAAATGCATACGCGATCATATAAACATTGATTCCACGGATTACTTCATGTTCTACAACTCGTCCATTAAATTTGACTTTACGCACTGTTCTTGGATGTAAGTAAGAAAGCAATTCTTTCTTTACTGTCTTTAACATAATAACCAGTCTTGATACTTTCATACCACCACCGGTACTTCCAGCACATGCTCCGGAGAACATCAGCATAACCAAAATAAATTTGGAAAATTCCGGCCATTTATTAAAGTCTGTCGATGCATATCCTGTTGTTGTGATCACTGTTCCAACCTGAAACAATGCATGACGGAATGCCTGCTCGATCGTTGGAAATAAACTATGAATGTTATATGTGATCATCGCTACAGATGCACCGATAAATAATAAATAGTATTTTAATTCTTCATAGTGGATCGCATCTTTAAATTTCTTAATTAATATAAAATAATATACGTTAAAATTGACTCCAAACAGTATCATAAAGATTGCGATCAGATATTGTATGTATGGCGAATAAGAAGCACATCCTGAATTCAATACAGAAAATCCACCGGTTCCAGCTGTACCAAATGCCAGTAATAAAGAATCAAACAGTGGAAGTCTTCCTAATAGCAATAGTCCTACCATAACAAGAGTCATAAAAATATAAATCTTATATAAGATCATAGATGTCTTTCTGATCTTTGGAACCAGTTTTCCAACGGATGGACCAGGGCTTTCTGCTCTCATCAGATGAATATTCTGTCCACCAACTAACGGCATAACGGCAAGTACGAATACAAACACACCCATACCACCGACCCAGTGGGTAAAACTTCGCCAGAACAGACTACACCTTGCCAGTGCTTCTACATCTGTCAAAATACTTGATCCTGTTGTCGTAAATCCTGAAACCGTCTCAAACATTGCATCGACAACGGATGGTATATCTCCATTGATCACAAATGGCATTGCTCCAAAAAAACTCATCACTATCCAGCTGATCGCAACGGTCAAAAATCCCTCTTTTGCATAGTAAACGGTCTTCTTTGGTTTCTTCATCACTAAAAGAATTCCGATGATCAGACATACAAATAACATGATCCAGAAAGAAAAACCTTTCTTCTCATGATAGATCAATGCAACAATACAAGGCAGTGATAAAAAAGCACTCTCAAAGAGCATCACCAGCCCTATTACATACCGAATCATTGAAAAATTCATTTATCCTGCCTCCATTATCCTCTCTTTAAGATGTCTTTGACATCATGTAATCCTTTTTTGGTTGTAACAACAACAAGGTCATCTTCTTCCATATGATCCTGACCATTTGGAATTATTGCTCTTCCATTGCGATAAATACTGCAGACTAACAGATTCTTGATCAATGGCAGATCTTTGATCGGTACACCAATAACTGGGGAACCTTTCTGAATATGAAATTCCAAAGCTTCTGCTCGTCCATCCATCAGTTTGTATAAGTTCTCGATATTACTTCCAATAGAATTCTGTCTTGCTCTTACATACTGGACAATGTACTGTGCCGTCAGATATTCTGGATAGATCATACTTCCAAGATCTAATCGTTCGATCATCGCATCATAGTTAAGTTTCTGTACCTTAGTCACTAGTTTTGCATCACACTGTCCCTGAGCATATAAGGATAAGAAGATATTCTCTTCGTCATGATTAGTAAGTGCAATAAATGCATCTACATCCATCAGACCTTCTTCTAAGAGCATATCGTGATCATTTCCATTTCCATGAATGATCATGGCATCTGGAATTCCTTCATTTAGTTTCTCACATTGTTCTTTATCTTTATCGATCAGTTTTACACCAATTCCACTGGATACCAGTAACTTAGATAAATAAAATCCAATCTTACTTCCTCCAATGATCATGGCTTCATGAACCTGATTCTCTTTTTCACCGATCTTTCTGAAGAACTGCATGGCACAATTTGGTCTTCCAACAAATGATATGATATCTTTCTCTTTTAACTGGAATGAACCATTTGGTATGATCAGTTCTTTTTTTCGTTCTACTGCACAGATCAGAATCTCACAATTTAACTGATTGCTGACATCGATCAGTGACATTCCATCTAATCTGGAATTATGAGGGATACGGTATTTTAACATCTCAATACGTCCCTTAGAAAATTTATTGACCTCCATTGCAGAAGGAAATCTTAATAATCTTGCAATTTCATATGCTGCACTTAATTCTGGATTCAGTACAACTGAAATTCCCATCTCTTCTTTGATAAAGCTGATCTCATCATAATAAACAGGATTTCTGACTCTTGCAACTGTCTCACATTTTCCAGCCTTCTTTGCGATCAGACAGCATAAAAGATTTAATTCATCCGAGTTTGTGACTGCAATAATGATATCTGCCGTCTCAACTCCTGCTTCAGACAAAATATTGTAACTTGCTCCATTCCCAATGACCCCTAACACGTCATGTGTTTCTGCAAGTTTCTGTACAACTTCTGCCTTCTCATCAATAATGGAAATGTCATGATTCTCTCCACTTAATTCCTCCACAAGTGTAGAACCAATTCTACCACACCCAACAATGATAATATTCATTTTTTTACCCTCAATTCATTAACACTTTCTTAACAAATTTTTATACTTTTTTTAATACTTGTCCTATTCTAACACAGTCTATAGAAAATTACAATTTAAGAAATCACACTCAGTAAAATAGTTCCAGCAACAATCATAATAAGTCCAGTCAAGGATGCTCTGTTTAGTCTCTCACCAAATACAAGCCGTGAAAATAAGATTGTGATCAGAATACTAAGTTTATCGATTGGTACAACAACACTTGCCAGTCCATCTTGTAAAGCTCTGTAATAGCACAGCCAGGAAGCCCCTGTTGCCAGACCTGATAACACCAAAAACAATAATGTTTTCGCTCCAATGTTTGTGATTCCAGTCCATGTTCCCGTGATCATTACCATGAGCCATGAAAAAATTAATACTACAAACGTTCGTATCGCTGTTGCCACATCTGAGTCTGTTTTCTTGATTCCGCATTTTGCAAGAATTGCTGTGATTCCTGCAAAGAATGAGGAACCTGCTGCGTATAGTATCCACATACTTTGTCATCTCCTTTTGTTTTATTATAGCACAATAAAAATATCCTGCATTATCAACTGTTGTTTCTCTGATAATACAGGATATTTTTTATTCTGTTACATTTTCTTTTTATCTTCTATTAAGAATGTTTCTGTCTTTTATTTTTTCGTAATCCGATCCCTGATTCCCTGCATTCTCTCATCAAGTGCTGCACTTTGTCTTGCACAGTCATAGAGTTCTTCTTGAAGGATTTCCACTTCTTCGCTTGATAATTCTTTCTTATAACGCATCTTATGGTCAAGACTTGCCCAGAAATCCATAGCGATCGTTCGAAATTGTACTTCGACATTGACCATCTTCTTTTCATTTTGTAAAAAGATCGGCACTTGTACGATCAGATGCAGACTTCGATAACCGCTTGGTTTGGGATTCTTGATATAGTCTTTTCGCTCGATCAGTGTAATATCATCCTGTTTTAAGAAACTTTCTGCCAATTTATAAATATCATCTGGAAAAGAGCAGATCACTCTGACGCCTGCAATATCTTTTAAATTTTCCTCAATGGATTGCAGATTTAGCGGAATATTCTTTCTTCGGATCTTCTTTAAAATACTGTCATAAGATTTCACTCTTGTCTTAATGCTTTCAATCGGATTGTTGTCATACTCCAAAGATAATTCATGGTTTAATACTCTGAACTTTGTTTCAATTTCCATGATGGCGCATTCATAATATGACATTAAAAAATCAAATGGTTTCTTATTTTGCTGCATAAAATTTATAAATTCATCGGATAAAAGGCTTTGCCTTACAAAATTGTCTCTTCTTGCATCTAATAAAGCTTTTCCTTGCTTTTTTAATTCATCGATTATCATGCCCTGCTTCGGCTCCTTTCTTTTTCCTGATACATCTTCTCGTCTGCTTTATGAACAGAATCTTCTAAATCATTGCATTCTTTTTCCCATACTACGCCGATCGCGCCACTAATATTTCTTTCCTTTAATTGCTTTCTCAGTGACACTATCTTTTCTTGAAACTGTTTTTCCTCAATTTCTTCCTCAATGATAACAAATTCATCTCCGGCTTCATGTCCTTGTTCATCGTTGACTTTCTTTAATTTATTCAGATCCATGTATGCAATTCCTGTATTGAACATTCTTTTTCCAATCGAGCCTTCAATCACATCAATATATTTATTTCTATTATATAGACCTGTCAGGCTGTCTCGATAGCTCATATGTCTTAATTGTTCCTGGCTCTTAGAAAGCTGATTGACTGTTCGTATATTCCACAATAAGTAAAGGATCAAAAGGACAGCTTCTACAACTCCTGCGGCGATCAGCATATTTTGCAAATATAAAAGATCTCCAAATATCACTGTCTCCTGTGTCATAACCAGCAGCTGCCACTGAAAGATCCCAATCGGGCAATAATACATATAGGTATCCAGTCCATTCGTTTTTGACTCAAATGCTATGATGCCTGTTTTTTGCTGCTTTACTTCATCTTTCAAGTTAACATTTTTATATTTTTTCAAACGTTTCCTATGTGGTGTTTTGCATGCCAGTTAATATTGCAACTGTTTTTCCTTTTTTCTTAACTGGAACATAGTAATATACGGATTCATTTCCTGTCTGCACATCTTTCATTCGATGTGAAATATGTTCTCCTTCTTTCGCAATACTTTGAAACTTTATTCCTTTTCGTGACTTTTCTATCGTTCCATCTTCTGATATAATCTGATCTTCTGGATAGATAACTTCCATCCTTGTAAAAATCGTATCTTTGCGATATGTATCCAAGTGAAGGGATTGCATCTGTGATGGATCTGTTTTATTCTCTTCTGACATCGTGCGTGCTGCTACACGAAGAATCGCAATATTTCCTTTAAATTTATCCTCAATCTCTTTGCTTACGGATTGTGCGGAATCATTTAACAGCTGCCAGCACTTTTTTTCTTCACGATCCATGACCTGATTATATAGGAAAATTGACATTCCAATCGTCACTCCTATAATAATCAAAACAGGAAGCATGCGTTTTATATTATGTTTCATTATTATCGACCTCTTGTCTTTTGTGTCATACCCTCTGCTTTGATTTTATCACTCTTTGCCTTGAAAAGAAACGCTTTCTACAATTTATAACATGGAAAATCCAAGAACAACGATTCCAAGGATCACAAGAATGATCCCAGTTGCTCGATTTAATGTCTCTGGTGTCGCTTTATTAGCAAATCTTGCTGCGATTCTTGCCCAGATTAAGGTAAATACAACACATAAGATAAACACTGTCCAATCCGGTGCCCCGCCGATTGCAAAATGTGATGCTGCTCCAGTAAATGCTGTAAATGCCATGATAAATACACTAGTACCTACCGCTGTTTTTAATTCATACCCTAACACACTGGTAAGGATCAGTAACATCATCATTCCACCGCCAGCACCGACAAATCCACAGATCAACCCAATCATCATTCCACATATTACGGACTGTATTGCTCTCTTCTTTGCTGAAACTCCCTGCATCGCTTCCTTTGTTGTCATAACTGGCTTTACGATAAATTTGATTCCTAATAATAACGTCATAAATACAGAGAAATTTCCCATCGTTGCAGCTGGCAGAAGACTTGCGATATAGCTTCCTGCGACTGTGAATAGCAATACTGTTATCATCATGATCATTCCATTTTTGATATCAAGATTCTTGTTTTTCCCATAAATATAGGCTGAAACTGCACTCGCCAGTACATCAGAGGATAATGCAATTCCTACTGCCATATACGGGTCCATCTTAAGAAAAGTGATTAACATTGGACTGATCACAGCAGCTGCACTCATCCCCGCAAATCCCGTTCCAAGTCCTGCTCCCATTCCTGCAAAAAATGTTACTATGATTGTTAATAATATATTCATCTTAGTTTCCACCTTTCAAAATATCATCTAGATTTTTATCCATTGTTTGCATTACATGGATAAATATTTCTTTATCTTCCTTTGTTGTATTTTTAAATAACTTATCTACAAATTCCTGTTGTAATTTCTGCCCTTCCTTGATCACTGGCTGTGCTTTTTTGGTACAGATCAGTTTTGTCTTTCTCCTGTCTCCTTCGATTGCTTCTCTTCTTAGATATCCTTCTTTTACCAGTTTGTCTACATTAATTGATACTAGATTTGCTTTGATATTTCTGACTTTTACAATATCTCTGGCTGTCTGGTATTGTGGGTTATTTGCTAAAAACATTAAAATATCGAACGCTGTCTGTGGTAATTTTAATTCCTTGCATAGTGGTTTGCATGCATCGTTATATACTTCTAAAAGTTTTCTTGGGAATTCTATATTGATCTTCATTTATATTTCCTTTCTTGCTATTTAGTTCATATTTGAACTATTCATTTTTGATTTATTATAACAGATTTTGTTGTGATTTCAAATGTTTCTTATGAATTTTCTGTAATTTAATTTTAGGTAACATAAAAAGCAGGTGGAATTGAATTTTTTAACTCATTTCCACCTGTTTTACGTGCTGTTTATCCTATTTCTATCTTCTCTTCAATCCTTGCTTCTCTCTTCTTCCAACTGATAAATCCGTACATATCATTTAAGAAAAAGATCATAAAATTTACTACTACGGGAAAATATGACGGATCTTTGATGGATGCCATAATCCACAAAATGATCAATACAATATCGTTTGATGCATATCCCAGTGCATAATAAGATGATCTTAGCATCGTAAGTGTTGCCGCCAGAAAACTTGTTGCGATTGATATGGTGCTGAACATAAGATTTGGTGTATCTAAATATTTTAATATTTCATAAAATACAAATGTAACGATCACACATCCTATGATCAGACCTATCATATGTCTCCTATTAAGCTTTTGAATCTCTACTTCGCTTCCATTACTTTTCTTGGAATTTCTGCTCCATGTGATCGTAGACCAAACTGCCATCGGCATGCACATTCCAAGATAGGTGATCATCTCTCCCCAGTAATGAAACTTCCAAGAGATAATTCCGTATAGAATGCAAAAGATGATCATTAAAATCTGCGCCCATACATTGCCTTTTGCTGCAAAAATCAGAGAGGTTGCCCCAATTAATGCTGCGGCTAATGTTAAGATATCTATTTTTCCTGTCATTATATTTGAGATTACTACGATCAGTAGTGATCCAAGCCATAAGATCCATTCTTTCTTTGTTAATGTTTTGATTGGATTGTTCATTTTAAAACCTCATAATATTTTAATGCTTTATAAATTCCATCACTATCCACCGTATCTGTCACATAATCTGCTGCTTCTTTGACTTCATCATCTGCATTGCCCATTGCAACTCCAATTTTGGCATATTGTAACATCTCAATATCATTTTCGGCATCTCCAAATGCCATAATCTCTTCTTGTTTAATCCCATAATGCTTCAAAACACTTTCAATTCCCGCAGTCTTTCCACCTTGTTTTGGTATCACGTCATACGCACAAGGATTCCACTGGCTGATCTTACAATCTGGTAAATCTTCTATAAATTCTTTTGCCTCTTGTTCTGTTGCATAAATACAACACTGACTAATCAGATTGCCACTGTATTCTTTGACCTGTGGGCACGGAGATGAGATTGCTTCCTGGGCATCTTCTACACCTTGATTGATCATATTAAGATAAAACTGGTCTTTTTCAATGAACAAGATTGGTATCTTCTTTTCTTTAAATTTAGCAACTAGCGTATCGGTGTCTCTTTGACTGATTACTTGCTGACTGATCAGGTTACCTTCATGGTCTATATTAATCTGTCCATTTAACAGCACATATCCATCAAATGTCAGATCATCCATCGGAAGATCACCAAGTTCCAAGTTGTGGCGGCCGGTTGCCATGAAGGTTTTTATATTTTGTTCTTTTAATTGTTTTAGTGCTGTCTTTGTAGATTGTGGAACCTTTTTTGTGTTGTGGGATAATAATGTTCCATCTACGTCAAAGAATATTGCTTTTATCATATGTTATTGATTCCTGTTTTTTAATAATTGCCATTTCATTTCTGTTTTGTTAAAATCTATTTTATATGAATTTTTTTAGATTTACAAGGAGTTAGGTTACAAATGAAACTTAAGGCATTAAAAGCCGCCTTTCCTCAAACAATTCCTATTTTTACTGGTTTTTGTTTTCTTGGGCTGGCTTATGGAATTTATATGAATGCATCTGGATTTTCTTTTGTCTATCCGATGTTTATGAGTCTGTTAATTTTCGGAGGTTCCTTAGAATTTGTTGCTGTTGAGATGCTTCTCAGTCCTTTTGCACCTTTATCTGTTATTGTTATGACATTACTGATTCAGGCAAGGCATTTGTTTTATGGAATTTCGATGCTTGATAAATATAAAGGAATGGGCTGGAAGAAATTTTATATGATCTTTGGAATGTGTGATGAAAGTTTTTCTATCAATTGCTCTGCCGACATTCCAGAAGATGTAGATAAAGGTTGGTTTATGTTTTTTGTCACTTTATTAAACCAATTTTACTGGGTTGCAAGTGCAACAATTGGCGGACTTATTGGTTCTTTATTGAAAATCAACACTGATGGAATCAGTTTTGTCATGACTGCAATGTTTGTTGTGATCTTTTTAGATCAATGGTTAAAAGAAGATTCTCATATTTCATCGTTCATTGGAATTGTTGTTTCTGCAATCTGTCTAATATGTTTCGGTGCAGATTCTTTTATGCTCCCAACGATGGCTTGTATTCTTTTATTGTTAACTGTATTTCGTAAAAATATTGAGAAAAATGAGGTAAACTAATATGACGATCACACAACAGATCATTACAATTGGATTATGTGTCTTAGGAACTATGACAACGAGATTCCTTCCATTTTTAATCTTTCGTGAAGATAAGGAAACACCTGCTTTTGTCCAGTATCTTGGAAAGTATCTTCCTGCTTCTGTGTTCGGAATGCTTGTGATCTACTGTCTTCGTAATGTGTCTTTTCTACATGGAAGTCATGGGATTCCTGAAATAATTTCAATTATTGTAACTTGTGGTCTTCATTTGTGGAAACGACAAATGCTGGTTTCGATTGCTGGCGGAACGATTTGTTATATGTTGTTGCTACACTTTATTTTTATCTAAATAATATACGACTCCATATTATCTACATATCAAGCAGGATGGTTTATCAATTCATCCTGTTTTTCTTATTTTAATCCATTCCTCACATTTCTCTTTTGTATACATACCATGATAATATAAAAAAAGAAAAGGAGAATATCGATGGATCGATGTTGTTGTAATCAGCCATCTGGAATGAGAAATCATGGACATCGTCATGGCAGTATAGATTCCATGCCTGTTGCGATGCAGTATGTTCCATGGCAACATTGGAATCAGATCTATAATCCAGAAGAAGGATTAAAATGCGGAACGATCTTTCCAGAGTTAAATAAACCATTTTATGGGAAAGGGGCGTGCAGATAATGAATCAGAATCAATATGATAAGAAAAAACTTTTAAACTATATCGATGCAGTCAGCTTTGCCCTGATCGATACAACTTTATACCTTGACACCCACCCAAATGACCAGAAAGCGATCGATCATTTTAACCAGTATCAGAAGGCAAGAAAACAGGCATTAAAAGAATATGCCAGAAATTTTGAACCATTAACAATCGACAGTGCCGATATTAATGATCACTTTACATGGGCAACCGATTCCTGGCCATGGATGAAGAAGGGAGGATGCTAGTATGTGGAATTATGAAAAACGGCTGGAATTCCCAGTAAATATCAAACGCACTGACCCTGCAATGGCTCAGTTAATTATCACACAATATGGCGGTCCCGATGGAGAACTCGGAGCTTCTATGAGATACTTGTCCCAAAGATTTGCTATGCCATATAAAAATGTATGCGGTGTGCTGACTGATATCGGAACTGAGGAATTGGCTCATTTAGAAATGATCTGTACGATCGTGCATCAATTGACAAGAGATTTAACTCCTGAACAGGTTAAAAAGTCAGGATTTGGTGCTTATTATGTAGATCATACAGCAGGCGTATGGCCACAAGCAGCAAGCGGAGTACCTTTTAGTGCTGCAACTTTCCAATCTGTAGGAGATCCCATTACTGATCTGAGCGAAAACCTCGCTGCAGAACAGAAGGCACGAACAACTTATGATAATCTGTTACGAATCATTGACGATCCGGATGTCAGAGAACCATTGAAGTTCTTAAGAGCTAGGGAAATTGTGCATTTTCAGAGATTTGGAGAAGCTTTGAGAATTGTGCAGGATCATTTGGATAGTAAGAATTTCTACGCGATAAATCCTGCTTTTGATTGTAAAAAATTTTGATTTTGTGAGGTTGGCCAACTGAAGTCTTTCTGTATATGATGAAAAATAAATAATAATCTGGAAAAGCAGCTAGAGAATTTATGCTGCTTTTCCAGATTATTATTTATTTTTCATCATATACCTGTAGGTTATAGTGCTAAACCCACAATATGGTTGGAATTCAAGAGGATGTGTATGTTCAACGATATTGGCTGATAATTTTAATTTTTGTCTTCCGTTTGCCAATCTCTTAATTTATAGCCAATATCGTGCAACATACATATTCTCCTCTTGAAACCACCTTGATTTGTAAACCGCTCAGCCTTCAACGTATCAATAGAACAAGAAATAAGGATAGGAGTGTGAAATGATAGAATTCCGTAGGAGCTTTGATAGGGTCGCAGCCGGATTGCAATGTCATTAAGTTAAGAATTAGCATTTTATCTCATCAAC
>ERZ1035025.125-NODE-125-length-55855-cov-74.831075_pt1 | contig 55855 bp, 43 predicted proteins | sample MGYA00520619_ERZ1035025 | MGnify/ENA primary metagenome ERZ1035025 (study PRJEB33766, sample SAMN09781742) | gut metagenome | biome: gut microbiome | host: Homo sapiens | place: Madagascar | study: EMG produced TPA metagenomics assembly of the PRJNA485056 data...
TAACGTTAAAAAATACGCTCAAAGCTTGCTCAATTAGAGTAAAACAGGGCGTGTGGGGCTTACTTTCAGGGCGTGTAGAGCTTACTTTTCTTGATAAGTTTACAAGAAATCGTGTAGCACTTTAAATCAAGGAATTCCTATATTAAACTCACCCTGAAAGGGATATGCATAGTGTGTTGTATGCATTCCCTTCCAGGGTGATTTTTTTATGGTTCATCCAGAAATTCGATGATTTCTGCTACTTGTTGCCGGGTGTAGAAGTGGGAAAACTTGCCGGCGTAGCCCGAACAGAGGCTCTGCTTGAGCTCGGGGCACCGGTTGATCCATCTTACCAGCCGGTTGAGCGCTACCCTGGGGGTAGCGGTGGGAAAGTAGAGCATGGCGAGCTCTGCCTTCCCGTAACTTCTGTCTTCTATCATAATTTGTTCTTTTTAGTCTGTTTTTGTCAGTTGCTTCTTTCTTCTGCCTGGTAGAATAAAATCTCTCCGAATCATAAGAAAATCTCTCCGAAAGATACGGAAATATCTCCGAAAGATACGGAAATATCTCCGAAGCAGAATTTCCTAGAATGGGAGATCTTCGGGCGGAATATTCTCGCTGCCATCCATCTTCTGGTTGTTCTCTATCTCGTCAGGACGCATCTCTATCACCTTCCAGCCGTTGCCCGTCTTGCGGTGAATCTTCTTGAATCCCAGCGCCTCCATGAACATCGAAATATCCTTGTTCGACATCGACTGGCGGAAGGCGGGGTTCGTGCAGATGCGCTCCATCACATCACTCGCCGTAACAAACTTGCAGAACTCGGGCGGCGTATCGGCATCAGGAACACGGTAGAACTTGTTGATGCGCTCGGCTATGTAGTTGTTTACACGGAAATAAAGATTGTGGCGCTGAATCTCCTCGTTCTCCTCCTTCGTGAACCAGTAAACCCAGTCGCAGGGCTCACCCCTCCGGCGCTTCTCTATCACCTCCTGAGCCAGTGCCACAGCCTGGGAGTAGATGCCATCGTAATTGAAGGGGAAGTCGATGGGACTCTTGATCTTCTCGATGCGCCAGATGAGGAAACGGCGGTTCTCGTCATCATCGATGATATGAACCTCATTGCTCGTGGCACAGAACCCCGCATTGTTCTGCAAGATGCAGTCCCACTCGGCATATGGGATTCGCATGCTGATGTTGCGCTTCGTGATGTTGCTCTTGAAGGAATCCAGGTTCTTGCCGCGCAGACAGCTGAACTCATCGAGACACACTATCGCCTTGCTGGCACACATCTGCAGGAAATCCTTGTTCTTGTAGTCGCCCGTAGAATCGTTGGCGAAATACTTGCGCAGATGGGGCGGCAGAAGATGGTCGAAAAACGTGGTCTTGAAGATGCCGCCCTTGCCTACGAAAACCATGATAGACTGGTTGGTGACATCGGGCCGAACCCAGCAAACCACCATGTTGACCAGCCATTTCCTGAAGGCATAGGCAAAATCCTCCTCCGTATGGCGGTAACCGCCGGTCTGCATCACGGTTACCCGATGGGCTAATTCTGCGATATAGTCCGTCTTTCGGTCCCATTTCGGCAGACTCTTCAGATATTCCTCCATGGGGTTGAATTCGGGACTGAAGTTACTTCTGATTACCGTATCCAGCTTTTTCTGGGTGGTGCAGATGTTATCCAGTTCCATCTTCACGAACAGGGAATTGCTCACCCGGGTATCCACTTCGGTCCAGTCGAGATAGAGTTTCTCTCCGGTGTTGATGGCGCGCACTTCATACTGGTTGCTCAGCGTATTGTGGTGCATTTCATATCGGGCTCCCAGCCATCCCAGCAGAGCTCTCATGCTGGTATAGCGTTTCTGCTCATCCTCTCCCTGCTGTCTTATCTTCCAGGTTCCCAGCCGCTCGGTATGCTTGTAAATCTCTCGTGCCACCCGCTCGGTATCGGCATATTCGCTGCCAAACTTATCTGCCATGTGTTTCACAGCCTCCTCCTTTTCGGCTCCGAAACAGAGGCAGAATGTGGCGTATCTCACTACGTAGCTGTTGTGATGATGCTCCTCAAACCGCTCTTCCCAGCTCTCCGCCAGTTTGTCTACATACTGCAGAATCTCTTCGGTGGTGAGCGTTTTGGGTGGCGTCTCGTCTTCCTGTTTGCGCGGGCTTTTCTTTCTGGATTTTTCAGCCTCCGTCTGCCTTTTCCTGTTCTGTTCCTCCTGTTGCTTTGTAGCTTTTTCGAAGTTCTCCACCTCCTCCCGGGTGATGGGGAGAACTTCGGCATTCCAGTTGAAGTAAGCCTCGGGGTCGTAAGCCAGTCCGCAGCTTCTCACCATGTCCTGGCATTGCTTGTCGCTGTTGATACCCAGCAGTTTGTCGTACATGCTCATGGCTTTTCTGATGGCGAGCTGGTGGAGTTCGGTGGCAGTGAGATTGCATCCTTCAGGACGCATATATCTGAGCAGGATGCGGAATCCCTTGCCCGAGACGGTGATGTAGAAGATCATGGTGAAGGGCATGTTTCGGGCTTTCTGCCTGAGCGCCGCGATGTTTTTGGGGGGCACGTCGTCATAATCGAGCATCAGCCAATAGGTTTCCTTCCTGAAGTCAGTCAGCTTCTTGGAGCTTCCCTTGAGCTGCACGCTGGGTGTGATGCAGGGCAGCCTGTGCTTGATGTCCTCTGCCGTTCTCTTGTCCACCTTCGTCATCGACCTGTAGCCTTCGGTATTGGTTTTCACCGGTGCCGAATGCATGATGTTGTACTCCAGCACCTCTCTGTTGGGGAGAGGCTTGCTGGTAGAGGTCTTCAGAGTCTGGAAAAAAGAGGGCAAGACCTCTTTCTCCTGTTCTGCTTCCGGGTTATTTCCGGTCTCGTTTGTGGGTTTGTTTTTTTTCATTTCTTTTTGGGTTTTATGAATCTGTATCTTCTAATAATTCTTTAAGTTTATGAGTAATATACCAGTAGGGAAGGCTATATCTCCAGTAGCTCCATGCTCTGTTATGTTCCCTCCAGTATACCGAACCTTTGTTCTGTTCCCATATGTACACTTCATCGCAATAATACTGGAATCTTGTTTTATGATGGACATTTTCTTCATGTATCCAGGTTTTACCTTCGAAGGCATCATCATCATCTTTTTCCATGAGAATGGTTTTGATGGCTCTATCCATAGCGAATATGTACTCTGGTATGAGCGTCATGTTTTCAATCCTCTTATCGATATTGGACTTTCCACCAGTTTCTTTACGAATCATAGTTGGTGATACGCCACATGTCTTTGCGATAGCCAGCTTAAATCTGACTTCATCTTCAAGTTCTGTCATAAATTTCTGCAATTCTTTCATTGTTTTATTCTTTGTTGTTAATTTGTTGCGAAGGTATACAAAATGTTTTACATAGGCGGAGAGCTCTATAGAGCTCGCTTTTTACAAAGAATAACCTAGGTTAAACTTTTTAACGCAGCAAATCGGTGCCCCTTTTTGGGGGGATTTTGAAGATGAAGATGATGTTTGGTTTTGTATTGCCTGTCGGAAGAAAAAGTTGAAAAATGACGAGGTGAAGGGTGAAGGGTATATTTTAAACTCTATATTATATTCTTTATTTTATGGATTTTGCGATTTTTGACCCTAGGGTCTTTTTTTCGGTTTTTACCCTTACCCTTCACGCGTATATATATAAAAGAGTTTTCAACCCTTCACCCTTCACCTTTTTGCTTAATATTTTATGGGTCAGATAGTTAAGGGTGAAGGGTGGTGAAGGGAGGTGAAGGGAGAAGTAAAAAGACTGGTTCTTCTCAAATTTTAGTACATTTATGTGTTTAAGCTAGTGGGAGACCTTGCTCGAACAAGTTCTTTCAAAATCAGAACACTGATTTTGTACTAAAATTTGAGAAGAGCCAAAAGACTTTCCACTCCTCAATGAAAAAAACAGCCCTAAAAATTTGGAAGTTACAAATATTCAGCGTATCTTTGCAGTAGATATTGCGGCACTCGGCAATCAGAAAGCAAGCTTTCATTGCGCTCGCTGGCATAATCTTTGCAGTACAAATAAAAACATAATGCGTATGAAACAGGTAGAAGAAAGATACATCAGCTTTGAAGCCAGCAAGATGGCATATCGCGACATCAAGAATTCCGTAGACACTGCCAAGCGTGAAGGTATAGCTGAGGGTATGAACCAGAAAGCCTTGGATATTGCCAGGAACATGCTTGCTGATGGCATTGACATCAATCTGATTATGAAGTATTCCGGTCTTACCCAGGAACAAATAGAAAAATTGAAATAAGATATTATCTAAGAGATGATAACAGATAAACAGAAATCCCCCATCCTGCTTTCTCAAGCCGGATGGGGGATTTGCTTTATGTGATAGAGAGATTTATGAATGTCTATCAGCCAGTTTTCCCGCTTTTTATTTGGTCGTTTCAGGAAAAAAGCGTAATTTTGCAGCGAAATTAGATGTTGAACTTTAAAATAATTAAATATGGCAAGACCTATAAAAGAAACGCCTATACTCTATGGTGAAGATGCCAGAGTATTTGAGGCAAGGATGAAGAATCCTCCAAAGGAGAGCCACGAGAAGATAGAAGAAATCAATCGTGACTATAATTATATCATGAGTTTATTCGCAAATTGATTATGAACGATAATAAAGACATTTGCGAACCGTTAAAGATTCGACGATTAGATATTAATGACAGAATATCTAATTTTAACTGTGGGGATGAAGACTTAAATGACTTCATTCTAAATGAGTCACAGTTGTATCGTGGAGAGATGCTAGCTGTGACTTACGTTATTGAAGACAATAATGGTGTAATCCTTGCATACTTCAGTTTAGCAAATGATAAAATCTCCTTAACAGAGTTTGAGAACAACACTGAGTTCAACAGGTTTAAAAGACGCTTTAAAAACTCAAAACGTCTCAAAAGCTATCCTGCAGTAAAAATATGTAGATTAGCTGTTGATGAAAATGCACGAAAGCTGCATCTTGGGACAAAACTTCTGAATTTTATCAAAGGATATTTTGCCAAAGACAATAAAACGGGTTGTAGATTTATAACTGTTGATGCATACATAGAGGCGATACCTTTCTATTTAAAGAATAGCTTCTTAGAGCTTACTAAAAATGATGAAGATGCGACACATACAAGATTATTATATTATGATCTTAAAATGATGTCTTTGTAGATAATATATAGTTTGTATTTACAGAAATCCCCCATCCTGCAAACTGCGGGCTGGGGGATTTGCTTTATGTGATAGAGAGATTTATGAATGTCTATCTATCAGCCAGTTTTTCCGCTTTTTATTTGGTCGTTTCAGGAAAAAAGCGTCATTTTGCAGCGAAACTAGATATAGAATTAAATGGATGGCGTATGAAACAGTATGGAAAAAGGTATGAACCAGAAAGCGGAGATGTAGATTACGAATATCACCATATAATCAAGGGGCTATACGCCACCTTTTCTTCGTGGCATATAGACCACTCAACATTCAACAATCTCTAACTTTTACAGAAACTTTTCACAGGAATCTCTTGCGGGTTTGGAAATAAAGTCGTAAATTTGCAATTGGAAAACAAAGATTAGGAATTATGGTAGAGATAAATGATAGAAAATTACCTGTAGGCATCCAGTCTTTTGAGAAAATCAGAAAGGATGGATACCTTTATGTTGACAAGACAGATATCATCTGGCAACTTGCCAACAGAAACAAAACGTATAATTACCTGAGCCGCCCACGCCGCTTTGGTAAATCCGTTCTTGTAGATACGCTCGAAGCCTACTTCATCGGCAAGAAGGAACTCTTTGAGGGATTGAAGATCATGCAGATGGAGACGGAATGGGTGAAGCGACCTGTCATCAGATTGGATATGAGTCGTGCGGGCGCAGAGCCGGAAACTTTGCGCTCTTATCTCAATAATATTTTCAGACAATACGAAGGAGAATATTCATTGGTTCCTGACCCAGCAGATAGTCTTGCCGACCGCTTCAATGCAATAATCGTGGGGGCATATAAGCAAACCGGACAGCAGGTTGTCATTCTCATCGACGAATACGATTCTCCATTGCAGCATTCCTGGAAAACTCCTCACCACGAAGCATGTACCGCTGTTTATCGAGAGGTTTTTGCCATTCTCAAGGCAGATGATAAATACGAGAAGTTTGTCTTCATCACCGGCATCACCAAGTTTACGCAAATCTCTCTCTTCTCTGTACTCAATAATCTGAGCAACATCAGCTTTGAGCCGGAATTTGCTGCCATCTGTGGCATTACGAAAGAAGAGGTGCTACGCGATTTCAAGCCGGAAATCAACAAATTGGCAGAATACGAAGACTGGACATTCGATGAAGCTGTAGCACAACTGACGGCATATTATGACGGCTATCATTTCAGCCGCCGCAATATGGTGGATGTGTTCAATCCGTTCAGTCTCATCAATGCCTTGGCAGATTCTGACTTGAAGAACTACTGGGCATCATCGGGCGCAACCTCGTTGCTTCCTAAGTTTGTGGATGACATGGAACTCAAATTGGGGAATTTTGATCCTTGCACCATTCTCCGTCAAACCATAGAGACTTCGGATGTGACAGGCGGAGGAGCAGAATTGTTCCTCTATCAATCAGGTTATCTTACCATTAAGGATTACCAGATGGGAGTCTATATTCTGGGATTTCCTAATTCTGAGGTAAGACAGGCACTTTACGAAACGGTATTACCGGCACTTACCCTGCGAAGCAATGGTGATATCCAATCTACCCAGTCTGGTCTGTTTCTTGCACTTCAACTTGGCAATCTTCCCGATGCCATGAAATGCCTGAAGGCGCTTATTGCTGACGTGCCCTACAGCAACAAGAAACTTGCCAGTATGGATATGGAGGAGCGCTACCGACTGATTATGAGCACCATCTTCAATGCCATAGGCTGCCGTGTGGAAGTAGAAAAGATGATTGCTACGGGCAGGATTGACATGGTGGTAGAAACCACTAACTTTATCTATGTGCTGGAGTTGAAACTGAGCAACAACGGTGGTGTTGATGCTGCCACGGAGCAGATGAAAGCCAAGCAGTATGCCGAACCATTCAAGGCTGATAAGCGCAAGGTGATTGCCCTTGCCATAGAACTGGATGATATGGGAAAGGGACTTGTTGACTGGAAGGAAGTATAATAGTGCAAAAAGGGTCTATACGCCACCTTTTCATCGTGGCATATAGACCCTTGTCGGTTAATGTTCGTTGCGGACGGAACTTTTCCGCCCGCAACGGCTTACTGCTTCTTCAAGGTAGGCAATGCTCCGTTAAGTTCGTAACGCCACTTTGAGCCTGCGTTCTGCAAGGCGGTGTTCATGGCATCAACGGCTTTCTGCCAGGTAACGACAGAGCCGTCCACCTTCGTGGCTCCGGTGCTTTCCCTATTGTAGCCGATGCCTTGTTCATGATTGTTCTTCCAATAGCCGGCGGTCACGGTGGTGTAGTTATTTCCCAAAAAGCCGCCGATATGCATATAGCCAGTGCTACTACCCGTACTGGTTACGTTGCCCGTGGCATAGCAGGCAAGGAGGCTGCTTCCTGCGTTCATTCCCACCAGACTGCCGCCAGCGATATTCTTATTGGGGGCTATTTCTAAGGTCACGTCGCCCGTGGCATAGCAAGCGGTCAGGGTGGCACTCGAATTCGTCTGACCTGCCACGCCGCCGACATCGACCGTTCCCTTCACTGTGGCAGAGGAACTGCATCCGGTGATGGAACCGCCTATTTGAGCACCCACCACACCGCCGACATACACCGTGCCGCTAATGCTGCCCGACACCGAGCAGTTTTCAATGGTGCCCCAGCTAAATCCTACCACGCCGCCAATACTGCCGCCATATATTTGATTGCATGTTATCTGTACGCCCTCCATCACCACGTTCTTCACCGTACCAGCTTTATTGAGCCAGCCGAACAGACCAGCATATTCGTCATTTGTCGTAAAGGTCAGCCCCGTAATGGTATGGCCGCCACCGTCGAAGGTGCCTTTGTATGAGTTGTCGTAGTCTGTGCCTATCGGTGTCCAGTCTTTGCCTGTGAGGTCAATGTCTGTGTCGAGGGTAATGTTAATGTCGGTCTTACCTCCGTTCACTAATTCGGCTATATTCATCAGACCATCGGCGGAGGTCACGGTGTAGCTGCCGTTGCTCTCTATGGTATAGCCCAGGTCTTTTGCCGCAGCGAGGGAGACGGTGTAGGTATATTCACCGCCCGCCTGCCAGTCGGTAGCATTCTTCATCTTATAAACGAAGGTCTTGCCGTTAGTGAAGGTGCAGGTAATGAAGGTCGTGCCAGCTGCCACACTTTGCGGGGCTACGATGGCGGTGTAGGTGTTGCTACCCTTGTCATACGGGGTGATTATATCCGGGTTGTCGCCTTCGGTGGAGAGGCCCGTCAGCTGCACGGATGCCAGCCCCTCGGTGTAGTCCGTCAGAACGATGGTCACTCGCGCCGTGCGGTGGGTGAAGCGGAGCGTGGGGCTACCGTAGGTCACCGTCTGTCCGTCGGCTACGATGAGGTCGCTGCCCTCAAAGTCTTTCTGGGCACTTTGGTTGGCTTTTACCTTCACAGCAGGCGGAGTTGTCTCGCCAGCGGTGTAGGGCCACCACGCTGTGACGGTGATGTCGTTGTGGTTGGTCCAGTAGTACGGGTCGGTGGAGGTCAGCGTGGCGCTGGTGGGGTCGGCGGTGGAGGGCGTCACGTCGTATGCCTTCACCGTGCCGTCCATCAGGACTGCCACGCTCTGCACACCCTCCCAATTGCCGTCCACCGGGGCACGAGTGCCGGCGGTGGCTGTCGCAGCGGGGTTCAGCCCCGTGGCGGTGAAGACGATGGGTGTGCCTTCCGCTCCTTCTGGTAGGAAGCCCGCTTCGTCCTGCGTGCAGGCGGCGAGGGCGAACAGCAGGGCGATGGCTGCGAATATATGAATGGTTGTTCGTTTCATGATGCGTGTTGTTTAGGGGTTGTTATTGTTTCTTTTCAGTACGGGCAGGCCGTCGGTGCCGAGTGCCCACTGGTAGTCGTTACCGGTGAGGGCGGGGTTCATGCCGTCGACGGCTGTCTGCCATTTCACGGTCGCGCCGTCCACCTTCGTGGCAACTACCGTTCCTCCTTCATTACGGAGTACTCCTTGCCCGGTATTGCCTCCCCAATAGCAGGAAGTTATATTCTTGTAGTTGAAACGCACTAGAGTTCCACAGCCAGCCTCATCTATCAATGTGCCGTCGAACCAGCAAGCGATGATATCGCCATAATTTGCATTGGTTATACCACCACTATGTACAGTAAGTTTTCCCGTCACAGAGCAGGCAATGATTTGGCCATGATTTCGGTCCACCATTCCAGCAGCTCCTCCACTACTGCCATCCAGATTCACATCTATGAGTTGTAGGTTCTTTATCACTCCACTTACATTTAAAAAATAAAAAAGTCCAAAACTCGCTGCTGAAAAGTTTAATCCCGTAATGCGGTGTCCCTGCCCATTAAAGACGCCGGAGTAGCCTGGCCATGTGTCTAAACGTGTCCATTTCTTACCCGTCAGGTCGATGTCGGCGGTGAGGGCGCAATTTATCGATTCATCTTCTTGTATGGCTTTGTTCCATGCCAGTAGGCCGTCGGCGTTATAGACCGTGTAGGTATTGGTGTTGCTGTCGTAGATGTAGCCCAAATCCTTGGCCTCGCCGCTCTCGCCGCCGCCGTCAACCCAGCTGCCGATGGTGCAACCCTCTAACGTCAGGCCGGTTGCGTTCACCTTGACGGTGTAAGAATAGCGGTTGCCCGCCTCTAATACGACGTCGTTCTGCGGGCGGAAGTAGAAGGTGCCGCTGCCGAGTTCCACCTTGACGAACGGCTTGCCTGCCGCAACGGTCTGCGGGGCGGTCAGTGCCTCGTAGGTGTTGCCGCTTGCGTTGTAAGTCTTGATGGCGGTCGGGTTGCCGTTATCGGCGGAAAGGCTCACGAGGCTCACCGTGGCACCTGCGACGCTCGTGAATCCCGTGCCGGGCTTCAGTTCGATTGCCACGCGTGCCGTGCGGTGGGTAAATCCAAGTGTCGGGTCGTCAAATTTCACCGTCTGGTTTTCGGCGGAAATGAAGTCGCTTTTCTGGAAGTCAGCCAATTTGCTCTGGTCTTCGGCAACCTTTACGACAGGCATCTGTGTGATGTCTGTATCATCCAAGGGCCACCATGCCGATACGGTAATCGGGTTGCGACTGGTCCAGTAGTACGGGTCGTTCTCGCGTGAGAGCGTGGCGCTCTTGTATCCGTCGGCATCCGTAGCCGTAACGGTGTATTCCTTTACCGCATCGCCAATCTTGAGTGCCACGGAATTGACGCCCTGCCAGTCGCCGTCCACGGTGGTACGGGTTGATGGCGTTGCCTCCACGGACAGTCCGGTGGCATGGATGACTATAGGATATTCCTCTTTGGACAGACGGCTATCGTCAGCCAGTTCGTCCTGTGTGCAGGCGGCGAGGGCGAACAGCAGTGCGGTGGCTGCGGGGATAAATAATCTATGTCTCATAATCCTTCATTCTAATCAATTAATTATTAATATCTTACAGGTCAGCATCCACTTCTCCACCGTCTATATCGTTCCACTTTGCAATGGTGGCTTCGCTGACTTCAAGGACTTTGTTGCTTACCTTGACGGTATAGGTATAGTTGTTGCCCGCCAGCAGTGCGCCATCGGGCATGGTGAGTATGGCATGATATTCCTGACCTTTGTAATTCACAACCAACGGCAGGGATGCAACTGTCTGCGGGAAGAGGATGACCGATGACGTGAGATTGCCGTCTGCCAGATTCATGGTCAGTTCTCCGGTCTGTAGTCCGTTGTCTGCGGTGGCAATACCGTCGGCCGTGTTGAACGTACCGGTGAGTAACAATCCGTCCAGCGTGTAACGTTCAGGCTTGACCACGCTGAAATCCACACCATCGCCCGCCTCGAAGGTAAGGGTTATCCGGCTCATGCGGTGGTGGAAGGAGTTGTCTTCACCGCCTTTGTAGGTTTTGTCGGTAAAGCACACCACCGGGCTGCTTTTGTCTCCCGTGGCTCCTGAAGCAAAGAGGAAGTCGATGGCAGGCTGGTTCTGCTGCGCCGTGGCATCGGTCGTGGCTGTGAGGATGCCTCCCGCCGCGTTGTACGGATAGTAGGCGCGGAAAGTATGGGTCTTTGTATCTTCGATATAGATGACCTTTCCTTCTGCCTCAAATTTCCCGTTCTTCAGGATGAAAGGCACGTTGCCGTACCGGGTATCGTTGCCGATATCGGTGATGCCGATACGGTCACCGTTGTCCCAAGTGGTTCCGCTGGCACGGGTGTTTACGCTGATACCACCAGTAAACTGCACGGCTACCTTACCATTTGCTGTTGTAGAAGCTGTATCTTCTGTACTGCATGAAACCATTGCACCTGCTAAGAGTGCAAGGGCGAAAAACTTCGTCATCTTTTTCATATTATCAATATTTTAAAAGTTATTATTATTATTTGGTTTCTACTTCATTGTTGAGGTTCGTCCAACCGTTGATGGTAGCTTCCAGATTCATCTTTGGCTGCATTTGGTTGTAGTTGAGTCGCAACTCATACTTTCCTCCAACCTTCATCGCAGGAGCGGTGATGTCATACTCTTGCAAGGTCCCGTTAGGCAGCAAGAGGCGGAGATAAACATGAGAGGCGGGGCTTCCCTGTATGGTCGGCATCAGTCGGATGACTTCTGATTGCAAAGTTGACTCAGTAGCCAAGATAGTAGGCATTTCCACTTCCGTTGGCTTTATGCTCGGCAACCCATAGTCGCCATCACCATTCTTCTGTGTAGGGAACAGACACCAGGCTGCATCTAATGCCTTGCCACTCATCTCTGTACCTTTAGGTACATTCTCTATGATGATGGTCAGTTCGGCAAGCACGCTTTTGACAGGATTTTGCACCACATAGTTGCCTTCCTTGTTGTCTATCCTTACGTCAGCGACTCCGAAATAAGCATTGTCCTTCACATCCTTAGGATTGGTCAAGCCTATCTGGATATTGTTCCAATTAGTCAAAGCCCTGGTCTGGTCAGTGGTGAAGAATGGCTCTATGAGATTGGTAATAGCCAATATCTGATAATGCCCTTCAGGAAGAGCGAAGCGTTGGCTTGCCACCTCCTGCGCACTGCCATAATGTTTTTCCTCTACTAATGAACCGTCATCGGCATTGAATATCCAGAGTTTCACATCCTTCACTTCCGTACCTTGGTCGGCTTCATCTGCCCAAGTGAGCGATACTGACAAGCCACCCTCATCCTCACCGTCATGAACATTATGGTCGCAACTTGCCAACAGGCATGGGACGCATAACAGCACCCATAACCAAATATTAAATCTTCTTTTTGCTTTCATTCTCTATCTTGTTTTAGGAGTTACGGATGATGATTGGTAAAAGGCAAGTTGATTCCTAATCTTATGCCACTTTCCCACAAGAAGTTGTTCTTATGCAGATGTTCCGGCATTCCATCCATACGTTCGCCAGTAAGACGGGTCAGGCCGGAATAGATACCAAGTTTTAAGCAAGAGGTCAGTTGGTAGCCCACCTGCAAGTCTGCGCCATAACCCAAATGCCAGTTGGTAGAACCTTTTATCACTTTGGCATCATCGGCTATAGTCTGAATATCAGCCTTGGTCGTTACAGCATAAATATGAGGTGATACTGCCAAATCCAATCGGCTGTCAGCTGTTTGAGGGAACAACCCAAGGAGGTTGATATTTACTCTGGCTCCATATTGTCCCATAGAGACATGGCTTTTCAGATTGGCATATTCCCAACAGTCCATGCCCAGGACACCTGCCTTGTAAAGCACACCGTCGCTACCCAACCAATAGTTACGTTCTACGCAGCAGTCTTGTGCCGACAAGTTCATTTCTCCATACTTAGCAGATAACTCAGCCGAGAAGATGGAGTTAAAACGATAGCCCCCATATAAGCCAGCAGCCCAACCGGGATGAGTCTTGTCGTGTCCGAAACTTGAGAAGGTAGAGAAGCCGAAAGGCATTCCACCCTCTACTCCTACATACCAGCCTTGCTGACCGGTCTTTCCATCTTCTCTTGCTTCTGCTTTCGCGAAAGAAAATGGAAGAATTAAAGCAAGTGCTGCAACCAGTAATCGTTCTTTTCCAGTTAAATAATTTCTCATATTAATCTATTATGTTTTGATTATAATTTACAATATTTTAAATCCTTCATGATACAGATTTTAAAAATCCTGGTGCAAAGATAAGGTTTTTATTTGAAAGTGGGGGGTAATATTTGTTTTTTCAGGTATGATTTTTTGTTTTTTGGTGTCTCATTCGTGGGCAATGCGACACCTTGTTTGTATTTTTTTAACGTTTCCAGACACTATTCAAGCCCAGAATCTGTGTAAATCTTTAGCCGGTGTCCGTTGGTTCAAAGTGTGTGGAGCCTGCTTGCGAAAGTTCTGTACGAAAGAAAAATCCCCCATTCCGCTTGAGAAAGCAGGATGGGGGATAGTTTCTTATTTCTTCTTGAGCCCCTTGTATGCAAGGAAAGCTACAATAACAACGGCAAGAGCCAAGATGATGTAACCGAGCTCATGACTATACTTTAATGCCTGCTGATATACATCTTGAGTTGTTTTATAGTCTGTATATTGGTAGATACCCCAACCGATGGTTGCTAAAACGGTATTCCAGATGCCAGCACCGATTGTGGTATAGAGCAAGAATTTGCCTACATGCATACCTGCCAAACCGGCTGGAATGCTGATTAACTGGCGAACAGCTGGTACCAGGCGCCCAAAAATAGTGGATGCGGCTCCATGCTTGCGGAAAAACTCTTCTGCAACTTCTACCTTTTGGCGGTCTATCAGGCACATATGTCCGATGCGGCTGTCGGCAAAACGGTAGATGATAGGGCGGCCTACCCATTTAGCTAAATAATAGTTGATAAGTGCACCGATATTGGCACCAATGGTGGCAAACACGATGACCAGGATAAACGACATTCCGCTATCAGGATCCATGGCTTTCCATGCTGCAGGTGGAACAACCACCTCTGATGGGAATGGGATGAATGAACTCTCGATAGCCATGAAAAGGGCTACTACCCAGTAATTTAAATTGTCGAGTATCCAAAGAAAAAGCTCTGCTGTATTCATTTGTTATCTTGAATCTAAATAATATCTGCCTCAGCTGTTGAAACTGAGACAGATATAGGTGATTTATTTATTCTGTTTTGCCCATGTATCCTTCAAACCAACGGTTTTGTTGAATACTGGTTTTTCTGCAGTAGAATCAAGATCGGCCATGAAATAACCGATACGCTGGAACTGGAGATATTCACCTGGCTTCTTGCTGGCTGCATATTCCTCAACATAGCAGTTAGGATAGTCGTGGAAGCTATCTGGGTTGAGCAACTCGTGGAAGTCACGTTCATCAGCAGATGGATTTTCTACCATAAAGAGACGGTCGTATTCGCGCACCTCTGCCTTTACGCAGTGATCTGCTGATACCCAATGCAATGTACCCTTAACCTTACGGTTGGCACCTTCCATGCCGCTCTTACTGATAGGATCGTATTCTGCCTGAATCTCAGTGATAACACCATTTTCGTCCTTTGTGCATCCAGTGCACTTAACGATGTAAGCATTCTTCAGACGAACTTCTTTACCCGGAGTCATACGGAAGAATTTTTTAGGAGCATCTTCCATAAAGTCAGCACGCTCTATCCAGAGATTCTTAGAGAATGTGATGGTGTGTGTGCCATCAGCTTCATTTTCTGGATTATTGATTGCTTCCATTTCCTCTGTTTCACCTTCCGGATAGTTGGTAATTACGAGTTTTACAGGATCAAGTACTGCACTCACACGACATGCTTTCTTGTTCAAGTCTTCTCTAACAGATGCTTCGAGTAAGGCCATATCGTTGAGAGCATCGAACTTAGTATAACCGATACTGTCGATAAACATACGAATACTCTCAGGAGAGTAACCGCGACGGCGCATTCCGCAAAGAGTAGGCATACGTGGGTCGTCCCATCCGATAACCAGTTTCTCATCTACCAGCTGGTGAAGCTTACGCTTGCTCATTACTGTATAAGTGAGGTTCAATCGGTTGAACTCAATCTGGCGTGGACGATTGTCGTTTAATACATCTGCAGTTCCGTCCTTCTCCTTCAAGAAGTCGATGAACTTATCGTAAAGCGGACGGTGAGGTACAAATTCCAATGTACAGATAGAGTGGGTTACCCCTTCAAAGTAGTCACTCTGTCCGTGAGCGAAATCATACATAGGATATGCATGCCATTTTGTTCCTGTACGGTGATGAGGAGTATGGATGATACGATACATGATAGGATCGCGGAAATGCATGTTTGGATTCGCCATATCGAGTTTTGCGCGAAGAACCATGCTGCCTTCTACGGCCTCAGGAGTATTCATCTTCTCAAACAAAGCAAGGCTTTCTTCGATTGGGCGATCACGATATGGACTAGCAGTACCCGGTGAGGTAGGAGTACCCTTCTGCTGTGCAATTTCTTCAGCAGTTTGTTCATCTATATATGCATTGCCCTTCTTGATCATCCAGACAGCAAAATCCCAAAGCTTCTCAAAGTAGTCAGAAGCATAGTAGATATTGCCCCACTTGAATCCGAGCCACTGGATGTCTTGAAGAATATTCTCTACATATTCATTGTTTTCCTTGCTAGGGTTAGTGTCATCAAAACGAAGATTGCAAACACCATTATATTTCTCTGCAACACCAAAGTCCATGCAGATAGCTTTGGCATGGCCGATATGCAGATAACCATTAGGCTCTGGCGGAAAACGCGTCTGGATTCGTCCTCCGTTTTTGCCTTCTTTGAGGTCTTCCTCAACTAACTGTTCTACGAAAGAGATACTTTTCTTCTCTTCCAAATTGTTTTCTTCATTAATTGCCATAATTCAATAAAAAGAATAATTTTTAAATTTTATGGTGCAAAGATACAAATTTAATTGTAAGTACCGAAATTATCTGGCAGATAATTTTGTTTTGGGAGCGATAATTTGCTTTTGAAAGCAATAATTCACAAAATATGTTTTTAAACATATAAAAAGATTCGTTCGTTTCGAAAAATATGTCTATCTTTGCATCGTTATCCTGAATACAATCTTTTTACCTTAAATGAAACTAATACCAAAAAGAACGCCTTCGCTGTGAAGCGAGGGCGTTTTGCTTTTATACCAGGTTCATATTCTATTACTTTTTGCGGAATGTTTCGTTCTTAATAATGATAGAACCTTCTTCTGTATCGAGTGTTGCCTGCTCCTGAACATCGGCATCGAGACCCTTGCGGCTCAGGATAATCACAGCTGCTTTACCTTCTGGCTTAGCTGGCAATTCCCACTTGTAAAATTCCTTATCAAGGCTTTTTACTTTAACAGAGAAATCACTGTTCAAAGTTACACTGCGCTCACCATCTGCGCTCTTATATTCACCGGCTGCGGCAGCCTGAAATGCAGAATCGGTTACAACAGTCTGTTCTGCCTGAGCTGGTGCAGGTGCTGGTGCCTTTTTCTCAGAACATGCTGTGAAAGCTATCAGACCCATAGCAAATGCAAGAATTGATAATTTCTTCATAATCTTTAAATTTTATATGTTAATAATAATGTTAATCTAAACCATTTTTATAAGCTAACTCTTTTTATACATTTGTTTATCTCAGTGGTATGCTATAGAAAGATAGTATTCCACTGGTACAAATGATTACCCAAATAGAAACGAGCCCCGTAATGATAGGGACGCTTGCAAATCTGATGTCGTGGTTGGGCTTAAAACGTTCGGTATGCTTCCTTAAAAAATACTGAAATATATAATAATATAAGGTGGCATAGAGAAAACCAATGAGGGTACCAATCAGGATGTCGCCAAAATAGTGTACACCGAGATACATTCGGGAATAACTGGTTATCAATGCCCACAGGCATAAGAATATCGTGAGTTTGCTCCGGCGAACCAGATATTGTGCAAAGAAGGCCATGCTCCATGCATTGGCTGCATGAGAAGACGGGAAACCATATCTGCCACCCCGATATCCTTGAACAACATGTACCATCGGACTGATAGGATTATCAGGATTGCTGGGACGCATTCTTGCTACTAATGGCTTCAGAATTCCTGATGCAGTCTGGTCTGAAAACAAGATAATCAGAGTGATGACAACTATAGTGCTCATCACAACCTTGACAGGAAAATTCTTAAGCAGTACAAAGATAAAACTGGCATAGAACGGAACCCATACAAAACGGTCTGAGAAAATCATCATGAAGTAATCCCAATACACGTTGTGAAAACCATTGAAAAACAGAAAAATCTGCGTATCAATCTGTTCTATTTGATGAAGTAATTCTATCATAGTCTTTCTTTATGAAATTCTGTAATGTTCGCTTTCTTGTTTCTGATAATCTGTTGCCCTGTCGTTTGGGCTATTTTGCACTCAAGTCATCGTACAACTTCTGTAGATAAGCCATGCCTCGCTTCAGGTTATAACCTTTTTTGCCTTTATCATAAACAACCTTTTGGGATTTGTTGTCGTAGATGATAGAGTTCTCCTCTGATACCATGCCGAAAGCATCGGGTACATCAAAGAATGCAAATTTAGGAGTAGCATCACTCAACATGTTCTTGCTGAACAAGAAGTCTTTGTGAGGAATGCCTAATTGTCCGAGCAGTGTAGCTGCTATATCATGCTGACTTCCTATGAGCTTAACATTCATTGGGCGAGCTATTGCTCCACCGGTCATGATAAGTGGAATCTGATAGCGGCTGCGGTCAAAGTTGTCAAGATGTTCTTTGTATGCACCAACATGATCGGCAACGAGTAATACCAAAGTATTTTTCCATCTAGGCAATTTGCTGTATTCACGCAGAAGATGACCTATGACACTATCAGTGTAAGCAAATGCATTTAAACGCTTGTCTTTCAGTCTGCTATATGGTACATCGAATGGCTCATGACTGCTTGATGTCTGGAAAACTCTCAGCATAGGCTGTTTGGCATTCTGTTCTTTCCTGAGGTCTGCAAGCAGCCGGTTGGCTACGATATGATCGTGTACTCCCCATTTGCTCAATTTGTCTTCTATAGGGAAATCACTATCTGAAATGATTCTCTCATAGCCCTGGGAAACCAGCCAAGAGCGCTGGTTGGCAAAATCAACATCACCACCATAATAATATGCATTGCCGTAATGCTTTGCTTTAGCCAATGAACGTGCCAATGATGGTAATTGTGCAGATTTTGCCGGGTAGCGCATGATGCTGGTTGTAGGTTGTGCAGGATAACCGCTCAAAACAGCAACCAGACCACGATCCGTGCGGAAAGTGTTGGAATAGAATCTTGGGAAGAAAATTCCCTTTCTGGCTATTGAGTCCAAGCAGACCGCTACGTCTTTATGTGTTCCGACGGAAGGCATGATGTCGTTGGCAAAGCTTTCCATAATAATAATAAGTATATCCGGTTTTCCGTTTTTCCGAGTTTCTTCATTCAGGAGCGGGTAGGTGTTCTGGTCGCTTGAACTTACCATTTGAGCAAAGAGTTTGTTAGCTTCTTCTTCTGACATGTATCGGTATTGCGATGCAAAATCTTCCTGATGGGTCAGTGATTCAAACAGGCTGAACATCGGATTGACGGCAGCATGATTCAAAAACGCATTTTGGCTGAAATATGCCTTTCCTGTATTTGTTGTAGATACAGTAAATCCTCCTCTGATAGGGATGAAGAGAAGGGCAGTAAGCAGCAACAGAATAAGAGAATGGCGCATACGATGATGCTCTATGTCAGAGTAGCGTGTTCTACGACCACTGCCGAAATCTCCAAAACCATAGTTGCTGTATCTGCTGGAATAGCGCTTCTGGGTATGAGGCATGCGGAGTGCGAACCAGACGGCTATGGTAAGCAGCACAGTGATGAGGAGAGCAAAAAAGATGTAAAGCCCTCCAACACTTGCAAGTGCATCCTTTGGCGAAGTAAAGAAATAATATAATGGAGTGCTATCTAGCGGGAAGTTCCAATATGGATATAATCCTGCATTCAGTACGAATGTAATGGAAACCAGGAAAGATGCCAGTATATAATAAGCATTCAGAATGGGACGTATAATCTCCTTACGAAACCAAATCATTGCGATGAGCAACAAACCCGGTAGTGCGGTGAGGTAACCAGCCATAGAGAGGTCGAGTGATAAACCATACCACATCACTGTAGGCATTTCGCTCCAGATATTATCGATAGGTTGTGTAGCAGAAGCCTTTTCCAATATCATGAAAAATGGTTTCTGAATACTGAACAAAATGACAAACGTAAAATACGTTTTTATAAACCACAATATTTGCTTCATATCTATGCTTCTTGACTAATAATTATGATATACTCGGCTTTGAGCTTGAAAATTAATGCAAAAATAACCATTTTATTTCATATAAACGACTTTTTTGTGTTTATTTTTCAAAAAAGTGAGAAAAAATTTGGTCGTTCTAAATAAAAGTCGTACCTTTGTTGTAATAAATTTTATAACATAACTATGGCTAAGTACAATATTCAACCTAAAAAAGAAAAAATAGCAAGATATCAATCTATGCTGAGTGAAGAAACTAAGGACCGCCTTCGCGACGAGATAATCCGTGTTCTTGTTACTGAAAGAAAGTACAAGGACCCAGACTATAGTTCCAAGAAACTTGCAGAGGATTTGAATACTAACTCTCGCTATATTTCTGCTGTATGCGCAACTCGATTTCATAAGAATTATGCCGAGTTGGTGAATGATTATCGAGTAAACGATGCTATGTCTTTACTTACCGATAAGCGTTATGCTAGAATGAGTGTAGAAGGTATCAGCGAAATGGCTGGTTTCAATACTCGTCAGAGTTTCTATGCTAATTTCTTCAAGCGAATAGGCGTTACTCCTCGTCAATATCGTGCTAATCATTTTAAGGGATTGGAGTAAGTTTAATTGTTAATAACTAGAACATGAAACAAAAAGGAGGGTGTATCAAAAGTTAATGATTCACCCTCCTTTTTGTTTTTACAAACTATTGCGAGTTACCTCTTGAAGTAGTTTCTCAATGCCTGGTGGCGGATACTCCTGTTCAATCTGCGTATGGTCAGATTTCGTATCTGGCGAACTCGCTCGCGTTTGAGCCCCATATCTTCAGCAATTTCAGCCATCGTTTCTTTAGGAACACCTATACCATAGAATTTGGTGATGATTTCTTTCTCTCGTGGCAATAAATCTGCAATGCTTTCTGCCATCTTTTTCTTCATCATTTCTATATTCAGGGTATCATCTGCAATCTTTACATCCGGATCGTTTAATATGTCTAATAGGGTATACGGATTGTTTGCGCTTAGTGGCGCATCTACAGATACAGCCTTGTCTGCGTTTCTTGGGGCAAATTTCTTCTGGTCTTTCGGTAAACGATAAAGTCCTGATTGTTTATCGATGGCCTGTGATATAGCCTTGTGAACGAATGGACCGGCATAAGCCACAAAATCGGTGCCCCGGTCGGCTTGGAACTTTCTGGCTGCCATAAGCATTGCCAGCGTTCCTTCGCTAACCAAGTCATCAAACTCAACGCCTTTACCTTTATACTGGTTGGCTACTGATTTTACATAGTTTAAGTTCTCACTAACTATCTTGTTTATTTCTTTTTCTGTCATACTCAATAATTCTTTTTGCAAATATACATAGAATAATTCAAAAAAGCAAGTATTTTGCGCATTTTAACCAATCATTTTGGTTTCCACATATTATATATGTTTCTATGATTTGCATAAAGCTGCGTATGGACAGTACTCGCAACGATGCTTATCATCTGTTGGGCGGAATGGCTGGTCCTTGTCAAAGATGTTGGCGATGAGAACTTTCAGTTGTTTCATAAATTCTTCTTCGTATACATCTATGCTACTGATGAGTTCCTTGCCCATTTTTAATGTCGGATCATAATCTTCTGCTCCTGCATTTTGTATAAACAGCAAGCCTGGAGATACGGGCTCTTGAGCCGGATTCAGATTTCTGTTGTGGCTTACAATAATCGAGTAGAGCATAGATTGTAAATAATAATCTGTATGCTTGTTGAGCATGGATGGATCAAACACTTCGCTCAGTTCTCTTGGACGTGTTGTTGAAATACGTCCTGTTTTATAGTCGATTACGCGGATTCGTTCTGCAAGATTATTGCCATTTGCATGACCGTTAGCTGCAACAGCGTCCAGTCGGTCGATAAAACCTCCTATTGACAGAGATAAATTGCCGATACTTGTTTCTACTTCGACGTCAGTTTTTACAACCAGCTCTAATCCGAGTATGGTGAATGGAGCCTGGCGCATATCTATCGTGACAAGTTGCCGGATATATCTTGCTATTACTTCTTTATTGATCAGTTGCAGACCATTATATTTTGGACGATATCCTGCAGCGCTAACTTTAAAGAGTTCTTCTCTGAACGCCTGATCAACCAGGCGATAAATCAGAGATTCGTCTTTTAAGGCTTGCTCTAATTGCTCTTTTGATACAACGATAGGACGAGTCAGTTTGAGTTCTCCTTTACCGTCGGTTGTCAGAGCATCGCTGCTTGCTAATCCCAGATAGAACAGTTCTGCTGCCCGATGGAATATATTTCCAAATACTTTGTTGTCTACTTCGTCCTCATCCATTTCATCTGGCTCAATCAGTCCTTCTACATATTTATAGTAGAATTGCTTTTCACATCTCAAATAGGTATTCAAAAATGTTGGCGTAAGCATTTTCAAATTCTTGAGCTGGCTGAGCGCATGCAGTTTTTTCTCTATTGGTTCATAAGTAGGACGCAGTGTGTTTTGTCCTGCGACCAAAGAAAAGCGCTCGATGTCATGATGGCTTTCTACCAGGAGTTGTAGCATAAAACGGCTCATCTCACCCGATTGGCCATCTTCAGTTGCGTTATTGTAACATAAAGTGATGTCGTGTGAGCGTTGGAGCAGACTGTGAAAATAATAGGCGTATATGGCTACTTTGTTATCTACCGTAGTCAAGCCGTATGCCTTTCTCAACGAATAGGGAATAAATGAAGCATCGTTTACTCCTTTCGGCAGTTTTCCTTCGTTGCATGAGAGTACTAAGATATGCTCGAAATCCAGATTTCGAGTTTCCAATACACCCATTACCTGTATTCCTTCTGCAGGTTCACCATGGAAAGGAATACTTGTAGATTGGATGAGCTGTTGGATGAGTCGTTCCAGAGTGATGCAGTCTACTGCTAAGTCTCCTGTCTGGATGAGTTCTTGCAGACGGTTCAATAAGGTATAGGTCCTGAAGAGCGATTCCTGGAATAAAGGATCGTCCTGTTCTTTACTATTTACACCTATTGTCTTCAAAATATCCAGCAGATACTGGATGAGTCTCAAGTTGTATTCATTTTCTGTTGCAGTCTCACCCAAATCTTTGAAAAGCAGTGACAAGCCTTCATCACCATCCATGCTTAGGAATTGGCGGGTAGGATAGAACTGCTTCTGCTCGTCAAGAGCGCTCAAGAGTTTGCTATAATTTTGAGAAATATAGCGTGTGTATGGATGACGGAGCACCATGAGCACATTATGTAAGCGATAGTTGTTACTATGCTTGGGATGACCTACGCCCTGCAACTTGATGAGCTGTTGAAGCAAACTGTAGAATGGTGTCTGTTGAAGCGGATAGCCCAATGTTATATTATATGCTAACTTGTCGTTCTCAGAAAAATCTGGCAACGACTTGATGTCTTCGTTTGTAGGAAGACTATGTATAACACTTTGCAACAATCCTTCATCGGCTAATACTATAGCCACTTTTTTCCCATATTTATAGCGTTTCTTTTCTTTAAGCCATTGGTTTACATAACGGGCCTGGATGTTTTCTGTAGATGCCGAAATGTATGTAATGTCTTTATTGTTATCAAAGTTATGATAAATATCACGAAGATCATGAGGAGGCATATCATTCAATTCGTTAGGATAATATTTGAGATATTCACGAATGTAGTGACCTGCCTCATGATTGTTTTGCATATAATAGTCATCGTAGTCCCAATAGAAATGTGCTTTACCCTCTTTCATCAAGCGGTCGCAGAGTTTCCGTTCTACTACTTGCATCATATTAAAACCGACAAAGAGATATTTCTTGTGTTGGAATTTGATGTTTTCATCATTTACAACTTTCCTGTATAGAGCCCCCTCATAAGCCAATCCTTGTTCTTCCAGACGCATGTTGAACTGCTTATAGATATCAAGAAAATGGCTCCATAATTGTAGAAATCTCTTTTTGAGTTCTGAGTTGTGATCATCGTTGAAATTGCTGAAAAATTTCTTAATCAGCGTTTTCTGTTCTTCTGTAAGATATGAGATGTCATCAAGTTCATGTATATTGCTAAGATTGGCAAAGAGTTTTTCTGCTTCTGCCATGTTTTTATCTATATCGTCAAAATCTGTGATAAGAAGTTGTCCCCATCCATAAAAATGGTCTAGGGTCTCATCAATACCAGTGCAGGCTACGAATGTTTTATGTAAATCGCAAACAAGTTTGATTGGGTCTCCAACTTTCAATGTGCTATGTTTGCGAAAAAGGTCGCTGATAGTTATGTAAGATGGCGACCAGATAGGGTGATCAGTCAAACGGGCCAGACTCTCGTTGAGGAAAAGAGCGGCGCGTTTGTTTGGAAACACGACGGCAATGTCGCTGAGATTGTTTCCGTATTTCTCGAGAATATCTCTTGCTACATATTTTAAAAATGCTTTCATATCTTAATGGACTTTTCAATGTTTGCAACTGTTCTTTATGTTGCCCTGTTTTTTGGAAAGGGGCAATAGAACCATATTATTTTATTACTTCAACTATTCTGTTAGGGTATACATACCATAGATAACCTTTTACTCGGTGATGTCCCATACTTTTTAACAAGCCGATGTATTTTCTAACCTGTTCATGGTGTTCTACTTTCTGTTTACCGAATTTGAAATCTACCACGATGGTTTCTTTTTTTGAGTTTTGCATCACGCGGTCTGGACGGTATTCTGCCACTTTTCCATTTTCAACTGTCAGGATAGAACATTCATTTAGTATGGTCAGTTCCTTATCAAACCATTTTGCGACCTTTGGTGATTCAAGTCTTTTCCTGATCATCTCCTTTATTTTCTCTGGTGTGAGGTCTTGATCGTATAAAAGTCCGTCTAACTCCAACTGTTTCAGGGCTCCATCAATATCATCAACCGTGCGGATTGTTGAAAAGAGGTTGTGCAAAATGGTACCCATTTTGATATAAAACTTCTGTTGTTCTTCAGTTTCATCACGCTTTATAAAGTCACGGCTCTGGTTACTTTGTCTGAATTCTGGCATTTCAGGCGTAACATTTATTTTAATTTCTAAAGGTTGAGAATAGGCTGAGAGCACGTTTGTATCCTTTTTCTCGTTTGATTTCTTGGAAGAAGCAGGTACATATATTTCATTATAGCAGAAAGATATGTCATCTGTTTTGGAATCAGAACCTATTCCTGTTAACTCCATCTTTACATCATTAGCTTCAAGTCGACTGGCTACCTTGTCGAGTACTGATTCAATAATGGCAGAACGATATGCACTATTAGCTCGTTTGCCAATTACAATCAGGTTGTGACTGGCACGTGTGAAGGCTACATAAAGCAGATTCAAATTGTCGACTATGTTTTGCAGATGTTCATGATTATAATCTGCTTCATATATACTTTGCTTCATCAGTTTAGCACTGAAATCTATAGGTACCAGTGGAAGTTCGTTGTATGGAGCTTCTTGCGGTGTGCACCAGATAGTGTTGGCTTTTTCTAGTTGCCAGTCACAGTAAGGCATGATAACATGATCGTATTCCAGTCCCTTACTCTTATGTATGGTAAGGAATCTGATACCTCCATCGCCATCGCTATGAATGCTTTTTTCGTGAATACGGTTATCCCACTCTTTCAGAAATCCTGTGATATCACTACTGTTGTCTGTGAGATATTTACTTAAGCAATCATAAAAAGTACAGATGTAGGCAGTTTGCTTGATCATGTCTTTTATTTCGCCAAGTTTAAGTTCTGCAAAAAGGCGTTCTGTGAGATCGAACAGTGGCATTTCCAGATACTCAGAACGATTGGTCAAAAGTTGTTCCGGCATATTTCCAGCTACAGAATACGTGTCACAAAACTTGTTGAGAGTTGCTAATGCAATATTGTCATTTGGGTGTACCAGTATGTAGAGAGCGTTAACCAATGTACATACTGCTTGGGAGGCATCCAGCCTGAATGCCTCATCTGAAACCAAAGGATAGTCGGAATGGTTCATAAAATACTCAGCAATGTCCTGTATGTTACGGTTGCTTCTTACCAGGATTGCTATTTTGTTGCAAGGAACACCTCTTTCAACCAACTTGTCTACAGTGTCCAGTGTGGTTTGCATCATTCTGTCTTCAATATTTTCACCGCCCAGGAGCTGAATACTGATAGATCCATTAGGAACAGAATGGTGGTCTGGTACTTGCTGGCAGACATCGCTATATGCGCTTTCCAGCTGTTTACATTCCTCAGGACATTTATCTTTCAGGTCTTCAATCTCCAATTTTACTGCTTCTGTGAAAAAAGCATTGTTAAACTCAATGATGTTTCTATCAGAGCGGTAGTTGGTACCCAAAGTTTCTATGCTTACTTTTTTCGCGCTTTTATTAAATTCTTTATCAATATTATTGAGCAGTCTCCAATCGCCGGATCGCCATCTGTAAATACTTTGTTTTACGTCACCAACAATGAGGTTGCCAGCATCTTCTCTACTCATGGTTTCTTCGAGCAGCACTTTAAAGTTCTTCCATTGGATGGTGCTAGTATCTTGGAACTCGTCAATCATTATATGGTCGAGTTGAGTGCCAATCTTTTCAAAGATGAATGGCGAATCGCTATCCTTTATCAGTGAGTTGAGCAAGGTCTGAGTATCGCTCAAAAGGAAACGGTTTGCCTCTCTGTTCATCTCCCTGACTTTTTTATCTATGCTTCCCAAAAGGCGGAGCTGATTAAGATGCTTTATGGTCAGATCGGTACTTTTGAAGATTCGGGTGAGTCTTGGACGATTATCTTCTGCAAACAGCAGAATAGGGTAGAGCACCGATTCCACATAATTGAAGATATCAGTACAATTTTTCACGTCAGATTTCTTGACCCATGCTTCCGGACTTTCCAGACATTTACTGAACGTTGCATTATATAGATCATCATCTGTATATTTGCCATTTTTCAGCTTGTTGAAATAACTCCAAATACCTCTCGTTTTGCCTGCTAAGTCGTCTGAGGTAAAGCCTTCTTCTTCAAGGGAATCGAAAAAAGTAGCAGCAATTTCTTTAAGCTGCTCTTTTGCCTTATTGCGCATCTTTTTCATTCGGTCGGTAAAATCCTTGAAGAAATCTTCTTGTTCCATCAATTCTGTCAGCTTGTCGGAATGAGCTTTGTAATAATCCTTGAATATGTTCTCACCGAATTTCTTGATCTGTCCTATGACATTCCAACTCTTATCATCATCAATATTTTCTTTGATATAATCCATAATCCAGAAAAGCAGACGATCGGTATCTTCAAGACTTTCTATAAGTTCATCAACGGCATGCTGTTCTATTTGATAGTCATTGAGTTCTATCCGTAAATTGGCAGTCAGATCAAGTTCACGTGCTAGATTTCTCAATACACTCTGAAAGAACGTATCGATGGTCATAACCCGGAAATAGTTATAATTATGTATGAGCAAATGCAGGGCAGATTCTGCATTTTTCTGAATTTGTTTGGATGAAAGATAGGGTAAAGCCTGCTGTATTTGATTTACATAATCGTTTGCTTCTGGTAGTCCGTGTGCAATTTCGTATAATTTTCCTAAGATACGCATTTTCATTTCTTCAGTAGCTTTGTTGGTGAAGGTTACTGCAAGAATGGTTCTGTAGGAAGCAGGATTAGCTATCACGAGTGTCATATACTCGCGAGCCAAAGTAAATGTTTTACCTGATCCTGCACTTGCTTTATAAACAGTTAGTTGTGAACTCATATTTTGTTTTTTTTATGATGTTATTGATATTGTGCCCTAGAAATCATGTTTTATCCATGCTTTTATGAATATTACCAATCTCTAAATAGTTCAAAACCGAAGCGACAGCCTATGCCATTAAACTTCGTGTTTTTGAAGGCTGCAAAGAATCCTAATGTAATAGCTCTTGTTGTTACTCCATATCCCCATTCTGTATATGGGTGTAAATGGTTTACAACAAGACTGCTTACATACAGACGCTCTGCTTCTATATATTTCCCAATCAGGGGGAGCCATGCAGTTGCAATCATGGGAGCTTCATAAGTGAAATTTCCACGTATGTAATAATCACTGGCATTATACCATTGGGATGGAAGTAATTCGAATTCTCCACTCCAGCTATCATTCCAGCCTCCAGGAATATTGTTGTCATGGAAATTGGTATAGTCAACGAAGTCCCAATGGTCACCTTTACGGGTATAAAAACCTGCTCCTAATCTAACAGAATATGATTGACGGCGTGATGCTTGAAAAATAGTTTGTGCATCTACTTCGACCCGTTCGTAGTCTATGTTTGAACCTAGTAGGTTTTTCCATCCCTTTTCATAGTCAATTTTAAAGATAGAGCCTTTCTTACCCCATGGTAAGAGTTCTAAAGCTACAGCTGGTGCTACTGACACATATTTGCTTGGGTAATTAAACAGTTTATAGAAACTTTCTACTACAGCTTTTCGTTGATGTGAAACTAAACCTACTTCAAAACCGATATAGTCGTTGAAACTCCAGTGGTTAGTAAGACGAAGGTAATCATCTTTAAACTCTGTCAGTTTCCTGTTGTTTGCCTCAATATCTGTTGAGATTTCCGGTAATGACAATCCCGGATATTCTGAGAATAGTGGATATAGAAAATCGTTATCTTCAGGTTTGCTGATGCCCAACATCTTTCGTGCAACACGATTGTTCGATATTCTATTACCATTACCGATTTCTAACTTCAGATATCCATTGTGCTTCTGGTTATAGTTGAATGTCAATGGTATATTGAAATAAAATCTGTGTTGTTTCATACTGTAACCTCCTTTAAAGCGAAGCCCCAATTCCAGATTTTCTGTAAACCTGTAGCCTCCCTTCAGGTCAAACTTGTATACAATTCCTTTTCGCTCGGAGTATCCCATATAGAGTGGGTTGAGAATAGGACTGATACGGAAGTAGCCTTGGTTTTGCTTTCCGAAGCCTTGGGAAATCCTGTTTAATACATTGTCACCGATAACATCCCAAAGTATGTCTTTTGCAAAGTTTTTCTCTGGTGTGTTGTTATTCAAGGAATCTGTTATTTGTTTCCTTTTTTCGTAGAATTTTTTGTATATGTCAGCCTCATCTTGGTTTAACTCAATTGGGCGCACTTTTGCCATTAATGCTGTGTCGGCAACATTATTGAGTGAATCACTTAATATTTTCGGCAGTCCGTATACAGTTGTATACATGCCCGTTATCTTGTTACCCATAAAACTGAAGTTGGCTCTCATGCTGCACCTTGCAGGAGAAAGTGAACCAAAGCCGTCTTTACCCATAATAATAGAGATATAGAAACGGGTCATATCATATTCGCCCTCAAAGTCTACCATGCTTATCTTTCCGCTTTGGGAATCAACAATGGCACGTGCTTCAATAACTTGGGTGTTTTTGAGACGTGGATATACGTAGACTTGTGCTTTGCCGAATGGTAATTGGGTGACGGCATATTTATAATATCTGCGATTCTTATAGTGGAAAGGAGAAAGAATATTAGTTTCGAAAAGTGTTTCTCCATATACCGTTGGAGTCATGTATTTCAAAACAGATGACAATGTGTTGCTTCTATGCGGAATGGTGCTTATGTTCAGCAAACGCTTGGCAACTGGTCTGCCATTTGCGTCTAGCGTCATTTGGTTATAATACTCGCTGATGAATCTTCTGCCACCGCCATGAGCCACCGCATACATTGTCGGTACTAGCATGAGCGTTGCATTACGTTTGTTTGTTTTGATTTGAAATTTAGTGTAGGCATAACTCTTGTGCTCAGCTCTACCTGTTGTGTCAACAGATTGTGAATATTTAAATACCAAACACATCACCGAGTCACTAAAGGTGTCTCTCGGTGACATTCTTCTTGCATGTGCTGCAAAAGCCATCATGCAGAAGATAATCGTCAAAATGATGTGTGTTTGATATTTCTTCATTTATTATGAGTTAAGATGTTACTTGGCAGAAAAACTATTCCAAATATTTTGGACAGCAGCTTTCCTAACCAAGATATTTCATAAGGATTCCTATCTTCCCGGATTCTCTCAGTTTGGTGATGCTTTTTTCTCTTATTTGGCGAACTCGCTCACGGGTCAGCCCCATTTTATCACCAATTTCCTCGAGTCCCTTTTCGGTTTCCCCAATTCCGTAGCATGCGCAGATAATTTTCAGTTCGCGATCCTTGAGGCAAACTTTTAAAACCTGTCTTAGGTCTTGTGCCATACTTTCATGGTCAACCTGCTTGTCTGTTCTGGCATCGTCTCCGCTTGCCATTACATCTGCCATAGAGTTGTCATCGTCATCACTAAATGGAGCATCGATGCTTACATGATGACCACTGGCAGCCATGCTCTGAGAAATCTTGTCCTCGTCAACACCTGTTCTGGCAGCAAGTTCTTCAACGCTTGGACGACGTTGGTTTTCCTGCTCAAACTTATTAATTTCCTGGTTTACCTTATTGAGTGATCCTACCTGGTTGAGAGGAAGTCGAACAATTCGGCTTTGCTCTGCTATTGCCTGTAAAATACTCTGACGAATCCACCATACAGCGTATGAGATAAATTTGAACCCTCGTGTTTCGTCGAAGCGTTCCGCAGCTTTGATGAGTCCGATGTTTCCTTCGTCAATCAAGTCTGTCAAGGTGAGTCCCTGGTGCTGATATTGTTTTGCTACCGACACCACAAAACGTAAGTTGGCTTCAATCAACTTATTTTTTGCTCTTTCGCCAGCTCTACCTCCCTTGCGGATAGCTTGAGCCAATTCTATTTCTTCATCAATAGAAACCATTGGGGCTCTACCTATCTCTACAAGATATTTGTCGAGGGCTTCACTATTACGATTGGTTATACTCTTTTGTATCTTAAGCTGTCTCATTATCTTTCCTCTTAGTTACACATTGCACAATTGGCGCAAAGATAATAAAAATATTGATACACGACTATAATTATAACTTACTTTAACGTAATTAACCTAACTTACTCATTTAAAGGTTATTTTACGGTCTTGTTCTTAACAAAACTTTGAAAAGCGTCATCGTATCCGTTAAACACGTTGATGTCTACCTCTCCATGTATTCCTGCTACTCTTCCGTCGGGGCAGAGTTGCCAATATACCAATCGGATGTCTGGTTTATACTCTCCATATCGTGCAATCCAAACCTGGTAGTTATGTTTCAGATCGGGAGCCTTTGGCAGATAGCGATTTACGAAAGTTTGGCTGATGTAAAGAATAGGCTTAACACCTGTAGCTCTCTCTACTATTCTAAGCCAAGTTCTAATGCGTGCAAACAATACTCCAGACCCTCCCATTTTCTTGATTTGACTAGGAAGCGGTTCAACATCAAGAACTGGAGGAAAATCGCCTTTTCTAATGATACTGTGTTTCAGAAAGTGTCGTGCCTGTTCGGCAGCAGGTGTTATGGTGGTAAAGAAGTGATAGGTTCCAACCTTGTAACCATGTGCTTTTGCATCAAGATAATCTTTTCTATAATATGGATTTAACAGCGATTTACCTTCTGTACTCTTGATATAGATGAAGCGAATCGGGAAGTTTACTGTACCTGAAACTGTCTTTTTGCTGAGACGTCCAAGATGTGTAATGCGTAAACGGTTCCAGTTGATAGCATATTTTTTTCTGCCTTTTCCATGCTGGTATTTGCTCAGATCAATGCCATAAATACGTTCCGATGTATATACGAGTCTTTCGCCTTTATAGCGGTCATTTTTCCATTCGCCTATTCGTAATGGTTTCTTGGGAGCAATGCTGAATCCGAATCCTTCACGTTTCCCGTTTTTCCAGTAACCTTCATAATAGGTTCCATCGTATCCTTGCCAGCATCCATGACCGTTTGGTTGATAGATACTGTCGGTTGTACCCCGATAATATCCTAGAGAATCAGGTAAGAGGGTATAATCAATAGAGCGTCGAAGTGTGACTCCATGAGCTGTTGCTAAAGATGCTGCAAGTTGAGGTGAAATAGCTTTAACCCCTTCAGGAGTTGTTTCTGAGGAAAGTTGGAATGTGTGGCTTCCTTGTGCAGTTTCTCCATTCTTCGCTTTGATGAGTTTGCATGCCTGACTCTTCCATTTTCCGTTCTCGTCTCTATAATAGGCTTGATATGAAATGGAACGTTTCAACTTGAAATGTCCCTTTTTTTGTACATGTTTCAGGGAATCGATCAGTTTCTTGGCAGAATCGCGTAGTTCCAGTTCGTGTTGGGTATAAGCGCAAATAGCGTTGTAGCCTACATCCTGGACAGAATGAGAGTGAATATAATAGTTCAGTTCTCCAACTTTCCATTTGGAGTCTCTATACAAACTGTCTAAAGAATCAACTTTCTCTTTAAAGATGCTATCCGCATCTTTGCCAAGATAGTGACTCCGGCTGATGCTGTTGTTGTAGCAGGCGGCAAGTCTTCCTTCACATGAAGGAATCAACGCCCAACGATTCATAAAGTTGGCAGCCAGTGTCGTAGTATCTTCGTCGAACCGGAGTATTGTTTTTCCATTTTGAATTAATTCATAGTGACTGTATACTTTTATGTTTGCTTTTGCCTTGTTCACTCTATCACTTGATGGGTTCAGGCAATAATAGCTCCATGTGCTGGCGGCAGCCAGCAGAATGAGAACTAAACTTGTGATATATAATATTTTCTTTTTCATTTGATGATGACCTCCAATATTTTCTTGGTGGCTTCGGTAATCTTTGTTTTTTCAGACGTACGTTCGCCGATAAGCCAGATGATTTCACCTTTACTATCAGTTAATACATGCTGTGTCTTCTTTTGTATAAAGTCAAATTTCCTATCGGTCATATAGTCACTCAACAGTTTGCTACCCTTCATGCCGAAAGGTTGAAATCTATCGCCTTCTTTTACCAGTCGGTAGGTGAGGGGAAAACTGACTTTTTCAGCATCCAAAGTGACACGTTGCGATTCTTTGCTTGGCATGAAGTCACCCATATGCGAGAAGATTCTTATCTTGATTTGGGTTCCTTCGTCCATGTTGTAAATGCCTTCTTCTGGCAGTCGGAACGCTCTTTGCTCCTGAATGTTATTCAAGTCTTTTATGTTAGAGATCAACAGCTGTTCTCTGTCGATGACTATCATATAGTCTTCGTTTTTCCAGATTTTACCGACACCACAATCCTGACTGAAGAGGCTTTCACAGATGTCATCAATGACATTGCCATGAAAACCATATCTGCCTAATTCTTTATGGAGTATGAATTCCGGACTTGGAGCATTCATGACAGATACTTTAGGGATATATATAACTTTCCTATAAGAGTCGGTTGTACTGATGCTATCCATGCTCTCAAGTATACTTTTCGCTTGGCGTATGTATTTGGCAGAGAGAGCGATATTTTCACTTGCTGCCGGGTTGATACTTTCTAAAAGAGGTACTACATGATGGCGAATTTTATTTCTTAAAGCATCGTCTTCCAAATTTGTTGAATCTGTGACAAAATCTTGCTTTTTTTCTTTTAGGTATTGCAATATATCCTGTCGGCTGATGCAGAGAAGAGGGCGCAGAATATTTCCGTTTTTGGGGGCGATGCCTGCTAATCCGTCTACTCCAGATCCTCTTAACAGATTCAGAAGTAAAGTTTCTACATTGTCATCGCGATGATGGGCCACACAAATGCCTCCTGCATGCAAGTCTTTTACTAATTGGGCAAAATAGCTGTAGCGTAAGTTGCGTGCAGCCATTTCGATACTTACCTTGTGCAAATGGGCATAAGCATAAGTATCAAAATGGATTCGAGACAAACTGATTCCCTGTTGTTGGCACAGATTTACACAAAATTGCTCGTCTCTGTTACTCTCTTCACCGCGAAGGTGAAAGTTACAGTGCGCAGCAGAAATATTCAGTCCTATATTTTTCAAGATAAGCAATAGGGCAACGCTATCTGCTCCTCCGGACAAGGCAACGATATATGGTGTTTGCCACTTGAACATACCATGGTGAATAATATATTTTTTGACGATATTTTCAATTTTGTTCATTCTGTGATACTTTAAAAGTATATGATGTTTCTTATTACTTTCTGTTTTTCAAAAAGTCTTCTGCCCGTTGCAAATCTTCTGGCGTGTCGATGCCTACAGTTTCTACATCTGTAGTACCAACTTTTATCTTGTAGCCATTCTGCAGCCATCGAAGCTGTTCCAGGCTCTCTGCTATTTCTAGTGAGCTTTGTGGCAGTTTGGTTACCTCTTTTAAAACTTCTTTGCGGTAAGCATAGATGCCCAAATGTTTCAGATAAGGAAAACTCTTGAGCCATTCTTCCTCTTCCTTTCCTCTTACGTATGGAATGATGCTGCGAGAGAAATACATAGCAAATCCTTGATTGTCTACAACAATCTTTGGACTATTAGGATTTTTAACAGCTTCCATACTGGTAAAAGCTTTTCCTAAAGTGGCAATTTGGGTTGTTGGGTCATCAAAACACTGGCAGATGGTTTCCAGTTGACTCTTGTCTACAAAAGGTTCATCTCCTTGAACATTGACAATGACATCCCAGTCTCCACCAATTTTTTCGATAGCTTCTTCTATGCGGTCAGTACCGCTCTTATGATCCTTACGCGTCATAACAGCTTTACCGCCAAATGCTTCTACAGCATTGAAAATTCGCTCATCGTCTGTTGCAACATAGGCTGCTTCTAGACAAGTTGCTACTTTCTCATAAACATGCTGTATCACTGGTTTGCCATCTAACATGGCAAGTGGCTTTCCCGGGAAACGTGTTGATGCGTATCTTGCTGGAATAATTCCTATAAATTTCATAATCTTCTATATTTAAACCTGTTTACTAATCAATTCATGCGATTCGTTTAACTTCAAATAAAAAAAGTTGCACTTCCGCAGACGCAAAAGTACAACTTTATTTTGTATTCACCAAAAAACTTTTTGTTTTTTTTGAAAAACCTCAGAGAATATTTAATGTTCTCCCCAATTTTTTTATTCGTATCTGATAGCCTCGATAGGGTCGAGCCTTGCTGCCTTCTTTGCAGGATACCATCCAAAGAAAACGCCAGTAAATGTACAGACTGCAAAACTCATAATAATGCTCCAAGGCTCTATTTGGGTGGCTATATGGAAGAAAGAGTTCAGGCTGAGCGATAAACTAACTCCCAATATCACTCCTATAATACCGCCAGTTACAGAAAGTAAGATAGCTTCTATCAGAAACTGGTTCAAAATATCAATACCTCGTGCGCCCACACTCATTCGAAGACCTATTTCGCGGGTGCGCTCTGTTACAGATACATACATGATGTTCATGATTCCGATGCCGCCTACCAGCAGCGAGATTCCTGCCACGGATCCGAGCAGGATGGTGATTGTAGACATGGTAGAATTCATCATGCTTGAAATTTCCTCTTGTGAGCGGATATTGAAGTCATCTTCATCTGCTTCAGTAGTATCTGTTGCGTCTTTCAATTTGTGGTTGCGTCGCAATATTTCTGTAATCTGATCTTGGGCAGGTTGAGAAGCCTCTTCGGTGATAGCTGAGCAGACGATGCCTCCTAAATAGGTTTGTGCCATAATTCGCTTCATTACTGTTGTATAGGGGGCAAGTACCAAATCATCCTGGTCCATACCCATACTATTGTAACCTTTCTTCTTCAAGACACCGATTACTCTGAATGGAATGCTGTTAAATCGCACAACCTTACCGATAGGATCACTGCCATCAGGGAAAAGATAGTCGACTACTGTCTGTCCCAAAATACAAACTTTAGATGCAGCCTTAATGTCTGTATCAGTAAACATTTCTCCATCTGCCACTTTCAGTTGTCGGATGGAAAGATAGTCTTGGTTTACACCATAAATGGAACTTTGGGTGTTGTTGTTTCCGTAGATCCACTGTCCGGAACTGTTTACAGTAGGAGAAATAGCTGAGATATAATTACATTCGTCTTTGATGCTCTGATAGTCGGCTTGCTTCAGCGTCTCCATTGACGAAGCATCCTGTCTCACACCGCCACGCATGTCTGCACCTGGTGAAATCATAATCATGTTTGATCCCATCTCTGCGATGTTTGCCTTGATGCTGGCTTTACTTCCTTGTCCGATGGCAAGCATGGTTATAACCGCAGCAATACCGATGATGATGCCAAGTGCGGTAAGGAAAGAGCGCATTTTGTTGGCAGCTATGGCGCGGATGGCTATTTTGAAAAGATTCTGATAATTCATTTTACTTGTTGTAATGTTAAATGTTAAGTGTTAAGTGAAAACTTCGTTTGCTATTGGATGCTAAGTAATTTAACATTCAATACTTAACATTGAAAACTTATTCGTCCGTGTTGGCCGGCAAGGCTGCCAGACCTTCGGCTGCCGAGAGAATATGTTCATTATAGGTGTCGCTGATGATGTGACCATCACGCAGTTCGATATTACGACTCGAATAATTTGCAATGTCTGGGTTGTGGGTAACGAAGATGATGGTTCTTCCTTCAGCATAAAGTTTTTGGAAGAGTACCAGAATCTCGAAACTGGTTCTGGTGTCGAGATTACCCGTTGCTTCATCAGCAAGTATCACAGCGGGGTTGTTGACCAACGCACGAGCTATGGCTACACGCTGCATCTGTCCTCCAGACATCTGATTACTCTTATGATAGAGACGTTCTCCTAAACCAACAGCTTTCAGCGATTCGATAGCACGTTGCTTTCGTTCTTCTGCGCTTACGTTCGGGTTGTACATCAGTGGAAGTTCTACATTTTCTACACTTGTAGTCTTCGGTAGAAGATTGTAGTTCTGGAAGATGAATCCAATCTTTCGGTTTCTAAGAATGGCGCGATCATTACGTGACATCTTTCGTACGCTTACTCCATCCAGATAGTATTCGCCACTGGATGGGGTATCGAGACAACCTAGCTGGTTCAGCAGGGTAGATTTACCTGAACCTGATTTACCCATGATGGTAACAAACTCACCTTCGTATATTTTAAAGCTTACACCTTTTAGGGCGTGGACAGTTTCCTCACCCACAAGAAAGTCGCGACGAACATTGTCGAGTTCTATCACAACTTTCTTTTCGCTGTTTGCTTGAATATTGTCGTTTGCCATACTTTTATATTTTATTTTTTCTTTCCTCTAGGTCCAGGACCGCTAATCAAACCTTGACTTTGTTGAGGCTCCTTATCCTCTTCAGGAGTATTAACTATGATTTCTGTTACAATCTTCTGTCCTTTCTTCAATCCCTTGATAATTTCAGTATGTATACCGTCGCTCTGACCGATGGTTACAGAATGAGCTGTAAGGGTATTGTTAGCAAGAGACCAAACTTTGTTTTTTCCTTTGCAGTCAACAATCTTGATATTCTTTCCCACAGTTTCCTTGGTTGGAGTAAAGCGGAGTGCTTTGTTGGCAACGGCAAGAATACCAGCACGTTCTTGTGTAAAGATGGTAACATTTGCAGTCAGTCCTGGTTTTAACTTGAGATCTGCGTTGGGTGCAGAGATGACAACCTCGTAAGTGACTACATTGTTTGTTGTAGTAGCTTCCAGACGAACCTGTTTTACTGTTCCCTGGAATACATCGTCAGGATAAGCATCTACTGTAAAATTAACGCGGTCGCCTTCTTTTACACCGCCTATATCTGCCTCGTCAACATTTGCAATCACCTGCATGTTGGTCAGATCTTTAGCGATAGTAAAGAGCTCTGGTGTGTTGAAGCTTGCTGCTACGGTCTGTCCTTCCTCTACGCTTTTTGAGATGACAGTTCCATCTATTGGCGATGTAATTGTAGCATAGCTCAGGTTGGTTTGGGCTTTCTGTACATTTTCCTTGGCCGAAGCTACTTGCTCTTTCGCCTGGCGATAGGTGAGAAGCGCATTTTCATAATCGTCAGCACTTACCAAACCTTTCTTATAGAGGGTCTGGTAGCGGCTCATGTTTGCACTCTGATAGTTCAAACTGCTTTGCGCACTTGCCAGGTTAGCTTTGGCAGTATTCAACTCGCTCATCAGGTTGGTTTTGTCGAGTTCAGCTATGACTTCACCTTTTTTTACCTGAGAATTGTAATCAACATAGAGTTTGTTTACAATACCACTCACCTGTGTACCAACCGTTACAGAAGTTACCGCTTCAATAGTACCGGTTGCAGTTACACTATTCTGCAATGTTTGTGTGGTTACAGCTTCCTGCTTGAAGTCTATTTGCTCTTCGTTTTTACTTCCAGATAACAGCCATGCTGCCACAGCTACGATGATTACCACAATCATGGCAATCCAGATTTTGCTGATTCTAAGTTTTTTCATAAAAATGTATGTATACCTATTAATGATTTGCAATATGTTTTTGGATGTTAATACCAATCTTTCTCTTTAGATTCTGCCGTTTTGGTAGAATTTCAACATGTTGATATTCAGAATGGTAAGATACTTTGCCTGAAGTTCGTTCTGCTTAGCCTTCAGAAGATTATCTTTGCCAGTTCTCAATTCTACGATGTTCTTTAATCCCTGTTTAAACTGCTCACTTAACAGATCGTAGCTTGTTTGGGCACTCTCGCTGCTCACCTTGGCAGCCTTAAACTGGCTTTGGTTTGTATTAGCCTGCAACCAATAGTTTTCGATAGTAGAGTAGAGCTTAGTTTGCTCATTCTTTATATCGAGCAGGATGCTTTCACGCAGAATGAGTGCTTTGTTGACAGAAGTCTTGGTCTGTCGGTTATCAAAGAGAGGAATGCTGACACCGATTCCACCACCCAGGCTGAAGTTGGTTTTTATCTGGCTGCCCCAACCGTTTTTGTTCATGGATGTGGTGCTGGTCGTAGCTCCTGCATTTGCGCTGATGGTTGGCAACTTTCCTGCCTTTGCAATCTTGATGTTCAGATCGTTCTGGTCGAGTTGGTTTTGATAGCTCAAAAACTCAGGGCGATTCTGAAGCGCAGCTGTATAGACACTGTTCATTCCTGGGATAGAGGCCAGAGCCATCTGGTCAGTTGTGCTTGGAATAGCGATGTCGAAAGTTTCTTCACTGGTAATCTGCAGGAGTTCCTTCAACTGTCGTTTATAGTTTTTAACGTTACTTTCAGCCTGCACGATGTTAAACTCATCTTGTGCTCTCTGTGCTGTAAGTTGTGCTAAGTCTGCTTGGCTCATCTTGCCAATTTTTACCATTTCCTTACCACGCTCTTCGTTTTGAACACTCGACTGATAACTTTCTTTGTTTACGTTGATAGCCTCTGTAGAGTAGAGTATCTGTACATAAAGCTGAGCTATCTGTTCTTGCAGATTGAGGGCTTGTGCTGTCGAATCGAGTTGTGCCGCTTCCTTTGCCAGCTTGTTCAGTTTCACCTGATTTCTGTTTTTGTTTCCGTTCCAAATTGTGTAATTGCCCATCACGCTATAGCTGCCATTGTAATATACCTTGTCGATGGAAGCTTTGCTGAAACCTTCTCCGCTGATACCATTAGAACCCCAAGGCGTATAGTTTACACTTTGATTGGTGCTGGCAGAGAGCGATGGCAGAAGCGCTGACTTTGATTGCAGATAGTCCTCCTGAGCTGAAGCTTTCGTGAGTTGAGTCTTCTGCAGCTGAATGTTGTTAGCCAGTGCGTAACTGATACAATCCTGCAATGACCATTGCTTAGCTTGTACAGCGATAGGAGCCGACATGATGAACAGCGCTACCGCCATGTTTTTTAAACTTGCGTTCATACTCTTTTTACTTTTTGTTTTCATCTTTACAGAACTCTTTTCATCAGTTCTGTTTAAATGTGGATTAATGTTCTTACTTTCCATAATTGCAAATCTTAATAGGATACATCATTTTTTGCTTTGACGTAAGCGTTTCCTATAAAGTTGCAACTTATATGTTTTTTTGATTAAAAGCAGGATGATAGGTTTAATATTCGCATTTATCTTTAACAATCCTTTTCAAAGTGAAAGATTTCTTTTGCTTTTCCACATTATTTTATTTATATTTCTCAAAAAAATGTTTCTTCTTTCGTTATCTTCGCTGAAATTGTGTAACTTTGCAGAAAAATTTTAAGAAAGGAATAAAATAAATGCCGTTAAGATTACCAGATAAGCTTCCAGCTATCGAACTGCTGAAGCATGAGAATATATTCGTGATGGACGAAAGTCGTGCGCATAAACAGGAGATTCGTCCGTTGAAAATCTGTGTGCTCAATTTGATGCCCCTCAAGATTACGACAGAGACAGATCTCGTTCGTCTTCTGTCGAATACTCCTCTTCAGTTAGAGGTTTGTTTTATGAAGTTGAAAAGTCACACGCCAAAGAATACACCAATAGAGCACATGATGATGTTCTACAAGGATTTTCAGGAACTTTCCAAACAGAAGTTTGATGGAATGATAGTTACCGGTGCTCCTATCGAAACGATGGCTTATGAGGAGGTAGAATATTGGCCTGAAATCAAAGAGATTTTTGATTGGGCCCGTACCCATGTTACTTCAACACTCTATATCTGCTGGGGTGCTCAGGCTGGTCTTTATCATTTCTATGGTGTTCCTAAGTATCCTTTAGAGAAGAAGATGTTTGGTATTTTTAAGCAGAAGCCTCTTGATTTGTCTCAGCCAATCTTCCGCGGTTTCGATGATGTCTTTAACATGCCTCATAGTCGCCATACGGAGGTAAGACGTGAGGATATTGAAAAAGTGCCAGGACTTGACATCATTGCTGAATCGCCTGAAAGCGGTGTCAGCATTGTGATGGCCAGAAACGGCCGCGAATTCTTTGTGACGGGTCATCTTGAGTATGCGCCAAACACGCTGGATAAGGAATATAAGCGTGATATGGGCAAGCGTGATGATGTAGAACTGCCAAAAAATTATTATTATCATGACGATCCGAACGAAGAACCTCTAGTGACATGGCGTGCTCATGCCAACCTCTTCTACAGTAATTGGATTAACTATTATGTTTATCAGGAGACTCCTTACAATATTGACGAAATCAGTTAATTTGAAGGAGTCGGATGATTTCGAGATAGATTTCTTATGCAAACATTAGAATTATTGGCGCCTGCCAAGAACTTGGAATGTGGTATTGCTGCCATTGATCATGGTGCAGATGCCGTATATATTGGTGCACCTCGTTTTGGTGCACGAGCAGCAGCAGGCAATTCGCTGGAAGATATCAGACAGTTGTGTGATTATGCTCATCAGTTTGGAGCAAAGGTTCATGTTACAGTGAATACTATCATCTATCAGGATGAGATGTTGGATACGCTTAAGATGATCCAGCAACTTGATGAGATTGGTGTTGATGCACTTTTGCTGCAGGATATGGGTGTGCTTACTGAGGTGAGGGCGCAGAATTTGTGGAGTAGAGAATTGCATTCCAGTACCCAGTGTGATGTAAGAACTCCAGAAAAGGCGTATTGGCTTACCACGTTAGGTTTCAAACGTGTTGTTCTGGCTCGTGAGCTTTCGCTCGATGAAATCAAGGCGATCCATCAGGCGATTCCTGATAGAGAAATAGAGGTCTTTGTACATGGAGCGCTCTGCGTAAGCTATTCGGGTGTCTGTTATGCTTCTGAGAAGTGTTTCGGGCGCTCTGCCAATCGTGGAGAATGTGCACAGTTCTGTCGTATGAAGTTTGATCTGCTCGATTCCAATGGTCAGGAGATTGAACATCAGCGTTATCTGTTGTCGCTCAAGGATCTTTGTCAGCTTGATCATCTCAAGGATCTTGCTGATGCTGGAGCTACTTCGTTCAAGATAGAAGGAAGATTAAAAGATATCAACTACGTCAAGAATGTGGTGGCAGCCTATAGCAGTCAACTCGATGCAATCGTAAAAGCTGAACCGCGTAAGTATCGCCGTGCATCGGTGGGACATGTTCAATATAATTTTACACCTAATCTGAAGAAGACTTTCAATCGTGGCTTTACCCATTATTTTCTGAATGGGCGACAGCCGGATATTGCTTCTTTCGATACACCGAAAGCTATCGGCGAGTTTGTGGGTAAGGTTAAGGAGATACGTGGCAATATTTCTTTCAACGTAGCCACAGTAGCCAGCTTTAAAAATGGCGATGGACTGTGTTTTATCAATGATGACCGTGAGTTGGAAGGCTTTCGTGTGAACAGAGTAGAGGGCAATCGCCTCTATCCGTTTGGAATGCCTGAACATTTGCGTCCGGGCATGGCTCTTTATCGTAATAACGATCGTGCTTTTGAGGCTTTGCTGGCTCGTAAGTCTGCTGAACGTAAAATCTATATTGTCATAGCAATGGAGCCTGTGATGGGCAATGAGTTCAGGGAAGAGCCGCAGGGGGTAAAGGCTGTTGTCAACATCATGAAGACGATAGAGGCTGATGGAGGCTTGATTTATCAGGTGGCTGAGGTGTTTAAAGAATTGAAGCTCGAAAAGGCGAAACGCCCGCAGGGCGAAAATATAAAGGCTCAGATGAGCAAACTGGGCGATACGATTTACGAAGCTTACCAGGTAGAACTTCTGAAGGGAATGGAGACATACTTTGTTCCGAACAGTATTCTCACTGCTATCCGGCGTGAATTGGTAGATGAACTTACCAAGGCAAATCAGAAACAGCTTGATAAGTCGTTGTGGGGTGGATGGGATAGAACCTTGTTCAACAATGGTTTTGGATTCAGTCAGCCTGGTGAACACCGACTTACGAAAGAGGAATTTACTTGGCAGCCGGAATACGGAAAATGGGGATATCTCTATAATATAGCTAACTATGATGCAAGAGATTTTTATCAGATTCATGGTCTGCCGTCAGTAATTCCGGCATTTGAGTTGGGTAAGAATATTCCTTCTGCATGGGATGCTAAGACCCAGGAAGAATATGATGAGAATATAGAAAAAGACAAGGCAAACCGAAGTATGCAACCTAAGTATACCAACGAAAAGGGAGAATCGCTCCTGATGCAGTGCCGCCATTGTATCCGCTATTCGTTGGGCTACTGTGTGAAGCGTGGAGGCAAGAAACCAACCTGGAGAGAACCTCTCTTCCTGCAGCTGGGTGATGGTCGTCGTTTCCGTCTGGAGTTTGCATGCAACGAATGTCAGATGAACTTATATAGTGAGAAATAAATGAAAAAGAAATGGACGATACAGATTCTTTGTATGCTGAGCATCCTCTTGATGTTCAGCAGTTGTTATCATCGCCGTGCTCATCACCAAATGCATGCTGCTATGGTAGAGTACAGTAATAAACAACTCGATTCCATTTCGTTTTCTACCACCCATCATTATACCAACAAATTCAATTTTCTGGTATTCAAGGATTCCCTGGAATTGATAGCGCAACAGCCCGAAGAATTTTTGAGCAATTTGCCTATCGACTCCTTTGCCGTCCGAAAGAACCGCCTGCTGGTGGTTACGGATATCCGTATGGTTCCTCAGGATTCCATAGATTCAGTTTGGGTGCAGTTGGCAACAGAAGATAATCAGTTTGGCTGGACCCGTGAGTCCCGTCTGCTGCCGAAGGTTGTGCCCGATGATCCTATTTCAGAGTTCATCATGACCTTCAGCAATACTCACTTGCTCATCTTCATGGTTATCATTATTCTCATAGCCGTAGCCTATACAGTTCGTAAGATTTTCCATAGCAATGGTAAACTGGTTCATTTTAATGATATTGATTCACCATATCCAACAGCGTTGGTGCTTATTGTTTCGATATCAGCAACCTTCTATGCAACCATTCAGCTGTTTTTGCCAGAAGTATGGCGTCATTTTTATTTTCATCCTACGCTCAACCCTTTTGCCGTACCGCCGATATTGGGCTTTTTCCTGGCTACAGTCTGGGCGATACTGATAGTAGGACTGGCTTGTGTTGATGAGGTGAAACACCGTTTACCGGCAGGTGATGCAGTTCTGTATCTGGGTGGTTTAGTGGGTGTTTGCGCCATTGATTACATCATTTTCAGTGTTACTACCTTATATTATATAGGTTATTTACTGCTAGTAGCCTATATATGGTTTGCCATACGGGTTTATCTGTTTCCTCATAAATAAGGATAGGGGGTGCAGGAAAAAATATGTACCTTTGCACCCGTTATGAAAAGAATAGTATTTAATAGTAAAAAGTGCGTATGCATTGGTTTGGCAGCAGTAGCGTTGCAGGCTTATGCAGTGGATAATGAAAGGGCTATTTGCTCTGACCTGTCATTGGGTACGAGTGAAAAGTTAGCAGACGCTAACGGTTTGCTGGCTGATAGCAGCCGAGTTTATGACATTGATGAAGTTGTGGTTGTTTCGCAGCCTAAGGAGAATTTCCGTCTTCGTCAACAGCCTCTCAGTAGCACTTCCTTTGGTTCTTATCAGATGCAGCGACTGGGGTCTCGCGATTTGCGTGAACTTTCCTGCTATGTTCCTAACTTCGTAATGCCCAACTATGGATCGCGTTTTACCAACGCCATGTATGTGCGCGGCATTGGAAGTCGTATCAACAGTCCGGCTGTAGGAATTTATCTTGACGGAATTCCTGTGTTGAGCAAGGCTGCTTTCAATCTTCACCATTATCAGACCAGCCGTATAGATATTCTCCGTGGTCCACAGGGAACACTCTATGGTCAGAATTCTGAAGGTGGTTTGGTGCGCATCTATTCACGCGATGCTTATGATAGCAAGGGCACCTACGTTAATCTGGGATTGGGCTCTCATTTCTATCGTAATGTAGAAGCGGCTCATTATATGAAACTTTCACCTCGTATCGCATTAGGGGTAGCTGCTTTTTATGATGGACAGAAGGGATTCTTCCATCGTGCAGGAACCAGCGATTATGCCGACAATTATGATGAGGCTGGCGGTAAGTTTAATCTTAAGTTCCGTTTTGATAGAGGATGGAGTATGGATTTGCTGGCCAATTACCAATTTGTTTATCAGCATGCATTTCCTTATGGTCAGTTGGATTTAAACAGTGGCAAGGCAGCATTGCCAAATACAACATTCCCTGGGCTTTATCGCCGCAATATGCTGCTTTCGGGTGTCAATCTTCGTCATGAAGGAGCGAAATGGGATTTTGCTTCTACTACCAGCTATCAGTTCCTGGATGACAATATGAAGATGGATCAGGATTATCTTCCTGAAGATTATTTGAGCTTGCAGCAAGACCAGTTGCAGAATTCTATCACTCAGGAGTTCACATTTAAGAGTCGTCAGCCTTTCTTCGGCTTCTGGCATCTTACCCAGGGTGCATTCTTCTCCCATGTGTGGTTGAAGACAAATGGTCCTGTAAAATTCGGTTCAGCATTGACGAAGCCTATCAGTAAGGTTATCCAGACTCAGATGCAGCATGCAATGCCTCCGGCAATGGCTAATGGGGTTTCTGTCAATGTAGATATGGGAGCTCCGGGTTTGTTTCATACTCCTCAGAGCAATTTGGGCCTCTATCACGAGAGTACGTTTGATCTTTCTTCCCGTCTGAAAGCAACGCTTGGCTTGCGTTACGATTTCATGCATACAAGTATTCATTACGATACTTATGCTTATATGGCGATGACAGCTAAGGTGATGGTCATGGAGGCTACTCGTACTTTGCGTTCAATGCTCGACCGCAAAACGGGTGATGATTACAACCAGCTCTTGCCAAAATTTGGCTTAAGTTACAAGCTTGATGAGCAGGGTAGCAATGTTTATGCCACTGTGAGCAAGGGCTATCGTGCAGGCGGTTATAATATCCAGATGTTCAGTGACATCTTGCAGACCGAACTGAATGCCAACCGTCAGCAGGCGATGCGAGGCGATTATGATATTCCTCATACCGATAAAGATTATGATAGGGTGAACCAGACTATTGCCTTTAAGCCGGAAACCTCATGGAATTATGAGGTAGGAACGCATCTCAATCTTTTTGATCATCGTCTTCATTTCGATTTGAGTGCCTTCTATATGCAGGTTCGCAATCAGCAACTCTCTGTAATGGCTGGAACCTATGGCTTTGGCCGAATGATGGTTAATGCAGGTAAGAGTCACAGTTGTGGTATTGAAGCCGCGCTCAAGGGCCAGGCTTTCGACGGTGCTTTTGATTGGGGTGTAAACTATGGTTTTACACGTGCCGTATTTGATGAATATACTGATGGCGAGGGTGATAAGGCTGTGAATTATAAGGACAAGAAGGTTCCTTATGTTCCTCAGCATACGATAGCAGCCATGGCTGACTATCATTTAGGACAGTTTACCTTCGGATTGAACATGAATGCGCAGGGCAAGACTTACTGGGATAATGCCAATACCTACAGCCAGAAGATGTATTTCGTGATGGGTGCGCATTGTGATATTGATTTCAGCAAGATGAGCATCAGTATCTGGGGTAAGAACCTCACAGATACTAATTATAATACCTTTGCTGTTGATAATGCAGCAACAGGAAAGAAACTGTATTTTGCTCAGCGTGGCAATCCTTTCCAATGTGGTGTTGATCTGAAATTCCACTTTTAGGATTAAAAAGAAAAGGAGTTCCGGCATTCTGAAATGCTAGAACTCCTTTTCTTTTTAATCTCATTTATTTCCTTCCTTTATTTTAATTCTCCATATCCTACCAGCCGGTCGGTGCGGTCGCTCTGAGCCCGATAGTAAACCAGTACATTGTATTTGTTCTGGGTCTGGTAGAAATTTCCTTCTGATGGGAGCAGCCTGATGCTTCCGTCCTCCATCTTCATGAGATACTGATAACTGTAATAACCTTGCTTCATGAAGAGACGTGCATGATAGGTTTTCGTCATTTCATCATATTCCATCCGATATTCGGGGAGGAAACGGCCGTAGGTCCAATCTGCGTTCAGATAAACATCGCCCGGCAGTTTAGGAGCTTTCAGGGTAAAGTGAATCTGTGCATATTCGCAGGTGTTGTTGTTTTCTACGTTGTCGCTGTTGCGGATATAAAACGAACCTTTGGCTGCTTCATCGTAAACGTAATTGGGGCGAGGGCTGTCGGTCATTACCTTTACCTGATAGTCGCTTCCATCCCAATCTATAGCGTCTATTCCCATGGTTGGATGATCGGTATCCAGAAACTCAAACTTTCTGTATTCGTTGCCCGCATCGAAAATCAGAACTCTTACATGCTGCCAACTCATTTTGCCCGCACTCAGGTAGTCGGGTTTAGGGTTGATGACAGCATTGTCCCATCTTCCGTTCTGAAGCACTACGATGTTCAGCTGGTTGGGATGAGTGATTCTCAGCTGGCTGTGATCCAGTTCCATTTTCAGTTGCTGGTGGGTTTTCTGGATGTCTATATCTGTTGTTGAAGTAGCTTCTAACTTCAGTTTAACCAATGGCTGAGGCTCTGTAATCATCCAGCAGGCTGTAAACATTATGCCTTCTTCCTCGTTTTCCGCATTGTCGTCATAAACCGTCAGTCTGTAGTTGCCGCTCATGGTAAGTTGGCAGTCGGCATTGGGAATTGCCAGATGATAATGAGTGTAAGGATGATTGGTGTTGATGGATTGCTCTGCATCTTCAATAATCTGGTTGTCGTTGAATCCTCTCATATAGTCGCTTTCAAAGAGCGAAGAAGTTACGTTCCAGTTTGCATCACAATGTTCAATCTTGTATCTGTATCGATGATAATCGTGCGTCATGTCGTCAAAATCGATATGGATAGGTTCGCCGCCCAGTGACGATACTGGGAGCGATAACCAGTTGGTTCCGCCTACAACCTGTAGGGTTCTGATGCGCTGGTTGAATATCTCGTGCTGCTGCGCCCAGGCAGTATGGGTAAACAGAAAGAGAAGGGAGATGATAGTGTATAATTGTTTCATATGGCTTCGTACGTATATATAAAAAAATAACTTGCAGTAGCCTTTTGATAAAGAACTAAATGCAAGCTTAAACAATCTAAATTAATACATGAAAACACTTTTGTAGTCGATAGGGGAATCGAACCCCTATGCCAAGATTGAGAATCTTGTATCCTAACCATTAGATGAATCGACCAACGGTACATTTTTCGTACGATAGCTTGCGGAAGGTGGGGGATTCGAACCCCCGGTACGGTAACCCGCACGGCAGTTTAGCAAACTGCTGGTTTCAGCCACTCACCCAACCTTCCAGTCGGATTCTTAACCGAATCAACCAAGCATCGTTCTTAAATGCGAGTGCAAAGGTACTACTTTTTTCTGATTCTACCAAATCTTTTTGCAACTTTTTTTCGATAAAAATGCATTTTCTTTGTAACTCCCACATTATCAGGGGTTGTTTTCTTTCAGTATTATGAGTGCTTTCATTCCTAAAACGAGCAGAGGCGGATTTCTTTCTCAGAAATCCGCCTCTTGTAAAAGAAAGGGCCGCTCGATGATGTGATGAAACTCCGAATGTATAAACATTTGAGAGTCCTCCGCCTTTGTAATCCACCGGCTTTTCAGCTTACCTGCCTGCTGCAGTTTATGTGGCCCGCCATGAGCAAGAGAATGTCCTCTCGGTTTCAATAGTGTAATTTGATGAGTATCCCGATCGAACCGAAACGACCCTTATTCCTTCTGGCACCCCGGCATCATCACGATGCTATGGTGCAATCATCTTAGTCATTATTTGATAATGCAAAGATAATGCAATATTTTGAAACTACCAAATGTTTTAGCTGTTTTCTTCGAATATTTTTTCGAAATATTTTCTCAACTCTGTTTTGTCCTCTATAATATTGCGCAGTTCGTTGAGCGCTTTCTCGTTAGGGGAGTTGGGAATCCATAACCTGATGTATCCGTTTCTTGAATATTTCTCGTCCATGTGCTGGCTGAACCGCTCCCATTGCTGCTCCTTGTCATCAGCTGGATTGTTTTCTTTGCCATACTGTATGGCGCGCAGAAATATCTCGTGAACGTCAATGTCGCGATCGGCTTCTGCCACAATCTTGCCATAGATGCTGCGAGGCTGACGGCTAGATGAAGCCCGATGGTCCTCAACGGCTTCTTTCATGATTTTAATCTGCTCTTTATTGAACCAGCGCTTCAGTCTTGCATCTGCCTGCAGAATCTTACCGCTGGTGATGTGATGAATGGCACGCGGACCGCTCATCCCCAGGTCGTGGTAAGCGGCTATTACATACACCATATCGATGTCGGCTCCGGTTACCGGAACCAGTTTCAGAGAGTTTCTGATGACTCGGGTAACATGTCTGAGTCCATGACTTTCGCCAAAAGCATTATATTTGGGGAGAATCTGTTTCTCCACAAATTCCATGATTTCGAGATTTACCTGTTGCTTCATTGATATTCCTCCATTTTATTATAAAATAAGGTACGCGCGTACATTATTATAAAGATGTTATTGTTCAATTCGCCATTCCGATGATGATCAGGGATGATACAATGCCGAAACAGAAGATGTTCAGAGCTGTTTTGCCCAGAATTCTGTTCAGTTCTCTGCCTTCGCCTATCTTTTTCATCTCCATATAGGTTCTGTTGTGCAGAATGATATAGAGTGCTGCAAACGGCAGGAACATGCTGCTGGCTTCATGCTGAAAAACTTCGCAGATGGTTACACCTATTATGGTAAGGATGGCCAGATTGCCCAATGCGCAGTATAACCGCTCGGCATTCTTCTTTCCTATGTGAACCACAAGGGTCTTCTTGCCGGCTCTCAGGTCGTTGTCATGATCACGATAATTGTTCAGAATAAGCAGCGTATCAACTACCAGTCCGCAGGCTACAGATACGAGAACCGCTTCCATGCTTACTCCCTGCATGGTTTCGGGCATTACGAGATAGTATGTGCAGCATACGGGTACAATGCCGAAGAAGAGCAGTACCAGAAGATCGCCCATGCCCAGATAGCTGAGACAGGTAGTATAGAGGAAACAGAAGACTACGCAACAGATGCCTACAATGACCATTTCCCAACCACCGAAAAGAACCAGCGGAAGCCCTATGGCGCAGCCCAGAAGAGTAGTGAGGATGATTCCCCATTTCATGGCTCCCAATGTAATCCAGCCTTCAGCGCAGGCACGTTTCGGTCCCAGCCGGGTTTCGTCGTCATTACCATGTTTGAAGTCGAAATAATCATTCACCAGATTGCTGTCTATCTGCATCACCCATGCAAAGAGCAGGCAGAGTAGGGCTGGCAATGTCTGTATCTGCTGAGCGTCTTTATAAGCCAGCGCAATACCCAATAAAACAGGAACAGCCGCCGCCGTCAGAGTCTTCGGGCGAGCGGCTAGATACCATGCTTTTATAGAATTTGTTTCTATCATATTCTAAAAAGATTAAAATTGAATCTCCTGAAATTCTGAAGGAAAATCAGAAAGATTAATTGAAGAAGTTCCAACTTACTCCAATACGGAACACTCGCTCGTTCATCGGATAATGAGGCGCGAAGAAGTAGTTCTTGTCGCCCTGTCCTGCATTGATGTGGCTCATCATTACGAAGAAACGGGTGTGCTTGATGTGAACGTTGGCGTAAACATTGACGATAGGATAGTTGCCTATCTTTACGTTGTTCTCGCCGTTGCCCTGTACCGTATATTGTCCCATATAAGGTGAATAGTCGGGAGCTTCATAGCTTGTAAAGTAGCGCATGTCAGCACCCAGGTCTACGTTCAGCACCTTTACTACCTTGAACTTGATGTAGAGGTTGGTGTAGGCATTGAAGGCTGGTACTGGCAGAACACTCTCCTTGCTTGAGTGCTGGTAGGTAAACTGGTTTTCCCAGTTCAGAATGCCTAGTCTGAAGTTCTGTTCCAGTTGTGCTGTCAGCAGGTTGATTCCTCCGCTTTCCTGCATCGGTGTTACCATGACTCCTGTTCGCAAACCTTTTTCTGTAATGTCATAGCTTTGCGAGAAGTAGGTGTAGTTCTTGATTTCATCTACAGCCACTCTCAGCTTGGTGCGTGTCTTAGGGAAGGAGAGCGTACCCATGATGCGGGTATGGATGGTCTTGTCGAGATCATTCTCCCACCACAGATGGCGGGCGTGATAGTTGCGGTAATAGAACGATGGGGTTTCTCTATGGAAGAAAGCATCGCCTCTTACCTGAAGCGTGTCGCCCAGGAATGGGATGTTCACGTCTACATTACCATCTATGGCAAGGGTTCCTGCGTCAACACCCGTCAGTCCTATTTCTGCTACGGCATTGTAGTGGAGTGTCTTGCCTTCCTGCTTGCTCAGCTGTCCGCCTACGCTCAGCACATGCTCGTTGTATTTTTCGAAACCGCCTTCCATGGTTGGCAGTTCATAGTGACGGAGATCGTAGCTGGCGAAAGCCTTCAGTCCTGCCTTTGCCCATTTGTTGAAACCTTCAAGCATGGCGATGGCGAAGGTATTCTTCATGTGCCAGTGCTTGGTCTGGTCGTAGATGGAATCACCGGTCAGCCTGCCTGCATCGTAATATTCATTCAGATAATAGTCGGCTGGAGTCTGATAAGCTTCGTAAATACGGCGATAGTTGTCAAACTTTACCGTGTGGATGAAGCTTGTTACCGGAACATATTCGCTCTTGTAGAAAAGCGAGTCTTCGGCATTTTTCTTCTGGACGGCAAGCAGACTGTCGGCAGTAGCTTTTCCGTTTACTGCGATTCGGGTACTGTCGTTCCTGATGTCCTTTGCGGCTAAGTCTTTAGCCGGTTCATCGCCTGCAATCTTGGCTCCGTCAGGACGGCCGCTGAATTTAGCACCCTGCTGTTTGTCGTAGGCTTTCTCATCAAATTTCTTGCCTTGTTCCTTGGCTTTTTTTCTGGCTTCTTCCTTCGCATCCTCTTCAGCATTTTCCTTTTTCGAAGCCATGGCAAATTTCTTTGCCTTGATTTCTTCTTCGGTCATCTTTACCTTTCGGCTAAAACCTACGTTGTAGCGGTGGGTAAAGAAGATGTGCTGGTTGTCCAGTCGGTTCCAGTTCTGTTCCAGAACGGTAGGAATTTCATTGGTGGCAAACGATTCGGTGTAGATTTCCGGATGTTTGATGTAATCATCGTTGGTAATACCGCCGTTCTCGGTCATCTTCTCATGATTGGTACTGAAGAGGAGATGTGCCTGATAGCGGTCGCCCAGGTAAGATGCCCACATGGTGTATTTAAAGTGGCTGGTACTCTGTGCGTTATAATATCCTCTGCCATACTTGTAGTCGAATCTGAAACCAGCGCCTAGCCTTTTGTTTGCATTCACGGCAAACATGGCCTTGAAGTCGTCTTCTCCCGTCACCTTGTCGCCGCAGCTGTTCAGCGTTATGTTCGTGATAGGTGAGTAGGTGTTGGTGAAGTGGAAGTCGCTTACCGGATTTACGATATAATCGTAGGGCTCTGTAAAGATGAAGTTGCCCTGTGTATTGCGGCGGTCGATGAAGATTCGGTTCAGTCGGGCAGTACCCATGTTTCCGAGGGTATTGTATTCGCCTCTCAGTCCTTCCGTGAAGGTTGAGTTCATGTACATGTGCTGCAAGGTGTCTACTACTGCAGCCTTTGTGTCGCCGAAGCGTTCGTCTACAGTCCATACCCTGATGCCTTTCGGAATCTCCTTGTCTGAGCCTAGTGAATCGGTGTTCACCTTGCGGTTGGTTTGAGGACGGAACTGTGAATCTTCGTTATAGTTAAAATCGTTTTGTGCCGCAACCGGGAGGGTTGCAGCACAAAATAGGAGTGATGAGAATATAATTTTCTTCTTCATTATTTCTTAAATAGTCGGATACATACTTCGGCAATCTTGAGCACTACACCCACGATGAGTACGATGTAGGCGATATTGCGGCTTTCTTCCAGCTGGGTCCAGAGTATTACCCCCACGATGGCGAGCAGCATGAAGGCGATGTTGAGATAGTTGCGCACCTTCAGCATATTGTTCTGGTCACTGTAGGCCAATGGGCGGAGCCGGCGGTGCTGAGGTCTTACGGCGTAGCTGGTAGGCTGCTTCTGTTCAGTCTGTTCTGCGCCCTGCTCAGCTGTAGCGTTTGCAGGCTGCTGTGCCTCGTTCTGTTGTATCTTGTTGTCTGTATTCTGATTATCCATTTTTCTTCAAGTTATTGTTTTACTAATGCAGCTAACTCTTCGAATATCTGGTCTTTGCGGTCGATGGTGCATCTGCGGAACTTTCCGAAGATCTTAGCCAGGTCGTTCTGCTTCTTGTTGAGCGCAATCTTGTCGCTGATTACCTCTTCTGCAGGTTCCTTGAAACCGGTGCTTCTTCCTTCCTCGTAGTTGTAGATGATGCGGCCGAGCGAGAGATTCAGATGATTGTCTGAAATTCTGGCTACCAGCTGGTATTTGAATTCCGTGCGGTCGAGCGAGATGAATGACTGGCTGAAGACGAGCCATTCGTCCATCGTGTTGGCGATGATGTGTTCTGCATCGTTTACCAGTGCTACTCGGCTTGCTATGTTCTGCTCGTTCTGTGTCAGTTCACTCATGTATTTTAATACGATGTCGTAAATCTGCTTGGCAGTTTTCCCGTTAGCATCCGTATCGAGTGTGAATTCAATCTTGTTTTCATCATTATATGTGATGGCGCCTGCCAGATATTTCAAGTCCACTTTGGCTGTCGTACCATTTGCCAGCTTGTTGGCAGGCTTGGCAGCCTCCTTTGGCTTAGCGGCTACGGCAACAGGAATCGCCCATCCCGTGGTTGATGTGGTTGGCTCCTTTACAACAACTGGTTCTGGCTCAGTAGCATTGCCCTTTTTAGCTTCCGCCTTGGCGCTTGCAGCGTTGATGCTGTCTGCCTGAGCCTTCAGTTTGGCAGCCTGTGCTTTAATCTTAGCCACTTCCAGTGCCTTCTTGGCAGCTTCCAGCTGTTTCTGTGCCTGTTCCAGCTGCTGCTCTTCAGTCAGCACGGTTTGGGCCTGTGCAGTCATCAGCGGGAGGAGCATAAATATGGGGATGATGATTTTTTTCATGTCGAGTTGTTTTATGAAACTATAAAATGACGGTTCCTGATTGCGGAACTTAGCGGAAGATGAGGGATTCAAACCCCCGATACCCGGAAGAGGGTATACCGGATTTCGAGTCCAGCGCATTCGGTCACTCTGCCAATCTTCCTTTTATTTTATCAGATGCAAAAGTAATACATTTTTCGCATCTGACAAAATATTGCTGTTATTTTTTAACTATATTAACCCCGCTTTATAGGATTTTATACTATAGTTTTTACTGTTGCTGCAGGAATCTGTCGGCCTCGATGGCAGCCTTGGCTCCCGAGCCTGCGGCAACAACACCCTGGCGGTAGATTGGGTCGGCCACATCGCCTGCTGCGAAAACACCCGGAATGTTGGTGGTGGCAGTACCTGGCACTACTTTGATGAAGCCCTGCTCGTCGAGATCTATCTGCCCCTTGAAGAGGTCGGTGTTAGGCTTATGTCCGATAGCCAGGAAGAATCCGTCGATGCTGATGTCAAACTTCTCTTCGTTGGCTTCGCCCTTGTGGCGCACGAGATGAGCACCTTCTACACCGTTCTCGCCGAAGAGCCCCAGCGTATTGGTTTCGAACAGAATCTCGATGTTCTCCTTGTTCTTTACACGCTGCTGCATGATTTCTGAAGCACGGAGATAAGGCTTGCGCACAATCATGTAAACCTTCTTGGCAAGTCCGGACAGATACATAGCCTCTTCGCAGGCAGTATCGCCACCGCCCACTACAGCTACGGTGCGCTTGCGGTAGAAGAATCCGTCGCAGGTAGCGCAGGCAGAAACGCCCTGTCCGCGATATTTCTCTTCATCGGCAAGACCCAGATATTTGGCAGATGCACCTGTGGCGATGATCACGGTTTCTGCCTCAATCTCGTTGTCGCGCTCATCGGTAAGATGAAATGGGCGTGAGCTGAAATCTGCCTTCACGATGCTTCCGTCTCTCATTTCGGCTCCGAATCGGGCTGCCTGTTCCTTCATGTCCATCATCATCTGCGTTCCGTCTACGCCGTTAGGATAGCCCGGAAAGTTTTCTACCTCTGTGGTGATGGTGAGCTGTCCGCCTGGTTGCATACCTGAATAGAGTACTGGCTGCAGGTTGGCTCTGCCGGCATAAATGGCAGCCGTATATCCTGCAGGACCGCTACCTATAATTAATGTCTTTATCTTTTCCATTTTTTATCTTATAGTTATATTTTTGTTTCCGATGGCTCGAAATGAGCCATTTTCTTTGCAAAGGTACATCAAAACAATGAGAAATCAAAATAAAAATACAATATTTTTCTTTTCTTGCATAAATTATTGCTTTCGTTTGAAGAATTATTGTTATCTTTGCACCCGAAAATAAGATGCTCCGGAAAGAACATCAATTAGAAAAAACGAAAAATATTTACTTGATATATGAATCAGATTAAGAAGATTGTACTGACGGGTGGACCTTGTGCGGGCAAGACTACCGCTATGGTTAAGGTGATAGAACATTTCTCCAGTCTCGGCTATAAGGTCTTTACCATTCCCGAGGTTCCAACCATGTTCACCCAGGCGGGCATGAATTATCTCACCTCCAACAAGGATTTTTTCTTCGAGGGCGAGAAGGCTACTTTCCAGACTCAGATCAACCTGGAAGACAGTTTCCTGCGTATGGCTGAAACATTGCAGCAGCCGGTCATCATCGTCTGCGATCGTGGTACGATGGATATTTCTACCTATCTCACTCCCGATTTCTGGCACCGCATCATCTCTGAAGAGGGTTATACAGATGCCCAGCTTCGCGACCGCTATGATGCTGTGCTGCATCTGGTGAGTGCTGCTGATGGTGCCGAGCAGTTTTATACTACAGCCAACAATGCGCAGCGCCTGGAGAAGGCCGATGAAGAAGGACTGAAGATAGCGCGAGAGTTGGACAAGAAGATTGTTTCTGCATGGAAGGGACATCCTCATCTCAGGGTAATCAATAACCACGAAGATTTCAACAACAAGCTGAACCGTGTGCTCAAGGAGATAAGCAATGTGCTCGCCATTCCGCAGCCGATAGAGGAGGAGCGAAAATATATCGTGAAGCTGACGGGCGAGGTTCCTAATGCGATAGACAGCGATATTGTTCAGACTTATCTTACGGGTGAGCCGGGCAGCGAGATTCGTCTTCGCCGTCGCGGTTTCGAGGGAGGCAAGTATGTGTATGTTCACACCACCAAGAAGCGTATTTCAGACAATGAGCAGATTGAGACTGAGCGACAGATTAATGCCAATCTTTACGAGAGTATGCTTCAGCAGGCTGACCCTTACCGCCAGCGCATTCATAAGCATCGCAAGAGTTTTATCTGGAAGGGCCAGTATTTCGAGCTCGACGAGTTTCTTGAGCCGGTTTCCGACCTGATGATTCTTGAAACCCGCGGCATTTCTGCCAACGAGAGTGTGAAGTTTCCTCCTTTCATCCAGGTGCTGGAAGATATTACGGGCAACAGCAAGTATTATAATTATAACATAGCGCTGAAGCGGTAAAATCAGCCGAAAATGTAAAAAGTTACGGAGATAATTCATATTCTCCGTAACTTTTTACATAAAACACTCACTTTTGGTGTTATTGAGTTTCATCATTCTATTTTTCTCCTTTATCCGTTGTACTTGAACACCTTGACCATTTCCTTGTCGCCACCCACAAGTTGGCTACATCTGTTCAGCATACCAGTATCGACGAAACCGCATTTCTCCATGACTCTTCCTGATGCAGGATTGCCTGTGAAATGGTCT
>ERZ1035025.126-NODE-126-length-55763-cov-46.947333_pt1 | contig 55763 bp, 57 predicted proteins | sample MGYA00520619_ERZ1035025 | MGnify/ENA primary metagenome ERZ1035025 (study PRJEB33766, sample SAMN09781742) | gut metagenome | biome: gut microbiome | host: Homo sapiens | place: Madagascar | study: EMG produced TPA metagenomics assembly of the PRJNA485056 data...
CCCGCAAAGCTATTTAGAAATTAAAAACGCGTGGCGTTTTGCTTTTTATGCCGCCATTGTTTTTGTGGTCGGTTTTTTAATTAATGAAATAATTTTCCGCGCCATGGGCGCAAGTCTTGATTACGTCAAAAACCAATTTTGTTGGGGCAAAGCATCAGTTGCTGTTTGCGCCAAACAAATGGTGATTCACGCGCTTTTCACTGCTATGGGCGGCGGACGCTCTGCCGCAGCGGGTTATGGCGTTGGTTTTTTGTTTGGTTCTGCTTTGCTGTTTATTGTTGGTTTGCGTTATGCGCCGCGCCCGCGTTGGGTGTTTTGGATGGCGTATGTTTTGTTGCAGCTTTCTGCCTTTGCCTTGATTTTTTACGCCGCCAACATTCCTGCGGCACGCAGCCAAATGCCATTTCCTTTTGTGGTTGCGGCAAATTTCGCGCTGATTTTTTACTTTTTACCAACAAAAAATAGCAGCAAAATCTTGGCTGGTTTTTTTATGCTCTTTGTTTTATTGTCCCAAGCCAACGCGGTGTTGCGTTTGCAATACACCGATGATTTGCGTTTCCAAAACGATTTGTTGTTGATGAACAACGTGGAGCAACGCATAGCGCTAGCGGGTGCTGCTGATTTGCCTTTGGTGATTGTGGGCGGCGCACCCTTGCGCTTGACTAATGCCGCAGCAGAATGGGAATTGATTGGCAAGCCTGTAACGCGCTATGCCACGGGGGAAGGGCAATACACCACGCCCAACGAATTGCACAATTTTGCCAAAGCATTGGGCGTGACTTTTAAACAGCCTACATCCGAACAGCAAAAACGCGCATTAGAAGAATCCCAAACTATGCCCGCATTCCCAGCCGATGGATCGGTGAAAAACATGGGCGATTTTGTTATCGTCAAATTGGGCGAACCCGGTGAAAAATAAAAAAATCCACGGTCAACGGCAAATTTTTTTCAAAAAAAAATCGTTGTTTACCGTGGAAAAGCTTGGTTTGCAGTTTTTAACGTTTCCAAAGGCCAACGGATTTGAGGCGTTGGATGATTTCTAATATTAAATCCGCTTGGTTCATGCTGTAAAAATGCAGTCCCGGGGCGCCTGCTTCTAAAAGTTTGGCGCAAAGAATCGTCACCACATCCAAACCAAAAGCGCGAATGGATGCGAAATCATCACAATAGCTCTCAAATTTTCGGCGCATCCAACGTGGGATTTCTGCCCCGCAGTTGTCTGAAAATCGCGCGAGTTTGGAAAAACTCATAATCGGCATAATTCCCGGAATAATCGGAATGTTTACGCCGTTTTGCGTGGCGCCTTCCACAAAATGAAAATAAGCATCGGCATTAAAAAAATATTGCGTGATGGCACTTGTTGCTCCCGCTTTTGCCTTGGTTACAAAGGCGTTCAAGTCAGCATCAGGCGATTGGGCTTCGGGGTGATATTCCGGATAAGCGGCAACAATCAGCGCAAATTCGTTGCCAAAATGTTTTTTGACCAAATGCATCAAATCAATGGCGTAACGAAATTCGCTCGCATAAGCCATACCCGATGGTAAATCGCCGCGCAAAGCAACAAGTTGGTTGACGCCTAATTTTTGGTATGCCGTCAATAGCGACAACAGGCTTTCTTCAGATGCGCCAATGCACGACAAATGCGGCACGGCATTGTGTTTTTCAAGCGCGATTTCTTTAATCAGCGAAAACGTGCGCCCGCGCGTGGTGCCGCCCGCGCCGTAGGTAACCGAAAAAAAATCAGGTTTTAAAGCCGCCAATTCATCGCGTTCCAACTTCAAGCGCGCAGAGCCCGTTTGCGTTTGTGTGGGGAAAAACTCAACAGAAAAATGCATAAAAAATCCTTTTTTTCAAAAAAATTATCGGTTTACCGTGGATTTTTGCGATTTTACGGTGCTTTATTTACATGCAGCATTGCCGTATTGTGTTAAACATTTTTCTGCCGTGCAGTTTTCAATGTAAGCGCGGCGCGGCGTGGCGTTCAAATCCACATCGTCATAAACCGGTGTGGTTTGCGCGACCATCGCCGTGCCCGGGAAACAATGCTGAAAACTGCGCCCTTTGTGGTGGCGAGATTCGCAGTGCATTGAGCCGTCATAGACTTCTACCCAATCGGTGCGTTGCGTCAAAACGCGGGCAATAGCGCGCGGGTATTGTTGAAACGCAAGAATAGTGCATTCGTTTTCCACCATTTTAAATTCGGGCGTGGCGCAAGCAGTAGTAAGAATCAACAAGAACGGCAGAAAAATGTTGCGCATTTTAATAACGGTAATGTTCCGATTTGTAAGGACCTTCCACTGGCACGTTGATATAAGCGGCTTGTTCGGGCGTTAAAGTTGTTAACTTGGCATTCAACCGCGTTAATTGCAAACGCGCCACTTTTTCATCCAAATGTTTGGGCAAGGTATAAACGCCCAAAGGATAATCGGTTGTTTTTTGGAACAATTCAATTTGCGCCAACACTTGATTGGCAAAACTTGAACTCATCACATAAGAAGGATGACCAGTGGCGCAACCCAAATTCACCAAACGTCCTTTTGCCAACAAAATCAAACGTTTACCATCGGGGAAAATCACATGGTCGACTTGCGGTTTGATTTCTTCCCATTGGTATTGTTCCAAAGAAGCAATGTCAATTTCGCTATCAAAATGCCCAATGTTGCACACAATGGCTTCATTTTTCATCGCCGCCATATGTGCGTGCGTAATCACGTGAAAATTGCCGGTGCAGGTTACAAAAATATCCGCATAAGGCGCGGCTTCTTCCATGGTGGTCACGCGGTAACCTTCCATTGCGGCTTGGAGCGCGCAAATGGGGTCAACCTCGGTTACCCAAACTTGCGCAGCCAATGCACGCAAGGCTTGGGCGGAGCCTTTGCCCACATCGCCATAACCACAAACCACGGCAATTTTGCCCGCCATCATCACATCGGTTGCGCGTTTGATGCCATCGACCAACGATTCACGGCAGCCGTATAAATTATCAAACTTGGATTTGGTTACCGAATCATTCACATTGATTGCCGGGAATTTTAATTCCCCTTTTTCAAACATTTGATACAAACGATGCACGCCGGTTGTGGTTTCTTCGGTTACACCTTTAATTGCTTGAATGCGTTTGGAATACCAATGGTTGTCTTTTGCCAAATGCGTTTTAATGGCTTCAAAAAGGGCAATTTCTTCTTCATTTTGCGGATTTTCCAACACTTGTGGGTTGCTCTCAGCCTTTTCGCCCAAATGCAACAAAAGCGTGGCATCACCGCCATCGTCCAAAATCATATTGGCAAACGTATCGCCCCATTCAAAAATTTGGTGCGTGTATTCCCAATATTCTTTCAAACTTTCGCCTTTAACGGCAAAAACGGGAATATTTTGTGCGGCAATGGCGGCGGCGGCGTGGTCTTGCGTGGAAAAGATATTGCAAGATGCCCAGCGCACCTCGGCGCCCAATGCTTTTAAGGTTTCAATTAAAACCGCAGTTTGGATGGTCATATGTAAGGAACCCGCAATGCGTGCGCCTTTTAAAGGTTGGGCGCTGGCAAATTCTTGGCGAATGGCCATCAAACCCGGCATTTCGGTTTCGGCGATTTTGATTTCTTTTTTGCCCCAATCGGCAAGGGACAAGTCGGCAACAACAAAGTCTTGCATGATTATTTCTCCAAATAAAAAACGAGCACCGTTGCCTCGGTTAGCCCGTAGGTTAAACAGTGAGCGTCGTTTAGCGAGCCTGAGAAAAAATCCTGCAACGCCCCTCGCAAAGCGCAAAATTATAACAAAAACAAAAATCCACGGTGAACCTTGAATTTTTTTGAAAAAAAGAATCGGTTGACCGTGGATTTTTAGATTTTTAAAGTTTCAAAACTCACCCAAAATCACTTCCATTATTTCATCTCCCAAAAAGCCCAAGTCCAAAACTCGGGTGAGTTCGGATAAAGTGGTTTTGTCGAGTAAAACTTGTTTGAAACCGTCTTCAATCAATGTGGTAAAACCCGATTCAGTGGCTATTTGGGCTAAACTTTGCCGAGATTTCCTTTCAAAAATGGCAGATTCTAAGGCATCGTTCATCGTTAAAATCTCCATAATCGCCAAGCGTGAAGCGTAACCCTTGCGGCATTTGGCGCAGCCTTGCGCCGTGAAAATTTCTGAGTCGGGCGCAAAATGCACGGCGTTTTGTGCGTCATTCAATGCTTTGGCAAGTGTCGCGCCAACTGTTTTTCCTTTTTTACAAAAAGGGCAGAGTTGGCGCACCAAGCGTTGTGCGATGATGCCGTTCAAATGTGTTGCCAAAATGTCGGCAGGCACTTTTAAATCAAAAAGGCGTGGCAATGCCGCCAAAGCCGAGTTGCTGTGCAAGGTTGAAAACACCTGATGCCCCGTCATTGCGGCGCGAAACGCCATTTGTGCGGTTTCATTGTCGCGAATTTCGCCGATTAAAATCACATCCGGGTCGTGCCGCAACATTGCCCGCACGCCACTGACAAAATCCAACTTTGTTTCTTCCACATTCAACTGCCGAAAAAACGGCATTGGATATTCCACTGGATCTTCCAAGGTCATCACGTGAATGTGTTCGTTGTGAATGTATGAAAGCAAGGAATACAAGGTTGTTGTTTTGCCGCAACCCGTAGGCCCCGCCACAAGCACAATGCCCGCAGGTTTGTTTAGCAAACGAAAAATGTTTGAAGTCTGGCGCTTGTCTAATCCCAAGTCGGCAAACGCCATCACACTTTTGCTGCGGTCTAAAACGCGCAAAACCATATTTTCGCCATGCAAGGTTGGCAGAATGGAGATGCGAAAATCAACGGCGCGGCCTAAAACATTTCTTGTCATTCTGCCATCTTGCGCATCGCGGTTTTCGGCAATATCCATATTGGCCAAAACTTTTAAACGCACCGCCATATTTTTCCAATGGCTCAAATGCAAAACTTTTACAGATTCTAATAAACCGTCAATGCGGTAGCGTATGCGCAAAAAACCGGCTTCTGGCTCAAAATGAATGTCGGAAGCGCCTTTGAAAACGGCGTCAATCAAAAAGGCATCAACCAAATGAACAATGGTTGATTCGCTATTTAGCGCACTTTCCAAGTCTTTTAAAAGTTGGTCAATGGAAAGTGCGTTGCCGTAATGTTCGGCGATGGCTTTTTCTATGTCGGCGTTGGGTGCAAAAAACACACGCAAATGGCAAGGTTTTTGAAAGTTTGATTCCAAATCGTGCGTGATGGCATCCAACAACACAATGTTGTCGGTTTGGGTCATCGCCAAGGTTAAGGTGCAAGAATCGGGGAGTTCGCCAAATGCCAAGGGCATTACTTGCCAAGCAGATGCTTTTTCACGGGGAATAAGGTTTAAGGCTTCGGGCTGAATGGCTGTTTCTTCCAAATTAACACTTTCAATGCCGAGCGTATGCGCTTGTGCGGCGCGCAGCGTTTCATCGCTAACCAAGCCCATGTTGGATAAAACGGCTTCAAAATCTTTGCCAGAGATGGTGCATTCTTTTTGAGCGGCGTGCAGTTGGTCGGAGGAGATAAGGCCGTGTTTTAATAAAAAATCCCCTAAATCGTTCATAGACCAAGCCATGCGCAACAAAAGAAGAAATTTTATGAAAATCCACGGTAAACAAAAAGTTTTTTTGAAAAAAATTTGCGTTGACCGTGGATTTTTTAAAAACAAGTTTATTTATTCTTATTTTTGCGCTTTTTAAAAACCTGCACAAAGGCAATTTCAGGAATGCGTTTGAGTTTGGGCGGTGGTGCATCTAGGTTGTGGCGTTCAATTTCTTCCGCGTAATAAATCAGCGCCCTGTTGGTGCGCACCCAAAAAGTGTGTTCCAACAAAAAACCATGGCGCAACAACAAGGTTTCTATTTCCATGAGCGTGTGTTCGCGCAGGTTATATTCCACGCCCAGCGTGCGATTTTCCTTGATTTGCGCGCGAATTTTGGGCGAAAAATCAGCAAGAGTTTTGATGGCATCCTCCGCCTGCGCGGGCAATAAATTCAAAAAAACAATTTCGCGCGTTTTCAGTATGGCAGGGGCATCCGACATTTTGTTTCACCTTTGGTATCGTTTTTCGCCTTTTAAAAGCGCCAAGGCTTCTTGGAATTGATAATCATCTTTGCTACCAAATTCTAGGCGCAAAATGGCATCATCGGCTTCTTTATTTTTGCCTTTTTGCAAATCCATTTTCGGCGCTTCTGCTTCTTTTTTGTTCGGCAAATGGCGTTCTAAATCACTTTCTCTTAAACGCAAACCCGTGCCTTTGGCGGTTTCTTCAATTACCACATCTGGCACAATGCCTTTGGCTTGAATGGAGCGCCCCAAAGGCGTGTAATAGCGCGCCGTGGTAAGTTTAATTCCCGTGTTGTTCGGCAAAGGCAAAATGGTTTGCACCGAACCTTTGCCAAAGGTTGTGGTGCCAACAATTTGTGCGCGTTTGTAATCTTGCAGTGCGCCAGCAACAATTTCAGAAGCCGAAGCCGAACCGCTATTGACCAACACCACCATTTTCACTTTGCGGATATAAGGCGGTAAGTTCACAATCGGGTCTTTGTCAAAAGGTCCCAAATAATATTTGGCGTTGGCAAAAAACTCTTGGCGAGAATCAATGGTTCTGCCATCGGTTGACACAATTTTCACGCCTTTATCCAAAAATACGCTAGAAACACCGATTGCCGCATTCAACAAGCCGCCCGGGTCATTGCGCAAATCTAATAACAGACCTTTGAGTTCCGACTCGCGCGATAAACGTGTTAAATGCGTGACCAAATCGCTTAACGTATTTTCTTGGAATTGCGTGATGCGCACCCACGCGTAGTGCGGCTCTACCATTTTGGATTTCACGCTTTTTACATGGATGATTTCGCGAGTCAATTCCAAATTCACAGGTTGCTCGGCGGATTTTCGCAAAATGCTGATTTTGACCTTGGTATTCGGTTTGCCACGCATTTTTTTGACGGCTTCTAAAAAGGTCATATCTTTGACCGATTCCTCATTGATTTTGTAAATCAAATCCCCCGATTGCACGCCCGCTTTAAAGGCAGGCGAATCTTCAATGGGCGATATCACCTTCACCAAGCCTTCTTCCATCATCACTTCAATGCCCAAGCCGCCAAATTCGCCTTGGGTTGTTTCTTGCAAATCTTTAAAAGCATCGCTATCCAAATAAGACGAGTGCGGGTCAAGTTTGGATAACATTCCCGAAATGGCGTTGGACAACATTTCTTTATCCGACACAGGCTCCACATAGCCTTGCTTGACGGTGTTGTAAACCTCTGCAAAAGTGCGCAATTCTTCAATCGGCAAGCCCGTTTGCGTTTTGGGTGATGCGGCAAAAGTGTTAAAACTTAACAAACAACCAACAATAACAATATTTAATTTCTTCATTTTTTTATCCACAAAAAAGGATCCATCGGTTTGCCTTGGTGGCGAATTTCAAAGTATACGCCCGATTGCGCATTTTCTACGTTTTGACCAGAATAAGCGATGGTTTCACCTTGCGTGACGTTATCGCCCACATCGCGCAAAATTTCATCGTTGTGTGCGTAAATAGACAAATAGGACGAACCGTGATCCACAATCACCAACATTCCGAAGCCGCGCAACCAATCGGCAAAAACCACTTGGCCGGGTGCTGCCGCTTTCACAGGCGTGCCTTGCGGGCTATGAATAAAAACGCCTTGCCAAGTGCTGCCTTCTAATTTTTCTTGCCCAAAGCGACCTTCAATTCTGCCGTTCAATGGCCAAATCAACTGCCCTTTGGCAAATTTGGCTGCGGGCGCAGGGGATGAGAATTTTTGCAGACGATTTAAAAGATTGCTTAAATTTTTTTCATCGCGTTTTAATTTGGCAATGGTTTTTTGGTGGTTTGCCACTTCATTTTTGATGCGTTTTAAGAGCGCTTCGCGCGATTTTTTTTCTTCTTTAATGGCATCTTCTTTTTGGCGCAAATCTTTTTCCAAATCGTTTAGGCGGTTTTTTTCCTTATCCAAATTATTCGCCAAATCTTCTTGTTTTTGAATGCCCGCTTTAATTTCTGATATTGCCGCCGTGTGCGCGCCGCTTAATTCTTGCCAATAAGCGTGCAGGCGCGCGGCAGAATTGGGCGAAGAACCTTTAAAAATCATTGCCAAATAATTCGGCGTTCCTGCCAAATATTGTGCGGCAACCAAATCAGACAACTGCTTTTTGCGCAAGCGATAAGTTTTTTCGCCTTGTTTCATTTCACGCGAAATGGCGTTGGTTGATTTAACCAATGAATTGCGCTCGCCATTCAAATCAGCAATTTCTTTTTGCAGTTGTTTTTGCGCCTTTTGGGATTCTTTAACGGCAAAGGCGGCATCATTTTGGGCGGATTCTTTTAATTTTAAAAGTTCGCTTGTTTTTTGAATTTCACGGCGCAGGTTTTCCAAGCGTTCCTGCGATTGGGCAACTTCACTGGATGGCGCTTGAATTTCAAGGCGCAAATCGTCAAAGCGTTCTGGTTGCGGCAAATCTTGCGCAACAACGCCATTTGAAACAATAAAAAGGGATAAAAAAAACAAGGCTTTCACAAGGCAGTATTTTAAAGATTTTCCACGGTCAAGCGAATATTTTTTTGAATTACGCCAAGGTTTTTTGAAAGAACAAGTCAACGCCAAAAATTGTGGCGCCAGCAAAAAAGGCGGCAACAACATCGTCCATCAACACGCCAAAAGCGTTTTTGACTTTGTTATCAAAAAAACTGGCTGGCCAAGGTTTGGTGATGTCATAAAAACGAAAGAGAATAAAAGCGGCGGCGTGATAAAAAACGTTAAAAGGCAAGAGCGCCAACAATGCCCAAAAAGGCACAATTTCATCCCACACAATGCTGCTGTGGTCTGGGTTATTTAACGCTTTTCCCGTTAAATGCATACACCACAACCCAACAACAACGCAAACAATTATCCAACCCCAAAAAACGGCGGTAGGCAAAAACGCCAAAGCGTAAAACGATGCCCATGCAAACAAAGTGCCGAAGGTGCCGGGCGCACGTTTTGCTAGCCCTGAACCACAACCCAATGCCACAAAATGCGCAGGCGACTTTACCAAAAACTGCCAAGAGGGATTCATTTTCTTTTTTTAACTTTAAAAAAACGCATTTTAAAACGGCTTGGGAATTAAACAGCATAAAATTTAAAAAAACTTTTTGTTTACCGTGGAAAATCGTTTTTTTCATATTTTTAAATGCTTAAAAAAATAATATCGCTTCTTTCAACAGAAAAAGGTTGTTTTTTTGGCAAGACGGAGGAAATAGAAAAAATCATTCGCTTGCCGTGATTTAAAAAAATCCACGGTAAACATTTTATTTTTTTGAAAATAATTATTTGTTTACCGTGGAATTTAATATTCATCTTTCAAAAATAAATGCAACACAATCTTGTTTTAGGCGAGCTTGTGTGTTTTTTGTTACAATTTGCGCCATTTTATTTTCTGGATTTTCCAAATGCGCTTTTGCTACAAAAAAACCGCCATTGCGCTTGCCATTTGCGCCTTTTCCACAGGTTGCGGGCAAATGCAAACCATCCAAACACAATTCAAAGAAACCTTTGCCAGCGATGACCCTTGCGCCAACAACGCCCGCAACATCGGCATTGCGGTGGGCGCCATTGGCGGTGCAATTTTGGGCAATGTTATTGCCAAAGATAGCCGCACCGCTGGCACGGCGTTGGGCGCTTTGGCGGGCGGTTTAATCGGCGGTTTGGTGGGTTACGATATTGACCGCAGACGTTGCGAACTATACAAAATCGCCAAAGCCAACAACCTAGAACTTCAAATGCGCGATTTAAACGCAGTGGATGAATCAGGCAACCAAACAACCGTTGGGATGAGCGCACAAATTATGGCAGATGAACAATTTATTGTTGGTTCTACCAACCCAACGCCACAAGCGGCAAAGGTTTTTGCGCAAATGGCGCAGCAATACCGTGCAGAAGAATCAAATGAAACCCCAACCGACAAAAACGTTCAAGCCGAATTAAAAGCGCGCCAAAAGAAAATGCGCATTTTGCTCATCGGCCACACGGACGACACGGGCAACACCCAAAAAAATGCAGATTTGTCTGAAAAACGTGCGCGTTCTGTTGCGCAAATTTTTGCGCAACAAGGTTTTGATAAAGCGCAAATTTTTTATCAAGGCGCGGGTGAGACTTTGCCAGTGGCGGACAATCGCACAAAAGAAGGGCGCCGCCAAAATCGCCGCGTGGAAATTGTGGATTTAAGCAGCGATGAAGCTTTTAACGTTTATTTGCAATCGCGCCAACCGAATACGGCGTTTTATCGCCCAAAATCTGAAAAAAATCCACGGTCAACCGTGGAAAAATTCCAAAAATCACCGCAATCTTCAAAAGTTGCGGCAAAAATGGCTGAAAAATCAACGGCTGAAAAAACCATCGCCGCCGCGCCAAGCGTTATCACACCGAAAAAAGCAATGCCGACCAACCCTGCTTTTATTGATTTTGGCGGCAGCGTTCAGGCAACAAGCATTGATATTGGCAAAGTCAAATCAAACGAGCGCGCGGGCTTTTTCATTCGCCAAGCCGAAGCAGCCACAAGCATTGTGGATAATTGCATTGAGGATTCTTACCGCCAAGCCAACGGCGTGAAATCTTTGGCAAATGGTGCGACCCAATACAAAACCAACGATTTTTTGCCCGGGCTTTATGGCACATCGTGGTCGGACACAGTCAATGGTCATTTGGTGGCCATCACCAACGTTGCTGTGTTGCGCGATGGCGGTGCGCCGGTTGGGCAACCGAATTTGTTGGTTTATAAAGATTATCAACCGAACAAAAAAGCACAACCTACTTTCCGCAATCAACCCAAAGTCAATGCGTATCAAGGGCAAAAAGGCGTTTTGTATCGCGTTTTTGTGGAAGGCAAAAATGCGCCAATGCAATGCATTGATTTGGTTTTAAACAAAGGTGCGGCAAGCCCGCAGAGCAACTTGCGCTATATCAAAGAGGGCAAAATTTACCAAGCGCCTTTTGCGCCATCCTTGGCAAAACGTTGATTTTTTAAAAATTTTTGGGAGTTGACCGTGGATTTTGTTGAAACTTTGTGGCTTTTTATCACAACCCGTTGGTTGTTGAGTTTGGGCATTGCGCTTTTGGCGTTGATCGCCATTTATTTGATTTACCAATTCATCGATTCTTTGCGTCGGTTGCACTTCAAAATGAATTTTCCGTTTTTTGGCACCATTGCCAGAGAAAGTAGTTACGACCCCGGAACGTATCCGGGATTCCGTATATCCGAAGAAAACATTTGCACCGAATATGCCAAACATATAAAAGCTTGTTGGGGAGAAAAAAACTTTAATCGTTACAGACAATACATATCACTTGCGGGAGATTCCAAACAAAAACCCACACCGTTTTTTATGTGGATTGTTTTGGCAATTTTGGTTACAGCCGAATCATTAGGCTTTTCTTATATGCTGGGCAAATGGATGGCGATGGAAGCCAGCGAAAACACGCACGTTCTTTTAATGTTTGCCATCGTCACCGTGATTTGTATTGTGATGGTCATTCTCACCCACGAGGCAGGCAAAGAATGGTATTGCGCAAGGAAAATCAACTATTACATCAAGCTAAAAAAAGAAAACAAGGACAAAAATCTCAATAATGAGAAGGTTGATTTGGCTGACCAACAAGATAAAGATAAACTCACAGAAGATGGCAAAAACAACCCCGACTATCAACGTGCCTTAAATCGTATTGATAGAGTAGAACAATCAAGTTTTATGCGATGGGTTACCTTTATTGCCATTGTGGTCATTGCTACTACCTCCACGTGGATGCGCTACAACGCCATGGAACGAGATTTAACGAACGAAACAACTTTGCAACAAGAAGAAAGCGCATCTTCTGCCGACCCGTTTGCAATGGTGTTGCCGGACGAAATCACCGAACCACAACAAGCGGCGGACAACAAAGCCTTTTCGGAAATTCAATCCGCCACACGCCAAGAAGGGATTGCGGCTTTCATTATGTTGGCGTTTATTTTCATCATCACACAGATTGTGGGCATTGTGGTTGGTCGCAAATCGGCTTTTGTGGGCAGAGAATCTTTCGCTGCTTACGAACATGTTTTGGATTATCCCGATTTCAATAGTTACAAAAACAAAGCACTTGCCATCAAATATGCGCAAGCCAGTTTAACCAAATGGCGTTCTTTGCAAGCCAAAAAAGCCATTGACGGATTGAATTTTCAAACGTCAAAATCCTTTGTGGATTATTTGGATTACGACAAGGGCATCAAAATTGCGCCCAATCAAACCGAGAAACCGCAAGAAACATCGGCAACGCCCAACGTGGAAGTTGCTCACCACACCCCGCAAATTGTGGAAGAAACGCCGCCCGCATTAAAATCCCACGAAGAAGAAAAACCTGCTGTTTTGCCTTCCCCACAAACCATTGATAATGCGCCAAATAACGACAATGTGCCGAGTTTTGAAGAAATCAAAGCGCATTTGGAATTTTTAAACGATGTGGAAAAAGAAAAAGCGTATTGTCAAACTTTGCCTATTGAAGCAATCACCGAAGAATTAAAAGCACTGCTCAAAGCACGCAAAGACGCACGCAACCAAGCCGCAAAAGCTGCCGAGTTGGACGATTTGTTTTAAAAAGGTCAAAAAAATGCGCAAAACCCTTGCTACTTTCACACTCTGCGCGGCGCTTTTTGCCAGTGCGCCCGCCTTTGCTGAAATTCCCGATTGTTACGCCAAAACAGGACTTTCCGCCGAAATTCAAACGCCCGCGCCGCAAAAAGAAGTTTTTATTTTTATTGACCAAACCACGCTGTTGAATGCATCGCTGCAAAATGATGTGCGCCAGCGCGTATCCGCCCTCATTCAGCCGGGCAATGCCTTTGTGTTGGGCGTTTTTTCGGCATTTTCGCAAGGGCGCTACTTGGAAGTTTTGGCAGAAGGCGCTTTGCAAACGGGCATTGAAAAGGCTCAGCGTTCATCCATTGGCGTTAAAAAATTAAAAAACTTTGATTTATGCTTGGATCGCCAAAAAAAATACGGCAGAAAAATTGCCGCCGAAGCACTTGCCCAAGCCTTTCAAAACACGCAAAAAGACTTGAAAAATTCGGATGTTTTAAGTTCTCTCTCGGCTTTATCTGATCGCGTCAAAGTCAGCACCGCGCCGCAAAAAGTGTTGTTTTTAATCTCCGATATGCTTGAAAATTCAAGCATTTCAAGTTTTTACGCCCACAAAAACGTGCGCAATATCAACGCGCAGGCGGAATTGAAAAAAGTGGATGCCAACCAACTTTTTGCTGATTTTGCAGGTGCGCGCGTTTATGTTTTGGGTGCGGGGTTAATCGCGGCGGAAAAAGGCAAACCCGAAGTTTACCGCGACCCCAAAACGATGAAAAACTTAGAAACATTTTGGCGTGCGTATTTTGAACAATCCAATGCGCAATTAAAAGGTTTTGGCGCACCTTCCTTGTTGGTGCCAGTTGAATAATTTTTTAAATTAAATGATTTAATTTATTGAAATTGTTTAATTTAAAAAAATCCACGGTCAACAAAAAGTTTTTTTGAAAAAAATTTTTGTTGACCGTGGTTTTTTGAATATTTTATTCGGGTAAATAACAATACAAGGCGGTTTCCACGCTTAACGTAAAATCCGTTCCTTTGTGAATGCGCATTTTATAACCCAAATTCCAACTTTCAATTAAAGGTTTAATATTAAAATAATCGTCTGGTGAATGGTAAATACTAATTAAAAGCGCAGGTTTTTGTTCGCAAATAGTTTTTTTAGCGCCTGCTAAAAATAGCTGTTCAAAACCTTCGGTATCAACTTTTATAAAACCGATTTTCAAATTATTTTGCGCAACAAATTCATCCAGCGTTGTAATTTCAATGGTTTCTTTTTCATCGGTCGTATTATATAAAATTGATGAGGCACCGCCATTTTTTGAAATGCTTCGGGTTTCATTTTGCGCACCCAAACCTTTATTGATGGCAACAATGCGTTTTGAATGATTGAACGCCATTGTTTTTTGCATTGTTTCAAAATTTTCACGCATCGGTTCAAAAGAATATATTGTTTTATCACAAAATTCTTTTTCAAAAATAATTGCTGAATCGGCAATAAAACCACCAACATCCACAATATTATTTTGGCGGATTTTATTTAAAACATTCGGCGGAAACATTTCACGCAAACAATGTTTATAAAAAAATGTTGAAATACCGAATGCAGGTTTTGGTAAAAAATAACCGTCATAAAAATATAAATCATCGGTTATTTTTAAAAAATTTGGAAAAAATTCTTTTTCTAAACGATTGTGGTCGGCACGTTCTTTTTCAGTTAAATTGCGCACACAAAAACTGCGTGATTCCCACGTCTCTTTTGAAAGCGCCACTTGGCGAGCCACAAATGCTTGGTCTTCTTTTGGCAAATTCTCACAAAGTTTTAAAGTTTTTTCTTTTAAATCAGAACAACGCAAAGCATATCTTCCGATGGTGCAAAAATCGGTATCGCCCCAAGGTGCAGTGCTTAACGCATATTTTTTTTGCGCAATGCTTGTTTTCGTAGTTTTAAAAAACGGACATTTAAAAAAATAAAAAACCGTGCGGATGGTTTGAAGTTCGGCGGTTACCCCCCCCCCCCTCATTTATACTAGATATAGGCGCAGAACCCAGCAAAATACGGCAACGCTCTAAGATTGGAATGCTAAAACTAGTAATCATTGTCCGCTGCACATCGCCCACGGCTAAATTGCCCGAGTGAATTTTTTTTAATTGAAAAATCTTTTTGATGCGTTGTTTCATTGCTTTTTCCTTTGTAAAAAAAACTAAATTTTATAAAAATCCACGGTGAACCGTTATTTTTTTTAAAAAACAGTGAGCTTGCGTTTTTTTCCGTCAATGAAATAGAGCCAAAAGGCATGAGCTTACTTTGTGAAAATCGCGGATTTTATATAGAATTTTCAATTTTTTGGAGAAAGCAATGAAATTTTTATTAAAAATGATCGCTTTGTTTTTTGCTGGCGCAAACTTTGCCTTTGCGGCGGTGAATTTAAACACCGCAACCCAAGCAGAATTAGAAACCTTAAAAGGCGTGGGGCCTACAAAAGCCAAAAGCATTATTGAATACCGCGAGCAAAATGGTGCGTTTCAGTCGGTGGATGATTTGAAAAAGGTCAAAGGCTTCGGCGATAAATCGGTTGAAAGTTTGAAAAACGATTTGCACGTGGGCGAAGAGCCGCAAAAAGGCGAAATTGCACCGAATGATACACTTCCTGCAAAACCGGCTGCCAAAACGGATAAAAGCGAAATTTTGCCAATTCCTACCGAAAACTTAAAACCAGACAACGCCACAAAATAAAATTTCAATTTTCCACGGTGAACATAGAATTTTTTTGAAAGTTTTGAAAAATAATTTTCAAAAAAATAATTGGTTGACCGTGGATTTTTAGCAACAAAACGATGCCAATCAACACAAATTTTATCCATCCAGACGATGCGGCTTTTTTAATTAAAGCGAGCCAAAAATCATTTTTGTCGGACAAAGCGCTTGATGTGCGCACTTATGAAAATGCAGATATTTGCCCGGGCGAAAAACACGGCGGCGTTTGGATTAATCAAAAACATTTGCAACACACTTTTGTGGATGCGGATTCCGTCTTAACTGCGCTACCCTCCGTAAAGTTATTGCAATGAAGAAGTGGTTTTTATCGGCACTTTTTGCATTTGTTGGGGACATTGCATATCAGACCATTTAAAACATTTGTGGTTTTATTTTGACGAACGCTTTCAACATTTAAAAAAATTAAAATTTGTTTATACGCCATTTTCTTTAACCGCCACGCAACCTAAAAATTTTTGGGATTTATTAAAATCTATTGGCTTTCCAATAGAAAATATTCAAATTATTGACAAACCAACACGTTTTGCTCGTATTCACGTGCCCGATGCGTGTTTTTTCTGCAATATGCTTTTAAAAAATTGCAAGCATTACACAAAAGAATATTTAAATTTATTAAATCATTTGCCGAATTTAAAACCACCAAAAAATTTAAATATTGAAAAAGTTTATTTTTCTCGCACAAAATTTTTAAACCCAACAAAATATTTTGGTTTTAGGGATTATAATGAGATTGAAGTAGAAAATATTTTTAAAAATCAAGGTTTAACATTTTTTATCCAGAGAAATTAGATTTTTTAACAGAATTAGCTATTTTGCAAAACTGCAAGGTTTTTGCCGCTACGGATGGTTCCATTGGGCACAATGTTTTATTTTGCAAAAATGCAAAACAAATATTACTTTTGAGAAAATCACGCAAGGTAACTGGTTATCAGCTCACATTTAATTCCATTATGTTGCAAAATAATCCAAATATTGAAATTATTTATATGGATTGCACGCATTCTTATTTTGCAGATAAAAGTGAAAGTTGGTGCCACGGTCCGTTTTTTTATTATGAAACAAAATATTTAAGTCGTTATTTTGGCTTGCCACCAAAACTATTTCCGCGTTTTAAATATTTACGATTTTTACGTTTGGTTTATTTTCCTTGGACTTCTTTTATTTATTTAGATCGAACGCTTTTAACATGGACACATCCAATTCGCGTCAAGCTAAAAATCGGCACACGCTTGCGGCGTTTTTTCAAAAAAAATCCTTGACAAACATTCCCTTATTTCCAAAAATTCCACACCTTGTGCGGTTGGAAACGGAAAGCGGTGAAAATCCGCTGCGGACGCGCCACTGTTATCAACATTCTCTTTGCCTGCGGTCACTGTTTTCTTAAAAAATGGGAAGGTTGCAGACGTTTTAAGGTTGTAAGCCAGGAGACGACCAATTGCACGTATCAGCAGACTGTCTCGCGACCCAGACGGATTAAGCCTTGCCACGTTTTTGGTAACCAAAAACGGCGGTGTGGCGTGCGTGATTGGCTGCTCTTTGAAACCACCTTTCAGGAGCAAAAATGAAAACTCATATTTTGGGATTCCCATCCATCGGCAAACAACGGGAATTAAAATTCGCATTAGAATCTTTTTGGCAACAACAAAAAAGCGAAAAAGATTTGCAAAATACCGCCGAAAATTTAAAACAAACCCATTGGAATTTTCAAAAAAAATTGGATTTTGTCGCAACAGGTGATTTTTCTTTTTACGACAGAATGCTTGATACCGCAATTTTTTTAAATGCAATTCCAGAGCGTTTTAAAACCTTAAATCCGCAAAATTTAAACGATTACTCCCAAATGGCACGTGGCGACAATGCCATGGAAATGACCAAATGGTTCAACACCAATTATCACTATTTGGTGCCAGAATTGTCCCAAAAAACGGATTTTGCCTACAACAATCACCCCGTTTTAAAAGACAGCAAAACCGCAAAGGCTTTGGGATTAAATGTGAAACCCGCCATCATCGGTCCTATCACATTTTTGGCGTTGTCAAAGGTTAAAAACGGCTCGCCTTTTGATTTTTTGCCAGCCATTTTGCCAATTTATCAAAAATTATTAAAAGAATTAGCCGAAATATCCGAAGTCATTCAAATTGAAGAACCAATTTTGGTTTGCGATTCTTTGCCTGATTCCATTATTCAAAATCTCCCCAACATTTACGAAGATTTGAATAATGCGGCGCAAAAAAAATTGATTTTGACTGCTTATTTTGGCGATTTTTTTGAAAAAAAATCATTGTTGACCGTGGATTTTTTTGCAATTCATTGTGATTGTTGTTCACAAGCAATTGATTTAAAAGCAATTTCATCTCTACTTTCGCCCAAAACAAAACTCTCGCTTGGAATTGTAAACGGCAGAAATATTTGGAAAAATGACTACCAAAAAAGCTTAAAAATCATCCAAAACGCACAAACATTTTTGGACAATGACCGCATTTTGTTAGGCACTTCCTCCTCCCTTTTGCATGTGCCTTTTGATTTGGCAAGCGAAATTGCACTGCCCGAAGCACTCAAAGGCCGCATGGCATTTGCCGTGCAAAAATGTGCGGAATTGCAAGATTTAAAAACCTTGGCGCTTGATGAAAACCCCGAAGGCTCTGAGATATTCAAAGCCAACCAAGCGGCGCTTGATGCCTTTCAACATTTTGAAGGCGTGGTGAATCCGTTGGTGCGCGAACGCGTGGCGAATATTGCCGAATCGGATGAAAAACGCACACCTTTTATAGAACGCCAAAAAGCGCAAAAGGATTTAAACCTGCCTTTGTTGCCGACCACCACCATCGGCTCATTTCCGCAAACTTCTGAAATCCGCAAGGTTCGGCAGGATTTTAAAAAAGGCAATATTTCTGCCGCCGATTACCAAAGCTTTTTGAAAAAAGAAATTGCCAACTGCATTGCCATCCAAGAAAAATTGGGATTGGACGTTTTGGTGCATGGTGAACCCGAGCGCAATGATATGGTGGAATATTTTGGCGAGCAGTTGGGCGGCTTTTGTTTCACGGCGAATGCGTGGGTGCAAAGTTACGGCAGCCGTTGCGTCAAACCTCCTGTGATTTTTGGCGATGTTTTCCGCAAAAAAGCGATGACGCTTGAATGGATTACTTACGCGCAAAGTTTGAGTGCCAAACACGTCAAAGGAATGCTAACTGGTCCGATTACCATTTTGTGTTGGAGCTTTGTGCGCGAAGATTTGCCGCGCGATGCCGTGGCTTTGCAAATTGCCTTGGCAATTAGGGATGAAGTGGCAGATTTGGAAAAAGTCGGCGTGCGCTTAATACAAATTGATGAAGCGGCACTGCGCGAAGGAATGCCGTTATCCAAAGCGGCGGCAAAAGAATATTTAGAATGGGCAACCCGCGCTTTCCGCGTGACGGCTGGCGTAGCGGCGGACAAAACGCAAATCCACACGCATATGTGTTATAGCGAATTTAATGCGATTTTGTCGGCAATTGCGCAAATGGATGCGGATGTGATCAGCATTGAAGCGAGCAGAAGTGCGATGGAATTGCTTAGCGCCTTCCACGATTTTCATTATGTGGCAGGCATTGGTCCGGGTGTTTATGATATTCACAGTCCTGCCATTCCATCTGAGGCAAAAATTGAAGAACGCATTAGTGAAATGCTCAAAATTTTAACGACCGAACAATTGTGGATTAATCCCGATTGCGGCCTTAAAACACGGCGTTGGGAAGAAGTTCTCCCTGCACTCAAAAATATGGTCACCGCCGCACAAAAAATGCGGGAAAGATTATAAAACGTTTGCGATTTTCCACGGTGAACCTGAAATTTTTTTGGCGTTTACCGTGGTAAATCGTCCGCTTTGGCGGTGAGTGCAAGAAATTTGAAAAATAAACGCAAATGCCGAAAATCTCGGGCGGAAAATTGGCTGCGGTATAAGCAAAAAGTGCGTTTTTTGTTGTCTTCGTTTTTTATTGTTACAGAAATTAAAAGTGGATGCCAAAAATAAAGGGTTTTCAATTCGGCTTCTATCCATTGATTCGGTTTTTCAGCGTAAAAAAAACGCCCGTCTTTTAAAAAACGAAAAAAATTCGGCGGCGTTTGTTGCGTTTCCCAAAACGTAACAAACCACAAAATCGGCGTTGCAATAATCGCTAAAAGTGGCGATTGTGTGAGCAACAAAATTTGCGCCAAAATTGCCATGGCCAACAGAATCACAAGCGGCACTTTGCTTTGTTGCCGTGCGATGTCTTTTGGAAAAAGCATTTAAATTTTTTGAAACGCCAAAGTAGCGTTGGTGCCGCCAAAACCAAAAGAATTGGAAAGCGCCGCGTTAATCGTGGCAGTGCGGGCAGTGTTGGCGCAATAATCCAAATCACATTGTGGGTCAAGGTTAAAAATGTTAATCGTTGGCGGTGAGATTTGGTTTTTAATCGCCAAAACAGTGAAAACTGCCTCCACGCCACCAGCCGCACCCAGCAAATGCCCCGTCATAGATTTGGTGGAATTGACCACCAAATTTTGCGCGTGCGCACCAAAAGCGCGGTGAATAGCTTTTGTTTCGGCAATATCGCCTAATGGCGTTGATGTGCCATGCGCATTGATATACTGCACATCGGAGCCAGCCCAGCCAGCATGACGCATTGCAATTTCCATGCAACGCGCCGCGCCCGAACCATCATCCAGTGGTGCGGTGATGTGATGCGCGTCAGAACTCATTCCAAAACCAGCCACTTCGGCGTAAATTTGTGCGCCGCGCGCTTTGGCGTGTTCCAATTCTTCCAACACAACCACGCCCGCGCCTTCGCCCAGCACAAAGCCATCGCGGTCTTTGTCCCACGGGCGCGATGCTGTTTCAGGGGAATCATTGCGGGTGGATAACGCCCTTGCCGCACAAAAACCGCCCATTCCCAAAGGAGAAACGGTGGATTCTGCACCACCTGCAACCATCACATCCGCATCGCCGTATTCAATTAAACGCGCCGCCTCGCCGATAGAATGCGTGCCAGTGGAACAGGCCGTAACAATGGCAATGTTAGGACCTTGGAAGCCATACATAATGGACAAATTGCCCGAAATCATATTGATAATGGAACTTGGCACAAAAAAGGGCGAAATTTTGCGCGCACCGTGTTGCAAATATTCCTTTTGCGTGGCTTCAATAAAAGGCAAACCGCCAATGCCAGAACCAATGGCAAAACCCACGCGCAGTTTATCAACCGCGTTTTCTTTATCCAAACCAGCATCGCGCACGGCTTGAATGCCTGCCGCCATACCGTAATGAATAAAAGTATCAAGGCGCCGCGCTTCTTTGGGCGACAAATAATCGGCGATATTAAAATTTTTAACCTCGCCTGCAAAATGCACCGACAAAACGCTTGAATCAAAGCGCGTAATCGGCGCAATGCCAGATTTTCCAGCAAGAGCGGCTTGCCAGCTTTCTTCAACAGTATTGCCCAAGGGGCAAATGAGCCCCAGCCCTGTTACCACAACGCGACGACGTGCCAAGATTAAACCCCTGCAAAAAAAAAGTTTCTGTTTACCGTGGATTTTTACTTGTGGCTATTGATGTAATCCACAGCTTGTTGCACGGTTTTGATTTTTTCGGCATCTTCATCCGGAATTTCGCAACCGAATTCCTCTTCCAATGCCATCACCAATTCCACGGTGTCCAAAGAATCCGCGCCCAAATCTTCCACAAAGGAAGAATCGTCTTTCACGTCCGCCTCATTCACACCCAACTGCTCGGCGACTATTTTCTTCACACGTTCAATGATGTTGTCCATCTTAAAAACTCCTTGTGTTTTAAAAATTGTGCAATTTTAGCAAAAAATTCAAAAGTTATGCCATCAACATTCCACCATTGATGTGCAAAGTATTGCCCGTGATATAACTTGCCGCGTCAGTTGCCAAAAAATAAACAGCATTTGCCACGTCATCGGGCGTGCCTGCGCGAGCAAGCGGAATGTTTTTGAGCATTTCTTTTTGTTGTTCTTCGGTTAAAGCGTGCGTCATATCGGTTTGAATAAAGCCGGGCGCAACAGCATTGACCGTGATATTTCTGGAACCCAATTCTCTTGCCAAAGCTTTGGTTAAACCAATTAACCCCGCTTTGGATGCGCAATAATTGGCTTGTCCGGCGTTACCCAAAACGCCCACAACCGAAGCAATGTTGATGATTCTGCCCCAACGTGCTTTCATCATCGGGCGCATAACCGAACGGCAAAGCTGAAAAGCGCCTTTGAGATTAGCGTTTAAAACGGCGTCCCAATCGGCATCGTTCATTCGCATCGCCAAGTTGTCGCGCGTTAAGCCAGCATTGTTGATTAAAACCGCAACCTCGCCGTATTTTTTTTGAACGTTTTGAATGAGATTTTCAGCGGCGTTATCTTTTGAAAAATCCAAAACTTTGCCAGCGCCTTCAGCATTGATGCTTTTGATCGATTCGGTGATTTTTTCAGCGCCCGATTCAGTTGTTGCCGTGCCAATAACAAAAAAATCCACTGAGAATTTTTGCAAAATTGCCGCACCAATGCCGCGACTTGCCCCGGTAATTAAAGCTATTTTTTTCATTGGAGTTCTCCTGCCAAATCCGCTGCAAAAGCGTGCGCCGCAACGCCTTTGACGCAACGTTTAACCAAACCCGTTAAAACTTTGCCGGGGCCGCATTCTAGCGCGCAATTCACGCCTTTTTCTTCCAAAAACTGCATGGTTTTGACCCACTGCACCGGATGAAAAGCTTGGCGGTATAAGGCATTTTTGATTTTTTCAGGTTCGGTTTCAATGCGCACATCCACGTTATTGACAACGGGAATTTGCGGTTTGGAAAACGCCACATTTTCCAAACGTTCTTTTAAACGTTCAGCAGCGCTTTGCATCAAAGACGAATGAAACGGGGCAGACACAGGCAGCATTTTGCAGATTTTGGCACCTTTGGCTTTAAACAAAGGCAATGCCCGCTCAATTGCCGCTTTATGGCCGGCAACCACAACCTGCCCATTTGCGTTGAAATTCACGGCTTCTAACACTTCGGATTGCGCGGCTTCTTGACAAACTTCAATCACCCAATCGTCAGCCAAACCCATCACCGCCGCCATGGCACCGATTCCATCGGGCACGGCGTTTTGCATGGCTTCGGCACGAAATCGTGTTAATGGCACGGCATCTTTAAAACTAATAACGCCTGCGGCAACCAATGCGGAATATTCGCCCAAGCTATGGCCAGCCAAAAAATCGGGCGACTTTCCGCCCGTGTTGTTCCACAAACGCCACAAGGCAATGGAAGCGGTGAGCATCACGGGTTGCGTATTGCGGGTTTGGGCGAGTTTTTCAGCGGGACCTTCTGCCACCATTTGCCACAAGTCTTCACCCAAATATTCGCTTGCTTCATCAAAGGTTGCTTTTAAAACGGGCGCATCGCCGTATTCCGCCATCATCGCCACACTTTGTGAACCCTGTCCGGGAAAAAGAAACGCCAAAGCCATCAATCTTCCTTTTTCAAATTTCCACGGTCAACCAATTATTTTTTTCAAAAAAACAATCGGTTTACCGTGGATTTTTATGATTTTTAAAATTCCACCAAAACCGCACCCCAAGTAAAACCACCGCCAACGGCTTGCAAAAGCACTTTGTTGCCCGTTTGGATTTTGCCGCTTCGCACAGCAACATCCAGCGCCAAAGGCACGGAAGCAGCAGACGTGTTGCCGTGATTTTCAAGCGTTACAATCACCTTTTCAGCTGGAAGTTTCAAGCGTTTGCCAACCGCTTCAATAATGCGAATATTGGCTTGGTGCGGAATAAGATAATCAATTTGTTCGGTGGTAATGCCCGCCTTTTCGCAAACCTCTTGGGCAACGGATGATAAGGCTTTCACGGCAAAACGAAAAACCGCTTGACCATCCATTCTTAAAAAAGGATCGCCCAAAATGTTGCCGTTTTTGATTTGTCCGGGCACATTCAAAATGTTGCTGTAAGCGCCATCGGCATGCAAAGAGGAAGCCAAAATTCCGCCGCTTTGGGCAGAATTGTCCGCTTTTAAAACCACTGCGCCTGCGCCATCGCCAAACAAAACGCAAGTGGAGCGCTCATTCCAATCCATAATGCGGGAAAAAACCTCAGCGCCAATTACCAATGCTGTTTGGTGCGAACCGCTTGCCAAAAATTTTTCCGCAATGGTTAAAGCGTAAATAAATCCGCAACAAACCGCCTGCACATCAAAAGCGGTGGCGGTGTGGTTTTCTAAGCGATTTTGAATCAAGCACGCAGTGCTGGGAAAAATAAAATCAGGTGTAGAAGTGGCAACAATAATTAAATCAATATCAGCGGCAGAAAGTTTTGCCATTTTTAAAGCATTTTGCGCTGCCAAAAAACCCAAATCACCGCTGGTTTCGTTTTCTGCCAAATGGCGCGCGCGAATACCTGTGCGTTCAATAATCCAAGCGTCTTCGGTGTTTACGCCACGCGCAATTAAATCGTTATTCGTTACAATCTGGGCGGGTAGCGCACTTCCCGTGCCGATGATGCGAACTGCCGTCATAAATGTTCCTGCTCTTCAAAAGCGCTCATTTGTTGTTGAATGCGTTCCAAAACGCGATTGTGCACCATTTTGTGGGCGTAATTTAAGGCTTGAACAAAAGAAAAAACATCGGCAGAACCGTGACTCTTCACACAAACACCTTTTAAACCAAGCAAAACCGCACCGTTGTATTGCCGATGGTCAAAACGCGCTTTGATGCGTTTTAAAATGGGAATTGCCAAAAGCGCCACCGCTTTGGTCAAAATGTTTCTGCCAAACTCTCTTTTTAAAGCATCGCTAATCATTTGGGCAACGCCTTCGGCAGATTTTAAAGCCACATTGCCAACAAAGCCATCGCACACAATTACATCCACATCGCTTTTGAAAATGCCATCGCCTTCCACATTGCCGATAAAATGCAAAGAAGAATCGCGTAACAAATCCGTTGCGGTTTTGACGACCAAATTGCCTTTCATCGCTTCTTCACCAATGTTCAAAAGTCCAACCTTGGGTGAGTCCTTTTGTTCCATTGTGGCAACCAAGGAAGAACCCATCAATGCAAACTGGAAAAGGTGTTGCGGGTCGCAATCCACATTCGCGCCCAAATCCAACATCAAAACGTGCCCATTTTGCGTTGGTAGCGTTGTGCAAATGGCGGGGCGCTCAATGCCCGGAAGCATTTTTAAAACCAAATAAGAGGTTGCCATCAAAGCGCCGGTGTTGCCTGCGGAAACCACGGCATCGGCTTTGCCGTCTTTCACGCAATCAATGGCGCGCCGCATGGATGAATCCTTTTTGTGCCGCAACACGTGGGCAGGAGGTTCGTCCATATCCACGATTTCAGAAGCGTGAAGCAACTCAATGCGGTTTTTTAAATCGGCTTCAATATTTTCCAAAAAGGGAGTGATTTTGTCTTTTAGTCCAACCAAAATCAAATGCGCATCCGAGGCTTTTTTTAAAAAATCAAGCGCCGCAGGCACGGTGACGGCAACGCCAACATCACCGCCCATACAATCAATGGCTAAGGTTATAGACATTGTTGCGCCCAAAAAGAAAAATCAATCTTCTTTTTTGTTTTTCAAAACTTTTTTGCCGCGGTAAAAACCATTGGGTGAAATATGATGCCGCAAATGGATTTCACCGCTTTTCGGCTCTACTGCCAAAGGCGGATTTTTTAAAAAATCATGCGCGCGGTGCATACCGCGTTTGCTGGGCGATTTTTTATTCTGTTGAACGGCCATAATCAAAACTCCTACAAGAATCGTGGCGCGGAAAATTCGGTAGCGCCAAAATAATTTCGTCTTCTACCAACTGCGCTAAGTCAACGATTTTGGGCGTGGGATAGATTTCGTAATTTTCTTCAAAAATCTCATCTTCTGCAATTTCGGCGTTTTCACACGCCAATTCCAAAATCACCGAATGCGCCAAGTGGTAATCCATTGTTTCCAAACAACGCTGACAAATCAAAGGCACCATACCGTTTAAAGTCAGCGCAATGGCAATTTTGCGGTTTTTGCCTAGAATGCCTGCCACTTCAAAAGCCACGCTGCCATTTGAATTTGCCAAAACGTCAGATAAACGTTCGCAATCTTTTAAGGCAATATGCGCTTTTACAACACGTTTTTCGCGGGCAAAGGCAAAAATATCCGCAATAACCATTTAAAGCGAGGCAACCGCAACATTGACCGTTGCCAAAACGTCCGCGTGCAACACCACTGGAATGGCGTATTCACCAACGGCTTTGAGCGGCCCGTCAGACAAACGAATATTCGCGCGGTGAATATCAAAACCTGCGGCATTGAGCGCTTCGGCAATGTCGGCATTGCCAACCGAACCAAACAAACGCCCATCCATACTGGTTTTGCGCGCAATTTCCACGGTCAACCCATTTAATTTTTCAAAAATGGTTTGCGCGGCGGCAAGTTTTTCCGCTGCCAATTTTTCCAACTCGGCGCGGCGCTCTTCAAATTCCTTTAAAACAGCGGGCGTGGCGCGGCGTGCTTTTTTCTGCGGAATCAAAAAATTGCGCGCGTAGCCATCTTTGACTTTGACGATATCGCCCAAATTGCCCAAATTGGTGACTTTTTCTAACAAAATGATTTGCATTGTCGTCCCCTTTTATTTGTGGTTGTCGGTATAAGGCAACAAAGCCAAGAAGCGCGCGCGTTTAATCGCGGTGCTTAATTGACGTTGGTAACCAGCTTTGGTGCCGGTTAAGCGCGCGGGCATAATTTTGGCGTTTTCTTGGATATATTCCTTCAAAACGTCAATATCTTTGTAATCAATTTCAACGACTTTTTCCGCAGTAAAACGGCAGAATTTGCGCCGTTTGAAAAGCGAAGCGCCGCGGCGTTTTTTCTTGTCGTCGTCTTTTTTCTTAAAAAAACGTGCCATTTTTAAATTCCTTTTAAAAGTTCAATGGATTGAATATGAAAAACCAAAGCCTTATGTCGTTGGGATTTGGTTGCCAAAAATCCGCCAAAAAGCGCATTTGTGTTGAGCGGCAAGGATTCCAAGCGGTAAGCCATTTCCCCTGCGGCTACAATTGGCATTTCAAAAGCCACGCGGCGCAGAACATTATTTTCTTCTACCTCGCCTTCCACCTTCAATTGTGCATTGCAAAACGCCACACCCGCAGGGGAAGAACGCCGCGCATCTTTTTCAACCAAAACACCCGACAAACACAAGCGATTTTGAAAATTACTCAACCGCCGTTTCCACGTTGAGCACAGCAACATTGCCATCAGTAGCAAGCGTTACGGTGTCCGTTACCACAGAAGCGCTTTGGGCGGCAGGCGCAGAAGATTCATCGGCGTTTTCTTTGATTAAAGATTTGGCTTTGTCTTCTTTCATCATTGGGGAAGCAGTGGTCACGGCTTCTTTCATTTTCACCGTCAAATGCCGCAACACCGCATCGTTGAATTTGAAGGCGTGTTCTAATTCGGATAACGCCTCATTGTCGCATTCAATGTTCATCAACACATAATGCGCTTTGTGGATTTTTTGGATGGAGTAAGCCAACTGGCGCCGACCCCAATCTTCCAAGCGGTGAATGGCACCGCCTTTGGCGGTTACAATCGCACGGTAGCGATCAATCATCCCGGGCACTTGTTCGCTTTGGTCGGGATGCACAATAAAAACAATTTCATAATGGCGCATAGTTTCTCCTTGTGGTTCAAAGCCCTCCGTTTGCGCTTCACGGTAGAGCAAGGTGATAAAAACCCGCCATTTTAATGAAAAAGGCGGGTTTTTCAAGTTTTTTCAAATTTTTTTGGCGTTGACCGTGGAAAATTTTCACAATTTGCAAAAATCCACGGTCAACCGACCATTTTTTTGAAATTTAAAAAGAGTCTTCTGCCATGCACAATGCGCCAACACCAGCCGACAAAATCGCTTCGCAATAAGCGGGCGCTTGCGGCAAAGAATGCGCACCAAAGAATTTCACCGTGCAGAGTTTGGCTTTCCAGAACGGATCCGAATCGCCGCCTTCAACCTTGGATTTGGCAACCAAGGCTTGACGACCCAACTGCCAGCCGCCCACCGTAATTGCAAACAAATACAAGAAAGGCACAGAGCCGGCGTGCGCTTCTTTGGGGTTATCTTTAAAGTTCGCCAAGAAGAAAGCAACGGCTTTTTCAACGCAGGCAACAGCGCGCTCCAAATTGTCGCCGTAGTCTTTTAAGCCGTCAGTGGCTTTTAATTTTTCCACGTCTTTTTTGATTTCGGCAATGCAAGCGTTGATGGTTACGGCATTTTCACGCGCCATTTTGCGCCCGATTAAGTCGTTGGCTTGAATGGCCGTGGTGCCTTCGTAAATCGCGGTAATGCGGGAATCGCGATAATGTTGCGCAGCACCCGTTTCTTCAATAAAGCCCATGCCGCCGTGGCATTGCACACCCAAAGAGGTGATATCAATAGAACTTTCCGTGCTCCAACCTTTAACAATTGGCACCAATAAATCGGCAAATGCGCGGGCTTTGGCTTGGGCATTGGCATCGGGGTTGTGTTTGGCGTTGTCTTGCGCGGCGGCACAAACATAAGCCGTGGCACGCATGGCTTCCGTGCGGGAACGCATAGACATCAACATTCTGCGAATATCGGGGTGTTTGATAATCGCCACTTTGGGACCGCCTTTCACACCCAATTCTGGGCCTTGAATGCGTTCTTTGGCGTAATCGCGGGCGCGCTGATAAGCACGTTCTGAATCACCCAAACCTTCCAAGCCAACATTGAAGCGGGCTTCGTTCATCATAATGAACATATATTCCACGCCGCGATTTTCTTCACCAACCATATAACCGCGAGCGCCGCCGTTTTCGCCGTATTTCATCACTGCGGTGGGGGAACCATGAATGCCTAATTTGTGTTCCAATTTAATGCAATAAGCATCGTTTCTTTGGTCGGTCAAAGTGCCGTCTTTTTCAACCCAAAACTTCGGCACCAAGAAAAGCGAAATGCCTTTCACACCTGCTGGGGAGTTTGGCGTTCTTGCCAAAACCAAGTGAATGACGTTGTCTGTCATATCGTGGTCGCCCCAAGTGATGAAGATTTTTTCACCAAAAATATCCCAAGTTCCATCGCCGCGCGGTTTGGAAGTAGAGACAATCGCCGCCAAGTCAGAGCCAGCATTGGGTTCGGTCAAGTTCATCGTGCCAGTCCATTCGCCAGAAATCATCTTCGGCAAGAACATTTCTTTTAATTCTTGAGAGCCGGCAATTTTGATGGCTTCAATCGCGCCGTTGGTCAGCATTGGGCAAAGCGAAAAAGCGTGGTTTGCCGCTTTCCACATTTCATTCAAAGCCGTGGCAACGGTAATAGGTTGTCCCAAACCGCCAAATTCGGTTTCACCCACCACGCTGTTGAAACCATTTTCTGCAAATTGTTTGTAAGCCGTTTTAAATTTGGGATTGGCCGTTACCGCATTGTTTGCCCATTTGTGCCCTTCCACATCGCCCACCACATTGATGGGAGAAATCACTTCATTGGCAAAAGTGGCGGCGGCTTCTTGCATGGCGTAAACGTCGTCTTTGGTCAATTCAATTTCTTTAAAATCCGGCAACGACAACACTTGGTCCAAGCCTGCCATTTCTTGCGCAAAACGGATTTCTTGCAATGGCGCGATATATTCGCTCATAGTCGACTCCATTCAAAAAAGGTTAAAGAAAACGTAACAATACTGAAAAACAAATTCCTTTGCAATATTTTTAACAAAATGTTACAACGCATAAAATCAGCGCAAAATAAAAAAGAGCTTGCTTTTGAAGCAAACCCTTTTAAATTTTTAAAGTGGATTTTTTAAAAAAATCACACCAATTATTGCAAAACTTTAAAGCGCATCTACCATTTGCGGCACGGCTTCAAATAAATCTGCCACCAAGCCGTAATCTGCCACTTGGAAAATTGGCGCTTCGGGATCTTTGTTGATTGCCACAATGACTTTGGAATCTTTCATCCCTGCCAAATGTTGAATGGCGCCTGAGATGCCCACGGCAATGTAGAGTTGAGGTGCCACAATTTTGCCGGTTTGACCAACTTGGTAATCGTTGGGCACAAAACCAGCATCAACCGCCGCGCGCGAAGCGCCAAGTGCGGCACCGAGCTTGTCTGCCAAGGGTTCCATGATTTTTTTGTAATTGTCGCCACTGCCCAAACCGCGGCCGCCCGAACAAATGATTTTGGCAGCGCCCAATTCCGGCCGAGCGGATTTGGTTAATTCGCGAGAAACCAAGGTGCTCACGCCCAAATCAGCCGAGGCGTTAATCGTTTCAACTGCTGCTGCGCCGCCTGTGCCAGCCGCATCAAAAGCCGTGGGGCGCGCGGTGAGCACTTTAACAGAGTCCGCAGTTTTTACCGTTGCCAAGGCATTGCCGGCGTAAATGGGGCGCACAAACGTATCCGCACTTTCTACACCCACAATGTCGGAGATTTGCGCCACATCCAACAAAGCGGCAACACGCGGCATCAAACTTTTGCCAAAAGGCGAAGCCGGCGCAATGAAAACATCATAGCCTGCGGCATTGTCTTTAATCAAAACGCTTAAATTTTCAGGACCTTGCGCTTGGTAAATAGGCGAATCAACCGATTTAACTTTGGCAACACCATCGATGGCTTTAACCGCATCCACAACGGCGGCGCAGTTTTCACCTGCCACCAAAACGTGAATTTCACCGCCAATTTTTTGTGCCGCTGTGATGGTATTCAAAGTGGAGGCTTTTAAAGAAGCGTTGTCGTGTTCGGCAATAACAAGAATAGTCATAATTTTTCCTCCTTTTTAAATGACTTTGGCTTCGTTTTTGAGTTTGTCAATCAAGCTTGCCACATCTGGCACAATGGTGCCTGCCGAACGTTTGGGCGGTTCGGTTACTTTGGTGATGGTCAAACGATTGCCAACATCTACGCCCAAATCAGCAGCTTTTAAAGTTTCCAAGGGTTTTTTCTTGGCTTTCATAATGTTGGGCAAAGTAGGGTAACGCGGTTCATTCAAACGCAAATCGGTGGTAACCACAGCAGGCATGGTTAAAGCCACGGTTTCCAAGCCGCCATCAATTTCGCGCGTGACGGTGGCTTTGCCGCCTTCCACATCCACTTTGGAAGCAAAAGTGGCTTGTGGCCAGCCTTTTAATGCCGCCAACATTTGCCCCGTTTGTGCAGAATCGTCATCAATGGCTTGGCGACCCAAAACCACCAAATCTGGATTTTCTTTGTCGCACACGGCTTTTAAGAGTTTGGCAATGGCTAAGGGTTGAATATCAGCCGGTGCATCCACCAAAATGGCGCGGTCAGCACCAATGGCAAGTGCTGTGCGCAAGGTTTCTTGGCAAGCGCTAACACCGCAACTTACCGCCACAACTTCGGTTGCCACGCCTTTTTCTTTCAAACGCACAGCTTCTTCCACGGCAATTTCATCAAAAGGATTCATGCTCATTTTGACATTTGCCAAATCCACATCGGTGTTGTCGGCTTTCACACGCACGCGGACGTTGGAATCAATACACCGTTTGATTGGAACAAGAACTTTCACGCTACCCTCCTCAAAATATTTCAAAAAAAATGACCAATTTTTGCAAAATGTTAAAGTAGTTTAAGCCGCCATCTATGTCAAGTTAGCCCTGCCATTTCACTCAACAATCCTTGGCACAATGCGCCTTTGGCATAGCGCAATTTTTGTATGTGAAAAGTGTTAAATAATGCCAACAAAATAGAAAAACCAGCGGGCATAATGGCGCGGCGGTCGGCGCGAATATCGCCCATTTTAAAGCGCGAAAAATCACCGGTTTTTAAAAATTCGCCAACAATTACCTCCAAAATTTCTTTGGTAATTTCGCGCTTTTTAGAAAAATCGTTGAGTTTTAAAAATTCCATGGTTGCGCGCACACTGCCCGAGCTACCAAAAGCAATTTTCCACGGTAAACCCACAATTTTTTTAAAAAGTGGGGCAAACATTTCTGCTGCCGATTGCTGCGCAAAGGCAAATTCTTCTTTTGTGATGGTATTCTTTTTAAAAAAAAGCAAACTTTGCGTCACACAACCGATTGGAATTGAAGCAAGCGTTAAAATCTGATTTCCAGCCCCGCAAATAATCTCCGTTGAACCACCGCCAATATCAATAAACAAGCGCGCTTCATTTGTTTTGGGCAAAGTTGCCTGCATGCCGTAAAAAATATAGCGCGCTTCTTCTTCGCCCGATAAAACTCGAATGGGAAAACCCAAGGCATCTTCCAACAAAGGCAAAAATTCTGGTTTGTTTTGCGCACTGCGCAAGGCAAAAGTGCCGGTTGCCAAAACGTGATTATTCTCAAAATTTTTGAGTTTTTGGTGAAAGTTGGCAAGCGCTTTGGCGGCTTGGTAAAACCCTGCCAAGCGCAAATTTTTGTTCTCATCCAAAAAGGCGGCAAGCCGCACGGGCTCGCGGATTCGCTTTTCTAAAACCAAGCGTTGATTGTGCATTTTGGCAATTTGCAGACGGAAACTATTTGAACCCAAATCAAGTGCGGCAAAACGTGCGGGCATTGCGTTAAATTCCTGTTAAAATTAGCCTTTTTCCACGGTAAACCAAGATTTTTTTTGAAAAAAGTTTGGCTTACCGTGGAATTTTAAAACTGCGCCATTTTACTTGACTTCTTTTTTATGAAACGCCTTTTCACGTTATTTTTAACACCAACGCTTGCGAGCACAGCGATTGCGGCGGGTTACCAAAACCCGGCTATTTCCGCAAGCGACATCGGCACTGCCTTTGCAGGCGGCGGTTCATCCATTGAAAACGCCAGCGCGCAAGCTTATAACCCCGCGAGCTTATCGCGTTTAAAAGGCATTAACATTTCCGCAGGCGGGCTGGGTATTAAACACCGCGTGCGCTTTTTTGAATCCAACCAAGCCGATGACTATCTTGCCAGCGGCAATTTTTACGCCGCCACAGAATTGGGCGAATCCTTTGTTTTGGGTGTTGCCGCCAACCAACCTTTTTTATTAGAAAACCGTTATGAAAAACCTTGGGCAACGGCGGATTCTTGGCAACAAAATGCAGAACTCAAAATCACGCAATTTGCCTCCAATTTGGCTTACCGCGCGCACGAAAAATTTAGCTTGGGGCTTGGCATTGCTTATGCCCGCGCGGCGTGGGCGTTTGATTCTTTAAATGATAAAGACCAAGCGCTCGGCTGGAATGTGGGTGTTTTGTTGACTCCTTCCAACACAATGAATGTGAGCGTTTCTTACCAATCGCCCTTTTACTTCAAAGGCAGTGGCTGGCAGTTGAAAACGCCCGGAAAATTCACCATTACCACGTGGCAACAATTGATTCGCGGCTGGGAATTGATGGGCAAAATTGAATACACCAAATGGCAGAATAACGGCGTGCGCTTTGCCAGTGAGCAGTTGCCGAGCATTTCAAATAAACACGGCTTAAAAGTGGCGTGGGGCACGGCGTGGAATTTTTATCCACAATGGAAGTGGAAGTTTGGTTTGGCTTATGATATGTCGCCAATGCAAGTTGAAAACCGCACTGCCGCCTTGCCGCAGCATAACGATTGGTATATTTCAACTGGGCTTCGTTACGCGCATCAACTCTACGGCGTTGTGGATTTTGGTTATAGTTACGTTTATTCTTCAAAAAGCGATGCGCAAACGGCAGATTGGGCTGGGCGTTTTCAAACGGATGCGCATCTTTTGGGCTTGCAGTATTCCATCGGTTTTTAGACGGCTATGGACTTTCGGGAAGTCATCATCGTTTTAATTGTTTTTGCCATTATTTATGGCGGTTTTTTGGCGTGGAAAATTTTTAACTTAACGCCGAATAATCAAAGGAAAAAAAACGCCACTCGCCGCCAAAACGTGCATTTTGAGCCGGGATTAAACCGAAGAGAATCCGATTTTCCACGGTCAACCCAAAAAAATTTTTACGATGATGATGATGACGATGATGAAAACGTCTTAGATTTAAGCGACCCGCGCGCCTACCAAGAACAGTGCGCCCGCACTTTTCATGAACGCGCGCACGCTTTTCAAGAAAGGCGGCACGGCAATCCCGATACGCGGCCATACCCACGAACCGAGCGCCGCACACAACCGCAATCGCCACCGCCACAACAAAAACAAGCGCAGCAACAACGCCGCAATGCTTATGCTTATGAACCGCCTGAGCTCAATTTGCAACCAAGCCATTTGGCTGCCCGCATCGATTCCATAGAACAGCAAATGGTATCCATTCGCCAAGGCCTTTTGGAAATCCGCACAAATTTGGCGCATTTTAGTGAATCCACAGCGCAAGAATTAGAACGCTTGCGCAATATGCAAGCCGTATCGCCGATGTATAACGAAGCCATGCGTTTGGCAGGTTCGGGCTACAACGCGCAAGAAATTTCACAGCGTTGCGGAATGACGCTAGCCGAAGCTGAATTGGTAAGCGCGTTAGCGCGTAGCCAAGGAGATTTCAACAATGGCGGCGAATAAACCTACCCACACCGTGCGCACGGTAAGCCGCCGTGTGTCTAGCGGCGGTGCGAACAATTTTTCTAATGCCTTAAACGATGATTTTTCCGCAACACCCCGCACTGAGCTAGCAAAAAAGAATTTGTTGCGCAAAATGCTGATTGTGTTTGGCGTGGTGATTTTTTTGTTGGTATTGTTATTGGCTTTTGATTTTTTAAACGAAAAAAACAAAGCGGTTGCTCCTGCGCCATCCGCGCCGAAAACTTCAACTGAAATTCCCGCTATCAATTTAGACAAGGTTGATGACCTAAAAAACCGATTAGATGCCGCACAACAAGAACAAGCCGAACCGCAACAACCACAACAAGCAGACCCCGCGCCGCAACCGCCGCGGCAACCCGATGGCGTGTCCCCCGAACGCACGCCTTTTGATGACTTGAATTTTGTAGAAGAAGAGCCCGAGCAGCCCGAAGTAGCGCAAGACCCAAACACGCCGATTGTGGAACAAACCGTAACAGAAACGGGAGAAACCATTTTAAGAATCTCTCCGCAGCGAACCCGAACGGCACAAGCCGCGCAAAAAACCACGCAACGCCAGCCAATCTCCCAACGCCAACAACAAATTCAGCAATACCAACGTGCCCAACAACAAGCGCGCGTGGCACAAGCCGAACGCATAGAACCTGAAAATTCGGCGAATGTGCCCATGCAAAGCCGCACGGATTCGGGTTTGCCAAAGGCAACAACCGCGCAACCCACAACGCGAATGCCAAACAACCGTTTTCACGTGCAGGCGGGCATTTTTATTGAAAACAACCGCGCGCGCGCGCTTTATCAACGCTTGGTTTCCGCCGGCATCCCAACCGTTTTGGAAAGTCGCGTGCAGGTTGGTCCCTTTACCACGCGGCGCGAAGCGGAGGGCGCGCGCCAACAGTTGAAATCCATGGGCATTGATTCCATTGTGGTTGCCCCAAGTTCTTAAAGGAGAAATGATGAAAGAAGCACTTTTAACGCCCTTGGCTCCCGCGCCGATTGGTCCTTATTCGCAAGCTATTCGCAGCGGCAAAACCATTTATATTTCTGGTCAAATCGGGTTGAATTTGGAAACGGGCGAACTTTTTTGCGGCACCAAAGCGCAGCTTATCCGCATTTTTACAAGCTTGGAAGAAATCATCAAAAACGCGGGCGCAACATTGGATGACATCGTCAAAATCACCGTTTTTGTTACCGACTTGGCGGATTTTGGCTTGGTCAATGAACACATTGAATCGCTCTTTACAGCGCCTTTTCCTGCGCGATCAGTCGTTGAAGTCAAGGGTTTGCCACGCGGGGCAAGCGTGGAAATAGAAGCGATTTTGCAGTTGCCTTAATTTCAAAAAAATATGCGGTTTACCGTGGATTTTTGCCAAAATCGGCAAAAATTCACGGTAAACACCGATTTTTTTTCAAAACGTGGAAAAAAAACGCACGCGGCAATCACCATTAGAAAAACTTGGCATCGTGGATGATTTGGGCAAGTTGTTGCACTTGCCCTTTCGCTACGAAGATGAAACGCGTTTGTATCTTTTAAAAGAAGCAGTCGCCATTCCCGCCGCTGTTACCTTGGATTTTAAAATTTTGGGCAGTCAAGTGCGCTACGGTGCCAAAACGCAGTTGATTGCCAAAGTTGCTGACGCGGCAGGCGATACGGCAGAAATCCGTTTTTTTAATTTATACCCATCGCAAATGTCGGCATTTAACCGCAACAATGCGATTTTGCGAGTCTTTGGTGAAGTGCGCCAAGGCTTATTCGGCTTTGAAATGATGCACCCGCGCTACCATTTTGTGCAGGCTGGAACGCCCGCCAAAACAACGCTTACACCAATTTACCCCACAACCACAGGCTTGCCGCAATATTCTATTCAATCGCAAATTGCCTTTGCCATAAAAAATAAAGAAAACGATGCGCTGTTGGCAGAAGTTTTGCCTGATGCTTTTTTAAAAGAACAAGACTTGCCAAGTTTTGCCGATGCCATTCGCTTGTTGCACGCTCCGCCAGCCAATGCTGACCGCACTGCTTTGGAAAACCACACGCATCCTGCGTGGCAACGCGTGAAATTAGACGAATTGTTGGCGCAACAAATCTCATTGCAACGCGCCATGGCAGCACGCAAATCCGAAAAATCCCGCCCGTTTTTAAAAGAGAGTCGCTTACAAAAAGCCTTAATCCAAAACTTGCCTTTTGCCTTAACCAATGCGCAACAACGCGTGGTGGCTGAAATAGCAGAAGATTTATCAAAATCTTTCCCAATGCATCGCTTGTTGCAAGGCGATGTGGGTTCTGGGAAAACCATTGTTGCCGCTTTTGCCGTTTGCCAAGCTGTTGATTCGGGTTTTCAAGCGGCGTTGATGGTGCCAACCGAAATTTTGGCAGAACAACACGCCAAAAAATTCAAGGAATGGTTAATGCCTTTGGGCATTCCAGTTACCCTTTTAATTGGCACGCAAACGGCAAAAGTTCGGCGATCAGCTTTAAAAGAAGCGCAAAACGCAACAGGACTTGTTATTGGCACGCACGCGTTAATTCAAGAAAAAGCGATTTTTGCCAATCTGGGTTTGGTTATTATTGACGAACAGCATCGCTTTGGCGTGGGGCAACGCTTGGCTTTGCGCGAAAAAGGCGATTTTCCGCATCAACTGATGATGTCTGCTACGCCCATTCCGCGCACATTAGCGATGAGTTATTACGCGGATTTGGATGTCAGCACCATCGATGAACTTCCCAAAGGGCGAAAACCCATTCAAACGCGCTTAATTAAAATGAGTCGGCGCGATGAACTCATTCAATTTATCGGTGCGCAAGCGGCGCAAAACCGCCAAATTTATTGGGTTTGCCCATTGGTTGAAGAATCCGAAAAGCTGGAATTGCAAGCCGCCATTCAAACCGAGGCGCAATTAAAAGAAAAATTGCCGCATTGCACCATTGCGCTGGTGCATGGCAGGCAAAAACCTGCTGAAAAAGCCGCTGTAATGGCGGATTTCATCAATAACCGCGTGCAGATTTTGGTTGCCACTACCGTGATTGAAGTCGGCGTTGATGTGCCCAATGCAAGTTTGATGGTTATTGAAGATGCCGAACGTTTTGGTTTAACGCAGCTGCACCAATTGCGCGGTAGAGTCGGGCGCGGCGCAGCAGAGAGTATTTGCGTGTTGCTTTATTCTGAAGATTTAAGCGAACTTGCCAAGGCGCGCTTGAAGGTGATTTTTGAAAACACAGACGGCTTTGCCATTGCCAATGCCGATTTGGAATTGCGCGGTCCGGGCGAGTTGGTCGGTCAAAAGCAAAGCGGCGTGGTGATTTTCCGCTATGCCAATTTGATGGACGATGCGGCTTTGCTAGACTTTGCTCGCCCGCTTGCCACAGACCTTCTCAAAACGCCTGCCGCCGCCGATATCATCCTTGCCCGCTGGCATGGCAAGGAAATGGATTTTCTAAAAGCGTAGCATCGCGGCAGTAAAAATAAGCGATTGTAAAATTTTCCACGGTCAACGCCAAAAAAATTTGAGGTTTACCGTGGAAAAATAAAAAAACCTGCTTTGAAAAAGCAGGTTTTTGTATTGAAAAATAGCGGAATTATTTCTTGCGCCAGATGCCCATTTTTTCGGCTTCTTTGATGAGTTCATCACGCAAATCAGGGTGCGCAATGCCAATTAAGGCTTCGGCACGCTCCCAAGTGGTTTTGCCTTTCATATTGGCAATGCCATATTCCGTCACAACCAAATGCGTTGCCGTACGCGGGTCGGTGGCAATGGTGGCAGGCGTAAAGTGCGGCACAATGCGGGATTTTAAATTGCCTTGTTTGTCGGTGAAGGTGGAAGACAAGCAAATAAAAGAACGTCCGCCCTTAGAAGCATAAGCGGCTTGCACAAAATCCAACTGACCGCCCGTGCCGCTGATTTGCTTCCAACCAGAAGATTCTGCGCCCACTTGCCCAAACAAATCCACTTCCACCGCATTGTTGATGGAAACCAAATTGTCCATTTTTTCTGCCACGGCTGGGTGATTGGTGTAATCCACGGGTGCGCCCGCCATAATGGGATTGTTGTCCAAAAACTCATAAGTTTTGTTGGTGCCGCCAGCAAAAGCAAACACCATCCGACCGCGGTCAAAATTTTTCTTCAAACCCGTGATGCGTCCAGCGTTATACATATCCACATAAGCATCCACAAACATTTCGGTATGCACGCCCAAGTCTTTTAAATCGGATTCAGCAATCAAAGAACCGATGGCGTTCGGCATTCCGCCAATGCCCAATTGAATGCAATCGCCATCGCGCAGTTGTTCCACAACCAATTTGGCAACGGCTTTGTCTACATCGGTTGCCACAGCAGAAGGAATTTGCGTCAAAGGCGTGTTGGGACCTTCTACCACAAAATCCACTTGGGAGATGTGAATGGATTCTTCAAAACCACCATAAACGCGCGGCAGATTTTCATTGACTTCCACAATAATTTTGCCGCCAACTTTTTTAACGGCTTCCACCACCGCAAAGTGGTGTGAAACGGAAACGCTAAAATTAAAGTAGCCGTGTTTGTCCATGGGCGCCACTTGCACCATAAACACATTGGTTGTGCAGTTTTCACGGATATAGCGCGGCAATTCGCTGTATTTAATCGGCAAGAACCACGCCACGCCATTGCCCGAAAGTTTGCGGTCGGCACCGGAATAATGCACGCTGTTCCAACCAAACACTTCACCTTTGGGGTCTACTTTCATCACTTCGGGTGGATAAGCCGTCACACCCGTTCGGATATTGATATTTTTTAATTCATCTTTGCGTTTTGCCAATGCGTGGTCCAGCGCCACCGGGCCGCAAATGCAAAAACCATATTCCACCCAATCGCCATTTTTGACGCATTTCACCGCTTCATCTGCGGAAACGAGTTTCTTTTTGTAGTCGTCATACACACCCATTGAACATCTCCTTGAAAAAGGTTTAAAAAAACGCGCCCAAGCGCAATGGTTTCATTTTTAACCACTATGAAACATTTTGCAAGATTCTTGTTAAATTTTTTTAACGATTAGAACCTTTAACCATTGGAAAAAGAAACAATCGGCAATCCAATGCGCCGTTAAAAAGTGGAATTTTGCGTTTGGGTTTCAAGCGCAATTTGTGTGGAAAATCCAAATCGGCGGACAAAAAAGCGCATTGCCACGTGCTCCAATGTTTTTTTAAGGTTTGGGCAAGTTGGGCGTGAAAATTGTCATCCCATTCGTTTAAGCGCTCACCATAAGGCGGATTACCAAGCATTAAGCCATTTTCAACGCTTGCTTGTGCATCCAAAATGTTTTGTTGTTTTAAAGGAATGGAAAAACCGGCGTTTTTTAAATTCATTTTGGTGGCAAAAAGCGCTTTTTCATCAATATCGCTGCCGAAAATGTTTAAATTTTGCGGTTGTTTTTCGTTTTCAATGGCGATTTTTTTTAAATTTTGCCAAAGGTTTTCATCAAAAATGCGCCAATTTTCAAAAGAAAAATTCCGATTTTTGCCCGGCGCAATGTTGTGCGCCATCAAAAGTGCTTCCAACAAAAAAGTGCCGCTGCCGCATAAAGGATCAAACAAGGCTTGATTTTCTTGCCAATTCAATAGTTTTAAAATGCCGGCTGCCAAATTTTCTTTAATTGGCGCCAAAACTGATTTTTTTCGCAAACCGCGCGCAAAAAGCGGCGCGCCGGATGAATCCAAATACAACGTTGCGCGGTTGTGCGTTAAAAAAACAGCTATGCGCACATTGGGTTCTAAATTTTGCACGTTCGGGCGCTCACCGGTTTTTTGGCGAAAACGGTCGCACACGGCATCTTTTATTTTTAAAGTAACAAAATTGAGCGATTTCAAAGGGCAATGAATGGCCTGCGTGGAAATTTTGAAAGTTTTGTGCACTTGAAAAAAATATTCCCATTCCACTGATTTTGCCAAGTGGTAAAGGTCGTTTTCGGTTTTGTAAAATCCGCTTTTGATTTCCTGCAAAATGCGCGTGGCAATGCGCGATTCCAAATTGGCGCGGTAACAGGTTTTTAAATTTCCTGAAAAAAAAACGCCGCCGACCGTGGATTTTATGTTTTCTGCGCCAAAACTTTGAATTTCTTCTAATAAAACGCTCTCCAAACCTTTGGGGCAAGTGGCAAAAAAATTGTTTTTCATTGTTTTAAATTTTGTGCTTTGGTGAAAACCCACGTTTTGTTTTGCGTGTGAAAACGTCCGCGGTAAATGCCTGTGCCATTCACTGGTTCGCCTTGTTCGTTTAAGTCTTTAATTTCTGCAAACCCTTCGCAGGTTTCAAGTTCCGCAGCAAAGTAGCGGTCATCCATTTTTAAAATATAAGCGCTGGAAGGCACTTGAAAAACGTCAATTTGTGTTGACGTTGTGCCATCGCCCATGGTGTGGCGGCGCGTGCAGTCGGGCATTCTGGACAAAACAACATCAAAATGCACGGTGTTATTCCAAAATAAAGGTTGTTCGCGCAAAATGGAAATGCTGGTTTGGCGATCGTTGTTGATATCATAAGCCACGCCATCATTGACGCAGCCTGCCAAAATCGGCACGCTTAATAAACAAGCAAAAAAAGCACGCATTTTCAGCTCCTATTCCAAAAGTTGCCATTGCAATTGGTTTAGCGGAATTGCAACCAAGCGCGAATCTTCAAAATCAAAATCCAAAGGCGGCTGCCATTCTTTTTTAATCAAGGTGATTGTGGAATGATTCAAAGGCAAACCATAAAACTCGGCACCAAAGCGCGCGGCAAAGTTTTCTAATTGATGAAGCGCGCCAACTGATTCAAAAACTTCGGCATAAAGCGCCAGCGCGCAATGCGCGGTGTAGCAACCTGCCGCGCCGCACGCATTTTCTTTTTTGTTTTGTGCGTGCGGGGCAGAATCTGTGCCCAAAAAGAATTTGGGGTTGCCCGATGTTGCCGCGGCAAGTAGCGCTTTTCTATCGTTTTCGCCTTTTAAAATGGGCAAGCAATAAAAATGCGGTTTTAAACCAGCAGAAAGCAGCGCATTGCGGTTAAAAGCCAAATGGTGCGCGGTAATGGTGGCTGCCAAATTGTCGGGCGCATTTTTAACAAATTCCACGGCGTAACGCGTGCTGATGTGTTCCAAAACCATTTTGAGTTTGGGGAATTTTTTTAATAAAGGCAACAAAACCGCGTCAATAAAGGCTTTTTCGCGCGCAAAAATATCCACAGAATCGCTTGGCATCTCGCCGTGAATCAAAAGCGGTAAACCTTGTTTTTCCATCGCTTCCAAAATAGGGAAAATTTTGGGAATGTTTTTCACGCCTTTTTTAGAATTGGTTGTGGCGCCCGCAGGATAAAGTTTTGCGGCAAAAACAATGCCACTTTTTTTGGCTTTTTCTATTTCATCGGGCGTGGTTTCTTCGGTTAAATAAAGCGTCATCAAGGGTTCAAAATGTTTGCCTTGGGGAATGTTTTTTAAAATGCGTTGTTGGTAGAGCCGTGCCATTTCGGTTGTGGTAATGGGTTCTATTAAATTGGGCATAACAATAGCGCGCGCAAATTGGTTTGCCGCGTGCGGCACGGTGGTTTGAAGTGCTGCGTCATCGCGCAAATGCAGGTGAAAATCGTCCGGCGCGCGTAAGGTGAGAGTTTCAGACATTATTTTTCCAAAAAAATTTGTGGTTTACCGTGGAATTTTTCAAAAATCCACGGTAAACGCAAGATTTTTTTTACGGCATTCCTATAAACAAAAAGGCATTATAAACGCTCAACTCGGCGGAATAACCCACACCCAAAAAAGCAGGTCCCAAAAAGGTCTCACCGCCCAAATAAAGCGCTGATGAATCCACATATTTTCGGCGGTTTTTGCTAAAAGCCAACGGTGCGCGTGCGCCTTCTAACAACACGCCAAAGCGCAAATCGCCTTTGCCCAAGGGCATTGAACCCAAAACGTGTTCCCAACTGTTGCCCAAATAAAGCAGGTCATCACTCCACAAAGCGTGCGGAGCAAGCGCGCTTATATTTTGAAATCCGCCCAAATGGTCGGTATCAAAATAAGGCAGCTTGCCAGATGCCGCCGCGGCGTATTTTATTTTGAGATTCCAAATATCTTTTTTTGTTACTGGCAAGGCTGTTTTTAGCACGCCTTCGGCGCGGGTATATTTGGGATGATTTTGCGCCAACTTGGCTTTGAACGACCAACCTTGGCGCGGAAAATAAAGGCGGTCAAACTGTTCAAAATCAAGCGTTAAAAAGGCGGATGAAAGGTGGTAATGCGCGCGCGGCAAATGAATTGATGCGCCCATTTTTTGGCTATAAAACCCGCTTCTGTGCGCGGCACCAAGCGATACTTCGCCAAAGGTTCCAAAATTTCGCCCAAGAGCAAAAGCCACATTTTGCTCGTTGTGCGAAAGTTCGCCTGTTTTTTTGTTTTCCCAAAAAATTGGCAATTTCTCGCGCATCATTTTGGTTGAAAAACGCAAAAAATAATCCTGCGATTCACGCAATGGCTGATACCACAAGCCTTTCAAATGCCATTCTTCGCCCAAGGATGCCTCAACCAAAAACTCACCGCCCAAGGCATTCAACCACGTTTTGTGGTAAGCGGCGCGCATATTGAAAAACGAACCCTCAGCGCTGTTGGAATTCAAATGCGCGGCAAAACGCAAATAATCTGGTCCCCATGATTTTTCCGTTGGCAACAAGCGCAAAATGTTGCGGTCTTGTTGTTTTAAAACCGTGTAATCCACGCGCTCAAAAAAACCATCGGCGTAAATGCGTTGCACATCGCGGGCGATTGTTTTTTCGTTTAAGTCTTCTTTGTCGCTAAAAAAACGCCGCACGGCGGCGGGATTCACATGTTGCAAGGTGGCGACTTCCACTTCGGTAATTTTCAATTCTTCTGTATTGTTTTTTAATTTTGCCTGCCAACTTGCCCACGTTTTCAAATCGCTTTTGAGTTTTAAAAAAGCAGGGCGGTTTTGTTTGGCAATTTCAAAGCCAAGCGGCACAATTTCTGGAATTTTTTCAAAATCCATTGCGGAAAAATTCTCCAATTCGGGAATCAAATAAATATCGCCTTTTTTAAGACTTTTTAAGGATTCTTGAACATTCTGCTCGGTCAAAATGTTGATCACTTGCCCTGCCACATCAAAAACCGATTCCACTTGGGCGCTATTGGCAATTGGCGTTCCAGTATTTACTGCAATCACCACATCAGGCGCACAGCGGCGGCGCACAATCTCAATGGGCAAATTGTCGGTTAGTCCGCCATCCACAAACTTTTTGCCGTTGATGGCAACAGGCGCAAGCAACCCCGGCACCGACATACTTGCGCGCATGGCTTGCGTAATGTTGCCCGTTTTAATTTCCACGCGCTCGCCCGTGCCAATATCCGTTGCCATAATAGAAAGCGGCAATGGCAAAGATTCAATTGTGCGCTCGCCGTGCGTCACTTTTAACAAATGATTAAAAAACAACTTGATTTTCTGCCCATAAGCCACGCCTTGCGGGAATTTTAAGCCGTCTTGACCGATGCCAATTTCCGCACCCGCCATATAATCGTATTCAAAACTGCGGCGATGAGGTGAGACTTCCGTGAAATCAGGCGCATCGTGGAACATATCCGACCAGTCGACTTGGCTTAATTCGTGCGCCATTGTTTTGGGCGACATTCCAGAGAGCCACGCGCTGGCAATCAATGCGCCCATACTTGTTCCAGCCACGCAATCTACTGGAATTTGTTCTTCTTCCAAAAATTGCAACACGCCAATATGCGCCGCTCCGCGCGCACCGCCGCCGCTCAACACCAAACCAACGCGCACCCGCGCATCCAAATGCAAAGCGCAAAACAACAAGCAAAAAGCCAAGTAAAATCGCAACATTTTTTTATCCGCAAAAACCACTTTATCTTAACCATTTTTTTTCAAATGCCGCATTGTTTTATGCCACGCTTTAAGCGCCATTGGCGCAACTTTATTTTTTATGCCGCCGTTTTTTTGTGCGCGGCGTTGTGGTTTTTGTGCGGTGCGGATTTGCCAACCTCTTTTACTGGCAAAGACGAGTTTTTTTTAGGATTTCGCACGCCCTTGGAAATGATGGAAAAAGACTTGTGGCTTTTTCCGCAATTAGACAATGTGCCACGTTTGCGCAAACCGCCTTTGCTTTATTGGCTAGGCAGAATGGCTTATGAAATCAATGGCGTGTCGTTATTTTCTATTCGCGCAGTTTCTTGCCTTTTGTCCGCTTTTTTTATTGTTGCCGCTGTTGGCATTGCGCGGCATTTTGGTTTTAAAAAATTAGAAGCGGCGGTTGTTGCCTTGGTTATTGCCTCATCCTTAGGCATTGCAACGGATGCGCCGCGTTTTATGTTGGATATGCCAACTGCCGCCTTTTCCGCCCTTGCTTTTTGGTGTGTTTTAAAAACGCAACAACAAAAAATGTGGATTTTCCTTGCCGCCTTTTTTTTGGCGTGTGGTTTTTTAACCAAAGGACCTATTGTTTTTTTGCTTTGTGGCGCGGGCATTTTGGCGTTGATTTTGAGCGGCATTTGGAATATTCAATCGCTAATTAAAAACGCCGCTTGGATAATCTCCGCCTTTGCCTTTTGGGCAATTTTGGCATTGCCGTGGTTTGTTGCGGTAAAAAATCTTTATCCCGAAACTGCCCGCGCGGTTTTTAATGACGAAATTGCCTCGCGCGAAATTTTTAAACTGCATTTCACGCTTTTTTCAGGTTTTTTGGTTGTTACAATGCCGTGGTTTTTCATCGGGCTTGTTGCCATTTTCAAAACATTTCAAAAATCCACGGTCAACCAAACATTTTTTTCAAAAAAATATGCCGTTGACCGTGGAAAATTGTTGCGTTTTTGCGTTTTGTGGTTGGTTTTAACGCTTATTCCATTTTTGTTTGTGCGCACTTTTGAACGTTATTTGTTGGGCGCGGTCTTGCCTTTTTCGTTATTACTTTTTTTACAATGGGAAAATCTTACAAACGCCAACTGGGCGCGCCGTTTGGGAATGCTTTTGGCGATTTTTTTGGGATTGTTTTTAGCCGTTTTTGTGCTGTATTTCCAAAAAAACGCGCACGTTTTTTGGTTATTTGCTTGCGCTGCCGTTTTGCTTTTTTTTGCTTTTTGGCAACAAAAACCTTTGGCAATTGCAGCGGCGGCAAGTTTGATTTTTTGGAAGGTTTTGTTGGTTGGCGTTTTTCCAGCCATTGCTGTCAATGCCGTGCCGCCGCACATCATAAACCTTGCCAAAACGCAGGACGTTGTTTTTTTTGAAGGTCCACAACCCGCAATGCTTTCTATTTTGAGCGGCAAAACGCATTTGCATTTATCAAAATGGAATGCCAAAACTTTTGATGAATTGGCAAAAAATCAAAAAATAATATTTTTATCCTCTGACGATTTTCCCCAATTCATTGCGTTGGCGCAGCGTTTTAATTACCAATTCCAAATTGTTTATGAATACAAAACCTTGGCAAGCAAAGGTTCAGGGCTGCGTTTTGCGCGCGCAGGAGAAAACGGCAATCATTGGTTGTGGGCTATTGCGATGCAAAACCCAGAACCTTTGATGCTAACCATTTACGCCATTAGGATTAACCCGTGAAAAAACCAATAAACATTGCCTTGGCAATTTTTTTGGCTGTTGTTGCCTTTTTGTTGTGGGAATTTAAACCCCTGCCGCCTGCCGAATTTTCACCACAAGGCGCACTGCCAACCAACTTGCCGCCATTTTTTGCCAGTAGTTTTTTGCCCAAAGTGGCAAAAGTGGCGCACGCTTCAACAATGACGATCTTGCCCAACGGCAAATTGATGGCGGCGTGGTATGCGGGCGAGCGCGAAGGCGCAAAAGACGTTGCTATTTTTACCAGTATTTTAGAAAAATCGGGTTGGAGCACGCCGCAAAAACTCATCACACGCGAACTTGTGGCAGGTTCCGTTTTGGCGCAGGTCAGAAAAATCGGCAATCCTGTGCTTTTTACGGCAAATGGCAAGGTGTGGTTGTGGTTTGTAAGCGTTGGCATTGGCGGTTGGGCTGCTAGTCAAATCAACGTGATGCAAAGCGAAGATGGCAAAAAATGGTCGCCGCCGCGGCGTTTGGTAATTTCGCCTTTTTTTAATATCAGCACATTAGTGCGCACGCGTCCAGTTTATTTGGCAAATAATGAAATTGGTTTGCCAATTTCGCACGAATCTTTTATGAAATTTAGCGAGTTTTTAAGGCTGGATGAAAACGGCAAGATTTTGATGAAAACGCGCTTGCCCAATCCCGCAACGTTGCAACCTGCCATAGAAATTGCCAACGCAAAAACAGCGCACGCCTTTTTGCGTGATTACGATGAAAACGCCGCTTTTTACCGTGTGCGCCACGCCATAACTTCTGACGGCGGCACCACTTGGCAAGCCTTAGCGCCAACCGATATTCCTAACGTCAACAATTCCATTGCAACGGCAAAATTACCAAGCGGCGCTTGGTTGTTGGTGGGCAACGACTTGAAGTTTCGCACAAGCTTAAACGCTTGGATTTCCAATGATTTTGGAAAAACGTGGCAACTTGTGCGTAACCTTGAAAAAGGCGATGGCGAATATTCTTATCCTTTTTTGTTGGTGGATGCACACGGGCGCATTCATTTGAGCTACACGTGGCGGCGCGAGACCATTCGTTATATGGTGTTTAGCCAAGCGTGGCTCATGGCAGGAGATTCCAAACAATGATTGCCTCCCACGCTTATGGCTTAATCGCCCACGCCTTGATTTTTGCCGCCTTGTGCGCTTCATTGCCTTTGGGCGTTTTGCGCGCGCGCATGGGCTTAATTGCCACGGTTTTTGCCTTGTTTGTTGGCATTGCGCCTGCCATGCACGGTTTTATGGGTGCGCCATCATTAACACTTACTGCCATTGCCGTGCGCTCCTTGGCTGCATCCGAAGGTTTTGCGCCTATTCATTGGCAACGGCGTTATTTGGCGCTATTTTTGATTTTTGCCGCCGTTTTTTATTTTTTTGCGTTGGGATTAGGCTTATACATCACAAATTTTGATTTGTATGCCTTTGGTTTTTCGCCCGGGGTTTTGCTCTTGGCGCTTGTGCCTTTTGGGTTATTTTTATATTTTCAAAACGCCGTGTTTGCTTTGGTTGTTTTAAGTTTGGATTTGTTGGCGTGGCACTTTGGGCTTTTTGGCAATTTGTGGGACGCTTTATTTTGCGCGCCACTGGTTTTGTTTTGTTGTTTTAAATTGGTTGTGCCAAAAACGCTTTAAACGGAAATATCAACATTTGCGCCAAGCGCAGAAATCAGCGAAGACGCTTCGCTTGCCGTTGGAATGGCTTCCAACAAGGTTAGCGCATCAGAACTTGTTTGTTCCATTGCTGTTTCTAACAAAGCAACTTGCGCTTCTATCAGCGTTTGGTTTTGCGCCATTGCGCTTGCCAAGTTGGCAATCGGCATAATGTCCATTTTTTTCGCCTTTTCTAATTTTTTAAATACCAACTAATTTTAGAATCAAAAATCCACGGTCAACCATCTTTTTTTTTGAAAAAAACAAAAGGTTGACCGTGGATTTTGGTAATTTTTTATAAAGAAAATGCGGCTTGCAGCCAAATCGGTTTTTTCAAATCCCCTTCAAACAACACACAATCAAAGCGGCATTCGGGAACATCTTTAAAGCGCATCAAATAATGATTGGCGGCAAAAATAATGCGCCGTTGTTTTTTTAAATCCACGCTTGCTGCGGCGCCGCCAAAGTTGTTGTCTGCGCGAAACCGCACTTCCACAAAAACCAAAACCTTTTTTTCAAGCATAATCAAATCAATTTCGCCGCCTTTGACCAAAAAGTTTTTTTCCAACAATTTCAACCCTTGCTTTTTTAAAAAATCGCAAGCCACTTTTTCTGCCGTTTGACCAATGAACACCGAAGCACTCCTTTATTTGATTCCCACGCCTTTGGGCAATTTGGGCGATTTTTCCGTGCGCGCCGCCGATATTGTAAAGAATTTGCGCCACATTGCTTGTGAAGACACGCGAATATCCGCTCCGTTTTTAAAAGCCTTTAATGCGGATTTGCAGTTGTTTTGCGCTTTTGAACACGTTGAAAATCGCGCGGCAAGCAAAATTATTGCGTTCTTGGAACAAGGCGAATCGGTTGGGCTTGTTACCGATGCTGGCACGCCTGCTGTGTCTGACCCGGGCGCCAAAATTGTGCAAATGGTGCGCGCGGCAGGTTTTAAAATTGTGGCTTTGCCCGGTGCGTGCGCGGCAATTACTGCTTTTTCTATGAGCGGTTTTTTATCAACACAATTTTTCTTTTGCGGCTTTTTGCCGCCCAAAAAAGCGGCGCGGCAAAAGGTTTTAAAAGATTTAAAAAATCAAAACGCCGCGATTATTTTTTATGAATCGCCGCATCGCATTTTTGAATCCTTAAACGATTTTGGTGAGATTTTTCAAAATCGCTCACTTTTTATTGCCCGAGAATTAACCAAACGTTTTGAAGAATCGGCGCTTTTGAAAGCAAAAGAAGCGGCTGCTTGGATTTTGGCAAAACCGCAACGGCAAAAAGGGGAGTTTGTGTTGATTCTTGATGCTTGCGAAGCAAGCACCCAATTTGAAGCGTTGGAAGCAGAACGTGTTTTGAAAATTTTGTTAGACGGCAATCTCTCTTTAAAAGAATCCGCAAACTTAGCTGCCAAAATCACAGGTTTTGCAAAAAACGAACTTTATAAAAAAGCATTGGATTTGAAAAAATCCACGGTAAACGAGTAATTTTTTTGAAAAAAATCACGTGTTTACCGTGGAAAATCAGTAAAATGGCGCAAATGGCGAATTTAAATGAAATATTGCGCGGGCATTTTTTGGAAAGCGCCGCGCTTAAAACCCAAATGGCACAAACCTTAGCTGTGCCTTTGCAAGACGCATCGGCTTTGCTTGTTGTTGCTTTGAAAAACGGCAACAAGGTTTTGGCTTGCGGCAACGGCGGCTCGGCGGCGGATTCACAACATTTTGCGGCAGAACTCGTTGGGCGTTTTGAAAAAGAACGTGTTGCTTTGCCTGCTATTGCTTTGACCACGGATTCTTCCATTTTAACTGCCGTGGCTAATGATTACGCCTTTGAAGACGTTTTTGCGCGGCAAGTTTTGGCGCTGGGCAATTCGGGCGATGTGTTGTTGGCAATTTCAACATCAGGCAATTCCAAAAATATTTTAAAAGCCATTGAGGCAGCGCATACCAAAAATATTAACGTTATTGCGCTCACTGGCAAAAACGGCGGCAAAATCGCTGAGGTTTTAACCAAAAAAGATATTCTTTTGAACGTTTCGCATTCGCGCACCGCACGCATTCAAGAAGTGCATTTGACGATTATCCACGCTTTGTGCGACAGCGTGGATTTATCTTTTTAAAAAGGGAGGAACCAACCCATGAAAAAACTTTTAAGTATTTTGATGATGGCAACAGCCTTCACGGCTTGTGTGCCGGCAATTATGATTGCGGGCGGCGCCACCGGCGTGCTGGCAATTCACGACCGTCGCACAACTGGCGTGCAAGCCGATGACGAAGGCATTGAATGGAAAGCCTTGCAACGCGTGCCACAAAAATACGCAGAAGCTTCTCACACCAATTACACCGCTTACAACGCGCGGGTTTTAATCACGGGCGAAGCAGCCAACGAATCGGTGCGCCAAGGCATTGGTGATGCGGTTTTGGGCATTGCGGGCGTTAAAGAAATCTTTAACGAAATGGTCATTGGCGAGAATTCATCGCTTGTTTCCCGCAGTAATGATTCGTATATCACATCCAAAATCAAAGCCAAATTGGTGGAAGTGGAAGGTTTGTCAGCCAATCACGTGAAAGTTGTTACAGAAGCGGGCATTGTTTATTTGATGGGTTTGGTCACCGCCAACGAAGCGCATTTGGCTATTGAAGCTACCCGTGTGATTAGCGGCGTGAAAAAGGTTGTTAGCCTTTTTGAAGTTCTGCCCGATGCGCAAATCAAAGCCATTGACGATTCTTTAAAAGGCGAAAAAAACACCACTTCCACAAATATTTTGGAACAACAATAGCCGATTGCTACGCCATACTTGCCAAGGCGGCAGCCAAATCGGCATTGTCGTCCTTGGCTTTTTTGGCGGGCGCTTCATCTTTGTTTTGGTTTTCAATTTCAACCGTATAACCTTGGCGTTTGAGTTCATTTGCCCAAAACTGCGCCACTTCTTCTGATTCGTGCCACGGACCGTGTTCGGTTATTACGTGTGCGCTGTCTTCGTTGTATTTGGTAATCACACGGAACATTTTTTGTCTTTCGTCTTTTGAGGAAACTGGATGGATAAGATTGTAATCGTTTCACGAGAATCGCGGCTTGCTATGTGGCAAGCCGAATACGTGCAAGCGCTTTTGAAAAAGGCGCACCCGAATTTGCAATTTGAAATTTTAGGCACAACCACCAAAGGCGATGAAATTTTAAATCAACCTTTATCCACCATCGGCGGCAAAGGCTTGTTTATTAAAGAATTAGAAGTGGCAATGCAAGCGGGAAAAGCGCAGTTGGCGGTTCATTCAATGAAAGACGTGCCAATGGAATTGCCCAATGGCTTTTTGTTGCCGATTATTTTTGGGCGCGAAAATCCATTGGATGCTTTTGTTTCCAACCATTTTGAAAAACTCACCGATTTGCCAAAAGGCGCTGTTGTTGGCACTTCTAGCCTACGGCGCGAAGCGCAGTTGCGGCGCAATTTTCCGCATTTAACAATCAAAAGCCTGCGCGGTAATTTGGATACGCGTTTAAAAAAATTAGACCAAGGCCAGTTTGACGCCATTATTTTGGCTTGCGCAGGTTTGGTTCGGCTTGGGTTAAAGTCTCGCATTCGTGCCGTTTTAAGCGCTGAAGAATCTCTACCTGCGCCCGGTCAAGGCGCTTTGGGCGTTGAAATTTTGGCAGATTCGCCTGAAATTTTAAAACTCTTAAAACCTTTGGCGGACGAACAAACGGCAGCGTGTGTGAGAGCCGAGCGCATCGTCTCCAAAATTTTGGGTGGTTCTTGCCAAGTGCCGCTTGGCGCTTTTGCTCAATTAGATGGCAATGCGCTATTTTTGCGCGCTTTTGTGGCAAGCCCTGATGGCAAAGATTTTTTGCGCGCCGAAATTAAAGGCGATAAAAACGATGCCCAACGCTTGGGCGAATCTGTGGCAAGCGAACTTTTGGCAAAGGGTGCTGACCATATTTTGAAAAAAATTGTGCGTTGACCGTGGAAAATCGCCAAAAATTAACCATTGCCATCACACGCGCAAAATCCCAAGCAAACGAATGGCAAAATTCTTTGGAATCGGCAGGGTTTGGCGTTTTTTTGTGTCCGCTATTAAAAATTATCCCGCTTGATTCCGATTCGCAAAATGCTGTTCGCCAAACTTTGCGCGAATTTTTAAGCGAAAAATCCGCCGTTGTTTTTGTTAGCCCAAACGCCGCGCATTTTGCTTTAAAACTTGAAAATGCAGAATTTTGGAATCGCCATTCTTTGTTTGCCGTTGGTGTTGCCACTCAACAGGCTTTGGCAAAAAAAGGCTTAAAAGCCGCCATTCCTGATGATTCAGAAGATTCCGAAGGTTTATTCCAAACCTTAAAATCCCAAACTTTCAAAAAAATTGCCATTGTGCGCGGCGACCACGGGCGTGAATTTTTGGCAAACGCATTAAAAGAAAAAGGTTTTGAAGTTCAACATTTTGGCGTTTATCAGCGTTTAATGTGCAGCAAAAAAACGGCGCAAACCTTGCTGAATAAGGCTTTGGCAAATGAAATTGACGGCATTCTTATCACCAGTTCAGAATCGCTTGCGGCGTGGTTGAATGTGTTGAAATTGCCCCGCTTGCCCGCCGCTTTGGTAAAATTCCCCTTGTTTGTCATTCATTCGCGCATTGCCAAAACTGCCGAAAAACTCGGTTTTGCAAACGTGCTTGAAGTGAAAAACGACAAGGCTTTGAAAGATTTTTTGACGCGCGAGGGATTCAAAATGGCAAAGAAAACAAAAACGCAAACACAACCCGAAATCATTGAAGGCGAAGCCACGCCAGTGATTGAAACAGCAGATAATAATCACCGCAGCGCCGAGTATTTGGACGAATCAACGGGGATTGAAGCGCAGGCAGAGTCTCCCGCATCGCAAGAGATTGCGCCAGAAATCACGACAAACAACAAAACAACAGAATCGCCCAAATCCACCCAATCGGCAGAATCGCCCAACCCGATGGAATCGCAACAAGTGCCAACGGCGCCTGTTAAAGAAAAATCCACCAAAAAAAGCGGCAGCACGTCTTTGTTGATGTGGCTTTTAATGTGGGTGCTGCTTGCCGCTGTGGCTTGGACGGCTTGGTATTCCAAAAGTGGCACTGATCGCTTGGCGCAAACTTCCAAAGCGTCAGAAGAACAACACACGGCACAAATGCAGGAATTATCCGCACAAGTTGCCAAGGATTTTGGCTCGCGCGATTCGCGCTTGGCAGCATTAGAAGACCATCAAAAAGAATGGCAAGCGCAAATTCAAGCGGCAGTAAGCGCCGAAATTGACGCCAAAGTTGCAAAAGCCGAAGAAGCCATCAAAACCGCCCAAGCCAATTTAAAAGCCGAATCGGAACGTTTGCAACAACTGCAAGCGGGCGCACCATTGATTGGCGTTTTTCAACGCGTGATGGCGGCACAACAAGCGCTGGCAACCAACCCAGAATGGGCGGCAACGCTTTTGCAATCAACATTAGTCCGTTTAAAAGCGCAAACGGATGCGCAATCCGCCAACTTGTTGCCCTTGGTGGAAGACGATTTGGCGGCGTTAAGCCGCGATGCGCATTTGCCAAACGTTGCCGCAATGGTGAAAACGATTGACGAAATCGCCAAAACAAGCGCTTCATGGCCATTGAAGAAAAAAGCGGCTGAAAAACAGTTGAACGCACAAGTGCAAAAAGCGCAGGAAAATCCGCCTGCCGAGGCATTCTCATGGGCAAGCGTTGGCGCTTGGTTGGCAGATGCAAGCACGCATTTTTGGACGGCAATCAGCGACTTTGTGCGCGTGCAATCCGCCACGCCCGAAGATATGATGGCAGAAACCGCGCCCGCTTGGATGCTCTATGAAAATATGCGCCAACGGCTAATGACCTTAAAACTTTCGCTGGCGGCGCTAAACGAACCTGTATTTTTGGCAGAAGTGGCAGATACCTTAAAAGCTATTGAACGCGATTTTGACGTGATGGATGACAACGTGGTTGGCGCGCAAAAATCCTTAAAAGAAATGCAAAACGCACGCTTTGGTCGACCTGCCACTTTAAAATCCGCCACATTTTTGATGGCCGTGCCAGCGGAGATATTGCCATGAAAAACGTTTTTTGGATGGTTGCCATTTTTCTTGCCGCTGTGGCGCTTGCCTTTGTTGCGCGGGCAAACACGGGCAGTGTGATTTTTTTGTTGGCCCAACAGCGCATTGAAATCTCGGTGAATTTTTTTATTGTGTTGTTGCTTTTGGCGTTTGTTGTTTTGTTTGTTATTTTTCGCATTTTGGCGATGATTTTTGGCATTCCCGCCGCCGTGCGCCGTTTTCAAGACAAGCGCGCCCAAAAAATGTTCAACCGCGCGCTTTTGGCGTTTTTTGAAGGGCAATATTCAGAATCCTTAAAATGCGCTGAAAAATCCTTCAAACGCGGCAAATGGCAAGGTTTATCCGCAATGCTCGCGGCGCGCTCGGCATTTTCCTTAAACAATGCGGATTTGCAAAACGCATGGCTCAAAGAAGCACGTCAAACCAGAGATGAAGTTGACGCCGCCGCCACCTTATTAGAAGCCGAATCGCAGTTGAAAAACCAACAATTTGCCCAAGCCATACAAAACTTGAAACACTTGCCGCCCAAACTCGCGGCTTCATCCGCCGCCTTGCGTTTGGATTTACAAGCGCGCCAAGGTTTAAAAGACGGTGAAGGTATTTTGGAACGCTTAAAACTTTTGCAAAAAAAAGGCGTGATTGCAGACGAAAAATCTGCCGAATCTCTCAAACACCAAGCCACACTTGATGCCTTGCAACAATCCACCACAACCGCCGAATTGCTCAAAAACTTTGTTCGCAATTTAAAAACCGATTCCTTAGAAATTGCCACTGCTGCCGCCGAAGCGTTGTTGCGTTTTGAAGAATATGCCGCCGCACAAAAATGGATTGAAAAATATTTGAATGAGCCCGCGCATTTGAAAGACGCGGCACCGCTTTTTGACCTTTACGCCAACTTAAAAACAAACGATGAACAAATGCGCATTGCGCAGGCTGAAAAATGGCTTTCAGCCAATAGCGACAACGGCGCACTGCTTTTGGCTTTGGGGCAAATGTGTTTTCGTGCGCAGCTTTGGGGCAAGGCGCAAAATTATTTGGAGGCGGCAATCGCTTTGAATCAAAACGCCCGTGCGCGTTTGGAGTTGGCGCAGTTGTTGGATTATTTGAATCGCCCAGAGGATGCAAACCGCCATTATCGCGCTTTGGCGCAACAATAAAGGAGAATGCAATGTTACGCAAAATTTACAATTTTTACCCCGTCACCCCAGAACCCGACCCAAACAATTTGCCCGTGGGCGGCGATATTTACTACGAATGCAAAGAATGCAAAGGCATTGTCAACTCCGTCTCGCGCATTAAAGCGTCCTGCGAATGCGGCAATTTAACGGCAGACAAAGGCGTTTGCCAAATTAAAGACCGCAACAAAGTTACCGCCGTTAAAGGCAAATTAAAATAAAAAAATCCACGGTCAACCTTTATTTTTTTTTAAAATATTCAACGTTTACCGTGGAAAATCAACAATCACAAAAAATCACATGGAACCATAACGTTGTTTAGCACTCTAAAATGATGAGTGCTAAAATCAGCACGTTTTTTTATGGACTTTGGAAAAGAGTTTTAAATGACCACCACCGCTTTAATTGCCACTGATAGCCTAAGCGCCTACATTCAAAAGGCGCAACAGCAACCGATTTTAAGCGAAGAAACCGAGCGCGCCTTGGCAACACGTTATCAAACCGAAGGCGATTTAGAAGCCGCAAAAACCTTGGTTTTGTCGCATTTGCGTTTGGTCATTTCGGTTGCCCGCGGTTTTTTGGGCTACGGTTTGCCGCATGCGGATTTAATTCAGGAAGGCAATATCGGCTTGATGAAAGCCGTCAAACGTTTTGACCCTACGCGCGGCGTGCGTTTGGTTACTTTTGCGCTTTATTGGATTAAGGCGGAAATCCACGAATATGTGTTGAAAAACTGGAAAATCGTCAAAACCGCCACCACCAAGGCACAAAGGAAATTGTTCTTTAATTTGCGCCGTTTAACAAACAGCAACGGCAAAGCGCTAACAACCCAAGAAACCAAGGCAATTGCGCGCGATTTGAATGTCAAAGAATCAGACGTTTTGGAAATGCAAACACGCATGTTTACGAGCGATTTGGCGCTTGATGCGCCATTTTCCGATGAAAGCGAAGAAGCGCCCGTGAATTTTTTGGCAGACTCGCGCTTTTCGCCTGAAACCATTTTGGAGAAAAAAGCCGCTGAAAAATTGCAAACTCTTGGCTTACACAAGGCTTTGGGTGTTTTGGATGAGCGCAGCGCGCAAATTATAAAAGCGCGCTGGCTTGCCGATTCGCCCAAAACCTTGCAAGAACTTGCAGAAGAATACCAAGTTTCTGCTGAGCGCATCCGCCAAATTGAAACGCAAGCACTCAAAAAAATGCGCAGCGTTTTGCAGGAAAATATTTAATTGATTTGAAATTAAAAATAAAAAAATCCACGGTAAACATTTTATTTTTTTGAAAAAAACTTTTTGTTTACCGAAAAACTTTTTGTTTACCGTGGAAAATGTTTATTTCTTTTTGGCAAATTCACCTGCCGTGGCGTATTCACTGCTCACATCGGTGTAACTGTTAATATCA
>ERZ1035025.132-NODE-132-length-54406-cov-6.745101_pt1 | contig 54406 bp, 55 predicted proteins | sample MGYA00520619_ERZ1035025 | MGnify/ENA primary metagenome ERZ1035025 (study PRJEB33766, sample SAMN09781742) | gut metagenome | biome: gut microbiome | host: Homo sapiens | place: Madagascar | study: EMG produced TPA metagenomics assembly of the PRJNA485056 data set...
ATCCAGATGATAAGAGAACATATATTAAAAGTGTTATAGGGGAAATATTAGAAAAATTATCTATCAGATATGGGATTCTATTTTGCAACAAATACAGATAATAGAATCAATTATGGATCAGCCCTTGAAAATGTTGTCTTTAACTATGCAAAATCAAAGGGGTATGACATCAGTATTGGAAGAATAGGAAAGTTAGATCTTGGGGAATGTGAATTAAAAAAGCAGAAAGTAATTAAAACTTTTTTCCGGATTAACTCGTATATAGATTTAGAGAGTAATCTGGGGGTGATTGCATGAATAAAAAACATTTGCAGATTATGATTTCCGTTGTGTTCGCGGCAGTGCTTGCTGTCGTGATTGTGGCATATATACTGCTTCATAGAAATGCAGATGCAGAAAAGAATATTTATTATGCAGGGTTTACAGGCGGTGCTGGAAGCAGTGAATTTCAGAATTATTGGGACACTGATGGGTATTATGATCTGGCAGCGGTAGATGAAGGTTATTATTATATGAACAGTGGCAGTAATATGCTGTTGTTCTTTAATCTGGAGACTAATGATGTGATTCCTGTGTGTGCAAAGCCGGAGTGCAGTCATGACTCTGCGGAATGTAATGCATTTTTCGGAAACAAAACAGCGCTGCAGAGTATCTATTACTACAGGGATTATATCTATTATTTTGGGCTGTCTGATGGTATGGCTATGCTGTGCCGTATGGATAAGAGCGGAACAGCGAGAGAGACGGTAGCCGAGCTTATGCCTAACAGCGGGGTGGATTCAATTAAAGCTGTGTTTCAGGGAGATTATGCATATGTACACGATGGCGGAGAGCTGTTGTCGGAGCAGGAGACAACGGAAAGTTTAATAGAGGTTTCACTTTCAACAGGACAGAAAAAGACTGTGTATGAGGTTACAGGCACAGGAATTTCCATAACTAATGTAAAATGCTTTGACGGTAGGATATATATTACTGTCAGGGAAGCAGATTCTTCGATATCAGTTGATGAAATGCATGTCCACAGCAAGGGACTGTTCAGCTATTCGCATGATACAGATGTGGTAGAAACTGTAAGCAGTGAGAATATCAATGATTATTATATAGTTGATGACACATTGTATTATTTTGTTACTGGAGAGGGGCTTTATAAGGTGGCTTCGGGAAGCAATACAACGTTAAAGATATGGGATTCAACACAACAATGTGATATGTGCAGTGTATCTTCCGATGGAGAATACATTTATCTTAATAATCATAAGTACTGTTATTATATGTGGGAACTGTATGGATTTTCAGAAAACAGGTACATTGTTCTTGATAAAGATGGCGGTCTGGTTAACGAGATAATGTGTCCTGACGCACTGGCTCTGTATTTTGGCGATGACAGATATCTGTTCTATATGAATATGAACGAAATGGACGGGCTTATGTATATGGACAAGAAAAATATAGAAACAGAAACCGTATGGAAGAAGGTATTCGGGTCAGAGGAAGCTTCGGACAGCAATACGGGTGAAGGCTCTAAGACGGATAATGCAGCTAATAAAAAGAATTATAAGAATGAAACCGGAGCTAAGTTAAGCATGACATATCCCGTATTACATAAGGATTTCACTGACGAGACTTTAATGGGAAGTTATAAGGTAAATGTTGTAAATATTGGTACTGCCTTAGGAGAGAAAGATGAGGGAGGCTATATTGCTGCAAATGTGATTGGCTGGCCGTCACTGTATGATGACAACAATATAGGAAGCCTTGAATTCACTGCATATAATGCTTCATGTACATTTGACATAGTAAGTGCAAGCAGTACAAAGTACACTAAAAGGAATCAGGAAGTAAAAGGCGAGACTAAGAGAGTTAATGGAAGTAACGATGAGTCACTCAGTCTGATAATACTGAATGAATTTCCGTCATCTGACAGCGCTGCGTATAATTATATGCAGCCGTCCAGTGTAGAGATAGGGAAAGCAATAGATGTAATTAACAATGTGCTTGTCGAGGTAAAGGTAAATTATACTGATGGAACAGAGCAGACAGATTATTACAGGCTTGAAAGTGCATCCAGATACAACATTTATAATATTAAGATATATAAACTTGATGAGTAATCTGTATACACTAATTAAAGTCATAAATTGCAAACGCAGGTCTGCTATGATATACTAAACTTGTATGCGGTCCTGTGATGAGCGCATACCTAAATTTTGATATATGAAAGGCGGATATGAGATGAACGACAGATATCAGACACCACTTGCAGAAAGATATGCAAGTAAGGAAATGCAGTACATTTTCTCTCCAGACATGAAGTTTAAGACATGGAGAAGACTCTGGATTGCATTAGCAGAGACAGAGCATGAACTTGGACTTCCTATCACACAGGAGCAGATTGATGAGTTAAAGGCTCATAAGGATGATATTAACTATGAAGATGCCAAGAGAAGAGAGAAGGAAGTAAGACATGATGTTATGTCTCATGTATATGCTTACGGACTTCAGTGCCCTAAGGCTAAAGGTATCATACATCTTGGAGCAACTTCATGCTATGTTGGTGATAATACTGATATCATCATTATGACAGAAGGCTTAAAGCTTGTTCGTAAGAAGCTTGTTAATGTTATTGATGAGCTTTCTAAGTTCGCAGATAAATATAAGGCACAGCCTACACTGGCTTTCACACATTTTCAGCCAGCACAGCCAACTACAGTTGGTAAGAGAGCTACATTATGGCTCAATGAATTAGTTATGGACCTTGAAGACCTTGATTATGTACTTTCTACAATGAAGCTTTTGGGCTGCAAGGGTACAACAGGTACACAGGCTTCATTCCTTGAACTTTTCAACGGAGACCAGGATAAGATCCGCCAGATTGACGGAAAGATTGCAGAAAAGATGGGATTTGACGCATGTGTTCCAGTTTCAGGCCAGACATATTCAAGAAAGGTTGATACAAGAGTACTTAATGTACTTGCAGGAATTGCTGCGAGTGCACACAAGTTCTCTAATGATATCAGATTATTACAGCATCTCAAGGAAGTTGAAGAGCCATTTGAAAAGTCACAGATTGGTTCATCAGCTATGGCTTACAAGCGTAATCCTATGAGAAGTGAGCGTATGGCTTCACTTGCTGATTTCGTTATCAGTGACGCACTTAACCCTGCTATTGTTTCATCTACACAGTGGTTTGAGAGAACACTTGATGATTCAGCTAACAAGAGAATGTCAGTTCCAGAAGGTTTCCTCGCTGTTGACGGAATCCTTGACCTCTATTTAAATGTTGTTGACGGACTTGTTGTATATGACAAGGTTATCATCAAACACATGATGGCAGAGCTTCCATTCATGGCAACAGAGAATATCATGATGGATGCTGTTAAGGCTGGTGGAGACAGACAGGAGCTTCATGAGAAGATCAGAGAGCTTTCTATGATAGCAGGAAAGAGAGTTAAGCAGGAAGGCCTTGATAATAACCTTCTTGAACTTATTGCAGCAGAGCCAATGTTCGGTGTTACTCTTGAAGAGTTACAGTCAAAGCTTGATCCTATGAAGTATGTTGGACGTTCTAAGGAACAGGTTGACGAGTATCTTGCTAATGTTATCAAGCCTATCCTTGATGCTAACAAGGAAGAACTTGGTATGAAGGCAGAGATTAATGTTTAATTAATAATTTGGAGGTGTTATAACATGAAGGTTGTATTAGTTAATGGCAGCAGAAGAGATGCAGGCTGTACATATACAGCACTTTCTGTTGTTGCTAAGGAATTAGAGGCACAGGGAATTGAGACTGAGATAGTTGCAGTTGGCAGCAGAGTTGTTAAGGGCGAGCTTGACGCAGTTGTCAAGGAAGTTGGCGCTAAGATAACTGATGCAGACGGACTTATTGTTGGTTCACCTGTTTATTATGCTTCTCCAACAGGAGAGATATTAATGTTCCTCGACAGATTATTTGGCGCATATGGTAACGAGCTTCGTTACAAATGTGGTTCTTCAATCGCATCTGCCCGCCGTGGTGGAACAACATCAACAGTTGATGTGTTGAATAAATATTTCCAGATTAACCAGATGCCGGTTGTATCATCTAACTACTGGAACATCGTACATGGCAATACACCTGATGAGGTTGTTAAGGATGAAGAAGGCATGCAGACAATGAGACTTTTAGGTCAGAATTTTGCATGGCTTGTTAAGTCAATAAACGCAGCAAAGAAGCAGGGAATTGAGCTTCCACAAGGTGAGAATAAGATTAAGACCAACTATATCAGATAATTTATAATTCTTCATAAATATTTAATGTCATAAGAGGCGTGCTGTATATATAATTATATATATATAGCACGCCTCTTTTGCGCGGGCAGCGATGAGAGAAGACATGGAGTATGAGCTGCCCGCACAGACGTGATTGGATAATAAGGAGAATTGTCGTGAAGTCTTACAATAGGAGAAAACTTATGAAGAGAATAATTCTTGGGGCAGTGATACTGCTTATGGTGCTTATTGCCGCAATCGTAGCCTGTGCCTTAATAAGTTACCACAAACAGCCAGAGCTTACTGCTGATGAGATTAAGCAGCTTGATGAGCAGGGTATATGGAAAGAACGGTCAGGCGTTGAGCGTGCGCGTATTATCGAGGATAATGACGAGGCACTTAAAGAACGAATAAGAATGATAAGCAACGCCAAGAGCGAGATTATACTCTCTACATTTGATTTCAGGTCAGATGACAGCGGAAAGCTTATGCTTGGAGCGCTTATTGATGCCGCCGACAGAGGTGTATCTGTGAATGTTATAGTTGACGGGGTATCCGGTTTTACCAAGATGAAGGGTAATCCTGATTTTAAGGCACTTGCGTCATCGGATAATGTGAATGTGAAGATATACAATAAGGTCAATCCTTTCAAGCCGTGGCAGTCAATGGGAAGGCTTCATGACAAATATGTCATAGCCGACAGGACTAATTATATACTTGGTGGAAGAAATACATTTAACTATTTTCTGGGAGCATATCCGGGACATAAGAATTACGACAGGGATGTGCTTGTATACTGCGAAAGCCCTGATGAAACCAGCTCTGTGAATGATGTTCTTGCTTATTATGAGAGTGTCTGGAATTATAAGGAAAGCAAAGCATTTTTAAAGAATAACAAATGTGCAGGCAATAAGGAGGTCAAGGCGGCAAGGAAGGAGCTGCTTGATAATTACAACATTTATTATGCTGATAACAAAGATTACCTGACTGACACTGATTATACAGACGAAACAGTTGAAGTCAATAATATAGCGCTTCTTAGCAATCCGATAGAATGTGGCGCGAAAAAACCGGTAGTGTGGTATCAGCTTACTAAGCTCATGGAGCAGGCAGATTCGCAGGTTAAGATACATACGCCTTATATTATCTGCAATGAGTATATGTATGACGGATTAAAGAAGGTATGTGATTCAGTTGAAAATGTGTCACTGATGACTAATTCAGTAGGCAATAACGGCAATCCATTTGGCTCAGCAGATTACTATGCGCATAAGGATAAGGTGCTTGGCACAGGGCTTGAAGTGTGGGAATATGAAGGCGGATACTCATACCACGGAAAGTCGGTTCTTATAGATGATGATATATCGGTGGTTGGTTCATTTAATATCGATATGAGAAGCGTGTATCTTGATACAGAGCTTATGCTTGTTATTGACAGTAAGGAGATTAATGAGCAGCTTGGCGGTGCCATGCAGACGTATGAGCATAGCGCAAGAAAGGCTAATGCGGATGGCACATACGACAATCCATATAATGTGCAGCCTGTAGCGCTTACTCCTAAGAGAGAACGCAGAATGAAGCTGATTAAGAATTTCCTGTTGTGGATGAGATATCTGTTCTAATTAAAATTTTTTGAAAAAAGTTTTGAAAAAAGTCAAAAAAGTGCTTGACAGATATTGCATTTTAATATTATAATAGCAAAGCAGTTTGCGAGAGAAATCAAGCGAATTGTTCTGAATGTGGGGTCTTAGCTCAGCTGGGAGAGCATCTGCCTTACAAGCAGAGGGTCACAGGTTCGAGCCCTGTAGGCCCCATTTCTTTTTAAGACATTCAGTAAATATTATGGCGAGATAGCTCAGTTGGCTAGAGCACACGGTTCATACCCGTGGTGTCGTGGGTTCAAATCCCTCTCTCGCTACTATCTAAGAAGTGGAAGCAGTTGATGCTTCCATTTTTTTTACGCATAGGGGATGAGATTTATAGCAAGAGGAGAGGGTTATGACACATTTACAGGAAGAACTGTTTAAGTTACAGGATACGGCGTACAGGAATTTTCACAGCAGCCTTATGCCGGGGGTAGATAAAGAGGCTGTTATAGGAGTAAGAACTCCGGTTTTAAGAGCATTTGCAAAGAAATTCTCTAAGACAGAAGAGGCGGAACAGTTTATGACGGAGCTGCCACATAAGTATTATGAAGAAAATAATCTTCATATGATGCTGATTGCGCAGATTAAGGATTATAATATGTGTGTTAATGAAATCGAGAAGTTTCTGCCATACATTGATAACTGGGCAACCTGTGATTTACCGCTTCCAAAGTGTTTTGATAAGAATAAAGAAGATATTCTTGTGAGAGCTAAGAATTGGATTGCCACAGATGACACATATGTTAAAAGATACGGAATGGGTGTTATGATGCGTCTGTTTCTTGATGAGAATTTTAAGGAAGAATATATACAGCTTGTTGCAGCTGTTAAGTCAGAGGAGTACTATGTAAATATGATGATTGCATGGTATATGGCTACAGCACTTGCCAAACAGTGGGATGCGGCGATTCCTTACATACAGGAACACAGGCTTTCTGAATGGGTACATAGAAAGTCAATACAGAAGGCTGTAGAGAGTTACCGCATTACACCGGAGCAGAAGGATTATTTAAAGGGTTTAAGATAAGGTTATGAAATCAAATGAAATAGATATGACGACAGGTTCACTGCCAAAGAAAATATTAATGTATTCAGTGCCGCTTATGTTGTCAAATGTACTGCAGGTTATGTTCAACCTGTGTGATGTGGCGGTAGTTGGTAAATTTGTTGGACCACTGGCACTTGGTGCAGTAGGTTCTACGAGTATAATTGTTACATTGACAACCGGAATCCTGCTAGGACTTGCAGGTGGTGTCAACGCTGTGGTTGCGCTGTTTGTGGGGGCTAAGAATAGTGCAAATGTAAAGAAAGCAGTCCACACTTCAATTGTAATATGTATGATTGCGGGACTGCTGCTGCTTTTGTCTGGACTGTTCCTTTCAAGACCGGTGCTGAATCTTATAGGAACTAAGAAAGAACTGATAGATGGTGCAGTTATATATCTTACAATATATCTTCTTGGTTCACCGGCACTTGCCATGTATAACTATGGTAACGCAGTGTTAAGTGCAGTTGGAGATACTAAAAGACCGCTTATGTATCTTATTACAGCGGGGATAATTAATGTGGTGCTTAATCTGTTCTTTGTAATAGTATGTAAGCTTGGAGTTGTCGGTGTTGCACTGGCAAGTATAATATCACAGTATATATCAGCATTTCTGATACTTAAATTCCTGTTTGGCTGTGGCAAGGATTACGGGCTTTATATAAGAAATATAGGAATGGATTCGCATATAGCAGTAAGAGTGTTAAAGATTGGCTTGCCGGCAGCAGTACAGTATTCACTTTTTGCAGTTGCCAATCTCTATATACAGTCGGCAGTCAATTCATTTGACCATGTAGTTGTTGAGGGCAATTCGGCTGCGGCTAATGCTGATAACATTGTGTATGATATGATGGCAGCATTCTATACTGCATGTACAAGCTTTATAGCACAGAATCTTGGAGCAAGAAAGCGTGACAGAATTAAGAAAGCATATCTTGTTACACAGATGTATTCATTTCTTATAGGAGCAGTGCTTGGTGCACTGCTTGTAGTTTTCAGGACACAGTTTCTTAGTCTGTTCACAAGTGATCCGGATGTATTGCATTACGGCTCAATAAGACTTGGAATAATGGGATGCTCTTATTTTATATCCGCATTTATGGATAATGCGGCAGCGGGAGCAAGAGGACTTGGCAGAAGTGTTATACCTACAATAATAGTTATAATGGGTTCTGTTGTATTCAGAATCGTGTGGGTGTGTACAATATTTGCAAGTATACATACGCTGATGTCGCTTTATCTTGTGTATGCGAGTGCGTGGGCATTTACATCTATTATAGGAACGGTGTATTTTATAATAATATTCAGAAAGACTTTGAGATAATCACATACATTTTACAAAAACTTTACGAACGTGAGATTATGCATTTTACATAACATTGATAACATACCCTCTGCAAGCAGATGCAGAGGGTTTTCTTTTTTGAGACGACTCACATATCATTCGGTCAGGAAACTGATTCAAGCCCCTATGAAAATCTTCTGTTAATGCTTGCAAATAAAAAACGAGGAAGGTAACGAAAGTTATGAGAAAAGGAATTAAAAAGTTACTTACAGTTGCATTAACAGCAACATTAGGCCTTGCAGCATTAGCAGGCTGTGGAACAGGTACATCATCAAATGGAGATGGCTCAGCAAACGGAGGTACAACTAAGGAGCTTTCAGGAAAGATTCAGTTAGCAGGAAGTACATCAATGGAAAAGATGTGTGGTGCTCTCATGGAAGCATTCATGGAAGAATATCCTAATGTAACAGTAACAACAGAATATACAGGTTCAGGTGCAGGTATTGAGTCAGTAACATCAGGAGCAGTTGATATTGGTAATTCTTCAAGAGCTTTATCTGACAAAGAAAAGTCAGCAGGTATTGAGGAGAACATCGTAGCAATTGATGGTATCGCAATGATTACTGATAAGAACAACAAGGTTACTAATATAACAAAGCAGCAGCTCACAGATATCTACACAGGTAAGATTACTAACTGGAAGGATCTTGGCGGTTCAGATGAAGCTATCGTAGTAATCGGTAGAGAGGCAGCTTCTGGTACAAGAGGAGCATTTGAGGAACTTCTTGAAGTTAAGAATAAATGTGCTTATGCACAGGAACTTGACAGTACAGGTGCTGTTCTTGCTAAGGTAGCAGCAACTCCAGGTGCAATCGGATATGTTTCATTAGATGTAGTTGATAAGACAGTTACAGCATTAAAGCTTGATGGTGTAGATGCAACAGAGGATAACATTAAGGCTGGTAAGTATACACTTTCAAGACCATTTGTAATGGCTACTAAGGGTTCTGTTTCATCACAGAGTGAGCTTGTTCAGGCTTGGTTCAACTTTGTAAAGTCTGAAGCTGGTAAGAAGGTTATCAAGGGAGTTGGATTAATCCTCCCAGAGTAAGCCGGTAAAAATAGATTCTGAATGGAGAGATTGACATGGAAGAGGTTATAAATGTTGGTATGAATAGAATAAATAAAACACCAGCAGCTGTTAAGGTAACAGCAAATGGTTCTTTAAAAGGTAATAAAAAGTCAAAGCATGCAAGTGAAAGCGTAGCACGGTTTATATTCCTTATATGTGCGGTAGTAGCTATCCTGGCAGTCTGCTCCATTACTATCTATATGTTCATAAAAGGAACAGAGAGTCTTAAAAGTGTCGGAATAGCAGACCTGCTCTTTAAAACAGTATGGGCACCAACGGCTACACCACCTGCATATGGAATTGTATACATAATTCTTTCTTCAATTGTAGGAACAACACTTGCGATTCTTCTCGGAGTTCCAATTGGATTATTAACAGCAGTTTTTTTGACAGAGATAGCAGGGAAAAAACTTGCAGCAGTAGTTCAGCCGGCAGTTGAACTGCTTGCAGCAATTCCTTCTGTTATATACGGACTTCTCGGATTAATGCTATTAAACCCCCTCCTTTATAAATTAGAAAAGTATGTATTCGCGAATTCCACAACACATCAGTACACAGGAGGAGCTAACCTCCTGGCTGCAGTGCTGGTGCTTGCAATTATGATACTTCCAACAGTTATCAATATGAGCGCGTCAGCAATCAGGGCAGTTCCAATGAATTTAAGAGCAACATCGCTTGCCCTTGGTGCAACTAAGATACAGACAATATTCAAGGTTGTAGTTCCGGCAGCCAAGTCAGGAATTATAACAGGTATCGTATTAGGTATAGGAAGAGCCTTAGGTGAGGCAATGGCTATTAATCTGGTAGCCGGTGGTTCAGTAAATCTTCCACTTCCATTCAACTCAGTAAGATTCCTTACAACACAGATTGTAAGTGAGATGAGTTACGCAGATGGAGTACACAGACAGGTTCTTTTCACAGTAGGACTCGTTCTTTACATTTTCATAATGATTATTAACCTGATAATTACATTTATGCAGAAGAAAGGGGAGAAAGCAAATGGATAATCTTAAAGCTAAGAAAAGGCATCCGGAAGAGATTGCAGTATACTCAGCGATATATGTGTGTGCAGCATTTTCAGTTCTCCTGCTTTTAGGAATTATTGTATATGTGTTTGCTAAAGGCGCAAGACGCGTAAACTGGGCATTTCTTACAGGTGTTACATCAATTCTTCATGGAACTGTTGGAATTGCCGGTAATATTCTGAACACATTGATAATAATATTACTTACTATGATAATTACAACGCCAATCGGTGTAGGTGCTGCGATTTATTTAAATGAGTACGCCAAGCCGGGAAAGCTTGTTACAGTTATAATATTTGCAACAGAGACACTTGCAGGAATTCCATCAATTATATTTGGTCTGTTTGGTATGCTTTTCTTCGGACAGTTATGTCACATGGGATATTCACTTCTGACAGGTTCTCTTACACTTACATTAATGGTGCTTCCGCTTGTTACAAGAAACACACAGGAAGCGTTAAAGACTGTACCTGACAGCTTCAGAACAGGAGCGGTCGGTTTAGGCGCAGGTAAATGGTACACAATCAGAACAATTCTTCTTCCGTCAGCAATGCCTGGAATTGTAACCGGAGTAATCCTTGCGATAGGAAGAATTATTGGTGAATCAGCAGCGTTGCTTTTTACAGCAGGAAGTGCACATCTTCTTCCAAAGACTTTCGATGCATTTCTTGAGAAAATATTTCATTCGGGCGGAACACTTACAATCCAGCTTTATTTAAGCGCAAGCAAGGGTGAATTTGAGGTGGCATTCGGCATAGCGGTTGTACTTCTTGTAATTGTACTTCTTATTAATTTTGGTACAAAGAGGCTCGCTAAGAAGCTTGAAAAGCACTAATTGGGAGGAATATATGAGTAATAAGATTAAAGTTAAAGTTGAAAATCTGAACCTGTATTATGGTGAGAATCACGCCCTTAAGGATGTGAACATGGATATACAGGAAAATGCGGTAACAGCATTTATCGGGCCATCTGGCTGCGGTAAATCAACATTTTTAAAGACCTTAAACCGTATGAACGATCTTGTTGACGGTGTAAGAATAGAAGGTAAAGTGCTTCTTGACGGTGAGGATATATATGATCCGGCTGTTGATACAACAATTCTTCGAAAGAAAGTCGGAATGGTATTCCAGCAGCCTAATCCTTTCCCAATGAGCATATATGACAATATTGCTTATGGTCCAAGAGTTCACGGTATAAGAGATAAGAAAAGACTTGATCAGATAGTCGAGGAGAGTCTTCGTGGAGCAGCTATATTTGATGAGGTTAAGGATAGATTGAAAAAATCGGCCATGGGTCTTTCAGGTGGACAGCAGCAGAGAATCTGTATTGCAAGAGCACTTGCTGTACAGCCGGAGGTACTTCTTATGGATGAGCCTACATCAGCTCTTGATCCTATATCAACATCAAAGATAGAGGACCTTATGGAAGACTTAAAGAAGAAATACACAGTTATTGTGGTAACACACAATATGCAGCAGGCAACAAGAGTTTCAGATCAGACAGCATTTTTCCTTGTAGGAGAGATGGTTGAGTTTGGAGATACTAAGCAGATATTCTCTTACCCTCAGGATAAGAGGACAGAAGATTATATCACAGGAAGGTTTGGATGATGAGAAGTAAATTTGACGAACAGCTTGACAGACTTAATAAAGAAATGATGAAGATGGGTTCTGCAATTGAAGATTCTATACGAAAGGCAGTTGATGCCCTTGTAAGACAGGATGCAGAGCTTGCGAAGAAGGTTATGCTTCAGGATGAAGAGATTGACAGAGAGCAGAAGACTATTGAGAGTATCTGCTTTAATCTTCTTATCCAGCAGCAGCCGGTTGCCAAGGATTTAAGAACAATTACAGCAGCTTTAAAGATGGTTACTGATATGGAAAGAATTGGTGACCAGGCAGCAGATATCGGTGAGATAACTATTAAACTTGCCAACCAGCCATACATAAAGAAGTTAGAGCATATCAACCGGATGGCTTCTGAGACAATGCTTATGTTAATCAGAAGTATTGAAGCGTATGTTGAGAAAGATATGGACAAGGCAAGAAAAGTTATAGCATATGATGATGTGGTAGATGACCTTTTTGAAAAGGTAAGAGATGACCTTATTGCAATGATACAGGCAGATTCAGCCAATGGTGAGCAGGCTGCAGATCTTCTTATGGTTGCCAAGTATTTTGAGAGAATAGGAGACCATGCAACTAACATTGCAGAATGGGTAATATTTGCTCTTGATACGAAGGGAGGTTTCGATGAAAATGCTTCTGAACATTTGTAAAAATACTCATTTAGCTGAAAAGAAATATGAATATCTGTTTCTTCTTCTTAACACACTTACATGGTGTGCAATCGGCTTCGTAGTGTGGGCAGTTGTAAGCATATTTGCATTCAGGGGAATGGAATGGATGGTTACATTCGTTGGATATTTTGGACTTATTCCGGGATTTATCGGCGGAGTTATTGAAAGTTGGAGAAACGAGCGGTAACGGGACTTTTATTTATATTAAAAAAGGCATAGAATATAGGCAGAGGTGATTGTTATGAAATTTGCTATGAAACACAAAGGCTTATGTTCTATGTCTTTTGTTTTGCGTGTATGTTCATGTGTTGTATTCTTGTGTACATGGGTGGCGTTTCTTTGCGCGTGTGAAAGTGATGCAGGTAATGATACTCAGAAAATGGATTTTGTTACAAGTACAATTGGTGAAACAGATGCAGTTGTAAAGGATACTGGAATTTCAGACTCACACATCAAAGCAACAGAAATGCGGGAAAATGAGCAGGTAACAAGAAAAGGATATAATCCTGAAATGGCATTTAATTATGATGAGCATGAGGCTGTAGAAATTAATGAGGATTATGTTGCAGGGTTATGTGCTGAAGCTATGAGAGAACTGGAAGGAATGTTTGGTCCGGCAGAGTTTTATGTAAAGGCACAGCATGGTGAGGATGACAGTTATGTAATTGATGTGGAATACAATAAACAGGCTGCATCATTTACTGAAGATGAATTACAACAGATAACAATGTATATAAATTATGAGTATAAAGAGATTGATATTTCAGAGATTAATATACAGGGATGGTAGTTGTAAATTAACCAGGCATATGTTATATTAATTGAGGCGTTGAATTGGGGACACCACTTTTCAAGACCAGAAGGCAGGATTATACGAACGAATCATGTCAGCGAACATACAACAGGCGTCGGTAATAAAAGATTTCCGGCGTGTTTATATTATGATTTTAAAGGCAGAACCAGCTGGAAAGCGGTTCTGCCTTTTTTTGCGCGAGCAGCGATGAGAGAAAGCATGGAAAGTTCACAGTCGTGCTTGCACGAACTGTGAACTTTATATGGGTTCTCGAGGAGCGCCGCGACAATGCCAGAATGAACAACGAAGGGAAAGGAGAGTCTATGGTACAGATTAACGGAGAGCAGGTTGAAGCTTCAAAGGTTGTGGGGAAAACACTTCTTGCTTATGTAACAGAGGCAGGGTATGACCCTGTAGGTATTGTGATTGAGAAGAATATGGAAATAATTCACAGGGAAGATTTTGACAAGGTTAATATTGCTGATGAAGATGTGATTGAGATATTGCATTTTGTTGGCGGCGGACAGTTTTAATATGATTTTAGTCTGAGAGCAGGAAGTCTGGCTGCTTATAAGCTATGTCAGAGCGGTTAATAATAGGCAAAGACCTACTACAATTACACAATTTGAATTTGAGTAGGTTAATATTTGGCAGGAAAATATTAAGAAACCTACAAGGCGTGAGAAAATCAAGATTTAGTAGGTTTTTGTGATAGCTGACAGCCTATAAAAGCGAGATAAACAAGGTATTTATAGGTCGTATTAAAACATGAGAGTAAAGAAAGACCTATAAGAAGCTTTATAAGAGTTTGATTAGTAGGTCTTCTGAAAATAAGAGAGCTGACGCGAACCTACTAAAAGACAGAAAATACATTTTTTATAGGTTTTCTAGCGGTAAGAGGACAAATTCAATCAGCAATTACAAGATTGAGGACATAAAAGAGAGGTAGGACAGACTATAAGTGCAGGAAGTATTGCCAGCAAAAGAATAGCCGCCAGAATTATAATAAAAACAGATAACAGGAGGAAGTAAAGATGGAAAACAAGACACAGGACAAGAAAGAAGATAAGTTAATTTTAGGAGGACATGAGTTTAACAGCAGATTCATATTAGGCTCAGGAAAGTACAATGTGAATCTTATTAAGGCGGCGGTTGAGCAGGGCGGTGCTGAAATTATTACACTTGCTCTTAGACGTGCCAATACAGAGAATAAAGAGAATATTCTTGATTTCATACCAAAGGGAGTAACTCTTCTTCCTAATACATCAGGTGCGAGAAATGCAGAGGAAGCTGTAAGAATTGCGAGACTCAGCCGTGAGATGGGATGCGGAGATTTTGTAAAGATTGAGATTATGCATGATGCAAAGTATCTTCTCCCAGATAACTATGAGACAGTCAAGGCAACTGAAATACTAGCTAAGGAAGGATTCGTTGTAATGCCATATATGTATCCTGATTTGAATGTGGCAAGAGATTTACAGAACGCAGGAGCTGCCTGTGTTATGCCGCTTGCCTCACCGATTGGAAGCAACAATGGACTAGCAACCAAAGCATTTATACAGATACTTATTGATGAGATTGATCTGCCAATTATTGTGGATGCAGGTATTGGAAAGCCTTCGCAGGCATGTGAGGCGATGGAAATGGGAGCAGCAGCGGTTATGGCTAATACAGCAATTGCGACAGCAGGAAATGTTCCGGCTATGGCAGAGGCGTTTAAGAAGGCTATAGAGGCAGGAAGAAGTGCATATCTTACAGGTATGGGAAGGGTTCTTGCAAGAGGCGGAAGTGCATCTGACCCATTGACAGGATTCTTACGCTAAATGTGGAACATTAAAATATAATAGAAAAGAAGGCAGAATAATGAACGAAGAAAATCAGGTATATTTTATAGACAGTGACCAGCTTCCACCAGCTGCGTTAGAGAGAAAGCATAAGTTGGAGCAGGATCCGTCATTCAGGACAGATTACATGAGATATCTTGATGACATGGAAATAATTGATTCAGATATTAAGGATAAAGTCTTAAAGGCAATGGATGAGTATGATTATGATTCATACACAGCCGCAGATGTGGAGAGGGCATTAAGCAAAGATACCTGCAATATAGAGGACTTTAAGGCATTGCTTTCGCCAGCCGCAGCACCATACTTGGAGCAGATGGCAAGAAAAGCAGAGAATGAAACTAAGAAACATTTTGGCAATACAGTGTACATATTCACACCAATATATATAGCCAATTATTGCCAGAATTACTGCATATACTGTGGCTTCAACTGCTACAATAACATTCACAGAAAGAAACTTTCATTTGAGGAAATTGAGCATGAGATGAAGGTTATTGCAGATACAGGAATGGAAGAAATACTGATACTGACAGGAGAGAGCAGAAAATATTCAGACGTTGAATACATTGGCGAATCAGTTAAGATTGCAAGAAAATATTTCAAGAATATCGGAATTGAGATATATCCTGTAAATGTGGATGAATACCGCTATCTTCATGAGTGTGGCGTTGATTATGTGACAGTATTCCAGGAGACATACAATCCTGTCAAATATGAGACATTACATTTGTTAGGACATAAGAGAGTATGGCCATACAGATTCGATGCACAGGAAAGAGCGCTTATGGCAGGTATGAGAGGTGCAGGCTTTTCAGCATTGTTAGGACTTGATGATTTCAGAAAAGACGCACTGGCAACGGCACTGCATGTATATTATCTTAACAGAAAATACCCTCATGCTGAGCTGAGCCTGAGTTGTCCGAGACTCCGTCCGATAATCAACAATGATAAGATTAATCCAAGAGATGTTGGTGAAAAGCAGCTGTGTCAGGTACTTTGTGCGTACAGATTATTCTTGCCATTTGTTGGAATAACAGTTTCAAGCCGTGAGAGCGCAAGTTTTAGAAATGGTATAACCAAGATATGTGCCACTAAAGTTTCAGCGGGTGTTTCAACAGGAATCGGCGACCATGAATCTAAATATACAGGAAAAGAAGACGGTGATGCTGGAGATGAACAGTTTGAAATCAATGATAACCGTTCATTTGACAGAATGTATAAGGATATGGAGGATGGCGGGCTTCAGCCAGTCGTGAATGAATACATTTATGTATAGAAAATATATATGTATAACGAACAAGCACCTTGTGAGCGGCAGCGGGGGCGCAGAGTGTACCATGGAGGAGTACATTACGCAGCTAGAAAAATGTGTGGCATTGCACCCATATGCCATGATACTTCGTGAAAAGGACATGGACAGGCAGGACTACAGAGAACTTGCCAGACGCATACAGGTAATGTGCAAGGAAGCTTCTGTTAAAATGTATGTTCATAGTGATATCAGTGCGGCAGAATATGCAGGCTGTGGAAATGTACATTTTTCAATGGAACATTTTAAACAAATGTGTGATGAACAGGCAGATGTGATAAAGAGGCTTGATTGTGTGAGTGTATCGTGCCACAGTATGGAAGAGGCAGTGAATGCTGTTCGTGCAGGAGCAGACCAGGTTGTGCTTGGAACAATATTTGAGACACAGTGTAAACCGGGGAAGATTGGGGCAGGACTTAGTTTTCTTAAAGAAGTGTGTAGAGCGGCTCATACTGTTAACCCGACAGTGAAAGTGTTTGCGATTGGAGGAATTAAGCCTGATAATATCGATAAAGTGCTTGAAGCCGGCGCAGATGGCGGATGTATGATGTCATGGTTTATGCAACATAATTAACATAATAGACAAAGAAAAACTTCTGTGATATAATTTCGCGGAAGTTTTTCTTTTTTTAAACTTATTTAAACTTCATTTCGTATAATAATATATAAAACTAAAGAAAGGGCAGAAAATTATATGAAAGACATGTTAAGACTAGGTAATAATTATAAGCGCGACTGCAGTCTTAGTTATAGCGTTAATAACTGTTTCGATAATAGCTGTGCAATTAAAGCATAGTAAGAATAAAAAGAAAAATGTGGAAGAAACAACTGTGCATACAATGATGGTGCAGGAAACTACAGTGCAAGAGACTACAGAAGAGGATACAACGCAGGAAGAGAGTGCAGAAGTAGTAGACAGGGAAGTGGTTGAAGAATTTTTTGAAAATGAGATATCAACAGAAAATGAGGAGGCATTTGAACTTCCGCCAAGGCAGCTTACGGACGAGTTTATCCCATATGATGGACAGAAGAGAGAAATAACATGCTATGGGGATAGTATGATGGCTGGAGCAGGAAGTGCAACTGAAGGAAAAGTAAATGGCATTGATATATATGGGTGGACTACACCTGTTACAATAGAAAAAATGACTAATATACCAACACATAATCTTGGAGGGTCAGGAGAAGATTCCAGTTATATTACTTTCCGTGCTGGCGGAACTAAAGTGTATATAGACAGGGATATTACAATAAGTGAGACTGACTCAGCAATAGCACGTATTATAGATGAAGATGGAAATGTGTTTAAAGCGGATGATTATAGTGGATACGGATTTGATTATGATCCTTATCCAGGAGATATGTATATAAATGGTTATTTATGTGATGTTGATAATGCAGAAGATGGATATGTAAGTATAAAGCTTACAAAGGGATATGCGGCATATGATAATAGGGCAGATTATAGCGTTGTTATATATGAAAGTGACACTGCTACATATTCAAGACAGGGAGCAGATATAAAAGCAGAGAGTGATATAGTAACAGAATATGACACAGTGATAAAAGAAACAGAGTCACAAACATCTGGTGAAAAACCAATGGAGAAACCAACAGAAAATGTGACGGAAAAACCAACGGAGAAACCAACAGATACTTCTGGTATGGAAAAAGTTACAATTTCTGGCGGAACACAGGCAATGACAAGGGCATCACAGGAAAGAAGTGCCAAAGATATATTGATACTCGAAATGGGAAGTAATGGCGGCTGGGAAAATGATTATCAGCAGCTTATTCTTCAATATGATGATATAATACTTAATTCCGGATGCAAATATTATATAGTACTCGGCGATACGGATGATCCGGCTGATTCTGTAGATGTTAATCAGGGAGAGTATGGAGAAGATGGTAATTATGTGGGAATCGGTGATACATCATGGGAAGCAGCGTTAAGACTTGCATATGGAGACCATTTTTTTAATACGAGAACATATATGATACAGAATGGATTAAGTGACTGCGGACTTGATACAACAACAGATGACCTTGAGAATTTCAAGAAAGGTAATATATCTGAACAATTAAGATATGACTGGACACATTTTAACTGTTATGGATATTATTCAAAGGGAATTGGTGTATACAAGAAAGGCGTAGAACTAGGATACTGGAGTTAGAATTTTACAAGAACTATACATGAATATGATTACACCTTTTACATGAAATGGTTATTATAAATGTGCATTGAAGGGGGACAGCCAAAAGACGGGGATGGCTGTGGTTCCTGGATATGTAAACTTATAGACCATGGAATGTAGAAAGGTGGTACTCATATGGAAGTTGCTATTAACAACATAGACAAGGTGAGAAAGTTTGTGGATATTGTATCGAGATTTGATTGTGACATTGATTTAGTGAGCGGACACACTATGGTAGATGCCAAGTCGATATTGGGAATATTCAGTCTTAACATTATGAAGCCAATGACGATGATAATTCATGATGACGAGGATAAGGCACAGGTAATAAGAAACAGCCTTAAAGCATTCGCAGCGTAAGCTGCTTTTTTTATGCCCTAAAATGTTAATTCGTAAAGAAAGTTTGAATAGATTGACTGTATATGTTATTATTTCGAGGTAAAATCAATAAGAAATATTAAAGAGAAATATGAATGTTTAACAAATACAGAAATATAAAAAAGATAGGTCTGGTGGTAATAGGTCTTGCAATAATTATTTTTATAATTGCTAATGTCAGAATCCGTTCTGTTGATTCATACAGAAAGCAATTCAATAATATGGCAGATGCAGGGCAGACGCAGCCGGCCAGACCAGATAATAATGATGGATTACAGGATGAAACCATCGGTACCGATAATGCCAATGCTGCAGACAACGGCAGCTTTTATGAAACAGGTGATGGAGCAGGTAATGGAGCAGTTTCAGATGATAATTTTGCAACTGAATCAACGGATAATATAGCAGCTACAGATAATAATTCCGGCTCAGGTGGCAATGATTCAGACAGGAGTAACGGAACCGCCATATCAGGTGACGATGATTCAGGAAGCAGCAATTCGGGAAATGGTAACTCAGGGAATAATTCACAGAATACCAGACCGGCAGGCAGGATAATCAGTTGTACTATAGAGATAAGATGTGATAATGCAACAGCAAGAAAAGACAGTATTACCAATCAGGGAATCCGTGATTCAATTCCTGATGACGGAACTATACTTGAAGTTACAACATATACAGGCAATGAGGGATTTACAGTGTATGATGTGCTTGCGGCGGTTACTGCGGCGCATAATCCGGTAATTCCTATAGTTGCAAATGCAGACAGATCATATGTTTCAAGTATTAATAATCTGTCAGAAAAGAATGTAGGTCCGACAAGTGGCTGGACTTACAGAGTTAATGGAGTTCTGCCTATGATGGCGGCTAATCAATATAAGGTAAAAGATGGAGATGTTATTAAATGGATATACGTATGCCAGTGGGGCGACATGTAACTAAATATTCAGCATTTGCAATAATGCATCCGTGGACGAATTTCATCTATATTGCACTGGTGCTGGTGATAACCATGTTCACAATGAACCCGGTAATACTGGCGGTTTCGTATGCAGGTTCACTTGCCCTTGGAATATATATGCAGGGAGGTTCTTTTATTAAGAAGAATATTATGATAACAATTCCTGTTGTTATATTCTCTATATTAATCCAGCCAATTTTTAATCACAGTGGAGTTACACCATTATTTTATATTAATGATAACATGGTATGTCTTGAGAATATAATATACGGCGCAGTTATAAGTCTTTTATTAATTGCAGTCATACAATGGTGCAGTGTTGCAGCCAGTTATCTTTCTTCGGAAAAAATGATGTATCTGTTTGGAAGTTTTATTCCTTCCGTTGGCATGATATTTTCTATGATATTAAGAATGATACCGCTTATGAGAAAGAGATACAGACAGATACATGATGCACAGCTGGGACTTCGTGGGGTGGAAACTAAGAATGGTATCTTTGAAAAATTCGGATATTTTGCAAATGAATTCTCAACGCTTATAACATGGTCACTTGAAAGCTCAATGGAAACTTCTATGTCTATGGAGAGCAGGGGATATGGACTTAAAGGAAGGACAAGCTTTAACAGATTCAGATTCACACTAAAGGATACCTTTACGATAATAATAATGCTTGTATGTTTTGTGATGGCTGTTATTCCGATAGCAGGAAAGAAGCTTGCAGTATATTATCTTCCAGTAATATATTTTACGAAATCAGGTGTTGAAGGAGTGCTGGCAGTTGCAGCATTTGCAATACTGACAGTGATTCCAATGATAATAGAGATAACTGGTAATGTGCAGTATAAGAGACGAAGTTCATATAACGAAAGGTAATTGCATAATGACAGACACAATTATTAATGTTTCATCACTTTCTTTCGGGTATGCAGGAAGTGACGGATTGGTACTTGAAGATATAACATTTGATATAAAGAAGGGCGAAGTTGCGCTGATTATAGGTGCTTCGGGAAGCGGAAAGACTACACTTCTTAAGATGCTTGATAAAAGCATGATTCCAGAGGGAAGACTTAGTGGAAAAGCAGAATATTACGGAAGACAGATAAGCAGCTTAAGTCATGCAGAAGCGGCAGTTAAGATTGGATATGTTGGACAGAATCCTGATAACCAGATTGTTACTGATAAGGTGTGGCATGAACTGGCATTTGGACTTGAAAATCTCGGTGTGCCTAATGCAGACATAAGGTGCAGGGTTGCAGAAATGTCTGAATATTTCGGAATTACTGGCTGGTATGATAAGAATACAGAGGAATTGTCTGGCGGACAGAAACAGCTTCTTAATCTTGCTTCCATAATGGTTATGAGACCAGAGGTTTTATTGCTTGATGAGCCGACGGCACAGCTTGACCCGCTTGCCAAGAAGAAGTTCATAGATACGGTGCTGGAGCTTAACAAGGATTTTGGCATTACAATTATGTGTGTTGAACATAATCTTGCGGACATCTATTCTAAAGCAGACAAAGTGCTTGTGCTTGAGGATGGAAAGCTTATATATAATGGTTCTCCTAGAAAGACAGCAGAAAGTCTTGTTAAGACAGAGAATCCGCTTGTTTACGGGCTTCCTTCATCTGTCAGGATATATGAAGGCTGTAAGGAAGATATTACATTTGAAACAGACTGCCCGCTTACGGTTAAAGAAGGCAGGGAATGGGTAGACGGACTTAATATTAAAGATAGTTTGTATGAGTCACGGAATAAGCATTATGAAGCCGGAGAAACAGCGGTTTCAGTTAAAAATGTGTTTTTCAGATACACGAAGAATTCTGCAAATGTACTTGAAAATATCAGCTTTGATATAGAAAAGGGTAAGATAACTGCTCTGCTTGGAAGCAACGGAGCAGGAAAGACGACCCTTCTAAGACTTATGGCAGGAATTAAAAGGCCTATATCCGGTAAGGTGAAGGTGAACGGAAGATGTGCGGTGCTTCCGCAGAATCCGATGGCATTGCTTAACCAGATAAGCGTTGAGGAAGAATTAGCATCAGCAGTTATGGATAAGAGAAATTCGTCTGTTAAGAATATGGACAGGAAACAGCGAATTGAACTTGCCTTTAATATGCTGGAGCGGACGGGACTTCTAAGAGTGAGAAAGCAGCATCCGTATGATTTGAGTGGAGGGCAGCAGCAAAGACTTGCATTTGCAAAGATATTGCTGTATGAACCGGATATTATTCTGCTAGATGAGCCAACTAAAGGAATTGACCCGTTCTTCTGCAAGAAGATGGGAGAATGGCTGGAAGAATTAAAGAATATGGGGAAAACTATTGTAATAGTTTCACATGATGTGGAATTCTGTGCAGTATTCGCCGACAAATGTGGATTAATATTTGACAGGAACATAGAAAGCTACACAGATTCACACAGCTTCTTTGCAGGCAATATATTTTTCACGACGGATACAAACAGAATTATGTCCGACTTTTTCAAAGATTGTGTAACATGTGATGAAGCTGTTGAAGCGATTCACAGATGTTTAGAGGATAATAGATAATGAGTGTTAATTACATGCTTATAAGCGTTATTATACTGGCTGTTGCAATTGCCATTCCTTTCTTTACATTTGAAAAAAGGAAGCCGAAGGCAAGGCATGTTGTGATGATTGCAGTTATGTCAGCGCTTACAGTTGTTGCTAATATAATATGTGCGTATACGATACCTCTTCATGCAGGTACAGCACTTGTCGTAATAACAGGGATTGCATTTGGGTCACAGACAGGATTTCTTACGGGTGTACTGTCAAGATTTGTATGTAATTTCTTTATGGGGCAGGGTGTATGGACTCCGTGGGAAATGGCTGCGTGGGGGCTGCTTGGTGTTCTTGCTGGAATTGCATTTTATAAGCCGGAGCTTGTCGGATACTTTGATGATAAGAAAGAGATTGTAAGAAAACAGGCAACAACAGGCCTGTCGGTTATGGCTGTTCCTGTTGTGTGTATGGTTGTCTCGGAACTTGTAGGATATATTGCGTATTTATTTACCGCAAAGCCAGGAGAGACGTTCATTGGCTGGAGATTGTATGCTTTCGGTCTTGTGGGAATTATTGCGGCAGTACTTTTTATGAGAAGCCGTATTCCGTGTAATTTCATTACAGTTACAATATTTACATTTATAAGTGTGTTTGTTATATATGGTGGGATTATGAATATTGCAGCCATGATGATGAACAGCACATATACGGATTCAGGAAGTGCCAATATATCATGGGAAGCGTTGAAGCTTCTGTACATAACAGGTGCGCCTTATGATGCAATGCATGCGGGCGGTGCGGCTGTGTGTACATTTCTTTTTGGTGACGGATTGCTTGAAAAGCTTACGCGAGCGAGAATTAAATATGGGTTATAGATAAAAACTGCCGCCGGACATCACAAGGATTCCGGCGGCATAGCTATGTGTCTGCAGTTATTAGCGGGCACTTTTTTTATTGTAAACAGTTACACCTGTGAATGTAGCAGCACAAGCAGCAGCTAAGAGCAGGTACATGTAAACATTAACATCACCAGTTGCAGGTGATACTTCATTGCCAGCAGAAGGTTCTGTGGATGGCTCAGTAGAAGGTTCAGTAGAAGGCTCTTCTACAGGAGTGTTTTTTGCGTCTGCAATAGCCTTAACATCAGCGGTTATATCAAATGGGTTAGTTTTACCCTCAAGAGCATAGAGGTAAGTGATGATACCCTGTAATGCATCAGGTGTTGCTGATTTGAAGTCTTCCTGGCCGGTGTATGTATTAATATAAGCACCATTACCTGAAGCTGATTTGAACTTATTAACAATTGAATTATATAAAACAGCAGTATTAACATCCGGATTGTTGTACTGAGCAAAGAATGCAAGGTTCATACCAGACGAATTAGTGTTGCCAGGTGTTGGATACTGAACACTATATCCTGATGTGCCATCTGTTAATACAGTCTGCTTAGAATAGTCTGCAGCGCTATCAACAGCTTTCTTTACATCAGAATCGGTATCATATAATGATGCAAAGAATGGAAATACAAATCCATTACTATCAGTTGAGTTTCCCCAGTTGTCAATACCATTGCCATCAGCAGTACAAGCTGCAAGGAGAGCTGACTTGATATCAGCTAATATTTTGTCTGAGTTACTGATGGTGTCTTTGTAAGCATTAACTACTGAATATACTGAACCAATGTGATAGATATTCATGCTGTTATTGCTTAAGTCATCAACTGAAAATGTGTTGATAATTTTATCAAATTTACTGACAACATTGATTCCGTTGAAATCCGTAGCATCAATTCCTGATGCAGAAAGAATCATTATAAGATATGTATAGCTTGAAATATAATAATTCTTAGCGTTGTATCCGTTATTGATGTTTATAGTTCCATCTTCGCTAATGTTATTCTTAACGAATTCAAGATACGTAGCAAGCTGGTTAGAGCAGTCATATCCTGAACGGATTGCAAGGAACAGGTCTCTTGAAACTCCATAGAATACGCCGGTATCAGCATATGTAGAGAAATCAATACTGTTCATAAGGTAAGAAGCAGTAAGCTGTGCTTCCTGTCTTACATCGGCTGCAGCAGGAGCTGTAGCGTCTGTTGTTGTATCTGCGAAAGCTGGTACGATATTCATGCAGATTAAGCATGTAGCAACCAGAAATGCAAATACCTTTCTTTTTAATTGTTTCATGTTTTCCTCCTTGACCACCTCTCACCAGGTGATGTGAAAATTTATAGTGCAGTAAATATCCTGACTTGCCGCTTAAGCCATTTCTTAAGCCTTCCCATGCACAGTGCCATGCTTAAGTTAAGGATGAATGTATAGCGTATTCAAAACTAAAGCTGCTGCTGATTACAGTGGCATAATATAAAAAATGTGTCGGCATACAGTAGAGTGAGCTGTTATGGATTCTGACCATATTCCTTACTGCCTGCTTGATTGTACCTTTATGTAGAAAATGTGTCAATTACATTTACCTTTGCTTTACATATATTTTACATAACTCCGATAGTGGATTTTACACACCAGTGTGACAATAAAATTATTGCCAAACAAAAGATGTGGTTAAAAGAAAATGAGGAATGATATGAAATTCACAGAAATTAAGAAAAAGTTTTTGGACTATTTTCGGGAAAAGGAGAACGGGGCAATGAGCATAAACACTAAAGAAACAACACAGAGAGTATGTTACACAAACAGGGAGCTGTCATGGCTTGCATTTAATGAGAGAGTATTAAATGAAGCAGCTAATCCTAAAGTTCCACTTGCAGAAAGACTTACATTTGCATCGATATACCAGACTAATCTGGATGAATTCTTTATGGTGCGTGTGGGAACACTTATGATGCAGATGCAGCTTCAGGAAAAGGAAAGAGACAATAAAACAGGAATGACAAGTGAAGAGCAGGTAAAAGCTATTCTTGATAAGGTTAGTGAGCTTGAGAAGAAAAAGGGCAGAGTGTATGAACAGCTTATGGGAGAACTTGAGACAGCCGGGATAAGAATAATTAATTTTAATAAGCTGTCTAATGATGAAGGTGCAATGCTGGAGGAATATTTTGATATGCATATAGCACCATTTCTCTCACCTATGATAATAGGGCAGCAGCAGCCATTTCCTTTTCTTGCAAATAAGCAGTTATATGCAATTGTGCTTATGAAGACTAAGAAGGGGAAGAATAAAATAGGAATAGTACCTTGTTCAAACAGTGTATTTAAGAGACTTATAGAAATTCCTACAAGACCAGGAACATTTATGCTTTCTGAAGAATTGATTCTGCATTTTGTATCAAAGCTGTATGAGAAGTATGAAATACAGGAAAAATCAGTTATGAGAGTTATCAGAAATGCGGATATAGATGCTGGTTCATTTGATGATGAGGACCTTGATTACAGAAATATGATGGAACATATGGTGAAGCAGAGAAACAGGCTTAATCCGGTATGTGTACAGTTAAATAGAGAAATAAACGACAAAGCAAAGAAAAAGCTTACAGATTATCTTGAAATAGGTGCGAAACACCTGATTGAAGAGAGAACTCCACTGGATATGTCATTTGTATTCCAGCTGCAGAACGTGTTAAAGAATAAGTCAGAGCTTTTTTATAAGAAAAGAGTTCCACAGCCAAGTAAAGAAATCAGTATGAATGAAAAGATAATTCCACAGATTGAGAAGAAGGATGTTGTTCTTTCATACCCATTTGAGAGTATGAGACCATTCATATCTATGTTAGAGGAAGCAGCTAATGACCCGACTGTTGTATCAATTAAAATGACTCTTTACAGAGTTGCTGACAGAAGTAAGATAGTTGAAACTCTTATTGAAGCGGCTGAAAATGGAAAAGAGGTTATTGTTCTTGTGGAGCTGAGAGCCAGATTTGATGAGGCTAATAATATTGAAATGTCTAAGAGACTCGAGGAGGCTGGATGCCAGCTTTTATATGGTCTGGGTGATTATAAGGTGCACTCAAAGTTATGCCTTATAACACGTTCAGTTAATAATACATTTTCATATATAACACAGATAGGAACAGGCAATTATAATGAGAAGACCTCAAGATTATATACAGATCTGTCACTTATTACAGCTAATCAGGAGATAGGTGCGGATGCGGCTGCGGTATTTGCAGCTTTGCAGAAGGGAGAAACGGTGGATAGTTCTAACCAGCTTCTTGTTGCGCCAAATTGCCTGCAGAACAGAATTCTTTCAATGATAGATGAGCAGATTGATAAGGTAAAGAACGGTGAAGAGGGATATGTTGGAGTTAAGATTAATTCCCTTACAGACAAGCTTATTATTGAGAAGTTAATTGAAGCTTCACAGGCAGGTGTTAAAATAGATCTTGAAGTAAGAGGAATATGCTGTATAAAGCCGGGAGTTAAAGGCTATACAGATAATATCCGCGTGGTAAGTGTTGTTGGACGTTTCCTTGAGCATTCAAGAATATATCGTTTTGGAAGAGGAGATGACCAGAAGATATATATTGCATCGGCAGATTTTATGACAAGAAATACTACAAGACGTGTTGAGGTTGCTGCACCTGTGCTTGATAAGCATTGTCAGGAACGCATAATTCATATATTTGATCTTATTATGCAGGATGACGAGAAAGGCAAAGAGCAGAATAGTGATGGTGTATACTGTGACAGGCATATCAACAATCCTAAGATTGATTCACAGGAAACTCTATATGAAGAAAGCTATGAAGCGGCAGCCAGTGCAGAATAATTAAGAAAATGGAGGCTAACAGGTATGAAGATAGGTATGCTTACAAGTGGTGGAGACTGCCAGTCTCTTAATGCGGCAATGAGAGGTGTTGCCAAAACTTTGTATAATAATACAAATGATGTTGAAATATATGGATTTCTTGATGGTTATAAAGGAATGATTACTAAGAATTACAAACTGATGAAAGAAGAAGATTTCAGTGGGATTCTCACAGAGGGAGGAACAATTCTTGGAACTTCCAGAACACCTTTCAAATATATCAATGAGCCTGATGCGGAAGGACGAGATAAGGTTGCAGGCATGATTAAGACTTATAAGGATTTAAAACTCGACTGCCTGGTAATGCTTGGCGGAAACGGTTCACATAAGACTGCGGCTCTTTTATCGCAGAAGGGTTTAAATGTCGTTACGCTTCCTAAGACTATTGATAATGATATAGAAGGAACTGAGATGAGCTTTGGATTTCAGTCAGCTATAGATGTTGCGACAAGAACTATAGATGAGATTCATACAACGGCAGCATCACACAGCAGAGTGTTTATTGTTGAGATTATGGGACATAAAACAGGCTGGCTGACATTGCATTCAGGAATTGCAGGCGGCGCTGATATCATACTTATACCTGAAATTCCATATAATGTTGATGAGGTGTTGGATACAATCAGAAAGCGTGAAAAGCAGGGTAAGAAATTTACTATAATCGCAATGGCTGAGGGTGCAATATCAGATGAGGATGCAAAGCTGTCAAAGAAAGAGCTGAAAGAAAAGAGAAAGACATATACATTTCCATCAGTAGCATATCAGTTGAGTGATGAGCTGCAGAAAAAAGCCGGTCAGGAGGTAAGAGTAACAATTCCCGGACATGTACAGCGTGGAGGAATTCCAAGTGCATCAGACAGAACACTGGCAACAAGAATAGGTGTTGAGGCTGCAGGACTTATATTAAGAAAAGATTATGGCAATATGGTATGCATTAAGAATGGAAAGTTTTCTAAGATACCACTTGAAGAGGTTGCTGGTAAAACCAAGATGGTTAATGTAGATAATGAACTTATAAGACAGGCTGAAAGCTTAGGCATTAGTCTTGGCAGAAAGGCATAAGTGGTATATAATACAAAGCAAATGCTTCAGGAAAGAAGGGAAATGCTTTGAAGAAATCAGACAGACTAAAGATAGTTATTCTTGGAATAATTGGATTACTTATTCTTATTGGAACCGGAATATTTATTTTCATAGGACAGAGTATATGTACTATGGCTGGTGTAGGGCTTTTTGTTATCGTGTGCCTTGGAATGGTTGCTATTGCAGGAAAGAAAGATGACCAGACAGAAACAATAGAACAGCTTAACCAGACAATATCTGACCAGAGCAGAAGGATAATGAATACTGAGGGGCAGCTTGCAAGATATAAGAGAGAACTTGCAGAGGCGACTGGTAAGAATGAAGCATAATAATTAAATATTAAGGAGATAGTCATGTTACTAGAGATTTTAAAGGCAATTCTTTTCGGTATAGTCGAAGGAATTACAGAATGGCTGCCTATAAGCAGTACAGGACATATGATTCTGCTTGACCAGGTAGTCAAACTTAATGTATCCGCAGATTTTTATAAGATGTTTCAGGTAGTTATCCAGCTTGGTGCAATTATGGCGGTAGTTATATTATTCTGGAATAAATTGTGGCCTTTCTATATGAAGAAGACTAAGAGTGGTAAGAAAGCCGCCTGGAAAGATGGCGCACTTGCAATGTGGATTAAGATTATAATAGCATGTATTCCAGCAGCAGTTGTGGGGTTAATTTTTGATGATAAGATAGATGAATTATTCTATCATCCAATCCCTGTTGCTATTGCACTTATCGTTGTAGGTATAGTTTTTATAGTTGTGGAGAATGCAAAGAAAGGCAGCAGACCAGCAATCAGAAGTATAGGTGAGATAACTTATAAGGCAGCAATAATAATAGGTCTGTTCCAGCTTATAGCAGCAGTATTTCCGGGTACATCAAGATCAGGTGCAACAATTATCGGAGCACTCATAATCGGAGTATCAAGAAGCGTTGCGGCTGAATTTACATTTTTCCTTGCAGTACCTGTAATGTTCGGAGCAAGTCTTTTAAAGATTGCTAAATATGCTGCCGTGGGAATGGCTATGACAGGAACTGAGTGGGTTGTCCTCATTGTAGGCTGCCTTGTGGCATTCTTTGTATCAGTATTCGTAATCAAGTTCCTTATGGGATACATCAAGAAGCATGATTTCAAGGTGTTCGGTGTGTACAGAATAATTCTTGGTATAGCAGTTATTGCACTCAGCTTTGTATTGTTTTAATTCTAATACACTTCAAGGTATGAATTGTATACATAACCGCTTGTACCATTATAATCAATAAGGGTGTAATAAGCACCAACAGATAATATAGAACCGGTAGTCTCTCCTGGCACAACTGCAAAGGAGTGGCTGCCGTTTTTGTCTTTATGCATATTAACATAAGAAGCACCTGTCACATGGTAGTTTTTAAGAGCAGATGTATTGGTTATGCGTCCATTTGCAAATGTATACGATGGCTGGGCGGCTGGTGCTGGCTGTGTACTTTCAGCTTCAGAAGGAGCACTGGTTGTTTCAGCAGGCTGGGTTGCTGCTTCGGTATTGGATGCTGAACTTTCAGGTACAGCTGTAGATTCCTGCTTTGTTGCAGCCTCGGAAGAAGCAGTTTCTTTAACTGTTGCAGCAGGTGTTGTTTTAGATATAGTTTCTGAACTTGTATCTTTAACAGCAGCGGGCTGGGTTTCAGAATTGCTGACAGTGTGAGCATTTTTTTCAAGACCGCCGCCAGCGAAACCGATGTTTTCAAATACTACAACTCCAGCTATAATTATTACAAGGTATAAACCTAAGAATATTTTAATGATTAGATTATTGATTTTCATTGTGACTAAAGACCTCATATTTTTATACTAAAATAATTCTAGTTCTTTTTATGGGTGAGGTCAATAATAATGATTGACGGATTTAAGAGAATTTTAATATAACATCAACATTTGGAGGGCATAAAATGAACATAATAGGTCACATTTCAACGGATTTTCCAACAAAATTTGGAATCCCAAGGCAGAGTGGATTGATAGAGGAATTAAAAGGTGTCATAACATTTGAACCGGAATACAGGCAACCAGAGGCTTTCAGGGGATTGGAGGATTTTTCACATATATGGGTTTTGTGGCAGTTTTCCAAGTCGCAGAAGAAAACTATAGCGGCAACGGTAACTCCTCCGAGACTTGGCGGAAAAGTACGAATGGGAGTATTTGCGACAAGGTCGCCGTTCAGACCTAATGATATAGGGCTGTCATGTGTAAAATTAGAGCGCATAGAATATACGAAAGATAAAGGACCGATACTATTCGTTTCAGGGGTGGATATGGTTGATGGCACGCCGATATACGATATTAAGCCGTATGTAAAATTCACAGACTCACACCCGGAGGCGAAAGAAGGCTTTACATCAGTCACTTATAACAGAAATCTTAAAGTGATATTTCCATCAGACCTGCTTGCAATAATGCCGGAAAATAAACAGGCGGCAGCAGTTAAAATCTTAGAGCAGGACCCAAGACCGGCTTATGATACGGACGAGACAAGAGCTTATGGTGTAACATTTGCAGGCTATGATATTAGATTTAAGGTACATGGGGATGTGCTGACTGTGTTTGAAGTGGTGGATCTAGATTTGGCTGGTGGGTATAAGAAAGTGAAGTGAGCTGGTGTCAATTCCACTTGATAATCCAGCTAAAATGTGCTTTACTTATATGGACTAGGTAAACAATTAATGTTGCAATCAAGATTAAGGAGGAGCTATATGAGAGTTGGAATGGGATATGATGTTCATAAACTGGTTAAAGACCGTAAGCTTATCATGGGCGGAGTTGAGATTCCATATGAATTAGGTCTGCTTGGACACTCTGATGCAGATGTGCTTCTTCATGCCATTATGGATGCATTACTGGGTGCGGCTGCACTTGGAGATATAGGAAAGCATTTCCCGGATACAGATGACAGATATAAGGGAATATCAAGTATCAGGCTTCTGGAAGAGGTTGGAAAGAAGATAGATGAGGCTAATTATATTATAGAAAATATTGATGCTACTATTATTGCACAGAAGCCTAAGATGCGCCCATATATTGATGATATGAGAAAGAATATCGCAGATGCTTTAAAGATTGATGTTGACAGAGTCAATGTTAAGGCTACTACAGAAGAGGGACTTGGATTTACCGGAAGTGGAGAGGGTATTTCTTCACAGGCAATATGCTCACTTAATTCTGTTTCTAATTATATATACGGCGCTGCTGATATGACAAACTGTAGAACTGACTGTGGTGGCTGCATGGGCTGTCAGAACAGATAGAACTGACAATACATTTGCAGCTTTAATTCATATAATATAATTAAGAATAGAAAAGTCAGGATTAACAGATTATGAAATATAGAGATTATGTAAAGCAGGAAATAGCAGTAATAAAGGACAGAGACCCTGCTATTAAGTCGGATAAAGAGGTATATCTTTATCCTAGTTTTAAGGCAATACTTAAATATAGAAAAGCCCATAAGTTATATCTTAAGGGCGAATATTATAAGGCAAGAAAGATTTCACAGAAAACTGCAAGACAGACCGGAATTGAGATACATCCGGGAGCGCAGATTGGCGAGGGACTTTTTATTGACCACGGACATGGAGTTGTTATCGGAGAGACAGCCATTATCGGTAACAACGTAACACTTTATCAGGGCGTTACACTTGGAGGAACAGGCAAGGAACAGGGTAAGAGACATCCTACTCTTGGAGATAATATTATGGTAGGAGCAGGAGCAAAGATTCTTGGCTCAGTTACTATAGGTGATAACTGCAAAATTGGTGCGGGTTCTGTTGTATTAAAGGATGTGCCGGCGAATTCTACGGTGGTTGGTGTTCCAGGAAGAATTGTTATTCAGGACAGCGTAAGACTGGTTGATGATTTAGACCAGATACATCTTCCAGACCCTGTTATGCAGGAGATTGAGAACTTAAAGCAGGAGAACGCAAGGCTTAAGAAGAGACTTGCACACCTTGAGAACAGCGTGAATGAAAGCCGCAGCTCATATGATGATAACTAAAGTGTGATTATGAAAGGAAATCTGACATGAGGATTTATAATACTTTATCCAGAAGAAAAGAAGAGTTTAAGCCATTAGAAGAAGGAAAGGTTAAAATGTATGTCTGCGGGCCTACTGTATACAACCTTATTCATATTGGTAATGCAAGACCTATGATTGTATTTGATACAGTAAGAAGATATCTTGAGTACAAGGGATATGATGTTAATTATGTATCTAACTTTACAGATGTAGATGACAAGATTATTAAGAAAGCTAATGAAGAAGGTGTATCTGCTGAGGAGGTTTCAACAAGATATATTGCTGAATGTAAGAAGGATATGGAGGGCATGAATATTAAGCCTGCAACAACACATCCTCTTGCAACTCAGGAAATCGGCGGAATGATTGATATGATACAGACTCTTATTGACAAGGGTTATGCTTATGAAGTCAATGGAACTGTATATTACAGAACAAGAAAATTTGCAGAATATGGAAAGCTGTCTAAGAAAAATATTGATGACTTGGAGGCAGGACACAGAGATGAGGCACACAGCCTTAAGGTTACAGGTGAGGATGAGAAGGAAGATCCACTTGATTTCGTTCTCTGGAAGCCTAAGAAAGAAGGAGAACCATCATGGCCATCACCTTGGAGCGATGGAAGACCGGGCTGGCATATTGAATGTTCTGTTATGTCTAAGAAGTACCTTGCTGACGAAATCGATATCCATGCGGGAGGAGAGGATTTAATATTCCCTCACCATGAGAATGAGATTGCGCAGTCAGAGGCAGCTAATGGAGTACCATTCTCTAAGTACTGGATGCACAATGCATTTCTTAATATCGATAACAAGAAGATGTCTAAGTCTTTAGGCAATTTCTTTACAGTAAGAGATATAAGCAGGGAATACGACCTTGAAGTGTTAAGATTCTTCATGTTAAGCGCACATTACCGCAATCCTGTTAATTTCAGCCATGACCTTATGGAATCAGCAAAGAACGGATTAGACAGAATCTTAACTGCAGTTGATAATTTAAGACATCTGTCAGAGAATGCCAATGATGTTCCAATGACAGAGGATGAGAAGAAGATAATAGCTTCTATAGATGACATTTATAAGAAATTTGAAGATTCAATGGATGATGACTTCAACACAGCAGACGCAATATCAGCTATATTTGAACTTGTAAAGCTTGCTAACTCTAATTCAAGCTCAGATAATTCCAAGGAGTACATCGATACTCTTATGAAGAAGATCACAACTCTTACAGATATTCTTGGACTTAAGACAGATAAGAAGGAAGAAATGCTTGACGAGGATATCGAGGCACTTATTGCCGAGAGACAGCAGGCAAGAAAAGATAAGAATTTTGCAAGAGCTGATGAAATCAGAGATGAGTTATTAGCGAAGGGAATTGTTCTTAAGGATACAAGAGAGGGCGTAAGATGGAGCAGAGCTTAGATAACGACCTTGTAAAATGCATATATGAAGGTCTGGATATGAAGCATACAGAGCCTTCGCAGTTATCACCTCTTGTTCTTGCATATATCGGGGACAGCATATATGACCTTGTCATTAAGACATGGGTTATAGAGCAGGGGAATATGCAGGTTAATAAGCTTAACAAGAAAACGAGCAGTATTGTTAAGGCAGAATCACAATCTGCCATGATAGGTGTAATAGAGCCTATGCTCAGTGAACATGAGGAAGCTGTGTATAAGAGAGGACGTAATGCAAAGTCATACACATCTGCCAAGAATGCAAGTATCGGAGATTACAGAAGAGCAACGGGTTTTGAGGCTCTTATTGGATATCTGTATCTTAGCGGGCAGTATGAGCGGATGATGGAACTGGTTAAAGCAGGACTGGAAAGCCTTGGGTTAAAGTAGAGCCGGCAAAGCAGAATCCATATCTGTAATGGATAACTGGATTCTGCTTTGTTAATATTAAGGAGAAATATATGAGATACAATGAATTAACATTTCAGGGAAGAAATGCTGTATTAGAGGCATTCCGCTCTGGTAAAACTATTGATAAGCTTTTTATTCTTGACGGCTGTCAGGATGGACCAATAAAGAGTATTGTCAGAGAAGCAAAGAAAACAGATGCAATTATCAATTATGTTGATAAGGAAAGACTCGACAGACTTGCAGGAACAGGACATCATCAGGGAGTTGTTGCCATTGGCGCAGCTTATGAATATGCAGAAGTTGATGATATACTTGCAGCAGCTAAGGAAAAGGGAGAAGATCCATTTATATTCATTCTTGATGAGATAGAGGACCCTCACAATCTTGGTGCTATTATAAGAACTGCCAACCTTGCAGGTGCACATGGAGTTATTATTCCTAAGAGAAGAGCTGTCGGACTTACAGCAACTGTAGCCAAGACATCAGCAGGCGCGATTAATTACACACCTGTAGCCAAGGTTACTAATATTTCACAGACAATCGAGGAACTTAAGAAGCAGGGACTCTGGTTTGTATGTGCTGATATGGGCGGAGAGACAATGTATAATCTTAACCTTAAAGGACCTATCGGCCTTGTTATAGGTAATGAGGGTAATGGAGTGAGCCGTCTTGTTAAGGATAAATGTGATTTCATTGCATCAATTCCTATGAAGGGTGACATTGATTCCTTAAATGCTTCAGTTGCAGCAGGCGTTCTTGCATACGAAATAGTCCGTCAGAGACTTAATTAGGGAGTTTTTTATGAAGCATATGGAAGAGTATCCTGATGAAGAGCTTATTGATATGTACAGGGCAGGTAATGAGCAGGCAATTGAGTACATATTTGAGAGATATAAGTATATAGTGCGAAAGAAAGCAAAGGCCATGTTTCTTGCCGGCGGAGACAGTGATGATTTAATCCAGGAGGGAATGATAGGCCTTTATAAGGCTGTCCGAGACTATGATAAGAAAAAGGATGCTTCTTTCATGACATTTGCAGGAATGTGCATAAACAGGCAGATTCTTAATGCAGTTACAGCTTCTAACAGAAAGAAGAATACACCACTTAATACATATGTTTCTTTTGATGAACCGGTCAATCCAGAAGATGATTCTCAGGTAAAGCTTGTGGATGTACTAAAGTCTGATAAGGAACAGAATCCGGAAAGACTTTTTATTGATCAGGAAAATGCTGAAAGTTTAGAAGATAAATTATACAGTGTGCTAAGTGATTTTGAGAAAAATGTGCTGGAATTATATATGTCTGGAAAAGATTATATAGCTATTGCGCAGACGCTTGATAAGCCGCCAAAATCTATAGATAATGCTATACAAAGGATAAGGAATAAAGTTGACAAAATAACCAACCTATAATATTATGAATAGGTGTGTTAAGACACATGCTATTGTAGCTCAGGGGTAGAGCACTTCATTGGTAATGAAGAGGTCACGGGTTCAATTCCCGTCAATAGCTTAATTTAATGTTTGTGTTTTTTAAAACAGATTGGAGGACGCTATGGTAAAAGCTATTGTAGGTGCTAACTGGGGTGATGAAGGAAAGGGTAAGATTACTGATATGCTTGCCGAAGAATCAGACATCATCGTAAGATTCCAGGGAGGAGCTAATGCGGGACATACTATTATTAATGATTATGGAAAGTTCGCGCTGCATCTTTTACCTTCGGGAGTTTTCTATAACCATACAACAAGTGTCATTGGTAATGGTGTAGCTCTTAATATTCCATACCTTGTTAAGGAGTTAAAGAGCCTTACAGACCGTAATGTACCAATGCCTAAGATTCTTGTATCAGACAGAGCTCAGATTCTTATGCCTTATCATGTAGCATTTGATACATATGAAGAAGCAAGACTTGCGGGTAAATCATTTGGTTCTACTAAGTCAGGTATTGCTCCATTCTATTCAGATAAGTATGCTAAGATTGGTTTTCAGGTTAATGAATTATTCGGAGACGAGCAGGAACTTAAGGAAAAGATTGCTAACGTATGCACATTAAAGAATGTTATGCTTGAGCATCTTTATCATCAGCCACTTCTTAATGAAGAAGAGATATTCAATACTCTTATGGAATATAAAGAGATGGTTGCGCCATATGTATGTGATACATCAGCATTTTTACATCAGGCACTTAAAGACGGAAAGAAGATCTTACTTGAGGGTCAGTTAGGTTCTCTTAAGGATACAGATCACGGTATATATCCAATGGTAACTTCATCATCAACATTAGCTCCTTATGGTGCTATCGGTGCTGGTATTCCAGCAGCAGCAATTACAGATGTTGTTACAGTTGTTAAGGCATATTCTTCAGCAGTTGGAGCTGGAGCATTCGTAAGCGAAATCTTTGGCGATGAGGCAGATGAACTCAGACGCAGAGGTGGCGATGGTGGTGAATTCGGAGCTACAACAGGCCGTCCTAGAAGAATGGGCTGGTTCGATGCAGTTGCTACACGTTATGGTGTAAGAATGCAGGGAACAACAGAGGTTGCTCTTACAGTTCTTGATGTACTTGGATATCTTGATGAGATTCCAATGTGCGTTGGATATGAGATAGATGGCAAGATTACTAAGGATTTCCCAACTACTCCACAGCTTGAGAAGGCTAAGCCGGTATTAAAGACTATGCCAGGCTGGAAGTCAGACATCAGAGGAATTACTAAGTATGAAGACCTTCCTATAGAATGCCGTAACTATATCGAAGCTATTGAGCAGGAGATTGAAGCTCCTATCACAATGGTATCTAATGGCCCTGGAAGACATGAGATTATCCACAGAAAGAGTGCTCTTTCTAAATAATAACATTTAATATTACCGTATCTGCAGTGTATTATGGCTTTGCAGATACGGTCTTTTTATAGGTAATTGGAGGAATATATGAAGTTTAATAAATATTTTGACCATACGAATTTAAAGCCGGAAGCAACTAAGGATGATATCCGTACATTATGTGAAGAAGCAAAAAAGTATGATTTTGCATCAGTATGTGTTAATGGAATATATACAGCATTTGCAAAGGAATGTCTTTGCGGAAGTGATGTTAAGACATGTGTTGTAGTTGGATTTCCGCTGGGAGCTATGAGTACAGACGTTAAGGCTTATGAGACTAAGAAAGCTGTAGAAGACGGTGCTGATGAGATTGATATGGTTATTCCTGTAGGACTTCTTAAGGCAGGTGAATATGATGCTGTGTATGAGGATATTAAGGCAGTAAGGGCTGCATGTGCGGGAAAGGTTTTAAAGGTTATATTCGAGAACTGTCTTCTGACTGATGAGGAGAAGATTAAGGCGTGTGAACTGTCTGTTAAGGCAGGAGCTGATTATGTTAAGACTTCAACAGGATTCTCTACAGGAGGTGCAACAATAAGTGATGTTGCACTTATGAAAGCCCATGTGGAAGGAAAGTGTAAGGTTAAGGCGGCAGGCGGAATAAGAGATTACAACACAGCAGCTGCCATGATAGATGCCGGAGCTGACAGGCTCGGAACAAGCGCTACAATTAAGATTATGGAAGGAAGGCAGTAAAATTACTGGTTATTCCTTCCTGAAAGAATCTTGTATACAAGCGTCATTGCATATATTACAACAGGAAATACAATGTCTGTGAAGAGCAGACCTGTAAATACTTTATGACATGCCTCATTGTCTATGAATGCAAGTATTAAAGTGGCGATTATCATTATGCCCCAGAGTATGACTGCAGTTAATGCAGCAAATCGTTTTAATCGTTTCATGAATAAGACCTCCAATGTCAGATACTTAATAATATACATTACATTGGCATGCCGCTCAAGTTATTTATAAAAATGTTGCGTAACAGATAAAAAATGTTATAATTGAATGACGGTACACATTATTAATAATATTTATTTGAAAGGTAACAATCAGACATGGCATTATTAGAAACATGGAGAAAACTCGCATACGAGACAGAGATGGATCAGAAGAATGCTTCAGAATTCTGGGGCTCATATTTTAATCAGGAGAAGGCTATCTATGAGCAGATTCTTTCAGATCCTGATACAGTAGTTAAAGGAACAGTTAAGGAATTAGCAGAGAAGTTTGGCGTAGAAGTACTTCTTATGACTGGATTCCTTGATGGTATCAACGACAGCTTAAAGACTCCTAATCCAATTGAGACTATGGATGAGGATACAGAAGTTAGTCTTGATTATGATAAAGAAAAACTTTATTACAACATGGTAGGATGTAAGGCAGACTGGCTTTATGAATTACCACAGTGGGATAACCTCCTTGATGAGCAGACAAGAAAGGATCTTTACAAGAAGCAGAAGCTTTCTGGAACTGTTGTTAAGGGAAAGAAGATTGGAAGAAATGATCCATGCCCATGTGGTAGTGGCAAGAAATATAAGCAGTGCTGTGGAAAGAATGCATAGCTTTTAAACACTAAGACCTGCCATTATATGGCAGGTCATTTTAATGATAAGAGGTAATTATAATGGACGCATATACAGGTTTTGCATATGTTTATGATGAGTATATGGATAATATTCCATATGAAGAATGGGGACAGTACATGATTGCTCTGCTTAAGGAGAATGGTGTGCAGGCAGATGCATCGGTGCTTGAATTGGGCTGTGGAACAGGAACTGTAACAAGAATGCTTGCTAAGGAAGGTTATGAATGTGTTGGACTTGATATGTCCGAGGACATGTTGTCCATTGCTTCTGAGAAAACATTTGAAGAGGGAACACAGGTTATATATACATGTCAGGATATGAGGGATTTTGAAGTACCTTATGAATCTGATGCAATGATAAGTATAGGTGATTCTATGAATTATATTACATCTGTTCCTGACCTTGAATGTGTATTTGGATGTGTAAGTGAGAACCTTAAAAAAGGTGGAGTATTTATATTTGATTTAAAGACGATACATTTTTTTAAGGATATACTTGCTGAGAATACATATGCTGAGAACAGGGAAGATTCTGCATTTATATGGGATAACTATTATGATGAGGAAAAGCGTAACAATGAATATGAGCTTGCTGTGTTTGTTAAGAATGAAACTGGTGCTTTTGACAGATTCGAAGAACAGCACTATCAGCATGGCTTTACTATAGATGAGGTAACAGGGGCAGCCAGGAAGGCTGGACTTACCGTGAAAAATGTGTATAATGCATTTACTAAGGATGAACCTGACGATGAGTCAGAGAGATTATATTTTGTGATTGAGAAATAATAAGGAGATAATTATGGGTGATTATATTGTTAGAGCCACGGCAGCAGGCGGACAGGTAAGAGCATTTGCTGCTACGACTAAAGGTCTTGTTGAAGAAGCAAAAGAAAGACATAACATGAGCCCTATTGCAACTGTTGCACTTGGAAGACTTCTTACAGGTGGTGCGATGATGGGCGCAATGATGAAGAATGACGCAGATATTCTTACTGTGCAGATTAAGGGTAATGGTCCAATCGGAAGTATGACTGTTACAGCTAATCCTAAGGGAGAAGTTAAGGGGTTTGTTGGCAATCCACAGGTTATGCTTCCGCTTAAGGATGGAAAGCTTGATATTGCAGATGCAGTAGGAATTGGTGTGTTAAGTGTAATTAAGGATATTGGACTTAAAGAGCCATATGTTGGTGATACTATTCTTATTACAAGTGAGATTGCAGATGACCTTACTTATTATTTTGCTAACAGTGAACAGGTTCCATCTTCAGTAGGACTGGGTGTTCTTATGAATAAAGACAATACTGTTGAGCAGGCTGGGGGATTTATTATTCAGCTTATGCCGGGAGCAACAGATGAATTTATAGATAAGCTTGAGGCAAGAATTAAGGAGATTAAGTCTGTTACAGCCATGCTGGAGGAAGGGATGACCCCTGAGCAGATTCTGGAACATATTCTTGGCGACATGGAGCTTGAGATTCTTGATACTATTCCAACAAAGTTTTACTGTAACTGTTCTAAGGACAGAGTGAGCAAAGCTGTTATCAGTGTAGGAAAAGAAGAAATCCAGAAGATGATTGATGATGGTGAGCCAATTGAGGTTAACTGTCATTTCTGCAATTCGCATTATACATTTACAGTTGATGAGCTTAAGGAAATGTACGACTGTTGTACAAGATAAATCGCAGGCTTATGGAGGTACACATGAATAATATTATACTTATAGGCATGCCGGGAAGCGGAAAAAGTTCACTTGGAGTAGTGCTTGCCAAGAAGATAGGATTTGGATTCATTGATTCTGATCTTGTTATTCAGGGAAGAGAGGGAATGACTCTTGAAAGAATAATTGAAAAACATGGAGATGCAGGATTTATACAGATTGAAAATGAAGTGAATTGTTCAATCAATCCACACCACACAGTTATTGCAACAGGTGGAAGTGCTGTATATGGAAAAGAGGCAATGGAACATTTTAAAGATATTGGTACTGTGGTTTATCTTGAACTTCCACCAGAATCACTTGAGGAAAGACTTGGAAGCCTTAAAGAGCGTGGTGTTGTGTCTAATGGAAAGACAACTGTAGAAGAAATATATGCTGACAGGGTTGCACTTTATAAGAAATATGCAGATATTACACTTAATGAGCAGGGAAAGCAGATAAGAGAAACTGTGGAGATGCTGTATGATATTATAATTAATAAAGATCAGTATAATTAAACAACTGGTTGAACTATGTAAGAATTTAGGGTAAAATAACTTTTACCCTTTTAAATACGAAAACAAGGAGGAATACCATGGAAAACGAAGCTCTTTCTAAGAACTTTATTGAGCAGATTATAGATAAGGATATTGAGAGTGGCCATTGTAAGAAGGTCATTACAAGATTTCCACCAGAACCTAATGGATATCTTCATATTGGACATGCCAAGTCTATATTATTAAATTATGGACTTGCAAAGGAATACGGTGGACAGTTTAATATGAGATTTGATGATACTAATCCTACTAAGGAAAAAGTTGAATTCGTAGACTCTATTAAGGCAGATGTTGAATGGCTTGGAGCAGAGTGGAACGGAGACGTTCTTTTTGCATCTGATTATTTTCCACAGATGTATGAAGCAGCAATCAGACTTATTAAGAATGGCAAGGCTTATGTTGATGATTTGTCTGCTGATGAGATTAGACAGTACAGAGGAACACTTACTGAACCAGGTAAGGAAAGTCCTTACAGAAATCGTTCTGTAGAAGAGAATCTTCAGCTTTTTGAGGAGATGAAGGAAGGAAAATATGCAGATGGAACGAAGGTTTTAAGAGCTAAGATTGATATGGCATCTCCTAATATTAACATGAGAGATCCTATTATTTACAGAGTAGCTCATATGACACATCACAGAACAGGAGATCAGTGGTGCATATATCCTATGTATGATTTTGCACATCCTATTGAAGATGCAGTAGAGGGAATTACACACTCTATATGTACACTTGAGTTCGAAGATCACAGACCTCTTTATGACTGGGTTGTAATTGAGACAGGATATAAGACATCTCCAGAGGAGAATCCTAAGCAGATTGAATTTGCAAAGTTATATCTTACTAATGTTGTAACAGGTAAGAGATATATCAAGAAGCTTGTAGAAGATGGAATTGTTGACGGATGGGATGATCCAAGACTTGTATCTATTGCAGCTTTAAGAAGAAGAGGATTTACTCCAGAGGCTATTAAGATGTTCGTAGAGCTTGTTGGTGTTACTAAGGCACAAGGCTCAGTTGAATATCCAATGCTTGAATATTGTATAAGAGAAGATTTAAAGCTTAAGGTTAAGAGAATGATGGCTGTTCTTGATCCTGTTAAGCTTGTTATTGATAATTATCCTGAAGGTCAGGTTGAATATATGGAAGTGGCTAATAATCAGGAGAATCCAGAGATGGGAACAAGAAAGGTTCCATTTACCAAGGAACTTTATATTGAGAGAGAGGACTTCATGGAAGAACCTCCTAAGAAATATTTCAGACTTTTCCCTGGCAACGAAGTACGTCTTATGAATGCATATTTTGTTACATGTACTGACTTTGTCAAGGATGAGAATGGAAAGGTTATAGAAGTACACTGTACTTATGATCCTGAGACTAAGGGTGGTAACTTTACAGGCCGTAAGGTTAAGGGAACTATTCACTGGGTTTCTGCTACAGAAGGCTGCAAAGCAGAAGTCAGATTATACGAGAACATCGTAGATGAAGAGAAGGGTGTATATAACGAAGAAGATGGTTCTATGAATATCAATCCGAACTCTAAGACAGTTCTTACAGAATGCTATCTTGAACCAGAGCTTATGAAAGCTGTAAGTGAAGATAAGTTCCAGTTTGTAAGAAATGGCTATTTCTGCGTTGATAATAAAGATTCAGAACCAGGTAAGCCTATATTTAACAGGATAGTTTCACTTAAGAGTTCGTTCAAGTTACAGAAATAAAGATGTATTGGAGGCTATTAAAAAGAATTAGCACTAAAGGGGCGTATAATCATTATGAACAGGGTTAAAACTTTTGTACAGAAGATATGGACCTATGATCTGGTTCACACAGCAGTTTATTCTATTGTTCTTGAACTGATAGTTGAATGCTTTAACAGAAGAGGAATAATGGGACTTGCATTTCCATTTATGCATCCGGTTATTTTTATATACAATACACTTATAATAATGACAAGCATGACACTTGCATTATTTTTTAAGAGAAGAGTATTTGTATACACTGTGGTATCTGTTGTATGGATTGGATTGGCACTTACTAATTTTATAATACTTTCTTCAAGAAAAACGCCATTTACGGCGATGGATTTTTATCTTATAAAAGATGCTATAAAGGTTGCAGGATTATATGTGAGTGTTATACAGATTATCCTTATTGCATTGCTGGTTATAGCGGTTATTGCAGGACTTGTTTTTCTGTGGCGGAAAGCTCCAAAGCTTGAAGTGACAATTAAGAAAACAAAGTTTGTTGCATATGCAGCAGTACAGATGATACTTGTATTTCTTGTAGCATATGGAATGGGAATCACCCTTCTGTTTACAGGAGCTGTTGAAGGTCACTTTGGTAATCTTGCACAGGCGTATAAGAAATACGGATTCAGTCACTGCTTTGTGAGCAGTGTGCTTGACCGGGGAATTAAGAAATCAGGAGATTATTCTGAAGAATATATGGATTCACTTAAGAATGATCTGGATAATGTTGATGTTGAAGCGAGTAAAAAGACTCCTAATATTATATTTGTCCAACTGGAATCTTTTTTTGATCCTACGCATGTAAAAGGAATAACTTTATCAGAGAATCCGCTGCCTAATTATCAAAAACTTATATCTGAATGTTCTTCAGGATATCTCTCAGTTCCATGCTTTGGAGCAGGAACATGTAATACAGAGTTTGAAGTACAGACAGGAATTAATATTGATGATTTTGGACCAGGTGAATACCCATATAGAACAATTATGAAATCCAAGGTATGTGAGTCTATGGCCTATGACCTTAAGAAACTTGGTTATTCAACTCATGCAATACACAATAATGATGGAACATTCTATGATAGAAATCTGGTGTTTTCACATCTGGGATATGAAACATTTACTTCAATTGAATATATGGATGGGTTTGAAAAAACGCCTATGGGATGGGCTAAGGATTATATTCTTACAGGAGAGATTACTAAGGCACTTGATTCAACAGCTGGAACTGACTATGTGTTTACAATATCTGTACAGGGACATGGTGATTACCCGTCTACACCAATGGAAGGATACACACCAAAGATTAAAGTGACTAACTTTCCAGTTGCAGAACAGCAGGCATCATTTGAATATTATGTAAACCAGATTCATGAGATGGATAATTTCATAGGTGAGCTTATACAGTCTTTATCAGAGAGAGATGAAGAAACTGTACTTGTACTTTATGGAGATCATTTACCTACATTTGATTTTACAGATGAAATGCTTACTAATGGAGATAAATTCCAGACACAGTATGTAATCTGGAGTAACTTTGATATGGACAGACAGGAAAAGAATATTCAGGCATATCAGTTGTCTGCGTATGTAATGAAAAGGCTTGGTATATCTGAAGGATATATCATGAAATATCATCAGTCAAAGCAGGAACTTCCAGAGGATGAGTATTTGAAGAAACTCAAAATTCTGGAATATGACATTCTGTATGGTAAAAAGGAAATTTATGGTGGAGAAACACCATATGAGGCTACTGATCTTAAGATGGGTATTGACGATATTGAGATAACAGATGTCTATAATTATAATAATACAGTGTTTATAGAGGGCAGTAGTTTTAACGATTACAGTCGTGTTCTGATTAACGGAAAAGAATATACCACGGAAAAGGTGAGTGACCGTCTTTTAAGAGTTAATGGTATTAATGTAAAGAAGGACGATGTAGTTGTTGTCGCACAGAAGGGTGATGACAAAGTTGAACTCAGCCGTACAACTTTTACAGTAAAACAACAGAGTAAGAAAAAAGCACAACAACAGTAAATGTGCTATCTTTAATTGACAGCAGGTACCTGAAATGGTAATATTAGTAAGGTGTTTCAAACATCAAGATTTTTTTTGGAGGTACTTGAAATGAAGGGTACAGTTAAGTGGTTCAACAACCAGAAGGGTTACGGCTTTATAAGTGATGAGTCAGGAAAGGATGTATTTGTACATTACTCTGGACTTAACATGGAAGGCTTCAAGTCTTTAGAGGAAGGCGCTCAGGTTGAGTTTGATGTAACAGATGGCGCAAAGGGTCCTCAGGCTACTAACGTAACAAAATTATAATCGGTTGTTTTTCAGTGTGCCTTTTTTATATTATATATAGAAAGATATATTGTAACACAATAGGATTATGGGGGGCGGTCACAATTAATATTGGACCGCCTTTTTTGATAATATAATCTGGAGGTTTTATGGAGAATTTAAATATTAATTATGACAAGACAGTGAGTAATGCAACTGTCAGTATGATATCGGCAGGTGCATTACTTGTTATATCTGTTCTGATAGTTCTTCTTGTGCTGGTAATTAAGAGATGGAAGGGAAGATTTATACCTTTGGCATTAGGTGTTCTTTCGTATGTTGTGTTTGGGTTTATGTTTTCACAGCTTTTAATGAGTGTTCTTTCGCTTATACCTAATGTTGACCAGTCATTTACGTATAATACCAATGCATATGTGGTTATATATAATATTCTGTTTGCTACAGGTTTTGGTATTGCAAGATGGTTCACGGCAAAGATGATGACTGACAGATATAACAGATCCGGGGATGTGCTTATGGCAGGAACGGGGCTTGCAATTGGAGATACCGTTATTACTTATGCATTGTCAATGTTTACATTTTTTGTATATGCACAGGCAATATCAGCTAATGGATTAGAAAAATTTATGTCGGATATGTTTAACAGCGGAATGGCTGAGAGTGATGTAATTACATTGTATACTTCAAATGTGTCACAGCTGGTTGATTCGCCTGCGATTCTGTGGTTTTTAATTGCTGTATCTGCAGTTCTTGATATTGCACTTAATATAATGCTGTTTATGGTTGTATATGGCGTGGTAAGGAAACAGGTTAATTATATGTATGCATATTATGCGATAATTGCACAGTTTGTTTCTAATATAATATTCCAGTTATATAATGCATTTTCACTTACTAATATTATTGTTTTGTTTATTGTAAAGCTTGTGATTGTAGGAGGAATAGTTTTATTTATCAAGCAATTCATTATGAAGGAGATAAAATACTCAAATGACTGATGTGAAAAAAGGACTAACAGCAGATGAAGTAGAGCAGTTAACAAATGATGGCATGGTCAATGTGTCAGTTGGAAAACAATCCAAGACCATTGGCCAGATTGTTGCGGGCAATGTATTTACATATTTTAACCTGATATTTGCTGTATTTGCTGTTCTTCTGGCTCTTGTAAGGTCATATAATAATATGACATTTCTTCCTGTAATTATTTCTAATATGTTTATTGGAATAATACAGGAGATAAGAGCTAAGAAGGTTCTTGATAAACTTACGGTGGTTAATGCACCTAAGACATCGGTTATAAGAGAGGGACAATTACATACTATAGCTTCGGAGACTCTGGTTAAGGGAGATTTGTGCGTATTTTCAGCTGGAAACCAGCTGAGTGCAGATGCAATTCTTGTTGACGGGTTTGTTCGTGTCAATGAATCATTAGTTACTGGTGAGTCTGACGAGGTTGTCAAGAATGCCGGGGATATATTACTCTCCGGCAGTTTTATTGTATCCGGAGAATGTAAGGCTGTGCTTACAAATGTCGGTCTTGATGCATATGCAGCAAAGCTTGCAATAGAAGCAAAGGCAGGACGAAAGAAACACAAAACAGATATGATGCAATCTCTTGATAAGCTTGTTAAGACAATCGGTGTCCTTATAATACCTATAGGAGCAGGACTGTTTTTACAGAGCAGATTCGCAGTCGGGGGCTCAATAAAGAGCAGTATAGATTCAATGGTAGCCTCTCTTGTCGGAATGATTCCAGAAGGACTGTATCTGCTTGCAAGTGTTGCACTGGTTGTCAGCGTTATGAGACTTGGAAAGAAAAATGTTATTGTACATGAGATGAACTGTGTAGAAACACTGGCGAGAGTTAATGTGTTGTGTGTTGATAAAACTGGAACAATAACCAGACCAGATATGTCAGTTACTCATGTTGAGATATTGGATTACACAGATGTTTATGGAAAGCATACTGATTACCATGAAACAGAGAGAATTATAAAAAATGTAGTGGCGGCAATCAGCTCTGACAATGCAACAATGGAAGCAATACATTCGTATTATGGAATTGAAGAGGAATGTGAATGTGACCAGGTATTTCCATTTTCTTCTCAGAATAAATACAGTGGTGCAAGATATGGGAAAGATGTATATCTGTTAGGAGCACCTGAATATCTGCTTCTTGATTCATATCCGGATTATAGGAATATTATTGATAAGTATTCATGCAATGGAGAGAGAATTGTCGTGTTTGGGCTGGCAAATGAGCAGATAACAGGAGAGGCCGTCACAAAGGCGATAACTCCTATGGCTTTTATAATCCTTGAGAATGAGATAAGAGAAACTGCAAAAGAAACATTTGAATATTTTAAAAAGCAGGGGGTCGCAATCAAAGTTATATCTGGAGATAATCCGCTGACTGCATCAAAGGTTGCAATACGGGCAGGGATAGATGATGCCACACATTACATAGATGCGACGACGCTTAAGACAGATAAGGATATAGCATATGCAGTTCAGAAATATACTGTTTTTGGAAGGGTTATTCCGGAACAGAAGAAAAAGATTATAGAAGCATTTAAGATGGCAGGCAATGTTGTGGCGATGACAGGTGACGGAGTTAATGACGTACTTGCATTAAAATGTGCTGACTGCAGTGTTGCAATGGCATCAGGAAGTGAGGCTGCCAGCAATGCGGCACAGATAGTTCTTCTGGACTCAGATTTTTCAAAGATGCCTGATGTTGTTGGAGAAGGAAGAAGAGTGGTCAATAATATTAAGCGTTCAGCATCACTGTTTCTTGCTAAAAATATATTCTCAATGCTTCTTACGATATTCACACTTATATCGGTTAATCTGTACCCCTTATATCCGACACAGTTATCATTCTTAGGAATATTTACGATAGGTGTACCGGCTTTCTTTCTGGCATTACAGCCTAATAAGAGTCTTATAAAGGGTGATTTCCTGCTTAATGTAGTACTAAAGGCGTTGCCTACAGGCCTGACCGATTTTATTGTAGTTACAATTATAACAATATATGGCAATTGCACAGGCACACCGCATGAGCAGACGGCGACTGCAGCAACACTTGTGCTTCTTACGGTGGGTATGGCAGCACTGGTAAGAGTATGTAAGCCATTCGATATAATAAGAGTATGTGTATGCGTTGCAATGGCATGCGGAATTGTATTTTCAATGATATTTTTACGCTCATTGTTTGCAATGGTTGTATTAAAGGGATTGGCACTTAATCTTACTGTTATTATGATGGTTCTGTCGCTGCCTCTGTACAGATATGTATGCAGGATGACGGCATGGCTGATAGATTTCCTTGAGAACCATAACCGTCATTTCAGACACCTGCTTAAAGGTTAATATATTAAAAATGTATTACTGCTTATTTAGAGCTTTTTCAGAGAATTCAGTTGTTACAAGGCTGCTGTAAGGAACTTGAGATTTAAGCTCGCCAGCCTGTGTAAGAATGTCCTGTAAAAGATTAAAACTGTCTTCGGTGAATACAGTGGAGGTTTTCCATGTATCCTGTGATTTATATCTTTCAACAATTGCGGTTATTGTTGCAATATCGGTTTCTTTAAACTGAGGTGCAATGATGGCCGCAATTTCTGCTGATGAATGTGTATTGACATAATCAAGCCCCTTTTGTGTAGCGTTAGTGAATTTCTGGATTATATCAGGATTCTTCTGGATATAGCTTTTCTTTGCACAATATGCTGTGTAAGGAACATATCCGCTTTCTACACCGAGTGAGGCGATAACGTGGCCTTCACCCTGCTGTTCAAGTAAAGTTGCAGAAGGCTCGAATTCAACTGTGTAATCGCCTATTCCAGATGTAAATGCGGCAGATGTTGAACCAAAATCAACATTTTGAAGGATTTCAAGGTCTGTTTCAGGGTCAATATTATTCTTCTTCAGAATATATTCAAACAGCATCTGAGGCATACCGCCGGCTCTGCCGCCGATAACAGTTCTTTGTTTAAGTTCAGACCAGTCAAAATTATCGTTGGCTTCCCTTCCGACAAGGAAATTGCCGGCACGCTGTGTAAGTCCGGCAAAGTTGACAGCATAGTCATCAGAGCCTTCAGCATATACATAGATTGATGATTCAGAACCCATGAATCCAATATCTGCATCACCGGATATTAAGGCTGTCATTACCTTGTCAGCACCAAAACCGTTAGTTACGGTAAGTTCAAGCCCTTCGTCGGCAAAATATCCATTTTCAATGGCAACATATTGCGGAGCGTAGAATATCGAATGTGTTACTTCACACAGTGTAATTTTTTTAACAGAATTGTCAGTTTTATCTTTGTTACAGGCTGTCATTGGAAATGTTGTGACCAGTATGATGGTCATAATGATAAATAATGATATATATTTGCTTAAATTCTTCAATGAAATTCTCCGTTGTAGCTGCTTTTATTGTTATAGTATTATTTTTCAGTATTTTTGTTCCACAAAAGTAATAAAAAGATTGTCATTTAATGAGAAATTATGGTATTATAATAGAAAATTACAGCTTGGATAATTTAATATCTGTATATGGAGACGCTTATATTTGGAAAGGATAGAACAACAGCTAAAGCTGCGTCAGATAATGATTTGAATACATTGCTTGATGTATTTGGTGTATATAGTAATAAGATAGAAGAGTTCAAGAGCTATATGAGAACAATTGGTTATACTGATGAAACTGAAAAAGTGACTTTCAGAAAGTAATTAAAGTAAAGGGTCTCCTATGGTGAAACATAGGAGACCCTTTACTTTAATTTCATGCTTCTGGTTATTTATTTTGGTTTAAAGAAAAATAAGCGTAAAAACCACTTCCGCGGCTCCGCATAGTAACATGACAAGAATAGGATTTAACTTTACTTTGCGGAGCAGGAAGACGGCAACAATAAAGTATGCAATCATACGAAAGGAAATATTAGATATTGTAAGGGCTATGGTTCCGCTTAAAAAGAATGCAGAGATTATAATGGTTAATCCTGCCTTTGCAATCATAGAAACTACAGCAGGACGCAAGGAACTTAGAGTGCCTTGAAGCAGTGCCATATTCTTATATTTTCCGTAGATGAAAGCAAGCAATGTTACAAATATACAAGAAGGCAGGATGCATCCAATAGTAGCGACAATAGCACCAAGAGGACCTGCAACCTGAGTGCCAACAAAGGTTGCGGCATTGACTGCAATGGGACCAGGTGTCATCTCGGCGATGGTGACAAGATTTGCGAATGTATCCATAGTCAGCCAGTTATGGAGGGTTATGACCTGTTCCTGAATCATTGGCATTGCAGCATATCCTCCTCCAAAACTAAAAGCACCGATTTGAAAAAAGCTTAAAAATAATTGTAAGTAAATCATGCATGCGCCTCCTTTTTCTTTTCATGAATTAGAGTTCGTACAAATCCCAATATTCCCACAGAAAGAATAATGAATATGACATTAACATCAAGGAAATAGCTGGCGCAAAAGCTGATAATCATAATGATAATATTCATCAAGTCTTTTGTTTTCACAACATTTTTTCCCATATCATAGACAACGGATGCTATGACTGCACCAACACCAGCCTTCATACCAGAAAGTAACGCGGCAATTATCTTATTGGTCGCAAATAATGTGTAAAATACAGATATAATGGATATGATGACCATTGGTGGGATAATTGCACCGAAAACAGATACAAGTACGCCAGGGATGCCGGCAATTTTATAGCCCACAACAATAGCACCATTGACAGCGATGGCACCAGGGGAGGACTGTGCGATAGCAACCAAATCCAGTATTTCTTCCTCATCAATCCAATGATAATGGTCTACAAATTTATCCTTTAATAAGGATACGATGACGTAGCCGCCACCAAATGTAAATGTGCTTAGATATAGCGTTGCCAGAAATAATGTCATAAGCACATGCTTCTTTTTATCTTTTTGTTTTTGCAGCATAGTGAATGGTCCTTTCTTTTGAACTTTTGTTATACTCCTCAAAGCTTTTTTATTTACAATAACCTCTAAAATAGAATAATCCGTCTTGACATATAAATCAAATAGTATAATTATATAATTACATATAACAAAAACATTATGTATAAGGATTAAAATCATAATAAAAAATTTCAAGAGGTTAAAGAATAATGGGATTAAGGCAGTTGCGTATATTTACAGAAGTCTATCAGGAAAAAAGCATAACGAAAGCAGCGGATAAGCTGCATATTGTACAACCCAGTGTCAGTCTTGCTATTAAAGAATTAGAAGAGGAATATGGGATTAAACTATTCGATCGAATAGGACGAGGAATCTTTGTTACTGAGACAGGAGAAACATTTTATGAATATGCCTCACATATTATTTCATTATATGATGAGATGGAGAATAAGATGAAGTCTCCTAGTGCACCCTTTCAAATCAATATGGGCTCCAGTATTACCATAGGTTGTTTTATTGTTCCTCATATTGTTGCGCGTTTTCGTGATATTTATAAGAATGGTGAGATTAATGTACGAATTCAAAATTCTAAACAAATTGTTCAGGGCATTATGAGAAATGAGATAGATATTGGAGTTGTGGAAGACAGAGTGGAAGATGATAAATTGATTTCTATTCCGTTTTTAAAAGATCAGTTACTCTTTGTATGCAATAACAGCCACCAACTAACAAAGAAAAATAAAATTGAACTGGAGGATATAGCAAGGCAACCATTATTTATGAGAGAGCCGGGAAGCGCCAGCCGTGAGATAGCAGATGGTTTATTTAAAGCAAATCAAATTAAAACAAATATCGCATGGGAGAGCGTAAGTAATCAATCTATTATTCATGCATTAAAGGAAAATGAAGGGATTACAGTGATTTCTCATAAGCTTGTGGAAAAAGAGATTGCAGAAGGAAGCTTATATGTGCTACCGTTATATCCAGAAGAATTTAAAAGAGATTTTATATTAATATATCATAGAAATAAGTATCTGACGCCAGCTATAAAGAGCTTGATTGGTCTGATTTGTGAAGAAAAGAAAGGAAAGCAGATCTATTAAAACAGATTTTTAAAATTTATAGGAGAAGAATTATGCCACCAATCAGTGTATTGATAAAACCCGCATCTGGAATGTGTAACATGTCTTGTGAATACTGCTTTTATTATGACGAGACAAAGAAGAGAGAACAGGAGTCCTTTGGTTTTATGTCAGAGGAGACCTTGAAAAATGTAATTAGAAAGACAATGCTTCGTGCAGAAGGAAGAATAACCTATGCATTTCAGGGGGGAGAGCCTACATTACGTGGAATTGAGTTCTTTCGCAAGGCAGTGGAGCTTCAAAAAAAATATAATAAAAATGATATAAGTGTGACGAATGCTTTGCAGACAAATGGATTGTTACTAGATGAGGAATGGTGTCAGTTTTTTAAGGAGAATCATTTTTTGGTTGGTGTGTCAATTGATGGAACAAAAGAAATTCATGATAAATTAAGACACAACAAAACAAAAGGAGGCACATTTGAAAAAATAGAGAAGGGTATTGAACTGTTAGAACATTATGAAGTGGAATATAATATTCTGACTGTGGTCAGCCATGATGTGGCTTGCAATATTGAGAAAATTTATCGATTTTACAAAGAAAAGAGCTGGAATTATCAGCAGTATATTGCCTGTTTAGATCCATTAGGAGAGAAACGGGGGGAAAATGAATATTCACTCAAACCGCAAGAATATGGTGTGTTTTTAACAAAGCTGTTTGACTTGTGGTATGAGGATTATCTAAAAGGTCAGCAGCCATATATTAGGCAGTTTGAGAACTATGCAGGAATAATAATGGGATATGCGCCTGAAGCCTGTGACCAGCGTGGAATCTGTTCTATACAGAACGTGGTGGAGGCAGATGGAAGCGTCTATCCGTGCGATTTTTATATGCTGGATGAGTATAAGCTTGGTAACTTTAATGAAGATCGACTAGAAGATATTCATAATCGTGCCGTGGAGACGGATTATATTTCTCGGTCAAAGAAGAATGACAGGGAGTGTCAGGAATGTAGGTACTATAAAGTATGCCGTGGAGGGTGTTTTAGAAACAGAGATTATCAGGAGAAGTTAGATGCTTATCGAAATTATTTCTGTCAGGGATATCAGTATTTTTTTGATCATTGTTTAACACGATTAGAAAAAATGTGTTATACGATCCGGTAATGGAACTCAGAAAAAGAGAGAGTTCGAAGATAACTTGAAGTAGTTATCTCAGCTTTTTCCACTTATTAGGGGACATGCCCTTAATTTTTGAAAATGCATGACAAAATTGAGAAGAACTTTTATAGCCTACGGCTTCTGCAATATCTGCAATGGACTTATCGGAATGCAGATATACACAGGCTCTCTTAATGCGGAGTTGGTGTACAAGAGCAGAGTATGAGCTATGAAAGTTCTTTTTGATTGTTCGGGAAAGATATTCATAGGAGATATGGCAGTTCAAGGCACAGTTTCGCATAGAAATATCTTCGGATAGATGAGAAAGTATATATGAATAACATTTTCTTGCAATGGGTTCATAGTTCTTCAAATTATGTTCGTGAACGGCATTACAGTAGAAATTCAGTAGATTATTTCGAATATTGTTAATAGTATATTCATCTGTGGCAGATTCGATTTTTTCAGCAAAGGCAGCACTAATTGTGCGCACGTAGACAAGAGGTGCACCACCTTCTTCAGCAGCACGACAAGCCAGGGTATTCATGGTCATGGTCAGATTTTTTATCTTGCGAAGTTGGCTGCCTACTTCATAATGACTTATGTTTGAAAAAAGAGAAACATTCTTATACGGCTCAAGAGCAGTCTGGTCACCTGCTGTGATTGCCTCGGTAATAGTATAGGAGATGAGAGCGTGTCTTATAATTTCTTCATCATCGCTATAGGCAATAATGGCTTCTGTGCTGGACAGGAAATCTATATCTATATTTGGTTGACTTGGTTTTGAGATTTTTGAATGATTTTGTTCCATATGTTACAGCTCCTTGGTCTTATAGAAGTACTATCTGCATTTATAATATCAAAAATAGAATACTAATGTCAAATACAGACAATTATATGTTTTAATTTTTGATAAAATGTGAATTGCTAAGAAGAACAATTATTTTCATAACGTGACAATTCAGAACTCAATTTGCAGAGCGCTGAAC
>ERZ1035025.133-NODE-133-length-54119-cov-46.539842_pt1 | contig 54119 bp, 47 predicted proteins | sample MGYA00520619_ERZ1035025 | MGnify/ENA primary metagenome ERZ1035025 (study PRJEB33766, sample SAMN09781742) | gut metagenome | biome: gut microbiome | host: Homo sapiens | place: Madagascar | study: EMG produced TPA metagenomics assembly of the PRJNA485056 data...
CAATGTTTTTGATGAAAACAATAAAAAATTAAAAACAAAAATAATTTATTCTACAAATGGCGACAAAAAAACCATCACGCCGTGGATTACAAAATTCAAAGCATTGGGGGATGCTCTGGCATATTCTGGAAATAATGCGCCCGATTTTCAAAATAATCGTTTTTTGAAAATTGCTGCGTCTCAACATTTTTTACCAAATGGTTCTTTAAATAATGCCACAAAATACAAAATAACACCGACAAATTTATTGCCTATTTTTATTTATTTTTCTGTGCGTTATGTGGTAAAGGCAACGTGGATAAATGACCGTGACCAATTTTTATTCCCTAATAAAAAATGGGAAAAAGACAAAGAATTTCAACATAATTGTTTTGTTTATGCTTTATTCCACGGGCAAAATAAAATCTCAAACAAAGAAGGCACCAATCATTTTATTCCATTTACAGAAAAAGAATTAAATATTAAAGAAGCTTTTGAATCCCATTTTTTATTGGATTTTATGGCGGGGAAAATCAAATCCACTGAAAAGGATATTTTGGGAGAAAATAAAGAATCTTTTATTCCAACAAAACCTATGGAATTTTCTATTGAGGCGCAAAATGTTTTGAATGCGGCAAAAGCGCTTTATATTTATTACCACCAAATGGCTGGCGATGTTGGCACGGCGTGGAAAATAAATGACAAAACAGAATATTTACCCAATGCCGCTTTATATGATATTAAAGAATTTTTCCAAGGGCGCAATGAAAAAGGCAGAATGAATTCAAAATCGGAAGATTTAAAATATACAGAATTATTAAATGATTTAAAAAATACGCAAAAAATATTGGCGCAAAAAATAGAACCCAAAATTTATGAATATGAGTTTTTATTAGAATAATCCACGGTCAACCAAATATTTTTTTGAAAAAAACAATCGGTTCACCGTGGAAAACTTTAATCAATACCGCACCGCTCCTGATTTTGGCGGTATTGGTGCGGGTTTGCCCGAGCGGCGGCGGGAATCCAGTGGCAAACCTTGGTTTTCATCGTCAGGTTTTAAAGGCAAGCCGTCTTGGTTTTTTGAATTGTTAAGTGGTAAGTTGTTGTTTTTATCTGTTCGTTTGATTTGCACTTGTTGTTTTTCGGGTGCGCTTTTTTGGGCGCTGATTTCCAACATTTCAATTCTTTGCGCAAAACCCGCTTCAAAATCGCGTTCAATAATGGCTTTGCGCTCGCCTGCAATTCTGCGGTTAATTGCCGCGGTGTCGTGCCCGCGCATAATCAACTCGGCACGCATTTTCAAAAGTTTGTCCAAAGTGGCGCTTGATGCCATTGAGCGTTTCATTTTTGTCCAATAAGATTTTGGGCGCGCCAAAATGTCTGCCAACTCTTCGGGCGTGGCAATCAAGCGCGCCAAATCCACGCGGTCGCGCCGCATTGCCCAATCTACGGCTGATTCGCCACGGTCGTTGCGCACGTTAATTGAAGCGCCGTTTTGCATCAATTTTTCAATCATATCGGCTTTGCCTTCATAGACTGCCATCATCAAAGGGCTAGAACCGTTGCTGGACAAAGCATTCACATCTGCGCCTTGCGCCAACAAAGCATCCACAATTGCCGTTTGTCCGCTGAACACGGCGTAATGCAAAGGCGACCACGAATAAGGCGCCACGTTAATGTTGGCGCCGTTTTCAATTAAAAAATCCATCGCCTTTTTTTGACCGCGCCACGCCGCCAAGGTCAAGGGCGTTTCTTTGTGGCGGTTTAAAAGGTTGACATCCGCGCCGCGTTCCAAATAAAGCTTTATCAGCGGAATATTCCCTTCCCACGCGGCAATGTGCAAACCTGTGCCAATGCGCGAACCTTCAAAATCAAGAGGTAATCCATCGTTTAGCCATTTTTCGGCTTGTTTGATATCGCCCAATTCCATGGTGTTGGCAAATGCCGCAGGGCTTGGGGAGGGCGATTCTTGGGCAAAAACCATCCCACACAGGCAGATAAAAAGCGTAAACTGAATGATTTTGAATGACATCGCTATGGCTTACGTGGTTGCAAAAAATAATCATTTGGCAATTTTTTTGGCGTTATCCATGATTTTGCACGCCATTTTGGTGTTTTTGCCGCACCAAAGCCGTCATTTTAAACCCAAAAAACGCGCCTTGGCAGCGCAAATTGTTATTCAAGCTTTGCCTGCAATGCCGAATGTGGAATGGATTGTGCCTGAAACAGAATCGCCAAAACCACAAAAAAAGTCTGAAAAATCAAAAAAAAAGGAAGAATCCGCAACCAAAAATTCTTTAATTAAAAAAACGTGGAAAGAAGCGATTGTTGAAAAAATAGAAGCGCAAAAAAATGCAGGCTTGTTTTACCCCAAAGACGCGATTTTGCAAGGCTTGGAAGGCGTGGCGGAGGTGATGATTTTTTTAGATTCGGACGGCAAGGTTTTGGCAGCGCGCTTGGAAGCCACCAGCGGTTATGCGATTTTGGATGAAGCGGCGTTAAAACTTGCAAGGGCGCTTAAAACCTTGCCGCGCGGCGCGCCTACGGAAATTGTGTTGCCCATTGTTTTTCGCTTGGAATAAAAATGCGTGGATTTACTTTAATAGAATTAACCATTGCCTTGGTGATTATTGCCTTGGTTTTGGGTGGTGGCGCTTTGGCGCTTTCAGGCAAAAATCATCATCAACGCGAGCGCGAGACAAAAGCGCAACTGTTGATTATTAAAGAAGCGCTTTACGGCTACGCCATCACAAACGGGCGCTTGCCTTGTCCAGCTGTGCTTATTGACAATTCGGGCGAAGAAAATTGCGCCCACAATTTTGGCATTATTCCTTATGCCACTTTGGGTGTGGCGGGGTTTGATTTTTGGGGCGCGCCGATTCGCTATTATGTTCATCCTGCTTTTTGCGCGCCAATTACGGATGATTCGCTTGCTGCATTCACGCTTTTAACTGGCGGCAATAAAGATGATGCTGTGCGCAAAACCTTGCCGGATATTTATGAGACTCGAGGTGGCAACAAAATTGCCGTGGGCGCGGCGGCAGTGCTTTGGAGCACGGGCAAAAATGGCGAAAATGCGGCCAATGCGGATGAGGCAGAAAACGCCGCCCAAACGCTCAACTTCATTGCCCGCCCAACGGATAACGAATTTGACGATATTGTGGAATGGATATCTCCCTTTGTTTTGAAATCCAAAATGCTCACCGCACAACGCCTGCCGTGATTTTCCACGGTGAACCTTATATTTTTTTGAATTTAAATTTTCCTTTTTTGTATTCACCCAAAATAGGGTTGCTTTTAAACAAGCTTTGGTAGGTTTTGGCGGTGTAGTTTTTCAATGGCGCTTTTTGATTTAAAGCTGGGCAAATTTTGTTCATATCCAAAAAACCAGCAGAATCCATTTCACTGGTTTTATTGTTAAAAACTTCTTCCAAAATTTTGCGCAATTCCAAAACTTGTGCGGGTTTTAATTTGTGTAAAGGCGGTTGAGATTGCTCATTTTGTTGGGAGAGCGCTGATTTTTGTGTTGTTGTGTTTTTTGCCGCAGGTGCGGTTTTTTGTGGTGCAGGTTTGTTGTTGGATTGTATTGCCGTTGTTGCGGTTGCCGTTTGCGTTTTTACTCTAAAAGCATCATTTTCTATTTTGCCCAATGATGGATTATTTTTAAAAAGTTCTCGCCAGCTGATAAAACCAAAATCCTTGGCAGAAAGTTGTTTTTGGATTTTTAAATCCGAGCCTAGTGCTTGAAATTTGTAAAAACCTTGTTCATCCAATTTATCTTTATTGGCATTAAAAAGTTCAAGCAAGGCTTTTTTAATTTGTCGCCATTGTGGGTTGGGAAGTTTGAGTTCATTTTTTTCGGGCTCAACATCGGCAGTTTTTAGCGTTGGCGCAGGTTTGGCTTGTGGTGTTTCTTCTTTTTGCAACTTGGGCCAAACCACAAAATCACTGTAACTCTCCCTGGTGCGTGGGGTTGTTTTTTCTTCGCCAAAACCAATGACTTTGAGCCCTGCGGATTTAATTTCCAAAGCCAGCGCAGTAAAATCCGAATCACTTGAAACAATGGCAAAAACATTGACCGTGTTTTTTGCCAAAACCTTCATCGCTTGGATAATCAAGGCAATATCGCTGGAATTTTTGCCTTTAATAGATGGCACATGAAATGTTTGAATGCTGTTTTTTTGTGCGTATTCAGCCCAATCGCGCCGATTGGCAAAATCACCAAAGGCTTGTTGAATTAAAATCTCCCCGTTTTTTTCTAATTCATTGACCACAAAAGGAGCACAACGGGCATTTAAATTATCCGAATCAAAAAAAACAGCGATTTTGTTCATTGAAAAAGTTTGAATTTAAAAAGATTTTCCACGGTCAACGCCAATTTTTTTTCAAAAAAAATCTTTGTTGACCGTGGATTTTTTTGTTTTTTATTTTTTTGATTAAAAAAATAAAAAACTTGAAAACCTAACCGTCTTTGGTGATTTGTTCCACCAACTCTTGCAAAACGCGGTCGGCATCGGGAATGGGAATTTGGCACGTGCCCGCAGAATCGTGCCCGCCGCCGCCGTATTTGAGCATCAACTGCCCGATGTTTGTTTTGCTGCTTCTATCAATAATGGATTTGCCTGTGGCAAAAACCACATTTTGATTTTTCAAACCACGCATCGCGTGAATGGAAATGTTGCATTGCGGAAACATGGCGTAAATCAAAAAACGATTGGTGGCATACATCACCTCTTCTTTGCGCAAATCCAATACCACCAAATTTTTGTATTGTTTGGTGCAACGCAACATTTGCGCAATGGCTTCTTGTTCTTGGGTTTTGTAGGTTTCTACGCGTTCTTTCACATCGGGCAATGCCAAAATTTCGTTGATGGGCATTTTGGCGCAGATGTCAATTAAAGCCATCATCAACGTGTAATTGGAAATGCGAAAATGATGAAAACGCCCCAAGCCAGTTCGTGAATCCATAATAAAACTCAACAACGCCCAGCCGGTGGGGTTGAGAATTTCATCAATGGTAAATTGTGCGGCATCGGCTTTGTCTACGGCTTCCATCAATTCGTCTGAGACGTGTGGAAAAGTTTTTTTGCCGCCGTAATAGTTATAAACCACGCGGGCAGCAGACGGCGCGTGACCGTCAATAATGAGATTTTTATGCTCGCCCGGGTTTCTAACCAGTTCAGAAGAGTGGTGGTCAAAAACCAAATGCGCACTGGCAACATAAGGCAAATTGGTGGTGATATCGCGATTGGTGATTTCAATTTTGCCGTCTTGCATATCCTTGGGATGCACGAATTTGATTTCGTCAATAATCCCAAGTTCTTTTAATAGCATGGCGCAAACCAAGCCATCAAAGTCGGAGCGGGTGACCAAGCGGTATTTTTCGTCAGACATAATCAGTTTTCCCAAAAATTTTTTCTATTTTAAAACAAAAGCGCCAAACTGCCTCGAATGGTAATGACGTTAACCAAATCAATAAAAAATGCGCCAACCAATGGCACCACAATAAATGCCGTGTGGCTGGGGCCATAATGCGCGGTAACGGTTTGCATATTGACCATTGCCGTGGGCGTTGCGCCCAAACCAAAACCACAATGCCCGGCTGCCAAAACCGCGGCATCGTAATCTTTGCCGCAAAAACGAAAGGTTACAAAAATGGCATAAAGCGCCATCATCACGGCTTGTGAAGACAAAATCACCAACATTGGCAAAGCCAAGGCAACCAATTCCCACAAATTGATGGTCATCATTGAAAATGCCAAAAACAGCGCCAATGAAACATTGCCAATGACGGAAACTTCGCGGTCAAAAACTTTGTGAATGCCGGTGGCTGCCAACAAATTGCGCAAAATCACGGCAACAAACAAACAATAAACAAAAGTTGGCAAATTAAACCCAGCAAAATGGGCGCGTTCATAAGTTTTTAACAAATTGCCCACCAACAAACAAATGGCAATTAAAGCCAAACTTTCTATAAAACTTTGTGCGGTGATTTTGCGCTCTTTTTCGGGATTTTCTAAACCAACGGGCACATCCCACTCGTTGTGCGTGCCGGGCGTTTTCAAATTGTGTTTGCGGATTAAATAACGCGCAACCGGCCCGCCAATAATGCCGCCCATCACCAAACCAAAAGTGGCGCAAGCCATTGCCACCTCCGTTGCCGGGGCAAAGTTATACGGTGTTGTTTTGAAAATATCCGCCCAAGCGCCGCCGGTGCCGTGCCCGCCGGTCATTGTGATGGAGCCGCCTAATAAACCAATTACTGGATTGACATCCATCAAATAAGCAACCGATACGCCAACCAAGTTTTGTAATGCCAACAAAATACACACAAAAAACAAGAAAATTGCCAACAAGCGCCCGCCTTTTTTAAGGCTTGCAAAGTCGGCGCACAAACCCACCGAAGTGAAAAACGCCAACATCAGAGGGTCTTTCATTGAAGAATCAAATTTAAATTCAATGTTTAAAAATTTGTAAATAAATAAAAACGCAATGGCGGCAACCAAACCGCCCACAACGGGTTCGGGAATGTTGTAATCGCGCAAAAATTTCACATGCGAGATGATCAAGCGCCCCAAAATCAAAACGCCGACCATAAAAACAAAAGTGGGGTAAAAATCAAAATTGATAACGTGCATTCTTGTTCCTTTTTTTCTAACGTGGTGGCGCGGGCGGCGTTAAAGGCGCGGGCGCGGGTTTTGCCATTGGTGCGGGTGGCGTTGAGACGTGGCGCGGCGTGGTGTAGACGGGCGGCACATCCACACGATGACGCGGCACGGTATCCACGCAGGCGGCAAGTGTTGCACTAGCAAATAAAATCAACAATTTATCCATCGCATTCATCGCTTTTGTCCTAAAACGCCTTATTTTAAAAAAAATTTGCGTTTACCGTGGAAAAAATCCACGGTGAACCCGTGATTTTTTTAAAAAACAAGATTTTTCAAAGGATGCGTTTGTAGCGTTTGCACAATTTGGGTTTTGAAGTTTGGCAAAGCTTGTTGGGCTTGGCGCGCGCCCAATTTCGATTCAAATTCCGCAAAAAAACAAGCGCCAGAGCCGGTCATTTTGGCATTGGGTGCAACGTGTTGAAAATCGCTTAAAACTTGTTGCAATTCGGGGAATAAATGCAAAGCAACGGGTTCTAGGTCGTTTTGGGTTTCAACGCTTTGCCAAGAATCGGCGGCTATTTTTGGGGTGTTGCGTTTTAATAATGGGTCATTAAAAATCAAAGGTGTTGGGCAAGAAACATTAGGGGTTAGCAGCAAATAAAAAGTGTTTGGCAGCTGAACTTTTTGCAATTTTTCGCCCACGCCTTCGGCAAAGGCGGCTTCGCCAAAAATGAAAAACGGCACGTCCGCACCTAGTGTGATGGCAATTTTCATCAATTCTTCGCGCGAGAGTTTTGTTTGCCAAAGAAAATTCAACGCCATCAAAACCGTTGCCGCATCAGACGAGCCGCCGCCCAAGCCGCCGCCTTGTGGCAGATTTTTTTCTAAAAAAATCGCCGCGCCTTTTTTATAACCCGTGGCGGTTTTTAAAGCCTGCGCTGCTTTAAAGCAAAGGTTGTCGCAATCTGCCACGCCGGCGATTTTGTTTTTTAAAACAATTTCGTTTGATTTTTCAAATCGCAAAAAATCGCCATAATCAATCAAGCGCAATACCGTTTGCAGTTGGTGATAACCGTTTGACAAGCGCCCCACCACATGCAAAAAAAGGTTGAGTTTGGCAGGGGCAAAAAATAGTGAGTTCCAAGAAAATTCGGCAGACATTGGCGTTTTTCCACGGTAGACCAAAATTTTTTTTGGTTGACCGTGGATTTTTATCAAATTTTTTATCAAATAAAGCGGAAAGCAAGAATTGCCATCACGGTTGGTAATGTTGCCGCCAAGAATAAGAAAAGTGGGCTGACATAACCATTCTTAAAAAAGGATTTTAAAAGCGCCATTCCAGCGGGATTGGGCGCATTGGCAATCACCGTTAAACCGCCACCTGTCACCGCACCTGAAACCACGGCGTATTTGAATTCGTCTGAAATGCCTTCAACAAGCGAGGCAAGATAAGTCAACGCCGCATTGTCGGTGATGGCGGTAAGCGCCGTTGCCAAATAATACAATGGCGCCGGCTCCAAACCTTTTAAAGTGGGTTGCAACCACCATTGTTGCAAACCGCCCAAAGTAACCAAACCCGCCAAGAAAAACGCCACCATAAAGGCTTCACGCAAAATTAACGCATTTTGATGCACTTTGTAAGCATGGGCAAAACCCAAAAAGAAAACAAACAAACCCAAAAAAACAACACTATGATGCGCAAAGAAGACGACCAAACTTAAAAAAACCAAATGAACAGCGCGCACCCAAATGGGCGAATATTCTGGCGTGGCATCGGGCGCGGTGGATGGGATTTTTTCTAAAATCTCGCGGCGGAATAAAAGTGTTACAACCAAAGCGTTCACAAAAACCGCCAAGGCGCTGCGCCAACCAAAATGAACCAACATATACCACGTGCTCCAATCCCATTTGTGCGCCACCATCAAAACAGGCGGCGCGGCAAAGTTGGTGAGCGTGCCGCCGATGGAAACATTCACAAACAAAACGCCCATCGTGGCATACATCAGCTTGGCAGAAAGATTGTGTTTGTAATAACGCTGGCTCAACAAAATGGCGGCAAGCGTCATTGCCGCAGGTTCGGTGATAAAAGAGCCTAATAATGGAATGAGCGACAAACTCAAAAAATAAGTTGAAAGAACGGGCGAAATAGGCAAAATTTTGCTCAAAAAACGAACAAACGCATTCACCGTTTCCAAAATCGGGCGGCTCGCGGCAATCACCATAATCACAAAAACAAATAAGGGTTCGGTGAAGTTGCGGCTTTCCAAATAAGAGATGCTCGAATCAAGCCCTGAAATGATGATGATAAAAAGCAACAACACCAACGCCCAAAAGCCAAACACAACTTCCACTTCGGAGAGCAAGTGGAATAAGCCTTTGTGGCGCGGGAATTTGTCTGCCAGCTTGCCTACAAATCCAGCGGTAAAGGTGTGTAAAATTGCTATGGCAAAGATGATGATGGCTACAATTTCAACGGTGTGCGACATCGTGCTTCTCCCTTTTTTAGTTTGGCATAGTAAAACTTTTTGAAATGATTGTGCGTTTTTTGATGATTCTCTTGGCAATTTTTATTGCCGCAAGCCTTTTTTTCTACGTTTTAACAGGGCGTGAAAAATTTTTAAACCGCGCATGGCACTTGATTGGCGTGGGTTTTGTGTTTTTTTTGATGATTTGGTTTTTGCTCGGTTTGGAAAATATCACTTAAAATGCGCCTTTTTGCTTTGAAAAACGGCTATGGAACTTTTGGGCGATTTTATCTCCATCATTTTGCATTTAGACCAACATTTGGGCGCTTTGGTGGATGATTATGGTTTGTGGATTTACGCCATTTTGTTTTTAATTGTTTTTTCTGAAACAGGTTTGGTGGTTTGCCCGTTTTTGCCCGGCGATTCGCTTTTGTTCGTGGCGGGCGGTTTGGCAGCAATGGGGCAAGGCGGAATGGATATCACCACGCTGATCATCGTTTTGTTTTTGGCGGCCTTACTTGGCAACACGGTCAATTATTTTATCGGCAGACTTTTGGGACCCAAGGTTTTTTCCTTTCCCAATTCCAAATTATTCAACAAAAAAGCTTTGGAAAAAACGCATTTCTTTTATGAAAAACACGGCGGCAAAACCTTGATTATTTCGCGCTTTTTGCCGTTGTTCCGCACCTTTGCGCCTTTTGTGGCAGGCGTTGCCAAAATGAGTTTTGTGCGTTTTTGTGTTTTCAATACCACGGGCGCTTTTTTGTGGGTGATGAGCTTATGCTTGGCGGGTTTTTGGTTGTTTGACATTCCTTTTGTAAAGAAAAATCTTTCGGTTTTCATCATCGCCATTATTGTGATTTCTTTGGTGCCGATGTTGATTGCTTTTGTCAATTCCAAACGCGCCAAACGCACTTAAAAAAATGAAAAAAATTGTGATTTTAATTTCCGGGCGCGGCTCCAATATGCAAGCCTTATTGAAGGCAAATGTTGCCAACGCCAGAATTGTCGCGGTCATCAGCAACAAAGCCGATGCGGCTGGTTTAAAAATTGCTGAAAATTTTGGCATTGAAACGGCGGTTGTTTCCCAAAAAGATTTTAAAAACCGCAATGATTTCGATTGTGCTTTGGCAAAAAAAATTGCGCATTTTTCGCCCGATTTAATTGTTTTGGCGGGTTTTATGCGCATTTTGGGCAAAGATTTTGTTGCGCGTTTTGAAGGGCGCCTGATGAATATTCACCCATCGCTTTTGCCAAGTTTTACGGGCTTAAACACGCACGAGCGCGCTATTGAAGCGGGCGTGAAGATTCACGGTTGCACGGTGCATTTTGTAACGCCCGAGTTGGATTGTGGCCCCATCATTATTCAAGCCGCCGTGCCGGTGTTGGATTCTGATTCGCCCGATGCGCTTGCCGCCAGAGTTTTAAAAGAAGAACACCGCATTTTGCCGCAGGCAGTCACGTGGTTTGTGGAAAATCGTTTAAAAATCAACGGTTTGCGTGTTGAAATTGCCCACAATTCCGCAGAAAAAACGCCGGGCAGCGTTTTTCCACGGTAAACGCTACAAAATTTTCAAAAAAATAAACGGTTTACCGTGGATTTTTGCGATTTTTAACGGCTTGTGAATTGATGCAACTGCGCCATTGGGAAAGGCAGGTTGAGGTTTTTCTGCAAAACATCCAACAGCGGCATTATTTCTAATGTTAATTGTTGCAAATGCGGCAAAACGGGCGCAATTTTGCCCGCATTCAAAAGTTGCAAAGCCGCAACAAGCGATAACTGCTCAACCGTGCCGCCAGTGGTTACAACCTGATTTCCGCCAGCTTGGGCAGCCAACATCATTCGGGATGCGGTTAATTCTAATAAGGAAGATGAACTTGTTGGGTTGTCTTCGGCAATGCTGGACAAACCGATGCTAATGGTTAAAGCAATATTTTGCCCTCTAACGCTCAAACTTGCCACATTCACGGCTTTTCTAACACGTTCGGCAAAGGCGGCGCAGGCTTTTAACGGCGTGTTGGCAGAAAGCACCACATATTGCCCTGCGGCGTATTGCGCCAGTGTGTCGCCCTTGCGCATTTTGTCCGCCAAAATACGAATAAAGCGTTTGCAGATTTCTTCTGCCGCCGTATTGCCCAAGCGGGATATTAGCTCATCGTAATTGTCAAAAGCCAAAATCATCACACTCAAATCTTCGTGGTAACTGTGGGCGTGCGCCAAGGCTTGCCCAACCAAGCTTTCAAGTTGATTTTTGTGGACTTCAAAAGCAGAGTTGGTGGGTTTGCGCACCGCCGCGCTTGGCGTATTCATCATTTGCGGATTTGCACCAGCACAGGAAGATTGTTGCGCGGCGGCTTGCGGCGTTTGCGCAAACTGCAAAGATTGTTGAGCGTATTGTTGGGTTTGCATAGCGGCTTGTTGCGCAAATGGTTGCTGTTGTGGTTGTTGTTGCATGGGTTGTTGGGGTGCTTTTGCCGCGGGTGAAATCACCGCATCGGGCGGCAAAGGTTGCCCCGTTTGCAAAAGGTGGTCAACGCGCGCCAAAATTTGCGCACTGTTCAAACCTTTGGTAATGAAATCGGAAACCCCTGCTTGCAAGGCTTTTTGGCGTTCGCTATCCGTTTCTTCGCCACTAACCAAAATAAAAGGCAATTCTTTTAAGCGTTTTAATTTGGAAGCACGCATGCGTTTGACCAACTCAATGCCGTCCAACTTCGGCATTTGCAAGTCAGATATCACCGCACGCACGGAATGGTCTAAAACCAATGCTTGCCAAGCGGCTTCACCATCGCATTCTTCGCGAATGTCGTAGCTTTGTTTGAGTTGCTGCGCCAAGGTAATGCGCACCACGCGGGAGTCATCCACCAGTAAAATTCGGGGTAAATCTGCCATTTTTAATTTTCCGCTATTGTAATGACCGTTCGTCCTTTGGCTTTGCCTGCCATATATTCTTCAAAAATAGTGGGCAGTTGTTGGAAACTTGCTTTTTTCGCCATTTCTTCCAAATGCGGCGCCTGAAAATCGCTTGCCAACAATTCCCAAACTTTGTGGCGATAAGGCTCGCCCACATAACCAGAATCAATGCCCAACAAAGATACGCCGCGCAAAATAAAGGGCATCACCGTGGTATTGAATTGATGAGAAGCCGCCAAACCAATGCTGGCAATGGTGCCGCCCGGTTTCATGGAAGAGGCAATCCAACAAAGCACATCGCCGCCCAGATTATCCACCGCGCCGGCAAAGCGGGCTTTATCCAGCGGGCGAATTTTGTCCAAAGGCAAATCTTGACGGAACAAAACCTCTTTGGCACCCAAATGTTTTAAGTATTCTTCTTCGTCTTTTTTACCGGTTAAAGCCACCACGTGGTAACCGCGATTAGCCAAAATATCCACCGCCAACGAACCCACGCCGCCGGTGGCGCCATCCACAATTACTTCGCCTTTTTCTGGGGACAAACCGTTTTCTTCCATTCTTAAAATGCCAAGCGCCGCGGTAAAACCAGCGGTGCCAAGCGCCATTGAATCAAACAAAGACAAACCTTTTGGCAAAGGCACAATCCAATCAGCGGGAATGCGTGCGTATTGCGCATAACCGCCATGGTGCGCCACGCCAATATCAAAACTGGTGGCAATTACCTTATCGCCTTTTTTAAAGCGCGAATCGGCACTTTCTTCCACTTCGCCAGCCAAATCAATGCCGCCCACACACGGAAAACGGCGGATAATTTTGCCTTTGCCCGTTCCTGCCAAAGCGTCTTTAAAATTAACGCTGGAATAAATCACGCGAATAAAAACTTCGCCCGGGTCTAAATCAGTTGTGGAAAGCGTGGTAAAACCACTTTCATTTTGGCTTTGAATCAAAAATGCTTGAAATTGCGCCATGGTTTATTTCTCTGTTTAAAAAAAATTATTGATATTGTAAGGCAATTTGAAAATCCACGGTAAACTTGGAAAAAATTTGAAGTTTACCGTGGAAAATAAGAATAAGTTGACGATTTGCAATATTTCGTGTTATTTAAACAACCCTTTTCTAACTTTAATTCAAAAGAAAATGAAAAAAATACTTTTTGCGCTTATTTTATCCTTATCAGCGCCTACACTCACCACTGCTGCCGAGCAACAATCCTACCACGCTTTTGATTCGCACGAGCTTGCCTCACAAGAAGTTTTGTTGGAAGCCTTGAAATACGTTGGCGTGCGCTACAAATTCGGCGGTAGAAGTTTAAGCGGTTTGGATTGTAGCGGCTTGGTGCAGTTGGTTTTTGAAGAAAGCGTTGGCAAAGAACTTCCCCGCACTGCCCGCGCAATGAGCGATGTGGGCAAAAAAGTCAGCATCAACGATTTAAAACCCGGTGATTTGGTTTTTTTCAACACACTGCGGCGCAGTTTTTCGCATGTGGGCATTTATTTGGGCGAAGGTTATTTTTTACATTCGCCCCGCAAAGGCGCTTTTGTGCGGGTTGAAAAAATGAAAGATTATTGGATGAAACGTTTTAACGGCGCGCGCCGCATCCTTTAATTTTTGTAAACATTTCGCAAAGTTTTCTTACAACGCATTTTAAAACGGCGTTTTAAAATGCGTTTTTCTTTTTTTAAGGCAGTCGCTTATGTTTTCAAAGAAAATGCTCGCCGCAGCGGCGTTTTTCATCACCACGCAAGTTTTTGCCGAATTGCCAGATTTCACCGGCTTGGTTGAAAAAGTTGGCAAAGCCGTGGTTAATATCAGCACAACCCAAACCATTGAATCGGGCGCACCCTTGCCTTTTGGGCAGTTGGAAGGCGAAGGTCCTGCTTTTGAATTTTTTAAGCGATTCTTTCCCGAAGACATTTTTCCTGAATTGCCAAGGCAATTTCAAAATAAATCATTAGGCTCTGGTTTTATTATCAGTGCGGATGGTTATATTTTAACGAACGCCCACGTGGTGGATGAAGCCGATGAAATTACCGTGCGCTTAACCGATAAGCGTGAATTCCAAGCCAAAGTCATCGGCTCCGATAAACGCACGGATGTGGCACTCTTAAAAATTGAAGCCAAAGATTTGCCTGTTGTTAAACAAGCGGCGGCGGATCAAGTGAAAGTTGGCGAATGGGTTGTTGCCATTGGTTCGCCTTTTGGTTTTGATAATTCGGTTACCGCTGGAATTGTTTCCGCTTTGGGGCGTTCTTTGCCACAAGACAATTACGTGCCGTTCATCCAAACGGATGTGGCAATTAACCCGGGCAATTCGGGCGGTCCGCTTTTTAATATGCAAGGCGAGGTGATTGGCATCAACTCGCAAATTTATAGCCGCTCAGGCGGTTATATGGGCGTCTCTTTTGCTATTCCTATGGATGTAGCCATGGATGTGCAAGCGCAACTGCGCCAAAAAGGCAAGGTTAGCCGCGGGCGCTTGGGCGTGATGATTCAGGATTTAACCACCGAATTGGCAGAGAGTTTGGGCTTAAAAGAGGCGAGCGGCGCGTTGGTGAGTATGGTTGAGCAAAACGGTCCATCAATGAATCTCTTGCAAGCGGGCGATGTGATTGTGCAGTTCAACGGCAAAGCCATTCAAAATTCTGCCGATTTGCCGCGTTTGGTTGCGGCAAATCCGCCGAATTCGTCTGTTACGCTGGGCATTTGGCGCGAAGGCAAAATGCAAAATGTTTCCATTACATTGGGCGAAATGACGGAGTCTGAACCGCGCGGCAAGGCGCACGCAAACGCCAAAAATGTTGAGAAAAACAATCGTTTGGGTTTGTTGCTCTCGCCTTTAACGCAAACGCAAAAAGCACGCTACGGCATTAAAAATGGCTTGGTTGTGGAAGACTTGCGCGGCGCAGCTGCCGCAAGCAATTTGAAGCGCGGCGATATTATTTTGGCTTTGATTTACAAAGGCAAACAAACGCCAACAACCACCATTCCTGAGTTTGCCAAACTTGTGGATTCTTTGCCACAAGGCGACACGTTTACGCTTTTGGTGCGCCGCGGCGAGATGCAAATTTTTGTAACCTTGCGCGAACCCAAAAAGTAGCCAAAAATCCACGGTCAACAACATAAAATTTTCAAAAAAATAAAGGTTGACCGTGGAAAATCATTTGCAAAATCAAATCATTGCCGAATTTCAAGCGCAAAACTTTGCCGAAGTTTTGCGCTTGGCTGAATCGGCACTTTTAAACAACCCCCCCCCCTCGCAAATGCAAGCGTTTTTGAATAACGCTGTTGCTGTTTCAAATTTGTATTTAAACACGCCAAAACGTGCAATTCCTTATGCCTTAAAAGCAGCCGCATTAGAACCCAGCAATGCAATGATTTTAAGCAATACGGGTTTTGTTTTGGCAAAGGCGGCGCAAAGTGCGGATGATTTTCAAAAATCCTTGGATTTTTTAGAACGCGCCATTGCGCAAAAACCCGATTACGCCGCCGCTTTTGAAAATTTGTCTTACACCTATTTTCAACTGGGCAATTATTCAGCGGCAATGGATTTTGCAAAACGCGCCATCGCATTGAACCCCAAAAGTGCTTTGGCGCATTTTAATTACGCTACTGCGGCTTACAAAGCCGCTTTTGATTTTCAAGCCTATTGCGCTGGCAAAAAAGCCATTGAATTAGAACCGCAAAATGCTTATTTTTATAACGATGTGTCAATTTTTGCCCGAAGCGTTGGCAACACAGACGAAGCGATTTGGCTTGCCAACAAAGCCATTGAATTTGCGCCGAATAACCTTGAATACAATATTTCGCCATTGCTTATAAGCAATTACATTCCAACTTCTTGCGCCGTTTTAAGAAAAGAAGCCGAGCGTTTGCACCAAGTTTTTAAACGCCTTTATCCAAAAGTTTTTGAATACAAAACGCCACAAAAAAGAAAACCCAGCAAAATTGGTTTTGTTTCTGCCGATTTTGGCGCGCATGTGATTTCTTTTTATGTGGAAAGCCTTTTTCAACATTTAAAAAATGTGGAAATCTTTGCTTTTTCCAATTCTTTTTTTGAAGATGCCAAAACGCAGGATTTTAAAAAATTCTGCACAGAATTTCATATCATCGCGGGTTTGGATGATTGGCAAGCGGCGGCATTCATCCACAACAAAGGCATTGACGTGTTGGTGGATTTATCCGGATTAACAATGGGGCATCGCTTGGGCGTTTTTGCGCAGCGCCCAGCACCCGTGCAACTAACTTGGATTGGTTGGATGAACACCACAGGTTGTCCCAATATGCACTGGATTTTGTGCGATGAAACGCTTTGCCCCAAAGGCGCTGAAAATCAATTTTTTCCTGAAAAACCGTGCCGAATGCCCAAAACTTGGGCGGCGTATTTTCCGCCAAAAAATGCACCAAACGTTGTGCCGCCGCCTGTTTTAACAAATGGTTTTATCACTTTTGGCGCTTTTCAAAACCCAAACAAAGCGGGCAAATGGACTTTTGATTTGTGGGCTGGCGTGTTGCACGTGAATCCTTCGGCGCATTTTTTGTGGGTGCGCCCGCCTTTTTCTGATGCGGATTTTCGTGGAAAAATTATCAGTGAATTTACACGGCGCGGTGTTAATGCCGAGCGAATCACGCTTTTAGCCAACCGTGGAATGATGGATTATTTAAACCATATCAACAAAGTGGATATTGTTTTGGACACCACGCCAGCCACAGGCGGAGCAACGTCTTGCGAATCGCTTTATATGGGCGTGCCGATGATTACCTTGGCGGGAGAACGCATGGGCGATCGCTTATCTGCAACCTATTTAAAAAACGTGGGTTTGGCAGATTGCATTGCGGAATCGGAAGAATCTTATTTGGCAAAATCGCTTTATTTTGCGCAAAATCCACAATGGCTTGCTGAAATTCGCCACAATTTAAGAGAGACAATGCAAAAAAGCGCCTTAATGGATTACGCAGGATTTGCGCGCGATTTTCAAAATGCTTTGGATTTTATGTGGGCGGCGTTTTTAAAAAATCCGAGCAGTTAAAATCTTAAAATTGCAAAAATCCACGGTAACCCTTTTATTTTTTTGAAAAAAAATTGTTGTTGACCGTGGATTTTCATCAAACTTCGCGGAACAATTTTTTCTTATTCAAAAAAATCCAAAAAAACGTGGCAAACAAACCCAAAACACAAGAGATTGTGCCGTAAGCATAAACAAAATTTGGCCACGGCAAAGAACACAACAGCATAGAAAAAGCGCCAAACAAAAAGGCGGCAGAACCCATCAAAGCGGAAACCGTGCCGGTGTCGGTATCCAACTGATACAACATTAAAACGGTAGCAGGCGCGCGCGAAACACTGCATACAAAGCTAATCAACATCGCCAAGATTGTAAAAACAACAACATTGCTGGTGCCGATAATCAACAACAGCGCGCCCGCAAACGCCACGATAACAAAAACCCACAACAACAAAATGTAGCGCGAAAAACGGTGGAAAAATTTGATATAAGCGATGGCGCCAAGCATTGCAACAAAAGCCGTGGCGGCAAAATAAAGCCCAAAGGCTTGGGCGCTGACTTGAAAAACGCTTTGATAAATATAAGTGGAGACCGCCAAAAATGCCATAAAAGGCATTGCCATCGCGGAAAATAAAATCAGCAAAAGCAAAAAACCGCGATTTTTAAGAACGTAAGGAATGCGGGAAAGACTGCGCGTCCAAGGTCCTTCAAGCGCATTTTTTAAACTTTCCTTAACAAAAAACGCACCAACAAGCGCAACAATGCCGCTACCTGCCAAAATCCAAAAAATGCCTTGCCATGATGTGACCAATAAAATGGCACCGCCCAAAACGGGAGCAACCATCGGCGCTAATACAATAAACGTTTGCATGAAAGCGAGCATTCTTTCTACGCGATGGGTAGAAAAACTATCTTTCACAATAGACATTGCCACATTGCTCAACGCGGCACTGCCAACACCTTGTAAGGCGCGCGCGGCAATCAGCATTTCCAAATTCGGCGAAAAGCTTGCAATGATGCTTGCCACAATAAAAAATATCGCCCCGCTGTATAAAATCGGTTTTCTGCCGTAGCGGTCGCTCAAAGGTCCCCAAACCAGCATGGATAAGGCAAAGCAAATGGTAAAACCCGATAATGTGAATTGTATGGTGGAAGCTGATGCGGCAAATTCCTTGCCCATCACGGGCATTGCTGGCAAATAAAGGTCGGTTGCCAAGGGCGGAAAAGCACTCACAAAGGTTAAAAACGCCATCAACAAAATGATGGCGTGTTGTTTTTCTTGCCTATTCATCCTCTTCTTCGGATTCCACAACCTTTGCCAAGCCAACCAAGGTTTCATTTTCGTTTAAGGATATCAAGCGCACGCCTTGGGTTGAGCGCCCCATATCGCGAATTTCGTTCACGTGCGAACGGATTAAAACGCCGCCAGATGTGATGGAGATAATCTCATCATCGTCTTTCACCAGTTTTGCCGTGATAACTTTGCCATTGCGTTTGGACAATGCAATGGCTGTTACACCTTGTGTGCCGCGCGAAGTTTGCCGAAATTCTTCCAATTTGGAGCGTTTGCCGTAGCCGTTTTCTGTGGCAACCAAAACACTCACATTGGTATCATCCACAACCAAAAGCGACAACACGCTTTGTTTGTCTTTCAACTTCATTCCGCGCACACCGCGTGCGCCGCGCCCCATCGCGCGAACTTCATCTTCATTGAACCACACGGCTTTGCCCGCATCAGAGACCAACACCACGCCGTTTTCACCCGAAGTGATGGCAGCACCAATCAAATAATCGCCTTCATCCAAGCTGATGGCAATCAATGGTTGTTTGCGCGGGCGGTTAAAGTCAGAGAGCGACATTTTTTTAACCACACCAGCGCGGGTTGCTAGAAAAATATAGTGCTCCGCATCAAAATTTTTGACAGGTAAAACGGCGTTGATGCGCTCACCCGATTCCAAATACGAAAAAAGATTAACAATGGGTTTGCCGCGCGAATTGTAGCCGCCTTGTGGCGCATCAAAAACGCGCAACCAAAAGCAGCGCCCACGGTTAGAAAAGCAAAGCAAATAATCGTGCGTGTTGGCAATAAAGAGTTGGTCAATAAAATCTTCATCTTTAACGCCAGTGGCTTTTCTGCCGCGCCCACCGCGCCGCTGCGCACGGTAATCGGATAAAGGTTGGGATTTGATATACCCCGCATTGGACAATGTAACGACCATATCTTGCGGGGTGATTAAATCTTCTTCGTCAATATCGGAAGTGGAGCGCACAATTTCCGAGCGGCGTTCATCGCCAAACTGCGCGCTGATTTCTTCTAATTCCGTGGAGATAATGGCGGAGATGCGCTCGGGTTTTGCCAAAATATCCAACAAATCGGCAATGTTTTCCATCACCGTTTGGTATTCGGCAAGAATTTTTTCCTGTTCCAAACCGGTTAAGCGTTGCAAGCGCAATTCCAAAATAGCCTGCGCTTGGGCATCGCTCAAATAATAACCATCGGGTTTGGCGCCGTATTCGGGCAACAAATCTTCTGGACGGAAAGAATCTGCCGCCGCGCGGGTCAACATTTGGTCAACCAGCGGACTTTTCCACGGTCGACCCATTAAATTTTTCTTCGCATCAGAAGGTGTTGGCGCGGCTTTAATTAAAGCGATAATTTCATCCACATTAGAAAGCGCTACCGCCAAACCTTCCAAAATATGCCCGCGTTCCTTGGCTTTGCGCAGTTCAAAAACCGTGCGGCGGGTTGCCACTTCGCGCCGATGAGAGACGAAATGAAAAATCATTTCTTTTAAATTCAAAAGCGCCGGCTTGCCGTTGACCAACGCCACCATATTCATCCCGAAGCTGTCTTGCAATTTGGTGTGTTTATACAAATTGTTTAAAACCACTTCGGCGTTTTGCCCGCGTTTTAATTCAATGACCAAACGCATGCCTGATTTATCCGATTCGTCTTGGGTGCGTGCAATGCCTTCCAAGCGTTTTTCATTAACCAGCGCGTTGATTTTGATATCCAATTCTCTTTTATTGACTTGGTAAGGCAATTCATCCACAACAATGGCGAGTTTTTCACTTTTGCCGATGGTCTCCAAATGCGTTTTGGCGCGCAGAATAATTTTGCCGCGCCCAGTGCGGTAAGCATCGCGCACGCCCTCCAAACCGTAAATCAAGGCGCCCGTTGGGAAATCTGGCGCGGGGATAATTTGCATGAGCTCTTCAATGCTAATTTCAGGGTTTTTAATCAACGCCAAACAGGCATTGACCACTTCTTTTAAATTGTGCGGCGGAATGTTGGTTGCCAAACCAACCGCAATGCCGGAAGCACCATTGACCAAAAGATTAGGCAAACGCGTGGGCAAAACTTGCGGTTCAACTTCCGAGCCGTCATAGTTTGGGGAAAAATCAACGGTTTCCTTTTCTAAATCTTCTAATAACGTGTGGCCGATTTTTGCCATACGCACTTCGGTGTAACGCATGGCGGCAGGTTGGTCGCCATCCACCGAGCCGAAGTTGCCTTGCCCATCAACCAACATATAACGCATGGAAAAATACTGCGCCAAGCGCACAATGGTGTTGTAAACTGCCAAATCGCCGTGTGGGTGGTATTTACCAATAACATCCCCTACAATGCGGGCGGATTTTTTGTAAGCTTTGTTCCAATCGTTGCCAAGTTCATGCATGGCGTAAAGCACGCGGCGATGCACCGGTTTTAAGCCATCGCGAACATCCGGGAGTGCGCGCCCCACAATCACGCTCATTGCGTAATCCAAATAGGAACGGCGCATTTCATCTTCTAGGCTGATATTGATGGTTTCTTTGGCAAATAAAGGCAGTTGTTGATTTTCCATTTTTTTGCAAATTCTTTAAAAACGTGGCATTTTAGCACGCATTCCAGTTGCCTACCTTGTTGCGCAAAAAACACAGTGTTGCAAAAAAACAAAGGCAAAGGCATTTGCGCCGACCTTAACAATGTGGCAAAATAGGCGCCGAACTTATTTTTGGCAATTCCGCCCAAATGGGTTAAAGTTTTTTACCTTCTTACTCCACGAGGATCAATAATGAATATCGCTAAAAAAACCTTGCTTGCCGCCGCATTGATTGCTGGTTTTGGTATTGTTCAAGCACAAGAACGCGTTTATGTTACGGACACGCGCGATGTAGTCGCCACCAGTGGTTATGATTTGTGCTGGCGCACAGGCTTTTGGACGCCTGCGGCAGCAGCTTCTGACCCTGCTGGTTGCGAATGCGACCGCGACTTGTTGCCGCGCGAAGCTTGCGAAGCTGTGGCTACGCCTTCTTCGCCTGTTGCGCGTCCCACCACGGAAAAAATCAGCATTGCGGCAGACGCTTTGTTTGATTTTGATAAAGCCACACTTCGCCCCGAAGGCATTGCGAAGTTGAACGATTTGGCAGCGCAAACCCAAGCCATCAATTTGGAAGTGATTTTGGCTGTGGGTCACGCCGACCGTTTGGGTTCTCCTGCTTATAACCAACGTTTGTCGGAACGCCGCGCCGCCGCCGTGCGTGAATATTTGATTTCCCAAGGTGTGCCGGGGGATCGCATCTACACCGAAGGCAAGGGCAACACGCAAAGCGTCACAGGCAATACTTGCAGCAACACGTCTCGCAAAGCTTTGATTGAATGCTTGCAACCCGATCGCCGTGTGGATATTGAATTGATCGGCACGCGCTAAACATTTAAAAGAATTTGAATTTGTTTCTTTTTAAGAAAAGCCCTGCTTTGCAGGGCTTTCTTTTTGAAGGCAGTGAAAATGACGAACGTTGATTCTGCTGAACTCAAAAAATTTGCTGATTTTGCGCATCATTGGTGGGATGAAAAAGGTCCAATGCGCGCCCTGCACCAAATCAATCCTTTGCGTGTGGCGTGGTTGGAATCGCATATCGGCGGTTTTAAAGATAAAAAAATTGTGGATATTGGCTGCGGCGGCGGTTTGTTAAGCGAAGCAATGGCGCAAAAAGGCGGCAAAGTTACAGGCATTGACGCATCGGCAGAATTATTAGACATTGCTGAATTGCATTTGTTGGAATCGGGTTTAACGGTGAATTACCAAAATATCCGCGCCGAAGAACTCGCCGAAAAAACGCCTGAATCTTTTGATTTGGTTACGTGTTTTGAAATGTTGGAACACGTGCCGCAACCTGCTTTAATTGTGGAAAATTGTGCAAAATTGATTAAGCGCGGCGGTTTTGTGGCTTTTGCCACGCTCAACCGCACCTTCAAATCTTATTTGTTTGCCATTTTGGGCGCGGAATACGTTTTAAAATGGTTGCCGCGCGGCACGCACGCCATTGATAAATTCATCAAACCTGCTGAGTTGGCGCGCTTTGCCGAATCGGCGGGTTTAGAAGTGAAAAACTTGCAAGGGCTTTCTTACCAAATTCCTTCGCAATCTTTTCATTTGTCGCAAGATTTGTCGGTGAATTATTTTTTGTTGGCGCAAAAACCATAAAATCTGCGATTTTCCACGGTAAACGCCTAAAAATTTTCAAAAAAAATGGATTCCATAGTGATTCGCGGCGCCCGCACGCACAATTTGCAGGCGGTCGACTTAACCATTCCTAAAAATCAGCTGGTTGTCATCACCGGCCTTTCTGGTTCGGGAAAATCTTCGCTTGCCTTTGATACGCTTTATGCCGAAGGGCAGCGCCGTTATGTGGAATCTTTATCCAGTTACGCGCGGCAATTTTTGGCACGTTTGGAAAAACCCGATGTGGAACATATTGACGGTTTGTCGCCAGCCATTGCCATTGAGCAAAAGGCAACCAATCACAACCCGCGCTCAACTGTGGGCACGGTAACGGAAATTCACGATTATTTGCGTTTGCTTTTTGCGCGCGCTGGCACGCCATTTTGCCCAGAACATCAAGTGCCGCTGACGATGCAAAGTATTTCACAAATGGTGGATTCTGTTTGCACTTGGGGTGAAGGCGCCAAAGTAATGATTTTGGCGCCGATGGTCAAAGCTCGCAAAGGCGAAAAAACCGCCTTGTTTGAAAATTTGCGCCGCGCGGGTTTTGTGCGCGTGCGAATCAACGGCGAGGTTTTTGATTTGGAATCTTTGCCGAATCTAAAAAAAAACCACGCGCACGATATTGATTTGGTGGTTGATCGTTTAAAAATTCGCGCGGATGCAAAATCGCGCTTGGCAGAATCCTTTGAAATCGCCTTGAAATATGCGGATGAGCGCGCCGTGGCATTGAATTTGGACACCGGCAAGACACTACTTTTTTCCGCGCGTTTTGCTTGCCCTTTTTGCAATGTGGCTTTGCCGGAATTGTCGCCCCGTTTGTTTAGCTTTAATAATCCTGCGGGCGCTTGCCCGCGTTGCGCAGGATTAGGCGCCATAGAGTTTTTTGACCCAACAAAAATTGTGGATACGCAAAAAACCTTGGAAAACGGCGCCATTCACGGCTGGGGCAAAGACTCGCCTTATTATTTTCAAATGTTGGAATCCTTGGCAGCGCATTATGATTTTCCTTTAAACGTGCCGTTTTTTAGCTTGCCGCTTGCCATTCAAAATGTGCTTTTAAACGGCTCGGGCGATGAAAAAATTCTTTTTCACTTCCAACAAAAAAACAGTTTTTTTGACCACGGCAAGGGCGATTTTTCAAAAACCCAACGCTTTCTTGGCGTGTTGCATTACTTTGAAAAACGTTATCAAACAAGTGGTCAAGGCAAAATGCGCGATTTGCTTGTGCGTTTTATTTCACAAAGCCCTTGCCCCGATTGCGCGGGCGAACGGCTCAATTTAACGGCGCGCAATGTCAAAATCAACGGCAAATCGTTGCCGGATGTAAGCAGTTTGTCGTTATCTGCCGCGCGCGATTTTTTTGAAAATTTAAACTTCACTGGTCAGCAGTTGGCTATTGCGCAAAAAATTCAAAAGGAAATCCACGCGCGCTTGAATTTTTTAATTGACGTGGGTTTGCATTATTTAACTTTGAATCGTTCTGCGGAATCGTTATCCGGCGGGGAGGCGCAACGCATTCGCTTGGCTTCTCAAATTGGTTCGGGGTTGTCTGGCGTTTTGTATGTGTTGGATGAACCTTCTATTGGCTTGCACCAGCGCGACAACGCCAAGCTCATCCAAAGCCTTAAAAATCTGCGCAATATGGGTAATTCCGTTATTGTGGTTGAGCACGATGAAGAAACAATGATCACCGCCGATTTTCTAATTGATATGGGTCCGGGCGCAGGCTTACACGGCGGAAAAGTGGTTGCCGCTGGCACTCCGTCTGCTATTGCTAAAAATCCAAAATCATTGACAGGGCTTTATTTAAGCGGAAAAAAAACCATCGCCATTCCCAACAAGCGGCGGCAAAATGATTCAACGCGGCAAATCCGCATTTTCGGTGCGCGCGGGCATAATTTAAAAAATTTAAACGTGCAGATTCCCGTTGGTTTATTAACTTGTATCACGGGCGTATCTGGCTCTGGCAAATCCACGTTAATCAACGAAACCCTTTACCGCGCGGCGCATCAATATTTTTACCATTCCAAAGAATCGCCACAACCCTTTGGCAACATTGAAGGTTTGGATTTTTTTGACAAAATCATCAACGTGGATCAGTCGCCCATCGGCAGAACGCCGCGCTCCAACCCCGCCACTTACACAGGGTTGCTCACGCCGATTCGGGAACTCTTTGCGCAGTTGCCAAGCGCACGTGAGCGCGGTTATGCGCCCGGGCGTTTTTCGTTTAATGTGAAAGGCGGCAGGTGCGAAGCTTGCCAAGGCGAAGGCTTTGTGAAAGTGGAAATGCACTTTTTGCCCGATATTTTTGTGGAATGCGAGGTTTGCGGCGGCAAACGCTACAACCGCGAAACTTTGGAGATTTTTTACAAAGACAAAAATATCCACGACATTTTAAAAATGAGCGTGGAGGAAGCCTTGGAATTTTTTAGCGCCATTCCGTCAATTGCCAAAAAGCTAGAAACCTTGATGGACGTGGGCTTGTCGTATATTGAATTGGGACAATCCGCCACCACTTTTTCTGGCGGCGAAGCCCAACGCGTGAAGTTGGCGCTGGAACTTTCTAAACGCGACACGGGCAAAACGCTCTACATTTTGGACGAACCCACAACCGGACTACATTTTGCCGACATTGCAATGCTGCTCAATGTTTTGCAACGCTTAACCGATGCGGGTAACACGGTGATTGTGATTGAACACAATTTGGATGTCATCAAATGCGCCGACCACATCATTGATTTGGGGCCAGAAGGCGGCGACTTTGGCGGGCAGATTATTGCTTGCGGCACGCCCGAAGAAGTTGCGCAAAACAAAAAAAGTTTTACCGGAGAGTTTTTGAAGAATATTTTGCAAAAATCCACGGTAAACGGAAAATAATTTTCAAAAAAGTAGTGGGTTTACCGTGGAAAATCAAAAAGTTTTCAGTTTTTTTCGCCAAGGTTTTGTTTTTGTGGTGATTTTTTTTGCCTTGGTTGCCGTTTTGGCAACGCTTTGGGTGAAGGAACATTTTTTCATTCAACATTTTGGGCAAATTCTTTACCATTTGCGTTTTCCGTTGTTGAATATCGGCGAAGAATTGCCGCTTTCTTTTGCAAAATTTTGCCTGCCGCCTGCTTTGTTGGCGGCGTTGTTGCTTGTTTTTTTAACCCGCAAAAAAGCAACAATCCAAGGCGTTGCAACGCTTGCGGTTGTTTTTGTTTGCGCTATTTTTATCAACCAACAACTCCAAATTGCAGACTTTTTCAAAGCGCAAAGCGAGCGCTCGGATTTGTATGAAAAACACTACCGCACTTTTTCTCTAACCCCCCCCCCCGCAAAATTTGAAAAATCTTGTGGTGATTTTCATTGAATCGATGACGAGTGCCTTCACCACCGATTCCGTGCCAACGGGCGAATTACCTGAAACCTTTGCGCCTTATGGCAATTTAACGCCGCATTTGGGCGCATTGGCAAAAGAAAATGTGAATTTTTCCGCAACTTCTGCTGTTGGCGGCATTACCCAAGTTTTTGGCACAGGCTGGACTACCGCTGGAATGGCAAGCTATTTGTGCGCAATTCCCATCAATTTGCCTTATGGCAAACATTTGGTGCTCAAACATTATTTTTTAGACAACGCCGTTTGCTTAACCGATATTTTGAATGCGGCAGGTTTCAAGCAAATAAGAATTTCAGGCATTGCGGATGTTTTTGGCGGTGTGCGCAATTTTTACCAAAAACATAAGGTTGAAGTGCACGATTTGCCGTATTTTCAACAATTAGGCGTTTTGCCTAAAAAATTAAATGCCAAAGAAGCGGGCGCACAAAATGTGATTTGGACGCCCGGCAAAAAAGCCAACAAAGCCATTGGCAAGGAATATTGGGGAATAAACGACCGCTTAACCTTTTCTTTGGCTGAAAAAGAAATACGCCAACTTGCTGAAAGTAAAAGTAAAAAACCGTTTGCCGCCTACATTTCCACAATGGATACGCACCCGCCTTTTGGTTTTGTTGACCCTGAATTTTGCCCCGATTTGCCACGCACATTGCGGCAAAGTTTCACTTGTTCCGAGCGGGTGATTTTGGATTTTGTGCAAAAAATTAAAGATATTCCCAACACCGCCATTATTTTGTTGGGCGACCACTTGCCCGTGGATGTGGCAGAGCTAAAAAACCAAGGCATTTACAACGCTTTTTTAAACCCTGCTTTTTTGGCAGATTCGGCAGATTCGGCAATGTTGGAAAAAACTAAAAACCGAAAACTATCGCATTTTGATGTGGCGCCTTTGATTTTGGAATCGGTTGGCATTCCCGCAGAATCCTTTGGTTTGGGGCGCAATCCTTTAAAAACAAAAACCTTGTTGGAATCGGATTTTTCTTTGGAAGACTTCAACCAACAACTCTTGCGTGGCAACAAAATGTATGATGATTTTTGGAAAAATCCACGGTGAACGTGAAATTTTTTTGACGTTTACCGTGGATTTTTGCTTGAAAATTGCGATTTTGGTTTTATATAGCGCCGCAAAAGGAGTTTTTTATGAATAACCAACACCAACACCACCACAAAAAAGGCGGGAAAAAATCGGATACGCCCGCCGAATCGGAAGTATCCAAAGAATCGCTGAAAACAGAATCGGCACACCAAGCAAAAACAGCTGCATCGGTGAAAAGCGAGTCGGCAAAAGAGTCGCCAAGCAAATCGGCAAAATCTGAATCTGCACCAAAAGCAAAAATTGCCGAATCAGCCAATGGCGAAATTGGCGAATCCAATGCAACAGAATCTGCCGAATCGCCTGAAATTCTAGCTTTGCGCAAGGCTTTGGAAGAAGCCAATCAAAACGTGGCGCAGTTGAAAGATTCTTTTTTGCGAGCCAAAGCGGAATCGGAAAACACGCACCGCCGTGCGCAAGAAGAAATCGCCAAAGCACGCAAATTTGCCTTGGAAGCCTTTGCCAAAGATTTGCTCGCACCTTGGGATAGCTTGGAAGCCGCTTTAAATGCAAAAAATCAAAGTTTGGAAAGTTTAAAAGAAGGCTTGATGCTTATCAAAAAACAGCTTGATTCTGCTTTTCAAAAAAATGCACTTTTGGAAATTAACCCCAAAGAGCAAAAGTTTGACCCGCACCAACACCAAGCCGTTGGGTTGGTTCCTTCTGCTTTGCCAAAAGATACGGTTGCCAAGGTTTTGCAAAAAGGTTTTTTGATATCTGAGCGTGTTTTGCGCCCGGCAATGGTGATGGTTTCAAACGGCGAAAATGTTGAAAATCCGCCGTCTTGATTTTTCAAAAAACGACTTTATATCCACAACACTTGACTTTTTTTTGAGGTTTAAAAAATGGGAAAAATTATTGGTATTGACTTGGGCACCACAAATAGTTGTGTGGCTGTGATGGAAAACGGCACGCCCAAAGTAATTGAAAACTCAGAAGGCGCACGCACCACGCCTTCTATTGTAGGCTACACCGATGATGGCGAAATTTTGTGCGGCGCACCCGCCAAACGCCAAGCGGTAACCAATCCAAAAAATACAATTTACGCTTCCAAACGTTTAATCGGCAGACGCTTTGATGAAAAAGCCGTGCAAACGGATATTGGCAAATTGCCGTTTAAAATTGTCAAAGCCGACAATGGCGATGCGTGGGTGGAAGTGCGTGGTAAAAAAATTGCGCCGCCGCAAGTTTCCGCCGAAGTGTTGCGCAAAATGAAAAAAACGGCAGAAGATTATTTGGGTGAGCCGGTAACCGAAGCGGTGATTACCGTTCCTGCTTATTTTAACGATAGCCAACGCCAAGCCACCAAAGATGCCGGGCGCATTGCGGGTTTGGATGTCAAACGCATTATCAACGAACCTACCGCTGCGGCGCTTGCTTTTGGAATGGATAAAAGTGCTGGCAAAGACCAAAAAATAGCCGTTTATGATTTGGGCGGCGGCACGTTTGATATTTCCATTATTGAAATTGCCGATGTGGATGGCGAAAAACAATTTGAAGTGTTGGCAACCAATGGTGATACCTTTTTGGGCGGCGAAGATTTTGACCAACGCTTGATTGATTACATTATTGAAGAGTTCAAAAAAGAATCCGGCACCGATTTGAAAAAAGACGTTTTGGCGCTCCAACGCTTAAAAGAAGCGGCAGAAAAAGCCAAAATTGAATTGTCTTCATCCCAACAAACGGAAGTCAATTTGCCGTATATCACGGCGGATGCGTCAGGCCCCAAACATTTGGCGGTTAAAATCACGCGTGCCAAGTTTGAAGCCTTGGTGGATGATTTGATTGAGCGCTCCATTTTGCCTTGTGAAACCGCTTTAAAAGATGCTGCTTGCAAGGTCAGCGATATTGCCGATGTGATTTTGGTGGGCGGCCAAACGCGTATGCCCAAAGTGCAAGAGCGCGTCAAAGCCTTTTTTGGCAAAGAACCGCGGCGCGATGTGAATCCTGATGAAGCCGTGGCTGTGGGCGCGGCTGTGCAAGGCGGCGTGTTAAAAGGCGATGTCAAAGACGTGTTGTTGTTGGATGTAACGCCGCTTTCATTAGGCATTGAAACCTTGGGCGGCATTATGACCAAGCTCATCCAAAAAAACACCACCATTCCAACCAAAGCTTCGCAAGTGTTTTCCACGGCGGACGACAATCAATCGGCGGTAACCATTCACGTTTTGCAAGGCGAGCGCGAAGTGGCAAGCGCCAACAAAAGTTTGGGACAATTTAATTTGGAAGGCATTCCGCCTGCACCCAGAGGTTTGCCGCAAATTGAAGTCACTTTTGATATTGATGCCAACGGCATTATGCATGTGACGGCAAAAGACAAAGCCACGGGCAAAGAAAATCAAATCACCATCAAAGCCAATTCGGGTTTGTCGGAAGAAGAAATTCAAAAAATGGTCAAAGATGCCGAAATTCACGCCGAAGAAGACAAACGCGTGCAAGAGTTGGCAAATGCGCGCAACCACGCCGATTCAATGATTCACATGGCGCGCAAGAGCTTGTCGGATTATGGCGATAAAATTGATTCTTCTGACAAAGCCAAAGTGGAAGAAGCCATTAAAGCCTTGGAAGATGCCGCGCGCGGCAATGACAAAGACGAAATCACCCAAAAAACCGAAGCCTTGATGCAAGCCAGCCAAAAAATTGGCGAGCAAATTTACAAAGCCACGCAACAAGCGCAATCGAGTGCAACGGATGATTCGGCGCAATCGCAACAATCATCGCCCAACAATTCGGGCGATGACAACGTGGTGGATGCGGAATTTACCGAGGTGAACGACAAAAAATAATTCACCATTTTTAAAAAACCAAAACGCCGCTTTTCTTTGAAGGAAAAGCGGCGTTTTTCCACGGTCAACGAGAAATTTTTTTCAAAAATTAAAAAAAACACAATGGCAAAAGAAGATTTGTATCAAGCGCTGGGCGTGCAAAAAGGCGCATCGGATGAGGAAATTAAAAAGGCTTACCGCAAGTTGGCGATGAAATACCATCCTGACCGCAATCCGGGGGACAAAGCCGCCGAAGAAAAATTCAAACAAGTTAAAGAAGCTTACGAAGTTTTATCCGATTCCCAAAAACGTGCCGCTTATGACCAATATGGCTTTGCGGGCATTGACCCATCGCAAGCTGCTTCTGGTGGTGGATTCGGCAGAGGCGGTTTTGGCGGTGGCGGTTTTGATGATATTGGCGACTTGTTTTCTGAAATTTTTGGCGCAAGCCGCGGGCGCGGTGGCGCAAGAAATGCCGCTTACCGCGGCTCGGATGTGCGTTTTTCTTTAAACATTACTTTGGAACAAGCCGCGCGCGGAACCGAGGCCAAAATTCGCGTGCCCATTTTAAAAACTTGCAACGATTGCAAAGGAACGGGCGCCAAATCGGGCAATGTGCAAACCTGCGCCAAATGCCAAGGCGCTGGGCAAATCCGTATGCAGCAAGGTTTTTTTTCTATTCAACAAACCTGCCCTTATTGCAAAGGTTCGGGCAAACGCATTGATGACCCTTGCGCCACTTGCCGAGGCGCTGGACGTGTGAAAGAAGAAAAAACCTTGTCGGTGAAAATTCCCGCAGGCATTGACAATGGCGACCGCATTCGCTTGTCGGGCGAAGGCGAAGCGGGTTTAAATGGCGGCCCCAATGGCGACCTTTACGTGCAAATTCACATTATTGCGCACAACGTTTTTGAGCGTGATAGAAACGATTTGCATTGTGAAACGCCCATTTCTTTTACCACTGCGGCATTGGGTGGTGAAATTGAAATTCCCACCTTAAATGGTTCGGCACGCTTGAAAATTCCCGCTGGCACGCAAACGGGGCAAGTTTTTCGTTTGTCTGGTAAGGGAATTAAAGGTATGCGCAGTTTAACGCCCGGCAATTTGATGTGTCACGTGGTGGTGGAAACGCCTGTGAATTTAAACGAGCGCCAAAAAACCTTGTTGCAAGAATTGGCACAAAGTTTTAATGAAAACGAACAATCCAACCCCAAAGCCCAATCGTGGTTTGAAAAAGTCAAAGGTTTTTTTGGGAATCCTTAAAACTCCCTCATATTTTTCCACGGTAAACTTTTGAAGTTTCAAAATTTTTTGGCGTTTACCGTGGAGAATCACTTTAAAATTAAAAAAGCTGCGAAAAAGGGAGAAAAAAATGAGTTTGACCATTGAACTTCCACCAGACTTGGAAAAGAAAATGCGGGAATCTTTTGCCTATTTTTCCAAGGAATGCAAAACGTCCGAAAACTTGCTTTATCAACGTGCTTTGGAATTTTATTTGGAAGACTTGGAAGATGCGCTTGCTGCCCGCAAAGCCATTGAAGCAGGCGAACCAACAATTCCTTGGGAAGAGATTCAAAGAGAAAATGGGCTTTTATAAAATTGTTTTTGAAGCCAAAGCACAAAAGCAATTCAACCGATTGGACAAAACCATTCAACGCCGCATTCAGTCGACCTTAAACGAAATTGCCCAACTTGAAAATCCACGCTCCCGTGGCAAAATGCTCACGGGAAATTTATCGGGTTATTGGCGATTACCGAATCATTTGCGATATTGTGGATAGCAAAATCATCATCTACATTTTGGAAATCGCCCATCGCCGAGAAGTCTACGATTAAACGCTTTGTTGGCGAAAATTCTCAACAAAATTAAATTCTTCTTTTTCTTACTTTTAACTTTTAAAAACCGCAAAAATCCACGGTCAGCCTTTGAAGTTTCAAAATTTTTTGGCGTTTACCGTGGAAAATCGCCAAATTTCATCAAAATTCGCCGTTGCTTTTTTGCAACGGCGGATTTTTTGCATCGCAAAATTATTTGCATATTTTTTCAAATAAGATATATTCTCATTTGTATTTTTTAAACAAATGGAGTTTTGCAATATGCAAAAGAAAACTTTGGCTTTGGCGCTAATGCTAGTTTGTGGCGGCGTTTCTTTAAATGCTGTGGCGCAGTCTAATGTGCAGATTTATGGCGCTGTGGATTATGGTTATTCTTATCGTTTTGATGCCAATGCGCTTTTAAAATCAGGTGCGCCGCACGCTAAAAGCCTTGGTCGCATTGATAGCGGGCAGTCAACCGACAATATGATTGGTTTTAAAGGTGTGGAAGAAATCGGCAACGGCACCAAAGCGTTTTTTGTGTTGGAGCGTGCTTTCTTTTTGGATACAGGTGCTGATGATGCAGGCTTTAACTTGGCGGCTTATGTGGGTTTTGAAACCCCGATGGGTAGCTTAATTGGCGGGCGGATTGTAACGCCTTACCACGAATTGTTGGGCGGGGTTGATCCTTTTGCCGCTGGCACGGTTGGCACTTACCAAAACGTCAAAAAAGATATTGCCGAAAACGCTTTTGGCGAAGCGGGTTTGTTTGACCCCGACCGTGTGAATAACGCCATTGCTTACGTATCGCCTGACTTTGGCGGTTTTAATTTAACCTTGGCTTATTCCAACAACGCTTTTGATGAAGACGGTGCGCAAAGCGTGGAAACACCCGAACAAATGCGCTACACCAACGGCCGAGACAATGCGGTCTACACCATCGGTGCAAATTACACAGCAGAAAACGCTTTAATCGGTGCCACTTACCACCGAATTCATAGCGCAGGCTTAAAAGCAGTTGGCGCCAATGCCGATTTTATGCCTGTTCAAAGCGTGGATAATTTTAGCCTTGGCGGTTTTTATGATTTTGGTGCGCTAAAAATTGCGGCATTTTATTCTATGGATAAAGCAAAATTCGGCACCATCAACAACGCACAAGCCGTGGCGGTTGATGGCAAAACAAGCATTTCGCAACACAATTTTATGCTTGGTGCCAACGTTCCTTTTGGCAATAGTGAATTAAAGGCTTCGGTGAATTATTCCAAAAACGCTTCTTCGCAATATGGCAATGCCATGCAAATTGCCGTGGGCTATGATTACAATTTCAGCAAAAGAACGGCGTTTTATGCGGCGTATGCGTGGATTGATAACGACAAAGCCAGAGCCAATGAAAACGGTAGGCAAGGTCGCTTGGCAGTGGCAAATGATACGCAAAATTCTGGCGGCATTTACCAACAAGCTTTTCAGTTAGGCATTCGCCACCTGTTTTAAAGATTTTAGGCTGTGAGCATCCCAATGAAAAAGGGCTTTTGAGAGAAGCCCTTTTTTTTGTTTATAAAAAAGCTGTGAATGAAACATTCCAATGAAAAAGTAACTTGCTTTTGCAAAGCATTTTAAGAAGTTGAAAAATGTTTTTTTTGATAAAAATCAAAAAAAATTGGTGTTTACCGTGGAAAATCGCCTTTCAAAAATTGTTTTTTGCAAAAAAACAACGTTCAAAACGCCTTTAAAATCAAGGTGTTGATTATAAAAATGTTGCTTTTGGGCAACGCAAAAAGCGAATTTGTCGCAAAAATGCGAAAAAGAACTTGTCCTTTTTTTTTGCGCTATGCAGAATTACGCCTAACACACATTGCGGGTGCAATGATTTTTTTAACCTAATCAGGAGATTTTTGAAATGCAAAAGAAAGTAATCGCATTAGCTGTTGCTGGCTTGGTTTCCGCCGGCGCTTATGCACAATCTAACGTTCAAATTTATGGTGTTGTGGATTATGGCTACACCTACCGCACCGACATTTTGGATAGCGCCGATGGCAAAGCCCCTAATCACGCCAAATCCCAAGGCAAAATTGATGCTGGCCAATCCGCTGGCAACCGTTTGGGCTTCAAAGGTGTGGAAGATATCGGCAATGGTTTAAAAGCCGTGTTTGTGTTGGAACGTGGTTTTAACTTGGATACCGGCACGGACAGAAATGGCTTCAACCGCCAAGCTTATGTTGGTTTGGCTGGCGACTTCGGCACCTTGGCTGGCGGTCGCATTTACACGCCTTACTACAACTTGTTGTCTTCCGTTGATCCTTTTGGTGGCGCTTCCATCGGCACCTACCAAAACGTGAAAAGCGACGTGAACGCTTTGTTTGACCCCGTTCGTGTGAACAACACCGTGGCTTACATTTCCCCGAACTGGAATGGTTTGAGCTTTGTGGCAGCTTATTCCAACAATGCTTTGGATGATGATGGTTTCAAAACTGTTGCAGTGGCTGGTGCTAACGGCACTACAACAAACGAAACCCGTTTCACCAATGGTGCTGACAACAACGTCTACACTGTTGCTGCCAACTTGGCGGGCGACAGCTACATGGTTGGTTTGTCCTACCACCACATCAATGCCGGCTCTACTCTTCCCACTGTTAAAGGTGTTGACAATGTGAGCTTGGGTGGCACTTATGACTTCGGCGCTGCCAAAGTGGCTGCCTTCTGGTCTTGGGACAAATTGAGCTTTGAAGACGGTTCCAAAACGGACGATATTGACCAAAACAACTTTATGTTGGGTGCCACTGTTCCTTTTGGCAAACAAGCTGTGCAAGCCTCCTTCAACTACTCCTTGGGTGATGACAACTACGGCGATGCTTGGCAGTTGGCTTTGGGTTACACCTACAATTTCAGCAAACGCACCAACTTCTACGCCATCTACTCCTTCATCGACAATGATGATGCAGAGTTGAATGCACAGAAAGTAGTTACCAAAGCTGGTCGTAATGCTGTAACGAATGATTCCTCCAACTTGGGTGGCGTTTACCAACAAGCCTTCCAATTGGGCATCAAACATTCTTTCTAAGAAGTTGATCTCTTAAAGGAACGGAATGCTTTTTGGCGTTCCGTTTTTTTTCACTCCAACAATTTTTTTAAGGATACACGATGAAAAAGAAAACTCTTGTTTTGGCGCTTTCCGCTTTGGCGGCAAGTTCTGCTTTTGCACAATCCAATGTGCAAATTTATGGCGTGGTGGATTATGGCTACTCCTACCGCACCGACATTTTGGATAGCGCCGATGGCAAAGCGCCTAATCACGCCAAATCCCAAGGCAAAATTGATTCTGGGTTGGATTTGGGCAACCGCTTGGGCTTTAAAGGTGTGGAAGAAATCGGCAACGGCTTAAAAGCCGTGTTTGTGTTGGAACGTGGCTTTGCGTTGGACACAGGCGCTGACAATGACGGCTTCAACCGCCAAGCTTATGTTGGTTTGGCTGGCGACTGGGGCACCTTGGCTGGCGGTCGCATTTATACGCCTTATTACAACTTGTTGTCTTCCGTTGACCCATTTGGCGATGGCACGGTTGGGCAATATTCCACAATATCAAAGGCGATGCCTTGGATGAAGCTGGCGTTCTTTTTAACCCCGTGCGTGTGAACAACACCATTGCTTACATTTCACCCACTTGGAGCGGTTTGAGCTTTGTGGCGGCTTATTCCAACAATGCTTTGGCTGATGATGGTTTCAAAACGGTTGAAGTAACTGATGCTACTAACAACACCACAAAAAACGAAATTCGCTACACCAACGGCGGTGATAACAACGTGGCAACCATTGCCGCTAATTTGACGGGCGACAATTATTTGTTGGGTTTGACTTACCACCGCATCAATTTGGGTTCTGTTATCGGCGGCAAAGCGGTGGATAACGTGAGCTTGGGCGGCACTTATGATTTTGGTATGGCAAAAGTTGCGGCTTTTTGGTCTTGGGACAAATTGAGCTTTGATGCCGCAGATTCAAAAGACATTGACCAAAACAACTTTATGTTGGGCGCCACTGTTCCTTTTGGCAAACAAGCGGTAAAAGCTTCTTTCAACTATTCCAAGGGTGATAGCAACGCTTATGGCGATGCTTGGCAGTTGGCTTTGGGTTACACCTACAATTTGAGCAAACGCACCAACTTCTACGCTGTCTATTCTTTCATTGACAACGACAATGAAGAGTTGAATGCACAGAAAGAAGTTACCAAAGCAGCTCGTAAGGCTGTTGTGGGCGACTCGTCCAATTCTGGCGGCGTTTACCAACAAGCCTTCCAATTGGGCATTACACACCGTTTTTAAGAATAAGCATTTTCTGTCTCCAAGAAAAAGGAATGCCAAGCATTCCTTTTTTTTGTTTAAAAATCGGCGATTTTCCACGGTAAACCGTTAATTTTTTTGAAAATTTTTTAAGGTTTACCGTGGATTTTTATGTTTTCAAACGTTTTTGCAAATCAAACAAAAAATTGAGCGCCGCTTTTGGCGTCATATCGTTTAAAGACAAATTGCGCAACTCGGTGATAATCGGCGGTTCGGCAAGGTTTGGCACACAATCCAACAAATCGCCTTGGTGCAGGTTAATTTGTTGTTTTTCTAATTCTTTTGAATAACGCCTTGCGTCTTTTAACACCGCCGCAGGCATTCCCGACAAACCTGCTACTTCAATGCCGTAACTTTTATTTGCTGGGCCATTTTTGAGCTGGTGCAAAAAAACGATTTTGTCCTGCGTTTTCACAGCGCCCAAATGCACATTGGCAAGCGGTTTATAAAACTGCGCCAAGTCGGTTAATTCAAAATAATGTGTGGCAAAAAGCGCAAGGCTTTTGTTCTTTTTGAGCAAATAAGTCAAAATGGCTTTTGCCAAAGCCAAGCCATCCAAGGTTGCCGTGCCACGGCCAATTTCATCCATCAACACCAAGCTATGCGCATTGGCTGAACGCAAAATTGCGGCGGCTTCGGTCATTTCCACCATAAAAGTGGATTGCCCGCTTGCCAAATCGTCTGAGGCACCAATGCGGGTAAAAATGTGGTCAATGGGGCCAATTTTGGCAGCCGTTGCAGGCACAAAAGCGCCAATTTTGGCAAGTAATACAATCAGCGCCACTTGGCGCATATAAGTGGATTTGCCGCCCATATTGGGGCCAGTAATTAAAAGCATTTGGCGGTTTTGGTTGAGCAGAACATCGTTTTTAATAAAGGCATCGTTTTGTCGCCTGCGTTCTGATTCCACCACAGGGTGGCGTGCGCCTTCTATTTGTATTTGAATATCATCCACAAAAATCGGGCGTGTCCATTGAAAATACTGCGCCGTTTGCGCCAACGCCAAAAGTGTGTCCAACTCTGCCAAGGCTTTTGCCGCTTTGTTCAACGGGTTGATAAAGGGTTTTAATTTTTCCAAAATCGCCTCGTATAAAACCCGCTCACGCATTAAAGCACGGGATTTTGCCGACAAGGCTTTGTCTTCAAAACTTTTTAATTCTGGCGTAATAAAGCGCTCGGCGTTTTTAAGCGTGGAGCGGCGCTGATAATCCAAAGGCACTTTGGCGGCTGCGGCTTTGCCCACTTCAATATAAAAGCCGTGCACACGGTTGTATTCCACTTTTAAGTTGGCTATTCCCGTGCGTTTTTGTTCGGATTTTTCTAATTGCAACAAAAAATCGCCGTGGTTTTCGTTTAATGCACGGCATTCGTCTAATTCTTTATCAACGCCTGCCGCAATCACGCCGCCATCGCGCAAAAAAGCGGCGGGTTCATCGGCAATTTGGTTTAATAAGTTGAAAACTGCCGATGGCACATTTAAGGATTCTTTGATGTTTTGAAAAATCGCAGGCATTGCGGGCAAACGGTTTTGGAAAATTTCCAAACGCTTCAAACTTTCTTTTAAACCCGACAAATCCCGCGGGCGCGCATTTTTCAAGGCTATGCGTGCGGCAATGCGTTCAATATCCGCCAAACCTTTGAATGCTTGGTTGAGAATGTCAAAAATAGAATTGTTTAAAAAATAATCAATGGCTTCGTGGCGTGCGATGGCTTCTTCAATGTTGCGTTTGGGGTGTTGCAAAAGTTGGCGCAAAAAACGCGAACCCGCATTGGTTTGGCATTTGTCCAATAGCGAAAACAAAGTGGGCGATTTTTCGCCGCGCAAGGTTTCGGTTAATTCCAAATTGCGCCGTGTTGAAAAATCCAAGCCCAAATATTCGGATTCTGCTTCAAAAGCCATTCCATCAATGTGGGATAACTCTTGCTTTTGCGTTAAACGCGCGTAATAAATCAGCGCGCCAGTGGCAGCAATCGCCGCATTGTGGCCGTTTAAACCAAAAACGTTTAAATCTTTAACGCGAAATTGTTCACATAAAAGTCGACTTGCCGATTCCACTTCAAAATGCCACGGGGCAATTTTCTTTTTGGCAAAGCGCCACGCCACAAATTTTTCGTCCAAAAAGGCGCATTCTTCGGGATACAACACTTCGCTTGGACGAATACGAAAAAGGGCGGATTCCAAATCATCCACGGTGCATTCTTCGGCAATCAATTCACTGCTTGCCAAATTCAAACGCGCCAAACCCAAAACCTTTCCTGCGGGAAAAATGGCAAGCAAATAAGCATTTTGGCGCTCATCTAACAGTGCGGCATCGCTAACAGTTCCGGGTGTAACAATTCTTGAAACCTTGCGTTCAATCAACCCTTTTGCATTTTCGCTAGTGCCAATTTGCTCCAAAATCACGGCTGATTCGCCCATTTTTAAGAGTCGCGCCAAATAGGTTTCCAAGTTTGTAACAGGCACGCCTGCCATTTTCACGGGAATTCCAGCGGAAAAACCGCGTTGCGTTAGTGTTAAATCCAACAACTTGGAAGCGCGCTCGGCATCTTCAAAAAACAATTCGTAAAAATCGCCCAAACGGCAAAAAAGCAAACGATCGGGATAATCCGCTTTGGTCGACAAATATTGACGAATAATCGGCGTGTGGGAAGACAAATCGGGCTTTTTTTTCATCGTGCGAAAATGGCGTAAAAAAACAATGATTTTAACGTTTTAAAAAAACTGAAAATCGCAATTTTCCACGGTCAACGCCAAATTTTTTTGTAAAATACGAAATCTAACTTGGAAGGTGTGCAATGCCAAAGCTGATTGTCTCCATGGACGGACTCGTTTTAAACGAATTTGATTTAACGCAAGGGCGTGTGAAGCTCGGGCGCGCCGCCAGCAACGACATTCGCTTGGATAACCGCGCCGTATCTTCTGAACACTTGCGCATTTTTTGGGACGGCACGCGCTCTTATGTGGTGGAAGATTTGGACAGCACCAACGGCACCACTTTAAACGGTCAGCGCATTACCAAACGCCATTTGGTTAATAACGATGTGATTGGCGTTGGCAAATATTGCATTAAATTTGTAATGGACGAAGATTTTGACCAAAACAAATTAACCGCACAAGGAATGACCTTTGAAAAAACAAGCGTGGAAGAAGTAATTGCCGCCCAAAAAAAAGAACAAGCACAACGCAAACGGCGTGAAAAAAAAGAAGAAAAGAAAAAAAATGGCATTTCATTTACCACAACCTTACCGCGTTCCATCTACCAAACCCGCACGTCTTTAACGCAAACGAGTTTGTCTGATAGTTCCGTTCCCTTTACCAACACGGATTTTGAAGGGCATAAAGATTCACCACACACCACTGCCGCATTAGAGTCTGAAAAAGAATCGCTTGAAAAAGAAGAAACCCCATTGCCGCAAGCGCGCGTGCGTTTGATTCATGGTGAAATTATCGGCAAAGAAGTGCCTATTGACGGCAAAAAACCCGTGCGCATTGGCAGGGCTGGGCACGTTGCACGCATTATTTTGGACAACGGCGCTTGGTTTTTAATGCGCGAACAAGGCGGCATTCCGGCAATTAACGGCGTGGCTATTAACTTGCAACATCCGCACCCTTTAAAACACGGTGACCACATCTCTGTTGGTGGGCTTTTGTTGCAATTTCTCAACGATTGATGGAATTTGAACTCATTCGCCGTTATTTTAAAAACGCCACGCTTGGCAATTCGGGCGCGGGCGTTTTGGTTGGCATTGGCGATGATTGCGCTGTTTTAAAAACTGATTCTTCAAAACACCTTTGCATTTCCACCGATACGCTGATTTGCGGCACGCATTTTTTGGAAAACGATGACCCTTTTTTGCTTGGTTGGAAAGCGCTGGCTGTTAATTTATCCGACTGCGCCGCAAGCGGCGCCACGCCGCGCTGGGCATTGTTGGCGATGAGCATTCCTTGTGCTGATAATCTTTGGCAAAGGCGCATTGCCGAATTTTCAAAAGGTTTTTTAAAATGCGCCAAAAGTTTTGATGTGGCGTTGATTGGCGGGGACACAACGCGCGGTTGTTGGACAATCACCGTAACCATTTTGGGCGAGGCAAAATCGCCAATTTTGCGCAGTGGTGCACAAATAAAAGACGATATTTGGTTATCGGGCGAAATTGGTTGGGCGGCGTGTGGTTTGGATTTGAAGTTGAATCCGCAATCGGCGGTTCATCTTTTATCAAAAGATTTAAAAGAAAAAGCCTTTTGCCACTTGCACCAACCTTTTCCACGCGTGAAATTGGGCGAAGCTTTGCAAAATCTTGCCACTTCGGCAATTGATTTGTCGGATGGTTTGATGGGCGATTTGCGCCATATTTGTGCAGAATCAAAATGCAGTGCGCATTTGGCTTTGAAGCATTTTCCGCAGACTTTGTTAAAAAATTTGCCGCGCGATTTGGCTTTGCAAAAAATGTTTTCATGCGGAGAAGATTACGAATTGCTTTTTTCAGCGCCAAAATCCGCACGCCGTGCGATTGTTAACATTGGACAATCTCTTCAAACGCCGCTTTTTAGAATTGGTTGTTTTGAAGAATTATCGGAATCACCAATTTTTTTAATGGATGAAAACGGGCAGAATATCGCCCAAAACTTTCAAGGTTTTGAGCATTTTTCCACGGTAAACCAAAAATAATTTTGAAAAATGATAACGATTAAAACCTGTGCGCCCGATTCTGCCGCCGCTTTTTGCGCCAAAGCCAATCTTCTTTTTCCAAAAAACGCCTTGCGCTATTTTGCCGCGTTTGAAAATAAAAAAATCGTAGGCGTGGCGGCTTTGCTTGCCGTGTCGGATGCCATTTGCCAAATTCCTTTGTTGTTTGTTTTGCCAAAATTTCGTGGCGCATCGGTTGGGCGCAACTTGGCAATGCGCGCCATTGAATCCGCCCGAGAATTGCAATTCCAACGTTTGTGGATTGAAGATTTGTCAGGCGCGCGCTTGGCGGAAAAACTTTTTTACGAGTTAGGATTTCAAGAAACACCGCTTGTTATTCCCAACGCGCAAAAGAAAAAACAGTTGTGCATTGATTTGTTGGGCTGGTCAAAAAGCAAAACCTGTTCAGAAAATTTGTTTGAGTTGTTTGATTTCAACCGCGCTTGGGCAAAGCAAATGAAAAGTGCGGATGCCAATTATTTTAAAAAACTAGCCAAACTGCAAACGCCCAATTATTTGTGGATTGGCTGCTCAGATTCGCGCGTGCCAGCCAATCAAGTGGTGGGATTGCTGCCGGGCGAATTGTTTGTGCATCGCAATATGGCAAATGTGGTGGCGCATTCGGATTTAAACGCTTTGTCGGTTATTCAATACGCCGTTGATGTGTTAAAAGTTAAACACATTATGGTGGTCGGGCATTTGGGCTGCGGCGGCGTGGCGGCGGCACTGCACAAAAAACGTTTGGGGTTGGCAGATGTTTGGGTGCGCCACGTGAAAGACGTTTTGCAAAAACACGCGGCTTTAATTGCCAAAGTGCCACGCGCACGCCAGCACGATTTGCTCTGCCAATTAAACGTTTTGGAGCAAGTGGCTAATGTGGCGCAAACAACCGTGTTGGAAGATGCGTGGCGCAAAGGTCAAAGTGTGGCAATTCATGGATGGATTTACGATATTAAGGATGGCGAAATGCATGACTTGGCTTGCACTTTGCGCTCAAACGAAGATTTAACATTGCGCTACCGCGTGGCTTTATCCGCCATTAGCGAAAGTTTTTGAAAATTTTTGAAAATTTTGAAGGGTTTACCGTGGAAAACAACCAAAAAACGCAAAAAACGCTTGCCATTTGCATTCCTTGTTGGAATGAAGAAACAACCATCGGCGCGGTTGTGCGCAATTTTAAGGCGGCTTTACCCAATGCGACCATTTACGTTTATGACAACAATTCAACCGACCAATCAGTTGCCCTAGCGCAAGAAGCGGGCGCCATTGTGCGCTTTGAAACGCGGCAAGGCAAAGGCAATGTGGTGCGCACAATGTTTCGCGAAATTGAAGCGGATATTTATTTGTTGGTTGATGCAGACGGTCAGCAAGATGCCAAAGATGCCCAGCGCTTGATTGAAGCGGTGGCAAACGGTAGCGCGGATATGGCAATTGGCGATCGTTTGTCTTCTTCTTATTTTGAAACGCAACCGCGCGCTTTTCATAATGCGGGCAATCGCTTGGTGCGGTTTTTGGTGAATCGCCTTTTTCATTCCAATATCCACGATATGATGACGGGCTACCGCGCATTTTCGCGCGATTTTGTAAAAAACTTCCCCGCATTGTCGCCCGGTTTTGAAATTGAAACGGAGATGACCATTCACGCCGTTGACCACCATTTTAAAATTGTGGAAATGCCGGTGATTTTTCATAACCGACCCAATGGTAATGCTTCCAAACTCAGCACTTTTCGCGATGGTTTTAAGGTGTTGAAAACCATCGCTGTGTTATTCAAAAACTACAAACCGATGGCGTTTTTTAGCATTTTGGCGGGGCTAACGGCGCTATTGGCTTTGATTTTGGGCGTGCCGGTTTTGGAAGAATATTTTTTAACAGGTTTGGCGCCGCGCCTGCCGCGCTTGATTGCCGCAGGCGTGTTGGTGATGATGTCGCTTTTGTTGCTTTCGGTTGGCGTGATTTTGGATGTGATTTTGCACTTGCACCATCAAGATTTTGAAATGTGGTTGCGCCGCAACCGCAAACCTTAAACCTTAAAAATGGCTATTTTCCACGGTAAACATCAATTTTTTTTGAAAAAAAGAATCGGTTTACCGTGGATTTTTATTCTTCGTCTTCATCTTCGTCATCGTCTTCGTATTCATCGTCCTCTTCGTCATCGTCTTTTTCAAAGAGTTTAACGACAATTAACGAGACATTATCGCCGTAGCCGTGCGCCCGATTGCGCGCCAAATTGATGAAATGTTGGCAAGCGCCTTTTGCCGTTTGTGTGCCGCAAATCACGCCCATTTCTTCATCGCTAAAATACGCCCAAAGGCCATCCGAACATAAAATAAAACTCAAACCGGGTTCTGGGTGTTCAATATGGTCAATATCAAAATGCGGGGCATCGCGCCCACCAAGTGAAGTTGTGAGCATTCCGCGTTGCGGATGCGTTTTGGCTTCCAACGGCGTGATTCTGCCTTGGCTAATCATCCGTTGCACATAAGAATGGTCAACGGTGCGGCGCAACACTTGAACGCCGCGCAAAAAATAAATTCGGCTATCGCCGCAATGCGCCCACATCGCCAAACCCGGTTGTAACAAAAGAAAAACCGCCGTGCTGTGTGGGTCTTTTTCGTTGATAAAGCGCGAAGATTTAATCAGCGTGTGCGTGTCGTTAAACAAAGTTTCCAAAAAATGCTCGGGTGTTTCCACATCTGGGTCGTATTGCGATAAAGATAGCCGAGCCGTGTGAATCACTTGGTCAGCCGCCAAGGCGCCGCCTTCGTGCCCGCCCATACCGTCCGCCAACACGCACAAGGTAATATTAGGAACCTTGGGGTGCGCAAAAACGGCAATGCGGTCTTGTTGTTCTTTGCGGTCGCCCAAATTTTGCGCCATGCAGATATCAAGTTCCAAACTCATAGCTGAATAAATTTCAAAAATGGTCAAAAATAGGCGCTTATTTTCACACAAATTCAGGCAAAAATGCGAATCACCACAATTACCACACGCCAAGGCGACTCTGGCAAAACCCTTTTAAACGGCAAAAAATTGCCCAAAAATCACCCGCAAATTGTGGCTTTGGGCGAAATAGATGAGTTGAACGCTTTTGTCGGTTTGTTGCGCACCGAAGCGCCTCTTCCTTTTTTAGAAAAAATTCAACACGCTTTGTTTTCATTGGGGCGTGATGTGGCATTGCCCGATTCCGCACCGATTTTCCCCAATGATTTTGTTGGGATTTTGGAAAAAGAAATGGAAACATTGCGCCACAACCAACAACCTTTAAAAGAATTTATTTTGCCAAGCGGCACAAAAGCATCGGTATTGGCACACGTTTGCCGTGCGGTTTGTCGGCGTGCGGAGCGCGCAATGGTTGGATTGCAATTACCCAACGTTTTTTTAAATCGCTTATCGGATTATTTTTTTGTGTTGGCGCGGCATTTGAATAAAGAAACGGAAATTTTGTGGAATAAGGATTTTTTAAAATGACAAAAAATGACACCATTGCCGCCATTGCCACAGCCGCAGGCGGCGGCGTTGGCGTGGTGCGGGCATCGGGCGAAAATTTAAAAGAATGGGCAGAAAAAATAGTTGGCAAAACTTTAAAACCCCGCGTGGCTACGCTTGCCAACATTACAGATGAAAAAGGCGAAATCATTGATCAAGCGCTGGTTTTGTTTTTTCCAGCGCCTGCTTCTTTTACCGGTGAAGATGTTTTGGAAATTCAAGGCCACGGCGGGCGCGTGGTTTTGCAGATGGTGTTAAAACGCTTGTTATCTAACGGGGCGCGCTTGGCAGAACCCGGGGAATTTACGCGCCGCGCTTTTTTGAACGGCAAAATGAGTTTGAATGAAGCGGAATCTTTAATAGATTTAATCAACGCCACAACCGAACGTGCCGCACAAAGTGCCGCCAAAAGTTTGTCGTGCGTTTTTCAAAAAAAAATTGCGTTGACCGTGGAAAAATTGATTCAAACGCGCGCCTTGTTGGAAACCACCTTGGATTTTTCCGATGAAGATTTGGATTTTTCAAATGTGGCAGAAATTAAAAAACGCACAGCCGAAGTTTTTGCCGAATTGTTGGCTTTAAAACAATCGGTGGAAATGGGCGTTCTTTTGCAATCAGGCATTCACGTTGCTTTGGTTGGCGCGCCCAATGTTGGAAAATCTTCGCTTTTAAATGCTTTATCGGGCGAAGATGTGGCGCTGGTTACGGATATTGCCGGCACCACGCGCGATGCTTTGAAAAGCACTTTGCAAATTGATGGTTTCCCTTTGCATATTATTGACACCGCAGGGCTGCGCGATGATTCGCTTGACCCAATAGAAAATTTAGGCATTGCCAAAACCCACCAAATTTTGGAAAAAGCGGATGTTGTTGCTTTGGTGGCGGATGCCAGAGATTTTCCAACTTTGCCAAACTTTGCCAAAAAATGTCCGCCAACTGCCAAAATTTTGCAAGTGTTCAACAAATGCGATTTGCGCAACAATTTGCCCGAAGATTCCAAATCAGCCATTTTCATCAGCGCCAAAACGGGTTTTGGTTTAGAAAATCTTAAAAAAACACTTTTAAAAATAATGGGCGTGGATTCGGCAGAAAATGACGTGTTTATCGCACGCGAGCGCCATTTAATGGCCTTAAAGAAGGCGATTTTGCATTTAGAAAATGCGCAAGTTTTAAATGAATCGGAATTGATTGCCGAAGAATTGCGCCTTTGCCAACATGCGCTTTTTGAAATTACTGGGGAAATTACCACGGATGATTTGTTGGCGCGTATTTTTAGTCAATTTTGTATTGGTAAATAATTGTTACAATAGCGAAAAAAATATTAGGGAGTCGCAATGTCATCAAATAATCCTGTTGTGGTCGTGCAAGGGCGCGCACCTTATGAAGTCATTATGACATCGGGTTTGTATGAATTTACCGCCGATGAACCGCAGGAAATGGGCGGCGGCGACTTGGGGCCAAACCCTTATCAATATTTGCTTTTGGCGCTGGGTTCTTGCACGGCAATTACATTAAGACTTTACGCCGAGCGCAAAGGTTATACGCTAACAGATTTAAAAATCACATTAACGCACGAAAAATTAGAAAATCGGCAAGACAAAATCACGCGCCATATTCAAATAGACGGCGATTTTGACGATGTGGCAGTGGCGCGCTTTTTGGACATTGCCGCCAAATGCCCAGTGGCGCGCACCTTGTTGAACAGCGTGGCATTAGAACAACAAATTGAATCGCCCAAAAGTCCGTTGGAATTGCGCGCGCAGGGGAAAAAGGGATGATTTTAACCAACCCTGTTTTAATCGGCGTTTTGACAATGTGCGCCTTGTGCTTGGCGCGTTTTAATGTGTTGTTGGCAATTTTGGTCTCAGCACTTTTAACCGGCGTTTTGGGCGGCATTGGATTATCCGAGTCGCTTAAAATTTTAATTGGCGGTATGGCAGGCAATTTGGAAACCGCATTGAGTTATGTTTTATTAGGTGCTTTGGCAGCGGCGATAAGCGCTTCCAACCTAACCCATGTTTTGGTAACCAAAATCAGCGCTTTTTTAACACGCGGGCGCGTGGTTTTGCTGGCAACCATCGCTTTTTTGTCGTGTTTTAGCCAAAATTTAATTCCCATCCACATTGCTTTTGTTCCTATTTTGATTCCGCCTTTGTTAGGCGTGATGAACAAAATGCAAATTGATCGAAGAGCCGTTGCCTGCGCTTTGACTTTCGGCTTAAAAGCACCGTATGTGAGTTTTTCGGTTGGTTTTGGTTTGATTTTCCATGGCATTTTGGTTAAAGAAATTAACGCCAATGGTTTGGAAATTACGCTTGCTGATGTTTCAAGCGTGATGTGGATTGGCGGTGCGGCAATGTTGATTGGTCTTGTTTTGGCTTTTATTTATTACAGCAAACCGCGCATTTATGAAAACTTTGAATTGGCAGCAACTTCTAGCGAATCCAACAAACTCGGCAAAAAAGAATGGGTGATTTTGGCGGGGATTCTTTTGGCTTTTGTTGTGCAGTTGCAATTTGGTTCATTGCCGCTCGGGGCGCTTTCTGGCATTTTGTTGATGATTGCCTTTGGCGGCATTGAATGGCGCAAAATGGATATAACCATTGACCGCGGACTGCATATGATGTCTTTCATTGCTTTTGTAATGCTTGTTGCCGCAGGATTCGCCGCCGTTATTCGTGAAACGGGCGGCACAGCGGATTTGGTTGCCTCTATTGCCACAATCGCCGGCGGAAAATTCGGCGGGGCATTTTTAATGTTGTTGGTTGGTTTGCTCGTTACCATGGGCATTGGCACCAGCTTTGGCACCATTCCCATTTTGGCAACCATTTACGTGCCGCTTTGCATCAATTTGCATTTGAGTATGTCGGCAACCATTTTGTTGGTTGGCATTGCAGCTGCGCTGGGCGATGCGGGTTCGCCTGCAAGCGACAGCACTCTGGGGCCAACCTCAGGGCTTAATGCCGATGGCCAACACAACCACATTTTTGACACCTGCATTCCAACTTTTATTTTCTTTAATATTCCATTGTTTGTGGCTGGCTTGCTTTTTGCTTTCTAAAAAGTCAAAAATCCACGGTCAACCTAATATTTTTTGAAAAAAACATTAGGTTTACCGTGGAAAATCACCTAATATATTGATTCGTTTAATAAAAAGGAAAATAACAATGCACGCAGGGGTTTACGATTTTTCATCATTAGTTAGCGAAAAGCCGTTGGAAATTCCTATTTTTCAAGCGGAATACGCTTGGGGAGACTCCAAGTGGCGGCGTTTTTTTAACGAATTAAAACACGCTTTTGACCACAATTCTGCGCATTTTTTAGGCACGTTGCTCATTGAAAATTTTCAACCTGTGTCCAACAAAATGCGCATTTTGTTGGATGGTGAACAAAGAATCACCTCCTTTGCCATTTTGTTAAAAGCGCTTTTTGACCAACTTGACCCTGTGGAAGATGCGGATTTGATTGATGAACTCAAAAATATTTTGTTTTTGTCTTTTGAAAACAAAACGCCCAAAATCAATCAATCGCGCTTGAATAAAGAAGACTTTGAAACAATTTTTAAGGTGAATAATGCCAATGAAATTGCAAAGGTTGAAGCCAACGAAAGTTTGATTATTGATTGTTACCGCTTTTTTTCCAACATCATTCAACAATACGAAAATTTTTATTTTCGCCATTTTTTAAATTTTTTGCTCCACACCAAATTGTGGGTGGTGTTGGATTTGGAAGAAGCGGACAACGGGCAAATTGTTTTTGATACGGTGAATTTCACCAACAAAAAATCCACTGCCGCGCAAATTATCCAAAACAATTTGTTTTATAAAGTGATTGACATCTTCGGGCGCGATGTTTTGGAAGATTATTACCAAGAATTTTGGGTTGCTATTTTTGAAAAGGATGACGCAACCTACACTTTTTGGCAGGGCAATGACAAACGTGGTTATCCGCAAGTTGAAGGATTTTTAAAGGTTTTTGCAACCATTGCTGGATTTTTTAATCCCGAAGAACACGTTTTTAATGATTTGAGCGCGCAATACAAAAGTAAATTTGAATCGCTACAAACCAAAGATGAAATGCAAGACTTTTTAAAATTGTTTAAAGAATACGCCATGCTTTGGTTTGAATGGGGCAATTTGGAAGCGATGGGCAAAGGTTTTGAAGATTACGAATGCCGATTATTCCAAATTGTGCATTTAACCGAATTGTCGCTTTTGCCTTTGATTTTAAAATTGAAATATATTTTGCGCGACAAACCCGAAGAATTAAAAAGCGTGTGCGATTTATTCTCCGGCATTTTGTGCCAAACCTATATCAACACAAATATGATTCCAACAACGAATGCGGAATATTTGAATTTGATGAAAAATTTGAATAAAGACGCGCCTTTGGAATTTTTGCGCAACCATTTTTCAACCAAACGCAAAACCACAACTGGCGTGAAAAAAATAGTGCGCCGCGTGGTTCACCGTTAAAAGCTGATTAAAAAAGCCCGATTTTTTTAATCGGGCTTTTTTTGTGTTTTGAAGTTTTATTTTGCCATTTGCTTTTCTTTGACTTCATCCAAGGTTTTGCAATCAATGCACAAGGATGCCGTTGGGCGTGCTTCCAAACGTGAAAGACCAATTTCAACGCCGCATTTGTCGCAATAACCGTATTCTTCGGCATCAATGCGGGCGATGGTTTCATCAATTTTTTTGATGAGTTTGCGTTCCCTGTCGCGATTGCGCAATTCCAAAGCAATATCGGTTTCTTGGCTGGCGCGGTCATTTGGGTCGGCAAAAACGGTGGCTTCATCTTGCATGGTGTGCACCGTTTTGGAAATGCCTTCGGTTAAAGCGTTTTTTTGCTCCAACAAAATGTTGCGAAAATAATCGCGTTGGCGCTGGCACATATATTCTTCGCCTTTTGCCGCTTTGTAATGCGTTGTTTTGGCGGCGGCAGTTTCAGTTTTCAGCGCTTTTTTATCTGCTGATTTTTTAGGCGCGGCTTTTTTTTCAGCGGTTTTGGCAATAGTTTTGGACGTTTTGGATTCGGCTGTTTTCATAAGACATTATCTCAAAAAAAGTTTGGCGCAATTTTCTCAAAAATCCACGGTAGACGGTAATTTTTTTTCAAAAAAAATCGCCGTTGACCGTGGAAAATCGTTTGAATAATTTTTAACACGGGCATTTTTTAATATTGCCCGATTTGCCCGGATAACGCGCATCCACGGCGCGGCGGTGAAACTGCGCTTCCGACATCACTGGATGTTCTGGATGTTTTTCGTGCATATGCGCAACATATTGGGCGTAATCCGGCACGCCCACCATCAAGCGTGCCGTTTGCGCCAAGCGTGTGCAAAAGTTTGCAATTTTTTGCATTTCTTCGCTCCCTTTTTTTAACGGTAAACCGGCGCCAATTCGCAGGAACTATCTTGCGACACGTCCTTCATTTTGAAAATGATTTGTGCGCCGACTACCAACATCAACACCACAACCAACATAAACAAGCCGGTTAAAGTGGCATTGACGCGGTCGTTAAAGACAATTTGCGCCATTTGGTCCATATTTTTGGCAGGTGCCAACAACACGCCGTTTTGCAAGGCTTCGGAATATTTTTTGGCGTGTGCCAAAAAGCCGATTTTGACATCCGCATCAAAAACCTTTTGCCAACCCGCATAAAGAGTGGTGATTAAAACCCAAGCGCAAGGCACCATCACCACCCACGCCAACTTGCCTTTTTTCTTTTTGAACAAAACCACAATGGCAAAAATCAGCGCCATTCCCGCCAACATTTGGTTGGCAATGCCAAACAACGGCCACAAGGTGTTAATGCCGCCCAGAGGATCCACCACGCCTTGGTATAAAAAATAACCCCAAGCGCCAACGGACAAAAAGGTTGCCAACAAATTCGCCGGCAAAAATTCAGTGTTGCCCAAGGGTTTGTAAAAATTGCCCAAAATGTCTTGAATCATAAAACGGCAAACGCGCGTGCCGGCATCCACCGTGGTTAAAATGAACAAGGCTTCAAACAAAATGGCAAAGTGATACCAAAACGCCATCATAGAAGAATCGGTGTGCAGCAAATCGGTGATGATTTTTGCCATGCCCACGGCAAAGGTTGGCGCACCGCCTGTGCGCGCCAAAATGCTGTTTTCACCCACATTTTGCGCCATTTGAGAAAGCGCTTCGGGTGTGACCACAAACCCCCAAGAAGAAATGGTTTGCGCCACTTGTTCCACTGTGGAACCGACCACGGCGGCAGGCGCATTCATTGCAAAATAAACGCCCGGCTCCAAAATGCAAGCCATCACCATTGCCATCATCGCCACAAAAGATTCCATCAACATTGCGCCATAACCAATCATGCGAATATCGCGCTCGTTTTCAACCATTTTGGGCGTGGTGCCGCTGGAAACCAAGCTATGAAAGCCAGAAATAGCCCCGCAAGCAATGGTTACAAACAAAAATGGGAACAAATCGCCCGCAAAAACAGGACCGGTGCCATCCACAAATTTTGTTATGGATGCCATTTGAATGTCGGGGTTGACGATGACAATGGCAACAGCCAAGCCCACAATGGTGCCGATTTTTAAAAAGGTTGATAAATAATCGCGCGGTGCCAAAAGCAACCAAACGGGCAAAACGGAGGCAATAAAGCCGTAAATCATCAATGCCCATGCCAAGTTTTCGCCGTTTAAAGTGAAAATGGGCGCAAGAACTTCGCTTCTTGCCACGTTTTCGCCAAAAACAATGGACAAAATCAGCAAAATAAAACCAGCAATAGACACCTCAGCAATTTTGCCCGGGCGAATAAAGCGCATATAAACGCCCATCACAATGGCAATGGGAATGGTTGCCGCAATGGTAAAAGTGCCCCAAGGCGAACCCATCAAGGCTTTGACCACAACAAGCGCCAAAACCGCCAACAAAATCACCATAATGAGCAAAATGCCAAAAGAAGCAATGGCGCCGGCGGGTTTGCCCAATTCCAAATGAATCATCTCGCCCAAGGATTTGCCATTGCGGCGGGCAGAAAATGCCAAAATAATAAAATCCTGCACGGCGCCGGCAAAAATCACGCCGAAAATAATCCACAAGGTGCCGGGCAAATAACCCATTTGCGCCGCCAAAATGGGACCAACCAATGGGCCAGCACCGGCAATTGCCGCAAAATGATGTCCAAACAACACCCATTTGTTGGTGGGCACATAATCCAAACCATCGTTATTCAAATGCGCGGGGGTTAAGCGTTTTTCGTCTAAAACTGCCACTTTTGTTGCCAAATAACGGCTATAAAAACGATACGCAATAAAGTAACAAGATACAGCTGCGGTAATCAGCCACGCGGCGCTAATTGACTCACCGCGATGCAAGGCAATCACGCCCAAAGAAAAAGCCGCCAAAATAGAAATGGCCGCCCAGAGCAAAAACTTTTTCACCTTTTTCCCCTTGTTGGCAATAAAAAATGTGCTTGTGTTTGAAAACGTTTAAGAATACCAAAATTGAAAAAAGTTTATTTAAAAAAACAAAAATCCAAAAAAATTCCCAAAAACAAACTCATTCCCACGTAGTTATTGTTTAAAAAAGCGCGAAAACATTGCGCAGGGTTGCGGTTTTTAATCCAAACATAATGCAAAAGCGCAATGACCATTGCCAAGAGCAAACCCAAAAGCGTGAAAATCTGCATGTTATAAAAATAAAAAACCACAAAAGCAAACAAGGCAAAATGCAAAAAATAGCAAATCATCACCGCCAACACATCAAAACGACCAAAAGTAATGGCGGAAGTTTGAATGCCGATTTTCAAATCATAAGGTTTATCCACCATTGCGTATTCGGTGTCGTAAGCCAAAGACCAAAACACATTGGCAAGAAGCAACAACCAACAAGGCAAAGGCACAGCGTTTTGTGCAGCGGCAAAAGCCATTGGAATGCCAAAACCATAAGCCACGCCCAAATACGCTTGCGGCAGTGGAAAAAATCGTTTGGTAAAAGGGTAAGTGATTGCCAAAAACAACGCCACGCCAGACAAAAGCAAAACCAAAAGGTTGTTTAAAATCAAAACCAACAAGAATGCCACAAGCGCCAAAACCGCAAAAAGAAACAACGCTTCTTTAACCGAAACTTTTTTGCTGGCAAGCACACGGTTTTTGGTGCGTTCAACAAAGCCATCAAAGTTGCGGTCGGCAATATCATTGATCACGCAACCGGCTGAACGCATCAAAAAAGTGCCCAAAACAAATACGCTTAAAATTAAAAAATCTGGTTGACCGCTTGATGCCAACCACAAAGCGCAAAGCATTGGCCAGAGCAAAAGAAGCGAGCCAATGGGTTTGTCCAAACGCATCAACAAAAAGTAATTTTTTAAATTTTCCACGGTCAACTAAAAAAATTTTTGAAAATTTTTTTTAGTTTACCGTGGAAAAAAATATTTAGAATAAACATTTTGATTAGGTTGAGTTGCACGATGAGTTTTAAAACGCCATTTTTAATCAGCGCCGCCGCAGCGGTTTTATCCCACCAAGCGCTTGGCGCTGCCAAACCGGTGGTTAAATACGAAGTTGTGGAAAAGTTTGAAGTGGCACCAAGCGATGCCGAAATTCGCCAAGCCGTTTTGGCGTTTGAACTTGCCGAACAAGAAAAAAGCAAATACAACCGCACCAATTTGGGCAAAACGCTTTATCTTTTTTTGCCGCACCGAGAAGAAAAATCTTCTTGGCGAGTGGATCATTTTTTCTGCATTGTGGGGCAAAGTAAAAATCCCGATAGCCAATATCCTCTTTGGCAAAACATCACGCCCGACTTCAAATGGTTTGCCGTGCCCAAAAAAACCGAAATGCCAGAAATTGAAAAACTCAAAGTTTTAGAAGCGGCAGGTTACATTTCAGTGGAAGAAGGTAATTTCAACATTGTTTGTCCAGCCAACAATGAGCAATCCGATTTGCGTGAAACCTTTTATTACCCGCAAGACAGTGTTCGTGCTTATTTGCACAATGTTCCTGCTTACCGTTATACCTTAACCGACAAGGCGTTGAAAGAATTTTTTGATAATTCGCCCATGTGGCACATTGTTTTTTCGCCTGAGGAAGGTGTTGAAACCTATGATGCCGAAAAAGTCCATTGGTTTGATAAAAGCAAGCAAAAAACCGGCATTCAACCCAAACCCATTTTGGAGCGTATGCATTTGACTTTTCCCATCGGCAAAATTGTGGTGGGCGCTATTCAAAACATCCAAAAAACCGATAGCGAAAACAAAGTCGGCAACACCATTTACACTTTTGAATACAAAGAAAGCGTTGAAGGCGTGCCAGCGGGTTTGGAAAAATTGTTGGAAATTGAAAGTCCTTATAGCAAAAAAGGCGAAAACAGCGAATTGAGAAGCGATACCTTTGCGCTAGACGCATTGCCTGCCACCCGTTTAAAAGATTATCCCAACACGCCTTTGCAATATTTCACCGTAACCGAATTAAAAGAACAGAGAAAATACCGCATTGCGCAAGACGAAAAAGGGCAATGGCAAATTGAGCCGGGTTTTGCGTTTTAAAGAAGGAAGAAAAAAATGAATGCAATCAAAACTTTTTGCGCCGTAATGGCGGCGTTGGTTTTAAGCGCTTGCGGCAAATCCGTTGATTTATCCAAACCCGAATTTGCAGTGGGCGCTTATTGGGAAAGTTTGGCAAGTGATAATGTGGCGCAATTTTTAACAACTGTGGGCGACTCCAAAGAAGGCAAAGCCTTGGATAAAGAAAGCCAAGTTTTTTTCACAGAACGCTTTGCGCAACTTGCCAAAACATTCAAAGGCAATATCAAAACCATCACAGTGACCGAAGTTAAATACGATGAAAGCAAAAGCACAGCCCAAGTCAAAGTGTTGTTGGAACGCTTTGATGGTTCCACTTCGCAGCGCCGAATGCACACCGTAAAAAATGGCGATTCTTGGCGCTTAAAAGGTGCGCAATCGGGCGCATCGGGTTTTGAAGCAATGGGCGAAGCCTTTGATGAAGCGCTTGGCAATTTTGGCAAATAAATAAAAAAATGCTAATTTTCCACGGTGAGCGATAAAAAATTTTCAAAATTTTTAAATGTTTACCGTGGAAAATTATTTTTTAAAATTTTGGAG
>ERZ1035025.136-NODE-136-length-53851-cov-6.843130_pt1 | contig 53851 bp, 39 predicted proteins | sample MGYA00520619_ERZ1035025 | MGnify/ENA primary metagenome ERZ1035025 (study PRJEB33766, sample SAMN09781742) | gut metagenome | biome: gut microbiome | host: Homo sapiens | place: Madagascar | study: EMG produced TPA metagenomics assembly of the PRJNA485056 data set...
AAGCAAGATTCCGCTGTTGTGTATATAAAGAAAGAGAAATCGCAAGACAGCGAATCCGCCTTGCAGAAGGCAAATGCCCAACAGAAAGTGACCATCCGGGTGCCAATAACATAATCCAGGTAATTGAAGCCGCATGTGCCGACTGTCCACTTTCTCACTATATCGTAACTGATAATTGCAGAAAATGTATGATGAAAGCCTGCCAGCAGGCATGTAAGTTCGGTGCTGTAAGCATGACAAGAGACAGAGCCTACATAGACCCTGACAAATGCAAGGAATGCGGCATGTGTGCCAAAGCCTGTCCATACAATGCAATCGCAGACCTCATAAGGCCATGTAAGAAAATCTGTCCAGCCAATGCTATCACAATGGATGAGAATGGCATCTGTGAAATAGATGAAAACAAATGTATCCAGTGCGGACAGTGTATCCACGCCTGTCCATTCGGTGCTATCGGTTCTAAAACTGATATAGTTGATGTAATAAAGGCAATCGTAGACGGAAAGAAAGTCGTTGCCATGGTAGCACCTGCTGTTGAAGGACAGTTTGGAGATACAATAACAATGAGCAGTATCCGTACAGCCTGCAAGAAGTTAGGCTTTAATGATATGTATGAGGTAGGTCTTGGTGGAGATTTAACAGCACAGGCAGAAGCCGAAGAATGGCTTGAAGCTGCTAAAGAAGGAAAGAAACTTACAACCTCATGCTGTCCTGCATTTGTTAATCTGATTAAGAAACAGTATCCTGAGCTTGCAGAACATATATCAACAACAATATCACCTATGTTTGCACTTTCAAGACTTCTTAAATCAGAAGACCCTGATACAATAACAGTATTTATCGGACCATGTATTGCCAAGAAGAATGAAAAGCAGGAATATAAGGGTCAGGGAAATGCTGATTTCGTACTTACAATCGGCGAGTTCAGGGCAATGATGAGAGCCAAGGAAGTAATTCTTGAGCCTGAAGAAAACAGTGACCAGCAGGCAAGTATATTCGGTAAGAGATTCGGTAACGGAGGCGGTGTTTCTGCTGCTGTTGCACAGTGTATGCGTGAAGCAGGTGCTGACCCTGATAAATTCAATATAGAAAAATGTTCAGGTGCTGCCGAATGCAAGAAAGCACTTACACTTCTTAAAGTAGGAAAACTCCCTGCAGACTTCATTGAGGGAATGGTATGTGAAGGCGGCTGTGTTGGTGGACCAAGCCGTCACAGAAGCGGTAAGAATGCTGTTCTTGCTGCCAAAGACCGTGACAAGCTGCTCGCCGAAGCAGATGACCGTAATGTTTCAGACAACTTAAGTAAATATGACTTAACAGCATTTTCAATGCACAAATAAAATTAACATAAAAATAGCGTTGGCAATATTCACATTGTCAACGCTATTTTTTTAGTGCTGCTTTTAAAGCAAGCACAACAAGTTTTTCAAATATCACACTCAATACAACAATTATAACCGTCCACGCCAGCAAATCATCCGTATCAAGATATATTTTCGACATATAAAGCATCTGCCCGACAGAACCTTTGGGCATTCCGATAATCTCTGCTGCCACTCCTGCTTTCCAAGCCATACCAGCAGTAACTCTTCCTGCTGATATAAGATAAGGTGAAAGCTGTGGCATGATAATATAACGTATCCTGCGAATCCAAGGAATATGAAATACATCTGCCATTTCCCTGATGCCTTTATCAGTACTTCTAAGTCCGGTAAGCGTATTCTGATATATAACAGGTACAACTATTAAAAATGCAATGAACACCGACAGGTTCTTTGCCGTAAACCATATAAGACATATAACCACAAAAGACGCAACAGGTACTGCCTTAATTGTAACCATCCACGGCCACAGAATATATTCAACAGGCTTACATATATATGCAAGCACTGCACATATAATTCCACACAATAATCCTGCGAGAAATCCACCGACAATATGATACATTGTAAACCACACAGTTCCTGCAAAATCAGATTCACGCCATATAGTAAATAGTCTGCCAAGCACCTGTACCGGCGTTACAAGTATAATCTGCGAATCAATCTTTAGCGCAGCTATTTCCCATAAAATAAGTGCCAGCATCACTGCCAGCACTTTATATATTACATTGAGTATCTTCTTATTAATATTCATAATAGAAATCATCTTTCGGCATACTGCCACCTACCGACTTAGGATTCTGGTCGTATAACACCTGTAAGAATCCTTCAAGTGCACTCCTCATGTTATCATTAACATAACATACAATATGGCACTTAGGAAGAGCCTTCTTAGCGATTGCTTCTGATGCAACAATTCCATACTCAGCAATAAGCTGTGCTGTCTCATCAATATTGCCTGAAGTATATGCAACACTTTCGTTATATTCATCAATGAACTTCTTAAGCTGTTCAGGGTACTTTTCAGCGAATTCTTTTCTTACAACAATTACACCTGTAACAATCTTAGAATTATTATTAATCTTCTCCCATGCTCCATTAAGGTCCATGACTACTCTTAAATCACTTATCTGGGCACTTGCTGCTGTAACAAAAGGCTGTGGAAGAACAGCAATTGCACCATCTTCTGACTTTAACTTAGAAAGTGCTTCTGTTGTATCTGAACACCACACAATATTAACATCTTTGTCTGCATCAAGCCCATTGCCTGAAAGAATATATCTTATGGTATATTCCGGTACAGCACCCATTCCCGTAGCATATATTGTCTTACCCTTAAGATCGCTGATACTGTTGACAGTGTTACCTCTCTCTACAAGATTAAGAACACCAAGTGTATTAACAGCAACAACCTGAACCTTGCCTTCCGTCTTATTATATATGTTAGCTGCAAGATTAGATGGAACAGCCGCAATATCAATCTCTCCGGTTGCAAGTGGTGTTACAAATGCAGATGCATCCGTAGCAAAATCTTCAAATGCATATGTATTCTTAGTATTGCCATTCTCTGAATCTTTGCGTAGCTTAACCATTCCCATCGCTGTAGGCCCTGCCATAGCTCCGATTCTTATTGTTGTTGTCTCTTCTGTCTGACTCTCACCTTCGTTATTGGCTGATTTTCCTGCACATGCCGCAAATGAAAATACCATAATAATCGAAAGCATAACTGCTAGTAATTTCTTCAACTTATTATTCTCCTGATATATTTAATTAGTATTCCATGAACTCCTGTATATCCCTTAATACATCCTCAATCTCGCCTTCTCCGTCATTAATTGTAAGCTGTAATGGTTTGCTGATATCCAGACTGAACAAACCAACTAATGATTTGCCATCAACACAGCTATATCCTGATTCAACATCAAACCCACATGAATACTTACTAATTGTACTTACAAACCTTTGAACCTTCTCCACAGAATCCAAAAGAATCGTTACTGTCAGCATATTATCTCCTCCGCTTCCTCATATTGTAATTCCCATATCAGAGACTAATATACACCATAAAACTTATAAAAACAACCATTAACTAAGACTAAAATATGGCACGGACGCCACAGAAAACGCTTATTCCAGCTATTTTCATATCATCCATGCCATATTCTGATAATCATAAATTAGAGATTAGTATATCCCATAAGGTAGTAATCAACTGCTCTTGCACAGTCTCTTCCCTGTCTTATAGCTTTCACAACGAGCGACTGTCCTGTATGCATATCTCCTGCTGTAAATACACCCGGTACACTTGTTTCAAATCCGTCTGCTGCTGTCTTTACATTAGTTCTTTCTGTAAGTTCAACTCCAAATGCGTCTGTGACATATTTCTGTGAACCCAGGAAACCTGCTGCTATCAGTACAAGCTCACATGGAAGCTCTGCTTCTGTTCCCTCCACAGGGACCATCATTCTTCTTCCTGTCTTTTCATCAGTCTTAGACTCAAGCTTTACTGTAACAACACTTGTAAGATTACCCTTCTTATCCTTCTTGAATTCCTTAACTGTAGTTGTATATATTCTTGGATCATGTCCGAATACTGCAATTGCTTCTTCCTGACCGTAATCTGTCTTGCAGACTAAAGGCCACTGTGGCCAAGGATTGTTCTCCGCACGCTCATCTGGTGCTTTTGGCATCATCTCAAGCTGTGTTACCGACTTGCAGCCATGTCTTATACATGTTCCGACACAGTCATTACCTGTGTCACCGCCACCGATAACAATAACATTTTTATCCTTTGCAGAAATATATCTGCCATCCTTAAGTCCTGAATCAAGAAGACTCTTTGTAGTTGCTGTAAGGAAATCTACTGCAAAGTATATTCCATTGGCATCTCTTCCAGGAGCATTGATATCTCTTGGATTAGCAGCACCACACGCAAGTACTACAGCATCATAATCTGCCATAAGCTTCTTAGCCTTAATGTTCTCACCAACATTTGCATTAGTTACGAACTCAATGCCTTCTTCCTTCATAATATCAAGCTTTCTGTCAATTATATGCTTTTCAAGCTTCATATTAGGAATGCCATATCTTAAAAGTCCACCGATACGGTCAGCTCTTTCATATACAGTAACACTGTGTCCTCTCTGATTTAACTGGTCTGCTACAGCAAGTCCGGCAGGGCCTGAACCTACTACAGCAATTCTCTTCTTAGTTCTTACCTTAGGAGGATTTGCTTTCGCATAACCTTTGGCATACGCATGTTCAATAATTGCCATTTCATTCTCTTTGGTACATACTGCCTTGCCATTAAGTCCGCATGTACATGCCTTCTCACAGAGTGCAGGACACACACGGCTTGTAAATTCAGGGAAGTTACTTGTCTTATGTAACCTGTGATATGCCTGTTCCCAGTTTCCTGTGTAAAGAAGATCATTCCATTCCGGAATAAGATTGTTAAGAGGACATCCGCTAGTCATTCCCTTTATTGTCATACCAGACTGGCAGAATGGCACGCCACAGTCCATGCAGCGTGAACTCTGCTTTCTCTGCTCATCTTCTGACAGAGGTGTATGAAATTCATTAAAATTCTTTATTCTTTCCTTAGGTGAAACCGCTGTGGCTTCAACTCTTTCATAGTCTAAAAATCCTGTTGGCTTTCCCATGGTGTGCTCCTTTCTACTTTGTTGCAGCGTAGAATGCTTCTATCTGAGCCTGTTCGCTGCTAAGTCCTTTTTCTTCCATCTGTACTATCATGTTAAGCATCTTCTTATAATCATGTGGCATGATTTTCTTGAACTTAGGAAGATATTCTCCGAAGTTGTCAAGTATTTCCTTGCCCTTCTTAGAATTAGTATAAGCAACATGTTCTGTTATAAGCTGCTTTAACTCAAGGACATCATATTTGTTAGAAACTGCTTCCATTGAAACGAGCTGCTTATTAACTCTCTTGTAAAGACTTGTGTCTTCATCAAGAACATAAGCAATTCCACCGCTCATACCAGCAGCAAAGTTCTTGCCAGTCTTGCCTAAGACTACTACTGTACCACCTGTCATATATTCACAGCCGTGGTCACCAGTTCCCTCAACAACTGCTGTTGCACCTGAATTTCTTACACAGAATCTTTCTCCGGCAACACCATTGATGAACGCCTTACCACTTGTAGCGCCATATAATGCAACATTACCGATGATGATATTCTCGTCTTCCTTATAAGTACTTCCTGTTGGTGGATATACAATAAGCTTTCCACCTGAAAGTCCCTTACCAAAGTAATCGTTACTATCACCTACAAGTTCAAGTGTAAGTCCCTTAGGAATAAATGCACCAAAGCTCTGTCCGCCTGCGCCATTACATTTTACTGTATATGTATCATCATCAAGCTTATCATCAAATCTTCTTGTAATCTCAGCGCCAAGAAGTGTTCCTAATGTACGGTCTGTATTGGCAACATCGATTTCAAGACTTCTCTTGCTTCCTGTCTCCATGGCAGATTCGAACTTCTTAAGTAAAATCTTTTCATCAACTGTCTTCTCAAGTTCGAAATCAAATACATTTTTCTTATCATAATGTATCTTTGTCTGCTTAACATATGGATTATCAAGAATCTGTGATAAATCAATCTCTGCTGAACGTCCGCTCTTGGCAACATTCTTCTGCTCAAGTAAATCTGTTCTTCCTACCAGTTCATCAAGTGTCTTAATTCCTAAGTCAGCCATTATTTCACGGAGTTCCTGTGCAATGAATCTCATGAAATTAACAACATATTCAGGCTTACCTGTGAATCTCTTACGAAGCTCAGGATTCTGTGTTGCAACACCAACAGGGCATGTATCAAGATTACATACTCTCATCATTACGCAACCCATAGTTACAAGTGGAGCTGTTGCAAATCCGAATTCCTCTGCACCAAGCATTGCTGCGATAGCAACGTCTCTTCCGCTCATTAACTTACCATCTGTCTCAATAATAACCTTATTACGGAGTCCGTTCATTGTAAGTGTCTGATGGGCCTCTGCAAGACCTAATTCCCAAGGAAGTCCGGCATTATGTATAGAGCTTCTTGGAGCTGCACCAGTACCTCCGTCATAACCAGAGATAAGAATTACCTGTGCGCCTGCCTTGGCAACACCAGAAGCAACTGTACCAACACCAGCTTCTGAAACAAGCTTAACTGATATTCTTGCATTCTTATTAGCATTCTTAAGGTCATATATAAGCTGTGCCAGATCTTCGATTGAATATATATCATGGTGTGGTGGTGGTGAAATAAGTGCAACACCCGGAGTTGAAAGACGTGTCTTTGCAATCCAAGGATATACCTTCTTTCCTGGAAGGTGTCCACCTTCACCCGGCTTAGCACCCTGTGCCATCTTAATCTGAATTTCCTTGGCACTTACAAGGTATCTTGAAGTAACACCGAATCTACCAGATGCAACCTGCTTAATTGCTGAACATCTGTTAAGACCATCAGGACCAACCTTTAATCTGTCAATGTCCTCTCCACCTTCACCTGAGTTAGACTTACCATGAAGCATATTCATGGCAATAGCCATAGTCTCATGCGCTTCTCTTGAAATAGAACCATATGACATAGCACCAGTCTTGAATCTTCTTACGATAGAATCAACGCTTTCAACCTCATCAATGCTGATTCCCTTCTTAGGGAACTTAATATTCATAAGACCTCTTAAGTTCTTTACGCCCTCTTCTTTATTAACAAGAGCTGTATATTCCTTAAATGTCTTGTAATCTCCTGTTCTTGTAGCAAGCTGTAACAAATGTATTGTCTGTGGGTTATACAGATGTTCTTCCTTGCCGCTTCTCATCTTATGAGCGCCTGAACTGTCAAGAGTAGTATCTGTAGAAAGTCCAAGTGGATCAAATGCCTTAGAGTGAAGTGTCTCAACATCTTCCTGAATATCCTTTAATGACACACCTTCAATTCTTGAAACTGTACCCTTAAAGTATTTATCTATAACATCTGAGTTAATACCAATTGCCTCAAATATCTTAGCACCCTGATATGACTGGATTGTTGAAATACCCATCTTGGCAGCAATCTTAACAATACCTGTGATAATTGCCTTATTGTAATCATCAACTGCTGCATAATAATCCTTGTCAAGCATATTAAGGTCGATAAGTTCCTGAATACTCTCCTGTGCAAGATATGGGTTAATTGCAGAAGCACCGTATCCAAGAAGAGTTGCAAAATGATGGACATCTCTTGGCTCACCACTCTCTAAGATTACAGCCATGCTTGTTCTCTTCTTAGTCTGTACAAGATACTGCTGTAATGCAGCAACTGCAAGTAATGAAGGAATAGCAACATGGTTCTCATCAACACCTCTGTCTGAAAGAATAATGATATTAGCACCTTCTCTGTGTGCTCTGTCAACCTCAACAAATAAGTGGTCGATAGCTCTTTCAAGTGAAGTATTCTTGTAATATATAATAGGAATAGTCTCTACCTTAAATCCTTCAACATTCATATTCTTAATCTTAAGAAGGTCTGTGTTAGTAAGGATTGGATCATTAATTCTTAACTGTTTGCAATTCTCAGCCTTTTCCTCAAGAATATTACCCTCTGTTCCAAGATAAACAGTTGTTGATGTAACAACCTTCTCTCTTATTGAGTCAATTGGCGGATTAGTAACCTGTGCAAATAACTGTTTGAAATAATTAAACAGTGGCTGATGCTTATTAGAAAGTACTGCAAGCGGAGTATCAATACCCATAGCACCTGTCTGCTCTGTTCCATTAAGAGCCATAGGAAGTATTGAAGTCTTGAAGTCCTCGTATGTATAACCAAATGCTTTCTGGAGTCTTGCTCTTTCTTCCTTAGTATGAATAGGAACCTTCTTGTTAGGAATCTTTAAATCCTTAAGCTGTATAAGATTGCTGTCAAGCCACTCACCATAAGGGTTCTTAGTTGCATATTCTTCCTTAAGCTTATCATCCTCTATAAGCTCGCCCTTAACTGTATCTATAAGAAGCATTTTTCCAGGTCTTAATCTGTCCTTTAACTTAATTCTGCTCTCTGGGATTGGAAGTGCACCAACCTCTGAAGAAAGAATAAGATAACCATCGTTAGTGATATAATATCTTGAAGGACGAAGACCGTTACGGTCAAGCACTGCTCCAAAGTAGTCTCCATCTGTAAATGCGATAGAAGCCGGACCATCCCAAGGCTCCATCATTGTTGCATAATACTGGTAGAAGTCCTTCTTCTCCTGTGCCATTGCACCATTGTTAATCCAAGGCTCAGGAATTGTAATCATAACAGCAAGTGGAAGCGGCATGCCGTTCATAACAAAGAACTCAAGTGTGTTATCTAACATTGCTGAATCTGAACCATTAGTATTAACAACCGGAGTAATCTTTGACATCTCATCTTCAAGATATGGAGATGTCATTGTCTCTTCTCTTGCTAACATTCTGTCGGCATTACCCTTGATAGTATTAATCTCACCGTTATGTACCATGAATCTGTTAGGATGAGCTCTCTCCCAGCTTGGGTTAGTGTTAGTTGAGAATCTTGAATGAACAAGTGCAATAGCTGACTCATAATCAGGATTCTCAAGGTCACCAAAGAACTGACGAAGCTGTCCTACAAGGAACATACCTTTGTATACAATCGTTCTGCTTGATAATGAACATACGTAAGTTGTATCTTCTGCTGTCTGCTCAAATACTCGTCTTGCAACATAAAGTCTTCTGTCGAACTCAATTCCTTTAGCTGCATTGGCAGGTCTTTTTACAAATCCCTGCATGATATATGGCATACAGTCAACTGCCTTTTTACCAAGGACATTAGGAAATGTTGGAACATCTCTCCAACCTAAGAACTCAAGTCCTTCCTTCTCAACAATGATTTCGAACATCTTCTTGGCTCTGTTTCTTGCCAGTTCATCCTGTGGGAAGAAAAACATTCCAACGCCATAATCGCGCTCATCTCCAAGCTCAATTCCTAATGGCTTTACGGCTTTCTTAAAGAATTTGTGTGATATCTGAAGAAGAATACCAACACCATCACCAGTCTTTCCTTCTGCATCTTTACCAGCTCTATGCTCAAGATTTTCTACAATGCTTAAAGCATCAGATACTGTCTGATGTGTCTTAATTCCATTAATACTTACAATAGCTCCGATACCACAGGCATCATGCTCAAGTTCAGATCTGTAAAGACCAGGCTGTTTGATTTCATTTTCCATAAGTCTAATCATCCTTTCGTATATTCTAAAGCTTTGCTTGCACATAATATACTCCTGTTTTATGGATTTTGTAAATATTTTTTTGCCGCAATTGTCTGATAATATAACTATTGTCGTCTTTATTTGTAATTGTCTGATAATTATAAGAATTGTCGCAGTATTATCTCTTATAATGCAATATTATTTACATTTATTATCATCTTATTATTATCTAACATCTGCCTGTCTTTAAGTAAAAACGCCAAATTGTTTCTAAATTGTGTCTGATTTTTACCTGTCTGCATAAAATTAGTAAAAAAATAAAGTGACAAAACCCAGCATATTAATTTACAAGGTTTTATCACTTTATATTATTAATGATTATCTATTAGCTATTAACAGGTACTCCTCCTATCAGGAAATCAACTGCTTTCTCCTTAACAGAAAACTGTATTTCTGTATGTTCTCCACCATATTCACCATCAAGTGTCCATGATACAGGCTGTGGTGATTCAAACCTTACAGACTTGGTCTTCCATGTACATACCCAGTCACATTTGCTAAGGTCTTTAGTTATAAAAGCATTAATAAGCGACTGGACTGCTATAGGATTGTTAATCTCTCTTATCAGGGTAACTTCAAATAACCCATCCTGCAGATTAACATCATTGCCAGTAAGATTCTTTATTCCGCCAACTGAATCTGTATTGCTTATCATTCCATATACAAAATTGCCCTCAACATTCATCTCCTCAGAATATACTCGCATATACTGTGGTTTAATTGTTGATAAGCTTCTGACCGCTTCAATTACATAAGCCTGATGTCCAAGTACATTCTTAAGATTCTGCGGAGTTCCATAAGAAACCCTTGTAAACGCCCCAAATGCAGCAACATAATTAAATGAGCGTTCTCCATTTACCATTCCTACATCACAAGGAAAACGTTTACCCTTTGCTATATTAACAGCGGCCTTCGTCATATTTCTTGGAATTCCCAGGCTTGCAGCAAAATCATTCGTTGTTCCACTAGGAATGTACCCTATCGGCGGCTTCTCTCCTTTATACTTAAGAACAGCCGCTACCGTTTCATTAAGAGTACCATCTCCACCACTACATGTTATGACATCATATCTTCCTTCATTATCTAAAATGTGCTGATAGCCATCAAGCGGCGCCTTGGTCGGATATACAGTAGTCTCATATCCAGCCTTAGAAAATACCTGTATTATCTTCATCAGCTGATTCTTAATCTGAGCTTTTCCCGAGTTTGGATTAAAAACAAACAGCATCTTCATCATAATCACCTGTCCCATTTATCACATAATGCATTAATCTGATCTGTAAACTTAGCCAGATCTTTATTCGTACCACCCTCATTGTGTGTAATAACTGTCATGAGGCGCTTTCCAGCAGCAACAAGTCTGTCAAATACAGTTTTACCTCGCTGTGTACTCGTCGTTCTTCTAGTCTTTCTTTCTTTAACACCTTCAGAGATAACTCTGTCTGCAATAAGGTCATAACTTCCGCCTGTATATGGTGCCATGGCATCATAACCATATTCTTCTTTAAGACACTCCGTAAACTCGTCACACACACTGTCTTCGCCATGCACAACAAACACTTTTTTAGGCTTTCTGTCAAATGCATTAATCCAGCAAAGAAGCCCATCCTTATCAGCATGACCACTTGAACCCTTAAGCTGTACAATCTCTGCCTTTATCTTTATCGGTTCACCAAAAAGTTTAATCTCCTCTGCACCATCAACTATTATACGGCCTGTTGTTCCAACAGCCTGATAACCAACAAATACAATTGTACACTCTGGTCTCCACAAATTATGCTTCAGGTGATGTCTTATTCTTCCCGCTTCACACATACCTGATGAAGAAATAATAACCTTAGGATTAGGATCAAAGTTAATCTGCTTTGATTCATCCCCCGTAGTTGCATACTTAAGTCCTGGAAATGAAAGTGGATTAATACCCTTTCTTACAAGCTCAACTGCCTCATCATCAAAGCAGCTGTCAACATTCTTAATAAATATGTTAGTTGCCTCTATTGCAAGCGGACTATCCATATACACATCAAAATCCCTGCCTACAAGATTATCTTCTTTAATCTTTCTTATAATGTAAAGAAGCTCCTGCGTTCTTCCGACAGCAAATGAAGGAATGACTACATTTCCACCTCTTTCAAATGTTCTCTTGAATATATCAGTGAGGTCTTCAACATAGTTAGGTGTTCCATCATGTCTTCTGTTACCATAGGTTGACTCCATAACCACATAATCAGCCTCTGTAACATGCTTTGGTGACTTAATTATAGGTTTATTAATATTGCCAATATCGCCAGAAAAGACGATTTTTTCTGTTACTTCTCCGTTATCAGTCTTCTCTGTAGCCCATACCTCAATGCTTGCAGAGCCAAGAAGATGCCCTACATCTGTAAATCTTATCTTAATTCCTTCTGCAATATCATATACCCTGTCATACTCACAGCCTACAAACTGCTTGCAGACATTAACTGCTGCATCCATATCATACAGCGGAACAAATTCCTTAAGTTTTCCTCCTGATCTGGCAGCCTTTCGGTTTCTCCATTCAGCTTCAAACATCTGAATGTGTGCGCTGTCTCTTAACATTATCTCACACAGCTGTGCCGTAGCTGATGTTGAATACACCTGTCCTCTGAATCCATTCACATACATAAGAGGAATAAGACCTGAATGGTCAATGTGTGCATGCGTCAGCAATATGCAATCCACATCAGATGCTGCAATAGGAAGTTCCTGGTTTTCGTATACATCATTGCCCTGTTCCATACCGCAGTCTACAAGAATATTAAGACCTGCCGCCTGTAAGAAATGACAGCTTCCTGTTACCTCATGATCCGCGCCTAAAAATGTTAGTTTCATAATATGCCTCATTTCCGCGTCAACGCTATTTTTTCACGATATTTCTGATGTAATTGTAACATTTTCCTATGTGAAATTAAATACAATCATATATAAAAATTGTATTAATTCTCTGTATATTCTATATCTGTAAATGTGACATCTGCATTCCTTGATACGAAAAATCCTGCGTATACATGCTTAGGGTCTACGGCTGTCAGCTTAAAATCAAATCCGCCTGTCAAGAACTCTCCATCCCCCAGCTTTACTGCATATCCGTCCGGATTAGACTTTATACATACTTCTACAATATCACCCGGTTTAAGCTCTCTTCCTGTTACGCTTCCCTGCATAAGTTCACTGTTCTTTCTTGCAAAACAGCTCCATGCCTGGTCTTTATAAGTAAGGTTAAGCGGTGCTGCTGCTACATAATCGCCAAGTACATCAGGCATTTTCTTATCAATATACATATCATCTCTTACCATAAGCCCGAATGACACCTGATTATTATAGAAATAATCATTAATTGTCATCTTAGCCTTAAGGGTAAAGTTCACATTTACAGGAATCTTCTTATAGTACATTGCTATTCCGTCTGTAACTGCAGATATCTTGCCATCATTATTCTTAACTGCGATGTGTATTCCCCCTGGAACTTCTTCAAGTATATAATTATCAGATTCCGTCGGCAGAGTTGTAACATCACCAAATACTGTGCCCTTGAATCCATATGCATCTTTAAAGTTCTTACTGTCAGCAAGCTCATCACTGAATACAACTGGCTTGTATGAAGCATTTTTCTCAAGATATCTGTTCTTGTCTGGAAGCGGTTCATCTGCCCTTATATTAACTATATTCTCTGAAAGTCCTGATATTCCAGCCTTTTCAAGCTCCTGCATAACGAGAAAAGCATTAACCCTGCCGCCCCATATATTAGTGTGTGTATTGTCAACACTTACTTCTTTATTAGATGGCCATGCGTGAAGATATATTGTCTCTTCTGGTCCTAACTCATCATATAAAGCCTTTGTTTTTTTAGTCATATCAACACAGACGATTCCAAGGTCTCTTGCAAGGTCACGGACTGCCTGTGAATAATCTCCTCCCTTAAACTGTGCTGCGTCATCAGTTATGTGAAGCTCCTGCCTTGTCCACTCTCCTGTTGCAGTTCTTCTTACAATAGGTGTACACAGTATTGGTGTACATGAAACATCAAGTGCCGGCTTGATATAATTATTATATAATGATGCTGCAAATGTGCCTTCCTTATCCCTTCCGCCTATCGGACTTGTATATCTTCCTGCCTCAGTTTTCTCATCATTATGTCCAAATCCGATTATAAGAAAATCTCCCGCTTTCATGCCTGCAAGAAGCTCCTTATAATTCTCTTCCTTAGTGAAGCTTAAGCTGCTTCTTCCTGAAAGTGCAAGATTATTAACCTGCACCTTGCTGTTAAGATAACAACCAAGCTTAGTTCCATATCCGTATCTTGGATAATAGTATTTGTCATCAAAAGAACTTAATGTTGAATCACCAACAACCCATAATGTACTCATCGTATGTCACCTCGTTTTAAATATATGTGTTATCATCAATATGTTTTATTAAGGTAGTTTTCGCGGAGGTGCTCCTCCATCGCAGCTATCTCTTTCTCGAACTCTCTGGCAGATATAAGAAGACATCCCTGTCCTCTTATAATAACCTGCTCCACCCCGTCCGATGTTGCCACCGTCACATTATATTTCTTTCCATTCTCATGTGCAAATTTTTCTATATAATGGTCAGCCGTTTCCGCCGTCTTCGTAAATACAACATGAATATTATGAAAATCTATAAACTCCTCATCATGTCCAGGTACTCTGTATGCGTCAAATACCGCAATCAGTTCGCATCCCTTCATTGCCTGATAATTACACAGTATATCAAGCAGCCTGCCTCTTGCACTGTCAAGATTGACCTGTGCAAGCTCTGATAGCTCCTTAAATGCATGTATTATATTATATCCATCAACAAGAAGGAAGCTTTTCTTAGCCGGATTATATTCAGGTGCTTTAGGAGGATTCTTAACATTTGCATTACTGCCTGCAATATATCTTCCAACTGCAGTGTCAGCTTTTCTTTTCGATAACTTTCTTCTCTCATTATCGCCCCTGCTGTTAGAAAAATATGTTTCATTCAAGATTCTGTCTACCTCGTCTGTTCCAATCCACTCGTCAGACACTGTTCTTGAAGCCTGCTTTGCAGTCAGCTTAACCTCCCTGTCAGACTGTCCACCGGCAACCCCGGAATCCGTCACGGCTATCTCAACATGTGCATGCTCTCTTACTTCATTCCACGGCACAACATATCCTGAACCGCCTGCACAGAATACTGAATCTACCGGGTTTCTTGTATCACGCTCAGGCTCATAGCCGAATTTTTCAATAACTTCTTCTGTATTATGGCATGGTCTGTAACCTGCCATCTTAAGTGCAAGCCTGCCTGTTCCTTTTGTGTAGGCATTGACCTCTGCCTGATAGTTGCCAATCACTGAAACCGGACCTTCACCTGTGATAACAACATTATCGCCATCAGCCTCCTGCATGTTAAATGCTGCTCCCATTCTCTCGAAGTCGGTCATTGCCCTGCCGACATAATCTCTCTTTACCTCAAGTGAAAATGCATAGAATGGCTCTAACAATACTGATTCTGCCTGCATAAGTCCCTGCCTTACAGCTCTGTAGGTTGCCTGCCTGAAATCTCCGCCTTCAGTGTGCTTTGGATGAGCCCTTCCTGCAACAAGCGTAATCTTCATATCCGTGAGCTCAGAACCTGTAAGCACTCCTCTATGCATTTTTTCACACAAATGTGTATACACAAGTCTCTGCCAGTTCTTATCAAGTATGTCCTCACTGCAATGACATTCGTATCTCATGCCGCTTCCCGGCTCGCCAGGTTCAAGCAGCAGATGCACCTCTGCATAATGTCTTAACGGCTCGAAATGTCCAATTCCGTACGCCTTATTCTTAATTGTCTCTTTATATACGATGCTTCCTTCACCAAATGTTACATCTACGCCAAATCTTGTTTTGATAATATTGGTCAGCACCTCGATAAGTACCGGCCCCATTACGCTCACATGTATTTCTTTGAAGTTCTCATCCCATTCAACATGAAGTTCAGGTTCTTCCTCCTCAAGTGTACGAAGCTTTGAAAGAAGTGTCACCGGATCTGCCCCTGCCGGAAGATTAAGCTTGTAATTAAGTACCGGCTCAAGCACAGGTATATTATCCTCTCCACCTGCTCCTATAAACTGCCCAGCCTTAGTTTCTGAAAGTCCTGTCACAGCACAGACAGTTCCTGCAACTGCTTCATTAATGCTTGTAAACTTATCTCCTGCATATACTCTTATCTGGTTGACCTTCTCATTGCCAATAAGCATTTTTGATTTTAAAAAACCACCGCACACCTTAAGATGCGTCAGTCTTTCTCCTCTGTCATCCCTTGTTATCTTATACACCTTTGCTGAAAATTCTTCGCCATAATCCGGACAGCTTACATATGTGTCAATTCCATTTATAAGTTCCTCAACTCCGTTCATTCTGAGTGCCGAACCAAAATATACAGGATACATTTTTCGTTCCATAATCATGCGGCTCATAAGGGCATCTTCTACATTTGCAGATTCAAGAAACTGCTCAAGTGCCTCTTCATGGCACATTGCAACTTCTTCGTAATCTATATTATTAAAGTCCACGCATGACTCTGACAGCCTGTTCTTTAGCTGCTCCATGATTCTTGTCCTGTTCGTTCCCTGCTGGTCCATCTTATTGACAAATATAAATACCGGAATTCCAAGTCTTTTAAGCAGACTCCACAGCGTCTCGGTATGTCCCTGCACTCCGTCCATTCCGCTTATTACAAGAACTGCCGCATCAAGCACCCACAGCGTTCTCTCTGTCTCCGCTGAGAAATCAACATGCCCCGGTGTATCAAGCAGCGTGTAAGAACTTCCGTTGTAATTATAAGCCGCCTGCTTTGAGAATATTGTAATTCCTCTTGCTCTCTCCATATCCCCTGTATCAAGAAATGTATCCTGATTATCAACTCTTCCAAGCTTTCTTATGCTTCCCGCACTATATAGTATCGCCTCTGACAGCGTAGTTTTCCCCGCATCAACATGCGCCAGCATGCCGATTGTAACTGGATTCTTATGTGACATAGTTCCTCCTTCCTTAAATAAACGCAAAAATCCCTCTCTACGAAATTATACATGCTAGTATAATAACATAGAGAGGGGGATTTGGCTAATTGTGCTTTATTAAGTTTTGATTATATTATGGTGATTCATTATGGGACGGTCCATCATGCCTTGCTGACATGATGGTTTCCATGCCTGATAATATCAAGGCTTACTTCTCCGACTATAAGTTAAATCTTGTTCAGATACTTGATTCTGATAAATACACATTTTATAATGAAGATGTGAGAGATGTGTTTAATATTATAAGGAACATATATAACGATGATTTCGATTCAATATATCGTGAATATGAATCCCGCAATGTAGATATTGATGTAATGGAACTGATATGTAACATAACCTCAGTTCCAAAACTTATGGACTTATGTACAGATACTGAACAAGGAGGGACTGTCAATATGTGTGAAGCAATGAAACGATTTCAGGCTGAATGTGAAAGCAAAGGAATGAAGGAAGGTATCACTTCCGAAAAAGTCAACTCAATCATCTCCATGCTCGAATTCGGCATAACCAAAGAACAGATATTAACCAAGTACACTAAAGAGGATTTAGAAAGAGCAGAAGCTGCTATCGCTAATAAGAACTAACACCATACTAATAATATTAAAGCCAGTTAATCTAGCAATTAAGATTAACTGGCTTATTTTATCTGATACTTTTATACATTTCCGGTCTTCTGTCCCTGAACAGTCCCCAGCTTATACGCATGTCTGTATCAGCGTCAATGTCTGTTTCGCCATATACAATCTGCTCTTTATCTCTTGAGGCCTGCATAACAATCTCCCCGGTTGCATCTGTTACAAATGAAGAGCCATAGAATACAAGTGATGATTCCTGATGACCGTTGGCTTCAGATGGTGTAACCTTCTCCTCACCAATTCGGTTGGCAGCTACAACTGGCACTATATTGCAGGCAGAATGTCCCTGCATACATCTTCTCCAGTGCGGCATGCTGTCAACCTCAAGAATCGGCTCTGAACCAATAGCTGTCGGATAGAACAGGATTTCTGCTCCCTGTACTGCCATTCCTCTGGCTGTCTCTGGAAACCACTGATCCCAGCATATTCCCACACCAATCCTTGCATATCTTGTATCCCACACCTTAAAGCCTGTATCTCCCGGTGTGAAATAGAACTTTTCCTGATAATAATGGTCATCAGGAATATGTGTTTTTCTGTATATTCCAAGAACACTTCCATCTGCGTCAATAACCGCAACAGTGTTATAGAACACATTTATATCTCTTTCATAAAAGCTTATTGGAAGTACAACTTTAAGTTCGGCTGCCACCTTCTGAAAATGCTTCACAGCCAGATTGTCATCTACTGATTGTGCATATGCATAGTAGTCATAATTTCTCTCCTGACAGAAATACTGTCTTTCAAAGAGTTCAGGAAGAAGTATTATCTGTGCACCGTTAGCTGCTGCCTCACGAACCATCTTATCAGCCTTTGCAATATTCTCTTCTACCGACCGTGAACACTGCATCTGTATGCCTGCATACTTTACATTTCTCACACTATTTTACCTCCGGAATTTGTTGTGTAATACAGTGGATATTGCCTCCACCGACTATTATATCTCGCGCATATATCCCGACTATCTTTCTGTCAGGAAATGCTTCTTTAAGCACATTTATTGCAAGGCTGTCCGCCTCGTCATCAAATTGCGGCACTATGACCGAATCGTTGGCAATATAGAAATTAACATAAGACGCAGCAAGACGCTCGCCTGCTTCTCTCATGTCCTCGCCTTCCTCAAATTCAAAGCCATTAAGTTCTTCCTCAGTTATGCACACAGGTTTCTTAGGAATGAGCATTTTTCTTACTTTAATGTGTCTTCCTTTGGCATCAGTTACATTTTCAAGGACAGAAAGGCATGCCTTGCTCATCTCATACTGTGGGTCATTGACATCATCAGTCCATGCAAGCACAACCTCTCCCGGTGCTGTGAATGCACACACATTATCCACATGTTCGTTAGTCTCGTCATTATATATTCCACATGGAAGCCAGATTATCTTGCTCACATTGCAGTACTGCTTTAATTTATCCTCAATCTGTTCCTTAGTAAGTTCAGGATTTCTTCCCTTACTCAGCAGACAGCTTTCAGTAACAAGCATTGTTCCTTCGCCATCTGTATGTATTGAACCACCTTCAAGAACAAATGGTGCTGCGTTATATCCCTGACAGCCAAGATAAGACATAAACTGTCCGGCTACAAGGTTGTCATTGTCCCAGTCCGCGTACAGTCCGTCATATGTTCCGCCCCACGCATTAAATTCCCAGTTAATTCCACGCAAATCACGCGCTTCATATGGTGTATCCACATTTCCACTCACAACAAATGTAGGGCCTGTATCTCTTGCCCATGCATCATCTGTATCTATGACTACAAGCCTGACCGTTTCTGGGAGCATCTTTGCTGCTTCCTCTTTTCTGCCCTCTGATACAATCATGTATACCTGCTCGCTCTCACTGATTACAGAAGCTATCTGTGCAAATGCTTTCTTAGCCGCCTTTGCTCCATAAGCCCAAGAACCAGGTCTTTCCGGCCATATCATAATGCAGCCCTGATGTCTTTCAAATTCAGCAGGCATGCGAAAACCGTCTGCTGCCGGACTACTGTTAATATAATCCATATCTATAATCTCCCTTTGAAATCTTCGTAGCCAAAATGCTTCCACACCTTACATTCTCCATCACTATCCATAATTACAATATCAGGCAGCGGAATTCCGTTAAATGTGTTGTTCTTAACCATTGAATATATAGCCATATCTTCAAATACGAGTCTGTCCCCAACATTGATTTCCCTGCCAAATTCATAATCACCTATGATATCTCCTGCAAGACATGTATAAGACGACAGTCTGTATCTGTATCTTCCCTTCTTCGCCGGTTTCCATATGCCTTCTTTTACGTCCATATCAAAGTCAATCTCTATGTCCTTATCAATTCCATACTCATCTTCCATGTCCGATATTTTCAATCCGTCACGAAGAGGTGGTGTATATGGCATTTCAAGTACATCAGGCATATGGCACGCTGCAGATGCATCAAGTATAAGGGTTGTTATTCCATTTTCAACCTTATCAAGCACTGTAGTCACAAGATATCCTGCATTAAGTGCAACAGCTTCTCCCGGTTCAACATACACCTGTACATCATATTTCTTTTGCACATGACTGATACATTTTTCAAGAGTTTCAATGTCGTAATCTTCACGGGTTATATGATGTCCGCCGCCAAAATTAACCCACTTCATATCTTTCATGAGAAATCCGAATTTCTCTTCAACAGCCTTTAATGTTGCCTCTAAGTCATCTGAATTCTGCTCACATAATGTATGAAAATGTATTCCTTCCATACCTGATAACACATCAGGTTCTTCCTCAAGTGCAGCTTTCAGGTTCTTAAGAGTAACTCCAAGTCTGCTGCCCGGCGCACATGGGTCATATATTGCATGGTCACCCTGTGTAGAAAACTCTGGATTAACACGAAGTCCAAAGCTTACTCCCGCCGCAATACATCTTGCTTTATGCTTCTTTAACTGTGAAACTGAGTTAAAGACGACATGGTCACATATATTTACAAGCTCATCCATATCCTCATCAGTAAATGCCGGTGCAAATACATGATTTTCTTTTCCCATACACTCAGCACCAAGTCTGGCTTCATATATTCCACTTGCCGTAGTTCCGCTTATATATTTCCCAATCAGCGGATATTCTGCATATGCTGAAAATGCTTTCTGCGCCAGCAGTATGTGGCAGCCGGTATCTTCTTCCACTTTATGAAGTATCTCAAGATTATGAATAAGCATTTTTTCATCTATTACATATGCCGGTGTCTTTAACTCATCAAATCTCATAATTAACCTCTCTTTTTAGTCTACTAAAACAGGATTTTCGTCGACAACCCATGGAAGACCGTACTTATTAAGCGCATCCATGTATGGATCCGGATCAAATTCATCTGTTGTGAATACTCCCGGCTTATTCCAGAGTCCCTTTGCAACAAGCATTGTACCAATCATAGCAGGTACGCCTGTTGTGTATGAAATAGCCTGTGAACCTACCTCACGATAGCATTCCTGATGGTCGCACACATTGTAAATATATACCTTCTTCTCCTTGCCGTCTTTGATACCTGTGAAGATACAGCCGATATTAGTCTTACCTACTGTTCTTGGTCCAAGTGAAGCAGGGTCTGGAAGAAGTGCCTTTAAGAACTGGATTGGAACAATCTCCTGTCCATTGAATTCAACCGGATCAGTTCTTAACATTCCGACATTCTCAAGGCATTTCATATGTGTAAGATAGCTCTGTCCAAATGTCATGAAGAAACGTATTCTCTTAACATGCGGAATATTAGCAGCAAGTGCCTCTATTTCCTCATGGTGAAGCAGATACATATCCTTCATTCCTACTCCCTCAAAATTGTACTCTCTCTTTATTGACATAGCAGGAATCTCAACCCAGTGACCGTCCTCCCAGTATGAGCCTGGTGCTGATACCTCTCGAAGATTAATCTCCGGATTAAAGTTAGTTGCAAACGGATATCCGTGGTCACCGCCATTGCAGTCTAATATATCTATTGTGTGTATCTCATCAAAATAATGCTTCTGTGCATAAGCTGTGAATACGCTTGTTACACCCGGGTCAAAGCCTGTTCCCAAAAGTGCTGTAATTCCAGCTTCTTTATATTTTTCTCTGTAAGCCCACTGCCATGAGTAGTCAAAATATGCTGTGAATCCAAGACGCTTGCATCTCTCCTCATACACCTTTCTCCACTCAGGATTATCTGTGTCCTCACACTCGTAATTAGCAGTATCAACATAAGGAACTTTACATGCAAGGCAGGCATCCATAATCGTAAGGTCCTGATATGGAAGTGCCACATTAAGAACTACATCCGGCTTGAATTCATTGATAAGCGCAATAACCTCTTCTGTGTTGTCAGCATCAACCTTTGCTGTTGTGATGTTAGTGCTTGTCTTACCCTTCAATTCTTCTGCTAATTTGTCACATTTGCTCACTGTTCTGCTCGCTATGCACAGGTCTGAAAATACCTCGCTCACCTGACATATTTTGTGGATTGCTACTGAAGCAACTCCTCCGCAACCAATTACTAATACTCTGCTCATCTTTCTTCCTCCTGTTCTAATAATTCTTCAACATACTTTGGCAGCATGAATGCACCTGTATGAAGATTAGTTGTGTAATATTCTGTATGTATATTTCTTCTCTTCCACTCTGCCGGCTTAAAATCCTTAAGTGGATGATATTTCTTTGACGCAAATCCAAACAGCCAGTATCCTGACGGACTCGTAGGTATATGTGCCTGATACACACGGCTTATTGGAAATGTGTGGAATACCTTTCTGTGCATGCTTCTGCACGCATCCTCATCCTCATCATAGAATGGGCTTCCATGCTGATACACAAGTATTCCATCCTCCTTAAGCGCCTTATAACAGTTTCCATAGAATTCCCTTGTAAACAGTCCCTCACTCGCACCAAACGGGTCTGTTGCGTCATTAATTATAAGGTCATACATATCCTGCTTGGAGCGTAAGAACCTTAATGCATCTGAATTATAAATGTGTACTCTCTCATCTTCTAATCCTGCTGCCGTCTCTGGAAAATACTCCATGCACACATCAACAAACATGTTGTCCTGCTCGACTATGTCAATATTTTCGATATTATCATACTGCAACAGTTCCTTTGATACACCTCCGTCACCACCACCGATTATCAATACATTTTTAACATCTGGATGGACTGACATTGGCACATGCACCACCATCTCGTTATAGATGAAACAATCCTGTTCTGAAAATATAACACTTCCATTAAGTGTCAGGAATTTCCCGAACTCCGGTGACTGGAATACATCTATTCTCTGATAGTCGCTCTCACCAGTAAACAGTTGTTTTTCAACCCTGATATCAAACTTCACATGTGGTGAATGAAGTTCTGAAAACCAAAATTCCATAGAAACTTTCTCCCTTCTATATTTAACCGATTGAACAAATCGGACATTTACATTCTTAATACATTCAGTGTCTGCAATGTTGAATCTTCCATTCCCTGCATTGAACAGCCCTTCTCTACTGAATACTGAATATAGTCTATTATCTCGTCTGTGATTTCTTCACCCGGCGCAAGTATAGGAATTCCCGGCGGATATGCCATTACGAACTCCCCTGATATATGTCCTGCTGCCTCACGGATTGGAACTTTAATCTTATCGGCATAGAAGGCTTCCTGTGGTGAAGCAAGTACCCTTGGAAGCAGCATTTGTCTGTCTACTTCAAAGCGTTTTTCTTCTTTTGAATACAGACGGCTGATTTCAGCCAATGCTCCGACAAGTCTTTCTATATCCTGTATTCTGTCACCAATTGATATGTACGCCATTATATTTCCAATGTCGCCGAATTCTATCTGGATATCATACTCATCTCTTAAGATATCATACACCTCAATTCCATCAAGTCCGATATCCCTTGTATATACACAAAGCTTGGTAACATCATAATCATAGACTGTTCCACCATTAATCAGTTCTTTACCGTATGCATAATAACCGCCCACCATATTAATCTCATCTCTTGCATACTGTGCCCACTCACTCACCTTTGCAAATGACTGTCTGCCGCGCAGGGCAAGATTTCTTCTTGATATATCAAGGCTTGTCATAAGAAGATATGACGCGCTCGTTGTCTGCGTAATATTAATAATTGTCTGTACATAATCAGCATTCATACCATTATTGGTAAGAAGAATTGAACTCTGCGTAAGCGAACCGCCTGACTTATGCATTGATATTGCTGCAAGGTCTGCTCCTGCTTTCATTGAATTCATAGGAAGGTTGTCACCAAAATACAGATGCGTTCCATGTGCCTCATCGGCAAGCACTTTAAGCCCATATGAATGCGCTATATCACATATTCCTTTAATGTCTGAACAGATTCCATAATATGTAGGATTGTTCACCAAAACCGCCACCGCATTCGGATGCTCCTGTATTGTCTTTTCAACCTGCTGCACAGTTACTCCAAGCACTATTCCAAGCTTTGCATTAATTTCTGTATTAAGATAAACAGGAATCGCACCACACAGAATCAATGCATTAATTACGCTTTTATGCACATTTCTTGGAACGATAATCTCATCTCCAGCCTTACATACAGCTAACACCATGTTCTGTACTGCCTGCGTAGTTCCTCCTACCATGAAAAATGCGTGTTCTGCCCCAAATGCTTCTGCTGTGAGCTCCTCTGCCTCCTTAATAACAGAAACAGGGTGGCACAGGTTATCAAGTGGCTTCATCGAATTAACATCTATTCCAACACATCTCTCTCCCAGTAAATCTACCAGTTCAGGGTTGCCCCTTCCTCTCTTATGTCCCGGAACATCAAACGGAACAATTCTTTTCTTTCTGAATTTCTCAATTGCTTCGTAAAGCGGCGCACTCGCCTGTCTTTTTAAGTCCATAATCTCCCCCTGTTCTCATCACTACTCGCGCTCGCAGCTTTATTCCAGAGCTGCAAATGTACAAAAAAGGCGTGATTGATTCTAAATCAATCACGCCTGTATAATCATATTCTATCTTCTTTTTGATTACTGTATTGCCAAATACAGAAAATCTGACCTTTCAGAGTTTATCCAAGTAAGTCACTGTTACCGCTCTTATTGACCGTTTCACAAGATGATATGCTCTCTCGCATGATAATTTTAAAATCAACTTATAAAATTTGAGCTTCTAACTCAATCAATAATGTGTGCCCTCGTCACACTCGGCAACCGACCCGCCCGTCCGCAAGGCTTAACATGTAATCATGTGGTCTGTATTTGCGATATCTTTTTATATCCAAAATACCTTTAAAATATAATATAACTGTCTGCTGGTGTCAATATATATTTTAATTTTTATGCCAGAAATCCACAGGCTCATACTCCTGCAATTTTGCAAGAAATCCCAGTTTTCCAAGCTCCTCCTGAATTAAATCCAGTGTCTGTTCGTCATCCGCAACAATTGTATGATAATGATATCCTGATGTCACATTCATTAATAGACTGCTCTTTCCATTTGCAATTTCCTCAAGATATTTCCTGATATCACGCCTTGAATGGATATTCATCTCTGCTCTTATAACACCATATACCTTGTGATACACGAAAACGTCTCTTATCCAGCCACCCATGTCAACTATTGCTCCAAGCTCTGCTTCCACCTCATCATCTTCATGTTTAACCTTAAGTATGCGGCTGTACTCCTGCTTATCATTAAGCACATAGCCTCTGTTAGTTGAGAAAACATCTATATTCTTCGCACGGATAAGCGCTATATCCTGCACTATAACCTGCCTGCTGACATCTAATATCTGTGCAAGCTGTGTGCCTGGCACAGGACTCGACGAGTGTTTTAATATATCCACTATCTGATTTCTTCTCTCTTCTCCATTCATTGCTACAACTCCCCGGTTCACCCCGACAATGATTACTCCTGTACAGGATGAAGATTTTTTAATGAAATGTCCATAATTGGCGCAGAATGTGTAAGTGCACCACTTGATACAAAGTCTACACCAAGGTCAGTGATTTTTGCAATGTTTTCTTTAGTTACATTTCCAGAAACTTCAACTAAAGCTTTTCCACCAATTATATTCATAGCCTCTCGCATATCCTCATGACTCATATTATCAAGCATAATAATATCTGCGCCTGCCTCAACAGCTTCACGCACCATTGAAAGGTTCTCAACTTCAACTTCTATCTTTCTTACAAATGGTGCATATTCCTTAGCCATTGTAACTGCCTGCTTAACTCCGCCTGCAGCACCTATATGGTTATCCTTAAGGAGTACTCCGTCTGTAAGATTATATCTGTGGTTATTACCACCTCCGATTCTGACAGCATACTTCTCAAATATACGGTTATTAGGTGATGTCTTTCTTGTATCAAGAAGCTTTGTCTTAGTTCCTGCAAGCAGCTTCGCAACACCATTAGTATATGTCGCAATTCCACTCATTCTCTGGAGATAATTAAGTGCTGTTCTTTCTCCACACAGAAGAACTCTTATATCTCCTCTTACAACTGCCATCTTCTGACCTTTCTTAACCTCATCCCCGTCTTTTGCAAAAAATGTAATCTCTACATCTTCATCAAGCAGTTCAAATGTTCTTGCAAATACCTGCAGACCACATATTATTCCATCCTGCTTGCATATAAGCTCGACTTCTCCAAGTTTTGGTTCTGGCATAACACTGTTAGTTGACACATCCTCACTTGTAATATCTTCTTTAAGTGCTCCAAGAATGAGCGGATCCACATTTAACTTTAAAGTAACTTTATCAAACATATCATTTCTCCATTTCTATATTATTATGCGTAATTCTTCTTCTGGCTTTCTTCATAGGCTTTATCTGCCTCTTCAATCTTTTTATTGACTAATTCTGCATATTCTCCGTCAATTTTCGACTCATCTGCATATTTTTCTGCATCAAATGTATCAAAATATGTAATCTCATCCTGTGTCGGTTTTACAACTGCATTTTCAGTAATATCAAGCGCTGCCCTCTTTGCAAACACAAGACTTTCAAGAAGTGAGTTGCTTGCAAGCCTGTTTCTTCCATGAACTCCGTTGCAGGCTGTCTCGCCTATTGCATACAGGTTATCCATTGTTGTTCTGCTCTCATGGTCTACCTTAATTCCTCCCATGAAATAGTGCTGTGCAGGAACAACCGGAATACACTCTTTTGACGGGTCATATCCCTTATCAATACAATGCTGCACTATATTAGGAAAATGCGTTTTTAATTCTTCTTCAGGTATTGTCCTTAAATCTTCCCATACAAAGTCTGTATTGTCCTTTGCCATCTGTTTTCTAATCTCTTCTGTAAGCAGGTCTCTTGGAAGCAGCTCATTAACAAATCTCTTTCCATTCTTATCATAAAGCTTCGCGCCTTCACCTCTTACTGATTCAGATATAAGAAAGCTCCTGTCTTCCTCTTTGTCAGAATAAAATGTTGTCGGATGAATCTGAACATAATTAATATCCTTTAATTCTACTCCATGCTTTATAGCAATTGCAATTGCATCTCCTGTAAGATGTCTGAAATTCGTTGAATGTCTGTATAAACCACCAATTCCACCTGTTGCAAGCACAACATCTGAAGCTTCTACCTTAATAAGTTCTCCATTGCCAGTCCTTATAACCGCACCAAGGCATCTGTTGTCTCTGCTTATTATATCAAGCAGTCTTGTGTATTCCATAATTGTCACATTAGGAAGAGTTCTCACCTTCTCTAACAGATGGCTTGTTATCTCTTTACCTGTAATATCTTCATGGAATATTATCCTGTTAGATGAATGAGCTCCTTCTCTTGTGTATGCAAGACTTCCGTCAGCCTCTCTTGCAAATCTTGCTCCACAATCGACAAGATCTTTTACTACATCTGCTGATGAACGGATCATTATTTCAACAGATTTCTTATCATTTTCATAATGGCCGGCTTTCATTGTATCTTCAAAATAACTGTCGTAATCTTCTTCACATTTTAACATACACATACCGCCCTGTGCCAGATAAGAATCACTACTCTCACAATCAGACTTTGTTATCATAAGAATCTTCTTATCAGCAGGCAGATTCATTGCCATATACAGACCAGAACAGCCACATCCGGCTATCAGTACATCTGTTTTAATTGTATTATTCATAGGATACCTCCATTCTTTCTGCACATACTACAATCTTACTTTGCAAGCTCAAGCATTCTTGTAAGTGGCTTCATTGCTTTCTTTGCAACTTCTTCATCTACAAACACTTCATTATTTTCCTGCTCAAGAACATCAAGCACCTTATCTAAGGTTACCATCTTCATGTTGACACATACCTGGTCAGGCTTTAATGTATACAGCTTCTTGCCAGGTGCCTTTTTTCTTATCTCACCAAATACACCATCAACTGTTGCAATTATGAATTCCTCACAATCTGTATCTACAACATAATCAATAATTCCTGATGTACTGCCTATGTAATCAGCATATTTCAGCACTTCCTCTGTACATTCAGGGTGTGCTGCAAGCTTTGCCTGCGGATATTTCTTCTTAGTTTCAACGACCATATCCTCTGTTATTGCAACATGTCTTGGACAGAAGCCTTTATTAAGAATCACATTTTTCTCTGGAACCTGCTTTGCAACGAATCTTCCAAGATTCTGGTCAGGAATAAAGAAAATGTTTTTATTAGGAAGGTTCTTTACTATCTTTACTGCATTTGATGATGTCACACAGACATCTGAATAAGTCTTTAACTCTGCTGTTGAATTGATGTAACAGACAACTGCAAGGTCATCATACTGTTCACGCATCTTAAGAATTTCTTCCTTAGTTGCCATATGTGCCATTGGACAATCAGCCCCCGGCTCTGGCATAAGCACCTTCTTTTCCGGATTAAGAATCTTGGCGCTCTCACCCATGAACTCAACACCCGCAAATACTATAATATCCTGATCTACCTTAGTAGCTACCTTGCTAAGATAGAATGAATCCCCAACATAATCAGCAACTTCCTGAACATCTTCATCTACATAATAATGTGCAAGAATAACTGCATTCTTCTCTTTTTTCAACTTTAAAATATCACTTGTAACTGACATATTGCTTCTCCAATCGTTATGGTTTACATATGCTTGACTTGCGTTTTACATACATTGTGCTAGAGTATACCACGAATGTTTACATGTGACAAGACAGTTGTATAATTTTCTGTACAGTTGGGGCGTTGGGTTGCTCTGCCGATTTCTCTGGTATATTTTTCTATTAAGCTGTTATTTTGCCTACGCATACTTGTTAATCACACAATTGCGTAGGTTTTATTTTCTCACTTCTTATGAATTTTATTGCATAAAACCTACCATCTTTCTATATTCTATCGTTTGCGTAGGTTTTTTCTCACTAAAAAAGGAGCTTCATCATCGATGAAACTCCTTTTTTGTAAAATAACACCTACACAATCTACATTTTGATATTAAATAGTAGGTTTCTTAATATTATTTTGTATCCTTACTGCCTATATAACACCTACTCACGCTTATTAATAATGCAGTTGCGTAGGTTTTTCCAGCCATTCAAGTCCTGAACAGCCTTATCATAATTACATATCTTCCTCAATATGTTCTCTTCCCTGTGCTATTATGCTTCTTACATGATCGTCTGCCAGTGAATAGAATATTGATTTACCTTCTCTTCTGTTCTTAACCAACTTGTTCTGCTTCAATATTCTTAGCTGATGAGATATTGCAGACTGTGTCATATTAAGAGCCTGTGCTAAATCACATACGCACACTTCTGCCTCAAATAATACATACAGTATTCTAATTCTCGTTGAATCACCGAACACCTTGAACAACTCTGCAAGGTCGTATAATTCATTCTCATCTGGCATTGTTTCATTAACTATCTTTAATAAGTCCTCATGTATTTCTATTGACTCACAGCATTCACAATCTGCCATTATATTACCTCTTTCTTTATAAGTCCTTTACGAATAATGCTCTTATCGCATTGATTACAGCAATAACCATTACACCTACATCTGCAAATATTGCTACCCACATGTTTGCTATACCTATTGCACCAAGCACCAGACATATAAGCTTTATGCCTATTGCAAAATATATATTTTCATAAACAATACGTAAACATTTTCTTGATATCTTTATTGCCTTGGATATCTTTAACGGGTCATCGTCCATCAATACTATGTCAGCTGCTTCTATAGCAGCGTCACTTCCTAATGCACCCATTGCTATTCCGATATCCGCTCTTGAAAGTACCGGTGCATCATTGATACCATCCCCAACAAATGCAAGCTTTTTCTTTGATTTCTTATGTTCTAACAGTTCCTCAACCTTAGAAACCTTATCTGCCGGAAGTAATTCACTGTACACATCATCTATATTTAATTCTTTAGCTACAGCATCTGCTACATTCTTTGCATCACCGGTAAGCATTACTGTCTTTCGTACTCCAGCTTTCTTAAGTTCTTCTATAGCCTGCTTTGCATGAGGCTTTAACAAATCTGATATTAGTATAAGTCCTGCATATGCCCCGTCAACTGCTACATGAACCTGAGTTCCGACCTCTTTGCACTCTGCATATTCAAGACCGAGTCTTCTCATGAGCTTTCTGTTACCTGCTGCCACTTCTCTTCCTGATACATTAGCCTTAACACCTTCACCACTGATTTCCTCGACATCTGTAACTAATGTCTTGTCAATCTCATTTCCATAAGCCTTCTGTAAACTCTTGCTTATAGGATGTGTTGAATAGCTTTCTGCAAATGCAGCATATTTTATAAGTTCATCTTTGTCAATAGTGTTATTGTATACACCACTGACCTCAAACACTCCCTGGGTCATAGTTCCTGTCTTATCAAAGACAACAATGTCTGTCTCTGCAAGCGCTTCAAGATAACTTGAACCTTTTACAAGAACACCCTGATTACTGGCACCACCAATTCCTGCAAAGAAGCTGAGCGGAATACTGATGACAAGTGCACAAGGACAGCTTATTACTAAAAATGTAAGTGCTCTGTATATCCACATTCCCCACTGAGGAGATACCCCAAGGAATATCATGCTTACAAGCGGTGGAATTATAGCAAGTGCCAGTGCACCGTAACAGACTGCAGGTGTATATATCTTTGCAAATTTGCTGATAAAGTTCTCAGAGCGCGATTTCTTGGAACTTGCATTCTCTACAAGATCAAGTATCTTAGATACTGTGGATTCACCAAATTCCTTAGTTGTGCGAATCTTAAGCACACCTGACATATTAATGCATCCGCTTATTACTTCATCACCGGCCTTTGCCTGTCTTGGGAGGCTTTCTCCTGTAAGTGCACTTGTATTAAGTGTTGTATTACCTTCTTCAATAATACCATCAATAGGAACTTTCTCTCCCGGCTGGACAACAATAACTGTACCAACCTCTACTTCATCAGGGTCTACCTGCTCAAGCTTTCCATCAACTTCAATATTGGCATAATCTGGTCTGATGTCCATAAGCTCACTTATGTTCTTACGGCTCTTTCCAACTGCAATATTCTGGAACAGCTCACCAATCTGATAAAAGAGCATAACTGCAATTGCTTCTGTAAAATCACCATCATCTACAAGTGCAATTATAATTGCACCTACAGTTGCGACTGCCATAAGGAAATTCTCATCAAATACCTGTCTGTTAATAATTCCCTTAAATGCTTTCCTTAAAATATCATATCCTATAACAAGATAAGGAACCATGTACATTATAAAAAGAATAACCGTAGGAATATCAACAAATGTACTTATCACCTTAAAAGCAATCATAAGGACTGCCGCAATAATGATTCTTGTAAGCATCTTTTTCTGCTTTTTATTCATATTCTACTCCAATCTTCCAGAACAACTCTCACGGCTTCTTATTACAGATATATCTCGCAATCATCTTCAACTTTCTTGCAGTTCTTAAGAACATCCTGCATAACAGCCTTAGGATCCTGTCCTTCTTCAAATTCAACAATCATCTTAAGTGCCATAAAATTAACTGTGGCATCCTTAACACCTGCTGTATTCTTAGCTGCATCTTCCATCTTATTAGCACAGTTTGCACAATCAACATCAATCTTATAAGTCTTCTTCATAATATTCTCTCCTTTAAAATGAAATCATTAAACAATCAAAATTCTTTCATATGAACATTCATTCATATGTTCATTTTCATTATAACACCTATAAAACTTCTGTCAACAAGAATTCACTATATTTTTCCGCAAATATTTTATGCCCATCTTCATCAAGATGCTGTCTGTCAACTTCACTTGGTTTAGCTACACCAGCGGCATCAAAATAATAAAATCCATTTTCTTTTGCTACCTTTTCATATTCCCCTGCAAGCTGCTTTGAAACATTTTTAGAACTATCATTAAATTCAGGATCAAAGCCTTCTTCACCAACTCCTTTTCCAAGATGAATCGGAGAAACTATAACTATCTTTACATGTTCTCCCGCAGTCTTGTTAGCCTTTCTTGCAACTGCCTCCATTCCCTTTGCAATTGTCTTTGCATCAGCATGAAATTCAGTCTTGCAGTCATTCGTACCAAGCATGATTGATATAACATCTACCGGCTTATGTGATTCAACAACTACTCCAATAAGATCAATTCCCTTTCTTGCATCTCTTACAGCATCTGGAAATATAGTTGTTCTTCCACACAGTCCCTCTTCAATAATATTATATTCATTTCCAAGAAGATTAGCTATTCTGCCAGTCCATCTTACATCATAATCATATCTTCCTGATTTATCAGGCTTATATCCATAAGTATTAGAGTCCCCAAAAAACAAAATATTTTTCATTGCCACATCCTCCCATATAATATCTATTATTATTTTATTTCATACTTGTTTGGTATGTTTATATGTTAATGCTTGCAATAGAATTTGTCAACATAAATTCCATATTAAACCCAAAGTATAATCACTCAATTTGCTTGCATGTTGTGTCAGTCTGTATTTCCAAGTGGTGGTCTGTCAGAATATAAGCTTGATTTTTTATGAGCTGTGTGGGAGTTAGAGCTGCTATATACAAAAAATCAGTGCCAAAAAACACGTTCAAGCGAAGCGCGTTGTTTTTTAGCACTGTAATATATTCTGTATATAGCAGCTCTTACTCCCACTAAGCGAATAAACCATGAAAGCTTGTGTTCTGACAGACCACCACTTGGAATGTCCGGATCTAACACAACCCTACTGCCTTCTTTGCAAGTCTGTCAGCCTCTTCATTTCCCTCAACCCCTGAATGTCCCCTGACCTTCACGAATCTGATATTAATTGAATTCCTGACAGATGTAATATAATTATAATATTCTATTGTTCCTTTTTTGTTGCGTTTCCATTCTCCCACAGCCCATGCCTTGATACCTGCATAATCATAAAATATAGAAACGTCTTTAAGTCCAAGCTCTATCGCTTTTTTTACAGCAGCCATGCTTCCAAGAATCTCTCCTGCAACATTACGCATGGAAGCCATCTCTTTATCACTGCCATTACCTGATAATTCATATCTTACGCCATCATGCATAAGAAAACCGCCATATCCATACACTCCGGTTGCAATATTAAAAGAACCATCAACAAATGCACAATCATTGTCAGGCATTACATCTTCTATGTTGCCACTTCCGGTCTTTCCATTAATCTCCTGTACAGCTTCCCTTCCCATATAAGCCTTCGCCTCTTCCACAGATGGAAAGCTCTTATATTCGGCAGCTGGAAAACCATGTACATTCTTCTTACATTCGTCCCATGTCTGATATATTCCGGGAACTTTACCCACACGCACAGCATAATATTTCTTAGCCATATATATCTTACCTATTCTGATTAATAAACTCGGATTACTCCGGCAATCTCTTTTACCACTGAAAGTCCATTAAATACTGTCATTGCATCATTAAAATTCTTCTCTGCAACAACATCTGTAATAATAACCAGTTCAGCAACACCGTCCTTACGGCTCTTCTGGACCACCTGCGCAATACTTACATCATTGTTTCCAAGAACACTTGCAATGTTAGCAAGAACCCCCTGCTTGTCTAATGCTTCTATTCTTAAGAAGAATTTGCTCTTGGTTTCAGATATATCCTTAACAGGAAGCTCTTTATAGCATGAGCAGCCAATCTTGCCGCATGAGCCATGAACTATGTTACGGCATACATCAATAATATCACCCATAACAGCAGAAGCTGTTGGCATCTGGCCTGCACCCCTGCCCATAAACATGGTATCATCACTTGCCTCACCATGAACAAATACTGCATTAAATGAATCTCTTACTGTAGCCAGAGGGTGATTCTCGTCAATAAGCATAGGATGAACCTTAACTTCAATTCCATCCGGTGTATTTCTGGCAAGACCAAGAAGCTTGATAACATAACCGAATTCCTTAGCATACTTAATATCTTCTGCTGTAATCTTAGTAATACCCTCTGTATATACCTGATTAAATGTTACCCTTGAATTAAATGCGATTGATGACATAATAGCCATCTTTCTTCCTGCATCATATCCTTCAACATCTGCTGTAGGGTCTGCCTCTGCATATCCTAATTCTGTGGCCTTTGCAAGAGCGTCCTTGTAATTCATTCCTGATTCAGTCATCTTGGTAAGGATATAATTAGTTGTTCCGTTAACAATACCAATAATCTCTGTGATATTGTTGCCAGCCATGCTCTGCTTTAATGGTCTGATTATTGGAATTGCTCCCGCAACAGCCGCCTCAAACTGAAGGTCAGCATGCATTTTGTCTGCCATTCCCATAACCTCTTCACCATACTCAGCAAGAAGATCCTTATTAGCAGTAACAACCTGCTTTCCAGCCTCAAGTGCCTCAAGAATATACTGCTTTGCCGGAGTAGTTCCACCCATAAGCTCTATTACAATCTCAATATCCTTATCTTCAATAATATCCTTCCAGTTGTCAGTCAGTAATTCTCTGCCAATTGGATTACGGTCTTTATCAAGATTTCTTACAAGAACCTTCTTAACTACAAGTTCTGCACCCGTCTTACTAATCACATCATCCTTCATACTCTGACATAACTTGTATACACCTGTTCCTACTGTTCCTGCTCCTAATATAGCCGCATAAATCTTTCTGCTCATTACTTTGCCCGCCCTCATTCTTGTTTATTGTATTAATTTAATTATATTAATCTGTGATACATTTACTTCATATCTACAGCATCAACCTGATCTTTAAAATTCTTTATAGCCTTCCCAGCCTTCTTTGTTACAGATACAATTCTCATAAGAGATACAAAATCCCATATACCTTCTACCATCAACGCAATTCCAATGAATACAATAAGCGCTGATGATGTTGAAAATGGATTCAATAATGCAATTATGCCAATAACAACCATTACAACTGCACCTATAAGCTCAATCCACCATTTGTCCGACTCAAGATGATAGAAATCCACCGCATACTGGAGTTTAAGGATTCCATCAACAATAATAATAATTGCAAGTGCTGTTCCTAAGAATACCGCAATAAAGCCTGGTTTAATCACGAAAAACATACCAAATGCAAGAAGCGTAACTCCCTGTACAAGACCGTATGATCCAAGAATCTCACTGCCCGCAATCCTGAAATAATTGATAAGTCTTAATACTCCCCATATACATAAGGCAACTCCAATTCCTTTACATATGATTTCCTGTGATGCTGTTGGAAATATTACCAGCAGTAAGCCAAGAACAAACAATGCAATTGAAACAATAATAATCTCAATCTTAATCGTCTTTAACTTCTTATAAATACTGTTCATATACTCCATCTCCTTTTCACTCATTTCAAAGTTCCATAGTCCTTTTGTTCTTTTGATTATACACAAAAAAGAACATCACTTCAAGACATGCATTTTTCTGCACTTTAATCTGTCCGTGATGTTCTTTATTATTATTTAATATTAAGTTTACAAATACAGATTACTCTGCTCTTGACATAGCCTGCTCGTAGTCTCTTGTTCCAACCCAGATTTCCTTAGTATATGGGCACTTCTTCTGCTCAATAGAGCGCTTGATAATAACCGAAATACATACCACATTAGCTATTATTGCGAGAATTGCAACAACTCCCTGCGCTGTCGGATTAGCTGTTATACCAAAGTTGGCAATTGCGTCTCCTGCGCTTGCGCCTGTAGTGTGGCATGTAATTGCTGCATTATAAAGGTCAAGTGCCTTAACACCAGCCTTAGTTGCTCCACCGTATAATGATGGCAATACACTGAATGTATTGCTTAACTGGAATAATGGTAATACCTGTGCAAACATACACCATGTCGCAAGTGTCATGGCTCTGTTCTGAATCCATCCACCCTTATTCCATAATGCATTAGCAAATGTAGGAGCAAGAAGAAGAGCTACACCACAGTACCATGTATGTGTTGGAAGATTACAGTATGTATACTCGAAGTTCCAGATGTCATAAGCAACAATAAACCATATTGTCATATCCGGCCAGAGCATATCATCCTTCTTCTTAGATGAATAAATTCCCCACCAGCCTGTCATACAGAAGATATTAATAAGTCCTGCAATACCATTAACAATATTCCACCAGCCGCCATAAAGGAATACACCTTCATTAGATGCCCACCACGCACCAGAGAAATCTCCTGTAATCTGGTAAGCTCTTACGGCTGATTCAAAATCAGATACCACTGCAATAAGAATATTAATAGCAACGATTACGAATGGCCATGGTTTAAACCATTCTTTCTTTCCAATTCCCCACTTATACTTAATCATGAGGAAGCCAACAACTCCGATATCTGCTGCATAAAGCTTAGCATAATGGAACCATCCGTTCATATACTCATATGTCTGATTGCTGTGACCGCCAAACAGCCCTGCCTGAATTGCTATGAAATAGATTGTGAGTATAGCCGGAATGATAACGAATAACACAATACCACCTATCTTAGTACGACGACCTATCTCATTAAGAATTACTAATCCTGCAAACACAAGCACCCAGCCAAGCAACTGAGTCATAGCTGTGCTGCCATAAAGTTGAAATAACATTGTTCACGCCTCCAATCGATTGATTGATTTATTTTATAAACATTTTACACTTTTTTAATTGTTATTTCAATGTTTTTGTTAAAAAATTATCGTATTTTGTCGCAGATAATACACAAATGTATATTATTTTCTTTCAGGAATAATATATATCCAGATAAGTGAACTTACCAGTAAAAGCATAGGATAAAACAGCTTTGGCAGTATCTGAAATGCCGTAACATTATATCCAAGTTCTGAAACTGCTGATATTGCAACCAGCATTTGCGCACCATATGGAATTATCCCTTGAAATACACATGAAAATGTATCAAGAAGGGAAGCTGCTTTTCTAGGTGTTATATCGTAATCTTCTGACATCTCTTTAGCTATTGGATTAGCCATTACAATAGCTACGGTATTATTAGCTGTAGCTATATCCATTGCACCAACTAAAAGTCCCATTCCGAGCTGTCCACCTTTTTTCCCTTTAAATAATCTTCTTATTCCATTAAGCAGGGCGTCAAATCCACCATACTCTTTAATGAGTGAACACATTACAGATACAAGCACTGCCACCATACATGTTTCAAACATTCCTGATGCGCCGCTTCCCATATTAAGAAGCAGAGTCTCCAATGTAACCCCACCCATAACAAGCATAATAACTATTCCCGAAATAATACCTGTTATAAGAACAACAAAAACATTTACACCAATAATTCCACCTGCAAGTACAAGCACATATGGAATAATCTGAAAAAGGTTATATGAATGTGCAATCTCACCATGAATATCTGTATTAAAAGATAGAATAAGAATTATAACAAGTGTCACAACTGCTGCCGGAAGCGCAATCCAGAAGTTCTCCCTGAACTTATCCTTCATAGCACATCCCTGACCATTACATGCCGCAATTGTAGTATCTGATATAAATGAAAGATTATCTCCGAACATCGCTCCACCCATAACAGATGCAACGCAGAGTGCCATACTAAAGCCTGATGCTTCCGATACTGCAACCGCAATCGGTGTAATAAGAGTTATTGTTCCAACTGATGTTCCCATAGCCGTAGAAACAAAGCATGCAATGATAAAAAGTACTGCCACTGCAAACTTTGTAGGAATAATGCCAAGCATGAAATATGCTACACTTTCTGCACTGCTTCTTCCTACAACACCAACAAATATTCCCGCTGTAATGAATATAAGAAGCATCGTTACAATATTCTTATCCGCAAGACCATTGGCCATCACCTGGAGCTTCTCATCAAATTTAAGCTGAGAATTCTGCATGCATGCAACAAGTATTGCTGCCATAAATGCAACAATAATCGGAACATTATAAAATCCCATCGGAATCTTCATAACATATTCAAATATAATTCCGGTTCCAAGATACAAAACAAGAAATACAAGTATAGGTACCAGTGCAACCGGATTAGAATGTCTGTTTTTCTTCATATATTCTTATTAATCCTCGCCCATTTTAGCAAGCTTTGCAGCCTGGTCAGCAGCGATACATGCATCAATAATATCCTGAATATCTCCATCCATAATCTTATCAAGCTTATATAATGTAAGACCAATTCTGTGATCAGTTACTCTTCCCTGTGGGAAATTATATGTTCTTATCTTCTCAGCTCTGTCGCCTGTACCAATCTGGCTTCTTCTTGCATCTGCTTCAGCATCATGTGCCTTCTGTGTCTCGATATCGTATAACTTGGCTCTTAAGAGTGCAAATGCTTTCTCTTTATTCTGAATCTGAGACTTCTCTGTCTGTGAATAGATAACAATTCCTGTTGGATAATGTGTAAGACGTACAGCTGAATCTGTTGTATTGACACACTGACCACCATTACCAGAAGCTCTCATAACATCGATACGGATATCCTTCTCATCAATATGGATATCAACCTCTTCTGCCTCTGGCATAACAGCTACAGAAGCTGTAGAAGTCTGGATTCGTCCATTAGATTCAGTTACTGGGATTCTCTGTACTCTGTGAACACCTGACTCGTATTTCATAATAGAGTAAGCCCCCTGGCCCTTAACCATGAATTCAACTTCCTTCATACCACCGATACCAGTCTCATCACCGCTTAATACTTCAACCTTCCAGCCCCTTGCCTGTGCATAATGTACATACATTCTGAAAAGCTCAGCTGCAAAAAGTGCTGCCTCTTCTCCACCAGCACCTGCTCTTATCTCGACAACGATATCCTTGTCATCATTAGGATCTTTAGGTAGAAGAAGAATCTTTAATTCATGTTCTAATTCTTCAACTCTTGCCTTAGACTCATTAAGTTCCTCTTTAGCCATCTCTTTGAGTTCTTCATCTGTCTCTTCATCAAGAATAGCAAGACTGTCCTCTATATTCTTCTTACAGTTCTTATACTCAGTATAAGTCTCTATAAGTGGTGCAAGACTGCTCTGCTCCTTCATAAGCTTTCTGAACTTTTCCTGGTCATTAACTACATCCGGATTACCAAGTTCAGCAGTTATATCTTCATATCTGTTGACTGTATCTTCAAGTCTATCAAACATATTATGTCACTTTTCCTTTCTATAATTAATAAAACTTATATCAATAGTTACTTTCTTCCCATAACAACGCGGTCAAGACCCGCTAAATCCTTAACCACCACTATATCCTTAAAGCCGGCCTGTTTCATAATATCTGAAACATCTGCTGCCTGCTCAGCCCCAATTTCATAGCACAGATAACCATTCATCTTAAGATAATCCCCTGATTTATCAGTAATTTTTCTGTAAAACATAAGACCATCCTCTGTTCCATCAAGTGCAAGCACTGGATCATGCAGACGGACCTCATCCTGAAGTCCCTCAATTACCTTAGTTGGTATATATGGCGGATTAGACACTATTATATCGTATTTCCTGTTCTCTCCTAATGCAGCAAATAAATCACTCTGTATGAAATCAATATTGTCCGCACCAAGATTACATTTATTCTTCCCTGCTACAGCTAATGCCTTGTCAGATATATCAACACCTGTCACATTGCTGTCAGGAAATTTCTTCGCAAGTGTTATGCCTATACATCCTGAACCTGTACACATATCAAGTATATCATATCCATCCTTTGCGACTTTAATAACCTCGCTGACAAGAATTTCTGTATCCTGCCTTGGTATAAGTACATTCTCATTAACCACGAACTCATATCCATAAAAATATGCTTTTCCAAGGATATGCTGTAATGGAATGTGAGAAGCTCTCTTTTCAATATATTCCTGAAATAAACTGAAATCCTTTTCTGACAGCTCATCATCCCCATTAATAAAATAAAATGTTCTTGTCATCCCATTAATAGACGACAACAATTCAAAGCTGTCATGCTCTGCATTATCAACATTATTGTTTCTAAGCTTTTCAGTGCCCCAGTTTACTGCCTGTCTGATTGTCATCATAGCTACTTGTCTTCCAGCCTTTTCTGTTTAAACATAGGAACATCTTCAGAATATGACTCCTCAGGCTCCTCTTTCTCAGTCTCGAATTCAAAACCAGCTACAACCTCTTCTTCTGAAAGCTCCTCTGCAGCATCTTTGGCTGCATCAGACTGTGAGTTATCAATATATGCCGGAGTATCCATGAATTCAAATCCTTCTATAGCTGATGGATCATCATGATCATCTTCACCATATCCATAAGACTCACCGCCATCATCTGAATCATCATATGAATTGTCATATGCAGTACTTTCTGACTCATCACTAACTTCATATACAGAAGAAAATGCATCTCTTTCAGTATCATTCATACCATATTCAAGTTCTTTTCCGGTCTGGATATATTTCTGTTCAGGAGTTAATTCTGTCTCTGCACTATTTTCAGCTTTCTGCTCTTCAAGATCTATAGTTCTTGTCTCTTCATTGCCATGAATAAGACTTCCTGAAATTGCAAGCTCTGCTTCAGATGCAACAAGTGCCTCAACAGGATTCTCCTCCTCTGAATAATATTCAGCAAGAAACTGCTTCCAGTCAAATACTTCTTCAACAGCTTTAATAGCGACTTCTATCATATCCATGTCAGGTTCCCTTGTTGTTAACTTCTGGAACCACATTCCCGGTTTGCTTAAAACTCTTACAAATGCATTGTCATTCTTTCCTGCCCATCTTATAACTTCATAAGAAACACCTGCAATAACAGGAACAAGAAGAATTCTTACTAATATCTGCAGTGCAACATTATCAACTCTTATAAATATAAAAAACACAATACTTATAAACATCACAAAGAATAAGAAGCTTGTTCCACATCTTTTATGGTATCTTGAACTGTTCTTTACATTCTCTGGTGTAAGTCTGGCACCATTCTCAATACAGTTGATACATTTGTGCTCAGCACCATGATACATGAAAGTTCTCTTAATATCTTTCATCATGGAGATAAGCGATACATATATAACAAATATTAATAATCTCACAATACCTTCTATAAAATTAAGAAGAGCCTTAGAAATTATGTATTTCGATATTAATCTTGTTGCAAGATAAGGAAGAACCATAAATAATCCGATTGCAAAGAATATTGACAGAATAACCGTTACTGCCATTAATACTGACTCGAATTTGTCTTTAAGAATATTCTTTCCAACCTCATCAATCTTAGTCTTTTCCTGTTCTGCAGGATCATCATAAAAAGACGCTGAATAGTTAATTGTTGATATTCCAGTGACCAGTGAATCAACAAAATTAACAATTCCCCTGATTATCGGAAGATTAAGCCATGGATGCTTCTCTGTTATGAGTCTGCTTTCTCTTACGACAACTTCTATTTCATTATCGGGTTTTCTGACCGCAATAGAATACTTGTCCTTATTACGCATCATAATTCCCTCAATTACAGCCTGTCCCCCAATTCCTGATGGCTTCATATCACTAACCATACCTTTCTAAAATGTTATGTATACATTCAAAAAAAGTTGAGGTCCATAAAAAACCTCAACCTTAATTTCAAAATTAATTGTTTGATACTCCGTACTTCTTGTTGAACTTATCAATACGTCCGCGAGTAGATGATGCCTTCTGCTGTCCTGTGTAGAACGGATGGCACTTTGAACAGATTTCTACGTGGATTTCTTCGTTTGTTGAACCTGTTACGAACTCGTTACCGCAGTTGCAAACAACCTTTGCCTGATAATAAGCTGGATGGATTCCTTCTCTCATGATTTCACCTCTTTACAAATTATTAAGTATTACAATTGTGAATTCCGCCTTAGATTCCCTTTCTGTCCCGATGGGCTCTATGCGCATTAGACACAATGACCTCTTTATCTGTCATAAACAGCTTTCATATTGTATCACGATGCGACATGTTATGCAAGCATTTTTTCAAAAAGTTCTAAAAAGGAACTATACTTTAGATATAATGGTTCTTATTCACTGTTCTTACCAGTTCTTCGTTATTCTTTGTCTTGACAAACAAATCAAGAATTCTCTCTGCCGCCTCATCTGTCTTTAATCCATTAAGTGCTTTTCTCATTATATCAACAGCTTCCTGCTCTTCCTTATTAAGAAGAAGATCTTCTCTTCTTGTACTTGACTTTGCTATATCAATTGCAGGGAACACTCTCTTTTCTGATAGCTTTCTGTCAAGAACAAGTTCCATGTTACCTGTTCCCTTAAATTCCTCGAATACAACGTCATCCATCTTGCTTCCTGTCTCAACAAGAGCAGTTGCAAGAATTGTAAGACTTCCCCCCTCACGCATATTTCTTGCTGCACCAAAGAATCTCTTAGGCATATGAAGTGCTGCAGGGTCAAGACCACCTGAAAGTGTACGTCCACTTGCCTGAACTGTAAGGTTGTATGCCCTTGCAAGTCTTGTGATACTGTCAAGAAGGATTATTACATCTGTCTTCTGTTCAACAAGTCTCTTGGCTCTTTCAATAACCATCTCAGATACTCTCTTATGTCTTTCTGGAAGCTCGTCAAATGTTGAATATATAACTTCAACATTATCACCCACGATTGATTCCTTGATATCAGTTACTTCCTCAGGTCTTTCATCAATAAGAAGAATAATCAGGTGCATCTCAGGGTTATTCTTAGTTACAGCATTGGCAATCTGCTTAAGAAGTGTTGTCTTACCTGACTTAGGCTGTGAAACAATCATTCCTCGCTGTCCCTTACCTATAGGTGATATAAGATCAACCATTCTCATTGCCACTGTACTTGAATTCTTTTCAAGATGAATTCTTTCATTAGGAAAAATTGGTGTAAGACTTTCAAATGCAGGTCTTCTCTGTGCAACTGACGGATCTTTTCCATTGACCGTCTCAAGATACATAAGAGCTGAAAACTTCTCTCCTGATGCCTTCATTCTCTTTGGTCCCTGTATAATGTCTCCTGTCTTTAGATTAAACTTTCTTATCTGTGATGGTGATACATATACGTCATTATCTCCCGGAAGGAAATTCTCACATCTTATAAATCCATAACCATCGGATAAAACCTCAAGTATTCCATCTGCCAATGGAGCATCATGTTCTTGTCTTGGCTGTGCATGATAATTATCTTTCTTATCTTCTCTAACATACTGTTCACTCTTATGGTGTGATTCTTCCGATATTCCTGCTGCATCATGTTCCGCTCCGGCATCTTCAGAAACAACAGCTTCAACTTCCACCGGCTCTCTCTTTTCTTCTTCTGTTGCTGCAGCAATAATTGCATCTATGAGTTCACTCTTTCTCATTGTTGATATATTTTTTATATTCTTGTCCTTCGCAAACTCGCGTAATACACTAACTGACAATGTTTCTAACTTTGCCTTCATATAATCCACCTCTATTATTAGTCATAGTTTAATTAAATGGGAAATGATGCAGAAATCGCATCAAAGATAAATTAATTATACAACGTATTATTCTAAAAGAAAAGACTAAAAATGCTTTTTTTAGTCATAGCAATATGTTATTATATAAGTTGCTGTGAATAGCACTATAATTGAAAGGAAGATTAGATATTATGACTAATGCAGAGAAAGCCTTACAACTCCATGAAGAATGGAATGGCAAATTTGAAACAACTCCTAAAATGAAGATTCAGACAAGAGAAGATCTTGCCCTTGCTTATACTCCTGGTGTAGCAGAGCCATGCAAGGTTATTGCAAAAGATAAAGAGGCTGCTTACAAATACACAATTAAAGCAAATACTATCGCTGTTGTATCTGACGGAAGTGCTGTACTTGGACTTGGTAATATCGGTGCTCATGCCGCTATGCCTGTTATGGAAGGAAAAGCTGTTCTATTCAAGGAATTTGGTAATGTTAATGCTGTACCTGTCTGCCTTGATACACAGGACACAGAAGAAATCATCAAAACAGTAGTTAATATTGCACCTGCATTTGGCGGTATCAATCTTGAAGATATATCAGCTCCAAGATGTTTTGAAATCGAGACAAGACTTAAGGAGCTTCTTGACATACCTGTATTCCATGATGACCAGCATGGTACTGCTATCGTTGTGTTAGCAGGTATCATTAACGGACTTAAGGTAACAGGCAAGACTAAAGAAGACTGTCAGGTAGTAGTTAACGGTGCCGGTTCTGCCGGAGTTGCTATTACAAAGCTTCTTCTTACATATGGTTTTAAGCATGTTACAATGTGTGATAAGTCTGGTATCCTTTCAAAGGCTTCAGAAGGTCTTAACTGGATGCAGCAGTCAATGATGGAAGTAACTAACCTTGAGAACAAGACTGGTTCTTTAGCTGATGCACTCCGTGGTGCAGATATATTTGTCGGAGTTTCTGCTCCTAACATCGTTACAGCCGATATGGTTAAGACTATGAATAAAGATGCAATTATATTTGCAATGGCTAACCCTGTTCCAGAGATTATGCCTGATGTTGCCAAGGCAGCAGGTGCAAGAGTTGTTGGTACAGGACGTTCTGATTTCCCTAACCAGGTTAATAATGTTATTGCATTCCCTGGTATCTTCAAGGGTGCTCTTGAAGGCCGTGCAAGACAGATAACTGAAGATATGAAGCTTGCAGCTGCACTTGCAATCGCTAACCTTGTTCCAGATGACGAAGTAAGTGATGTTAATATCCTTCCTGAAGCATTTGACCCAAGAGTTGCTGATGTTGTCAGCAAAGCTGTAATCGATCATATTGAGAAGTAATTATGCTTCCGTATTATTATTCTGTAAGTGAATATCTGAAAGACACTTATGGTAAAAAATTATACAAGTTAAGTCTTTCCGGAAACATGACCTGTCCTAACAGAGATGGATTTCTTGGTACAAGTGGCTGTATATTCTGCAGTGGTCATGGTTCCGGAGATTTTGCCGTTAAAGATATTGACAAAGCAAAGACTTTGGTATCTAATAAGTATTCTGGCAGTGAATATATTGCATATTTCCAATCATTTACTAACACATATGCTGACGTTGGATATCTGCGTGAACTTTTTATGCCTGTAATACTAAGAGATGATATCCGTATACTGTCTATAGCAACAAGACCGGATTGTCTTGGTGATGACATCCTAGAACTTCTTGATGAGCTTAATCGCATCAAACCTGTATGGATTGAATTAGGATTACAGACTATTAATGATTCGTCTGCTGATTATATACGCAGAGGATATCCTTTATCCACATATGATGAAGCGGTAAAAAATCTTCTTTCCATAGGAATTGCTCCGATTGTCCATATGATAATTGGTCTTCCTCACGAAACCATAAGTGATTATATTGCTACTGCCCGCTATATAGCAGACAGCGGTGCATCGGGAATCAAGATTTCTTTATTGCACATTTTAAAAGATACTGACCTTTACGATGATTATTGCAAAGGATTATTCAAAGCTCTTACCATGGATGAATACCTTGCCGCAATAGGAGCTATACTCCCTGTGTTACCCAGGAATATGGTAATACACAGACTTACCGGTGACGGGCCTAAGAATATTCTTACAGCACCATTATGGACTGCTGACAAAAAGAGAGTTCTTAATACTCTCACACATTACCTCAAAGAAAATAAGATTTATCAAGGAAAAGATTATGAACACTGACTCAACCACTTTGTACAAATTAATGATTTTATATATGCTGAGTAAAGTGAATTTTCCGTTATCCAACACACAGCTCTCTTCTTTCATGTTGGATAAACAATACACGGATTATTTCACTTTTCAGGAAACCATCAACTCTCTGGTTGAGGACGGCTTTATAAGAGGCTACACGCACCAGAGCAGCACTCACTATACTCTCACCAAAGAAGGTGAGGATACCATCGCATTTTTTTATACCAAGATATCAACTGCGATACGCGATGATATAGAAACTTATCTGTTCGATAACAAATACGAATTAAAGAATGAGGCTGGAACTGTAACTGACTGCTACAAGTTATCTAACGGCAATTACATTGCACACTGTCAGTTAAAAGAAGGTGATACAACTCTTATCGAACTCAATCTTAATGTTCCAGTTGAGGAACAGGCTGAGATAATATGTGCAAGATGGCGTGAGAACAGTCAGGAAGTATATGATTATATTGTTCGTAAGCTTATGTAAAAAGCGTTCCGACAGGCAAATGAGATTTTCTCAAGTTTACCTGTCGAAACGCTTTTTTATTTATTATCTATATTTTCTTCCATCAATTCTTCTGTAACTTCTTCCTGTGGCAGTACATATGAATCTATAAGCTGCCATAATTCTTTAAGTCCCTGCTTGGTCTGTGATGAAAAAGGAATAAGAATATCTTCCTGTCTTAATCCAAGTCCTGTTCTTACAGCTTTCACCTGTTTGCTTATCTGGCTTCTCTTAATCTTATCCAGCTTTGTTGCAACAATTACAGGTCTGTAACCATTATTTACAATCCAGTCATACATCATTCTGTCATTGTCAGATGGGTCATGACGGATATCAATCAGTAAGAACACCTGCTTTAACTGGCTGCTCTTTCTTAAATATTTCTCAATCATCTTGCCCCATTTGGCTTTGACAGCCGGACTTACATTGGCATATCCATAACCAGGAAGATCAACAAGATACATACTGTCATTAATATTATAGAAATTAATAGTCTGTGTCTTACCTGGCTGTGATGATGTTCTTGCATATGATTTCCTGTTCATTAGTGCATTAATGAGCGATGATTTACCAACATTTGACTTACCTGCAAATGCAACCTCAGGAAATGGTGTCTCAGGAAGTGTGCTTGTCACTCCGACTACTATATCCAGATTAACTTTTTTAATAACCATAATCCATATCTCCTTTCATTTAATGCATTAATGCCTGTGCAAATACTTCTTTAACATTATTCACATATATTATGTTCATTCCATCAGTTATCTCAGCATCAAGTTCCTCTACATCAGACCTGTTATCCTCTGGCACGAAAACATTTGTTATGCCAGCTGTCTTACTTGCAAGAAGCTTTTCTTTAAGTCCTCCTATTGGAAGAACCCTGCCTCTTAGTGTAAGCTCTCCTGTCATGGCAACATCTGCTCTTACCGGGATTCCTGTAACTGCAGATAACATTGCTGTAGCCATTGTAATACCAGCAGAAGGTCCATCTTTAGGAGTCGCTCCCTCAGGTATATGAAGATGGAATGCATGCTTCTGGAAATATTCTGTATCCACCTTGTATCTGCCTTTCTCTGTAACAGACTTGATATAAGAAACCGCTATACTTGCTGATTCTTTCATTACATCGCCCATATTACCTGTAAGCTTGAACTCACCTTTGCCTGGCATTGTTATAACCTCTATCTCAAGAGTATCTCCACCTGCCTGCGTCCATGCAAGTCCTCTTACAATACCAACTTCACCCTTTGGGTTCTTCTTATCCGGTCTGTACTTAACCTTTCCAAGATAATCTGTAATATTCTTATCAGATACATTAACTGTTTTCTTTACAGACTTGTCTCTTGTTCCATCAGGCGTGAATACACCTGCCTTATACAACTCGCTGACCGCCTTTCTTACAACTTTGGCAATCTGTCTTTCGAGCCCACGCACCCCTGCTTCTCGTGTATAAGAATCTATTATTGTCCTTATAACTTTATCTGTAAATTTAACATCAGATACAAGCAGACCGTTCTGTTTAATCTGCTTCTTAATAAGGTGCTCCTTAGCAATATGAAACTTTTCATTAGCTGTATATGAGCCCACCTCAATTATCTCCATTCTGTCAAGAAGAGGACGGCTTACTCTTGATAAATCATTAGCAGTAGCTATAAAAAGAACATTTGACAAATCAACTGGCATCTCTATATAGTGGTCAACAAAATTAACATTCTGCTCGCTGTCTAAGACCTCAAGAAGCGCTGCTGAAGTATCTCCCTTATAATCGCTGCTCATCTTGTCTATCTCATCAAGAAGCATAAGTGGATTGTTAACCTTTGCCCCCTTAAGTCCTTCAATAATCCTTCCCGGCATAGCACCGATATATGTCTTTCTGTGTCCTCTTATCTCAGCTTCATCTTTAACACCACCAAGACAGATTCTCACATATTCTTTTCCTAGTGCTTTCGCAACTGACTTTGCAATAGAAGTCTTACCTGTTCCCGGAGGTCCTGCAAGACATATTATAGGTGCTTTGCCACTGCTTGTTATATTTCTAACCGCAAGTGATTCAAGAATTCTTTCTTTAATATCCTTCATTCCATAATGATCAGAATCAAGTACCATAGCTGCATTGTCTATATCCTTATTATCCTGTGTTCCCACATTCCATGGAAGCTCAAGGCACGTCTCTATGTAAGTTCTCTCCACATTAGCTTCTGCATTATTGCCAGCTAAAGATTTAAGTCTCTTAATTTCTTTATTAAGCTTATCCTTTACATATTCAGGTGCATCAAGCTTTTCAACTGCAGCCACATATTCTTCTGTCTCTGATGCAGTTCCGCCATCAAGCTCTTCATTAATTGCCGCAAGTTCTTCTCTTAATATGTAATCCTTCTGATTCTTATCAACTCTTTCTCTTACTGCATTGCCAAGCTCTTCTTTAATCCTGTATGCATTAATCTCATTAATAAGCAATGTTGCTGCAAATGTATACATCTGCTCATAGTCTTCAACTTCAAGAAACTGTTGTCTCTTATCGTAATCCATCAGGAATTCCTGTGCAAACTCCATCATCAGCTTTTCTGCATCATTATATGACATCCATCTCTTAATTGTATCCTTGGCAAACTTAGGATTAACATGTGAATACTGCGATAAAAGTTCACGCATGCCAACTACTATTGCTCTTGAAACAACCTTATCCGGCTTCTCCAATCCATCAATTACGCTTATATCAGCAATCATCATGCCTGATACTTCCTCAAAGCTGTTTATGATTGCCTTTTCAAGTCCTTCAACCTGTACTCTTAAAATTTTACCTGGCATCTTGATTATCTGTTTTACTTTGGCAATTGTTCCTACTGTATATAAATCCTCTATTCCCGGCTCACTCACCTGTGAATCTCTCTGGGTAACAAGATATATAAACTGATCTCCTGCCATGCTTGCCTGAACAGCTTTAACCGACTTCTTTCTGCTCACATCGAAATGCATTACCATTCCTGGAAAAACAGTTACATTTCTTAATGGAATAGTGGGATAATGTCTGTTATATTCGTTATTCATATATTCCTCTCTATCAATAATGGCGGACCGTCCATCACGAACAGTCCGCCTGAATCAATTCATTACTGTGCTTTTTTAACAGCATCCGTTCTGTATTCTAACAGAGGCTTTGCACTGCCTTCTACAGCTTCCTTAGTTATTATACATTTGGCTATTGTCTCATCTGATGGAATCTCATACATTACTTCATTCATGACTGATTCTAAGATTGAACGTAAACCTCGTGCACCTGTCTTTCTTTCAAAACTCTTGTGAGCCACCGCCTCGATTGCTTCATCTGTGAATTCAAGTGCTACTTCATCAAGTCCGAAGAGTGCCTGATACTGCTTTACAATAGCATTCTTAGGCTCTTTAAGAATTCTCACAAGTGATGCCTCATCCAGTGAATCCAGTGAAACAACAACCGGAACTCGGCCTACAAACTCAGGAATAAGACCGAATTTGATAAGATCCTGTGGAAGTGCCTTATGGAACATCTCACCAACATCATCATTGCTCTTTTCCTTAAGCTCTGAATTAAATCCAATTGAACTCTTATCCATTCTCGATTCAATAATCTTCTCAAGCCCGTCAAATGCACCACCACATATAAAAAGAATATTAGTTGTATCAATAGGAATAAGTTCCTGCTGAGGATGCTTTCTTCCTCCCTGAGGCGGAACAGATGCTACTGTTCCTTCTAATATCTTAAGAAGTGCCTGCTGTACACCTTCTCCGGATACATCTCTTGTTATAGAGACATTCTCTGATTTCTTAGTAATCTTATCTATCTCATCAATATATATGATACCATATTGAGCTTTTTCTATGTCATAATCTGCTGCCTGAATAAGCTTTAAAAGGATATTCTCAACATCCTCACCAACATATCCGGCTTCTGTAAGAGTTGTTGCATCAGCAATTGCAAAAGGTACATTAAGAAGTCTTGCAAGATTCTGTGCAAGGAATGTCTTTCCTGAACCTGTTGGTCCAAGCATAAGAATATTACTCTTCTGTAACTCTACATCCAGATCAGCCTGTGACATTATTCTCTTATAATGATTATATACAGCAACTGCAAGAACTTTCTTTGCCTCGTCCTGCCCTATAACATAATCATCAAGGAATTCCTTAATCTGCTTTGGTTTAAGCAGGTTAATGTTCATTCCATCAACTGCATCTACGCCATCTGATTCTGTTTCAAACTCTTCATCAAGGATATCGCTGCATATTTCTACACATTCATCGCAAATGTAAACGCCATTATGTCCTGCGATAAGCTTCTTTACCTGATCCTGTGTCTTATTACAGAATGAGCATCTAAGCTTCTCGTCAATATTTCTGCCTGCCATACCATCCTCCAAATCACCAATATCCATCTCCTGTTATCAAAACAGGTCCCGCTTATTACACAAAAACAAGGGAGATACCTGCAAATATATTATCTGCAGGCACCTTCCTTATCATAAGCAGTTATTATCTCTTCTCCACGACACTATCAATAAGTCCATAAGCAACAGCTTCCTGTGCTGACATGTAATTATCTCTTTCTGTGTCTCGTGAAATCTCTTCAACTGACTTACCAGTATTAGCAGCCAGTATCTGGTTTAACTTATTTCTTGTCTTAAGTATATTCTCAGCAACGATTCTAATCTCAGTTTCCTGACCTCTTGCACCGCCTGATGGCTGGTGAATCATAATCTCTGCATTAGGAAGAGCAAGTCTCTTTCCTTTAGCACCGCCTGAAAGAAGGAATGCACCCATACTTGCAGCCATACCAATACAGATTGTAGATACATCGCATTTGATGTACTGCATTGTATCGTAGATAGCAAAACCTGCTGATACAGATCCTCCTGGGCTGTTAATGTAGAAATGTATATCCTTGCCTGGATCTTCTGCTTCAAGGAATAACATCTGTGCTACTATAAGGTTAGCAGATACATCTGTTACTTCTTCTCCTAAGAATATAATTCTGTCTTTGAGCAGACGTGAATATATATCATATGATCTTTCGCCTCTGCTGTTCTGTTCAATGACATAAGGTACAAAACTCATTACACAACCTCCAATATACTAAATGTTCTTATAAGAATCTGATTATTTCTCAACAACTGATCCTGTAATAACTTCTATAGCCTTCTGGATTGCAAGATCTTCCTTAATCTGCTTCTTCTCATAGTCTCCCATGAATTCCTTAATCTGATCAAGTTCCATCTTGTAAGCTTCAGCCATCTTCTTTAACTCTGCTTCGAAATCTTCTTCTGAAGTCTCGATGTTCTCAGCCTTAACAACAGCCTCAAGAACAAGTCTTGACTGGATTCTCTTAACAGCCTCTGGCTTCATCTCGTCCATAATCTTATCAGCTGTCATACCTGTGTACTGGAAGTACTGCTCAACTGATAATCCCTGCTGCTGTAATCTCTGAGCGAAATCCTCAACCATTCTGTTAACCTGTGTGTCAACCATAGCATCTGGAATATCCATCTTAGAGCCTTCGATAATCTTAGCGATTGCTTCGTCTTCCTGCTTAGCCTTAGCTTCTCTTGACTTTCTGTCAGCAATCTTATTCTTTAAATCATCCTTGTATTCAGCAAGTGTATCGAAATCAGATACATCCTGAGCAAACTCATCATTAAGTTCTGGAAGCTGCTTCTCCTTAATTTCCTTAACAGAAACCTTGAACATAGCTGGCTTACCCTTAAGTTCATCTACATGATACTCTTCTGGGAATGTAACATTGATTTCTTTCTCATCACCGATATTCATACCGATAATCTGCTCTTCAAATGTATCAATGAATGAATGAGATCCGATTGTAAGTGGGTAATCTGTTCCCTTTCCACCTTCGAATGCAACACCATCAACAAATCCTTCGAAATCGATAACTGTGTTATCGCCATCCTTAACAGCTCTGTCTGCTACAGATACTGTTCTTGAATTCTGATCCTGAACTCTCTTTAATTCTTCTTCTACATCAGCATCTGTTGCTTCTGTATCAGCCTTAGTTACTTCAACGCCCTTGTACTGTCCAAGCTCAACTTCTGGCTTAGTAGCTACAACTGCTTCGAAGATAAATGGCTTTCCAGCCTCTAACTGTGTTACATTAATCTTTGGCTGAGAAACAAGCTCAAGACCACACTCATCAGCAGCCTTAGCATATGCTTCTGGAATGATTGAGTTAGCAGCATCTTCGTAGAATACTTCTGCGCCATACATCTTCTCAATCATCTTTCTAGGAGCTTTACCTTTTCTGAAACCAGGAAGGCTGATCTTGCTCTTATTCTTATTATATGCAGTATTAAGACCTGCCTCAAACTCCTCAGCAGTAGACTCAATAACAAGTTTAACCATATTCTTTTCTTCTAAATTCTCAACTGTGAAACTCATTATAAATTAATCCTCCTATGATATATGTATTGTTACTATCGTACAACATACCCACGAATTATAACACAACTGTTTTTAGATTACCAGTACTATTTTAAAAAAATAAAAGATAGGACCGCAATCCTTATATTTACTGAAAAATACGCGGATTACAGCCCCATTTATCACTTAAGACAATTCATATTCAGTTATAAACAGCAGTGATTACTTACCGCCCATCTGCTCTTCCTGTCTTCTGATCATCTCTTTTACCATGTTACCACCTACTGAACCAGCTTCTGCTGATGTGAGGTCTCCATTGTACCCATCCTTTAAGTTAACACCGATTTCTGAAGCAACCTCCATCTTGAATCTGTCAAGTGCGCTCTGTGCTTCCTTCTTAGTCTTATAATTAGAACTTGTTGATTTAGCCATAATAAGCCTCCTTATTAAACACATTTTAGGTTTAAGCCGAAAAGTTATGGCGCCATAACTTAACGTCTTGATGTTATTATGTGTCCGTTAATACTAATTATTATGACATATTCTGGTTGTTAATTATTAGGAGACATTTTCGTTGTTTCTGTTTCTAAATCTTTGGCTGACGCCGGAATTATATTCTTATATACATATATCTCATCATATACAGGTGCCCATCTGTATGTTGCTCCTCCAGTGCAGAAAACATACGCATTACCTTTATTAGTTACAGCATAACTTACAAGGCAGCTTCCTGCTTCATTGGTAAATCCTGTCTTACCACCTTTTACTAGTACTCCAGGTGCTTCATTACCATATATTCTTGAATACATTGTACTTGTAAGCTGTATTCCTTCCGGATGCTGTGCTGTTGCTTTAGTCTTATACTGATATGTTCCAAGTACTTTGGCTCTGGTTTCATCTTTCATGGCATATTCCATAATCATTGCCATCTCTGATGGAGTTGTATACTGTTCCTCATCATATAATCCTGTCGGATTAGTAAAATGCGTATATTTAAGTCCTAGTTCCTGGCATTTTTCATTCATAAGCTTTGCAAATTCTTCATTAGAGCCAGCTGCCATTATAGCCAGTGCCTCAGCTGCATCAGCTCCTGATGGAAGCACAAGTCCATACATAAGATCTTCAACATCCACTGTCTCACCTTCAAGGAATCCTGCAACAGATGCTTCTTCCCTGTATAGTCTGTTAAGCATCTCGAATCCAAATGTATAAGTCTGCGGCATCTTATCAATATTCTCTGATACGACTATAAGTGTCATGACCTTAGTCATTGATGCCGGATATATCTTAGAGTCTGCAAGTTTTCCAGCTATTATCTTATGGTTATTCACATCAAGCAACGCAGCATAAGGTGACGCTATCTGTGTATCTGATGACAAATCCTTATAGTCTGCTGCCATCTGTGAATATATAAGAGGCGGCTCTGTTGGCTGCTGCGTCTGTGTTTCATTCTCAGCATATGTTTCTGCAATTATATCTGATGCAAATGCAGCTTTCTGCTTTGATGTTTTTCTTAAGCCTGATGAAGCATTAATAATAACTACAGC